>Ga0105245_10004439_pt1 | contig 12411 bp, 8 predicted proteins | sample KBSM54metaG_FD_81523 | JGI IMG/M metagenome (GOLD analysis project Ga0105245, IMG submission 81523) | Miscanthus rhizosphere microbial communities from Kellogg Biological Station, Michigan, USA - KBS M5-4 metaG | ecosystem: Host-associated > Plants > Roots > Rhizosphere > Soil | place: Michigan... | reverse complement strand
GACGCCGGCTGATCTCCGCCTTCGTCCTGTCCGGTGCCCTGGCCGGGCTCGCCGGCGTGCTCTTCGCCGCCCGGTACGGCACGATCAGCTCCGGTGCCGGCACGGGGATCGAGCTTCAGGCCGTCGCGGCCGTCGTCATCGGGGGGGTCGCGATCTTCGGAGGCAGCGGCACCGTCTGGGGCGCCGCACTCGGGGCGATGCTGCTGCTCACGATCAACCGCGCCCTGCCGATCCTCGGCATCCAGGACTTCTGGCAGCAGGCCGTCGTCGGCGCGCTGATCATCGGCGCCATCGTGCTCGACCGCGTGCTGGCGCTGCGGCAAGCGAAACGACTGACGGTGATGGAGGACTCCGCATGACCGCCACCACTCCCGCTGCCGCCACCCCTCCGGCCACCGGCTCGGTGAGCGGGCAGCGCAACTACCCCAGCCACGGGCGCCCGTTCTGGCAACGGCTGCTGCTGCGCCGCGAGACCGCGATCATCGCGCTGCTTGTCGTCGTGATCATTGTGGCCAGCGCGTCCGTTCCGCACTTCGCGGCGCCGATCACCTACAACTTCCTGTTGCTGGACATGGCGCCGGTGCTGCTGATCGCCCTGCCCATGACGCTCATCATCATCACGGGCGAGATCGACCTGTCGGTCGCGAGCGCGATGGGCCTCTCCAGTTCGATCGTCGGTCTGCTCACCCAGGCGCACTGGCCGTTCGCCGCCGCCGCGGGCATCGCCCTCGTCGTCGGGGCGATCGGCGGGGCCGTGAACGGGATCCTGGTGACCCGGGTCGGCTTGCCATCGCTCGCGGTGACCATCGGCACGCTCGCCCTGTACCGAGGATTGGCGCAGGGGCTGCTCGGGACCACCGCCGTCACCTCGTTCCCCACCTTCTGGACCGACCTGGCCACCTCGACCCTCCTCGGCACCCTGATCCCGTCGGTGACGATCCTCATCGTCGTGCTCGCGATCCTGTTCGGGGTGCTGCTGCACTTCACCCCGTTCGGCCGGGGCATCTACGCGATCGGGCTCAGCACGGATGCGGCGGCCTTCTCGGGCGTCAAACTGCAGCGCACAAAGTTCATCCTCTTCATGCTCGCCGGGCTGGTCTCGGCGCTCGCCGGCATCTTCTACACCCTGCGCTTCGGCAGTGCCCGCGGGGACAACGCGACCGGCCTCGAGCTCTCGGTGATCGCCGCCGTGCTCCTCGGAGGCGTCTCGATCTTCGGCGGACGCGGAGCTCTGCCCGGCGTCCTGGCCGGCGCCCTCCTGATCGGTGTGCTCGCCAGCGCCCTGCGCCTGGCCGGCATCACCTCCGACGTCATCAACGTGATCACCGGCACGCTCCTGGTGCTGTCGGTGATCCTCACCAGCTTCCTCGCCTGGGTGCAACGCACTCGGCTCAGCGCGGGGAGAAAGCGACGCGAGACGAGGGGTCCGGCATCCAGCTGACCCGCTCCGCCCGCGCCGATGCAGTCACATCGCGACACACCACGAAAGGAAACAATGATGTTCCAGACTCGACACAGTGTTCGTGTTGCCGGGGTTGCGGCCCTGGCGGCGAGCGCGCTACTCCTCGCCGGCTGCGCCGGCACCGCGAGCAGCGGTAGCTCGGGCGGCGGTGGCGGCAGCAAGAACTACGCCATCACGTTCCTCCCGAAGAACCTCGGCAACGCCTACTTCGACACCTCGGACGCCGGCGGCAAGAAAGCGATCACCGAGTTCAAGGGCACCTACGCGGAGGTCGGCCCCGCCACCGCCGCGCCGGACGCCCAGGTCAGCTACATCAACACGCTGACCCAGAAGCAGGTCGGAGCGATCGTGCTCTCGGCCGATGATCAGAAGGCCCCGTGCTCGGCCATCAACCAGGCGCAGAAGGCCGGCGTCAAGGTCGTCACTTTCGACTCCGATACGGCCGTCGGATGCCGCGACCTCTTCATCAACCAGGCGACCGCCGAGGGCATCGCCAAGGTCGAGGTGGATATGATCGCCAAGCAGATCAACGACAGCGGTGAGATCGCGATCCTGTCGGCCTCGGCCAATGCGACCAACCAGAACGCCTGGATCGAGCTCATGAAGAAGGACCTGGCCGCCAACCACCCGAACATCAAGCTCGATGACGTGGTGTACGGCAACGACGACGACCAGACCTCGTTCGACAAGACCGCGGCGCTTCTGCAGACCTATCCGAACCTGAAGGGCATCATCTCGCCCACGACGGTCGGAATCGCTGCAGCGGCGCGGTACATCTCGACCTCGGCCTTCAAGGGCAAGGTCGCGGTCACCGGTCTCGGCACGCCGAACCAGATGAAGGCCTACGTCAAGGACGGCACCGTCACCGCGTTCGCCTTGTGGAACCCGGGCGACCTCGGTTACCTTGCGGCGTATGCCGCCAAGGCCCTGATCGACGGAACCATCACGGGCAAGGAGGGCGACAGCTTCAAGGCCGGAACCCTCGGCACCTTCAAGGTCGGCGCTGACGGCACCGTCCTGCTCGGCGACCCGTTCCAGTACAACGCCGGCAACATCGACCAGTTCAACTTCTAGCCTCTGAACTGATCAACACCGTGGGTCCGCCTGGTCGCACCGACCGGGCGGACCCCACGCCCGATTCCTCGGGGCTCGACTTGACGCTGCGTCTGCTTCCCGCATAGTGTCATCCCGACTACTTTGAAACGATTCAACGGCAACGTCGCCCGAACAGGAAATCACCCGCATGACTGACTTCACCTCCATCGCCCCGCGCCTCGCCGAGCAGGCGATCGAACTGCCTTCCTGGGCGTTTGGCAACTCGGGCACGCGGTTCAAGGTGTTCGGCACGCCCGGCACCCCGCGCACTCCACAGGAGAAGATCGCGGATGCCGCGCAGGTCAACAAGTACACCGCACTGTCGCCCACAGTCGCCCTGCACATCCCGTGGGACAAGGTGGACGACTACGCCGCGCTCCGCGAGTACGCCCGGGGTCTCGGTGTCGATCTGGGGACGATCAACTCGAACACTTTCCAGGACGATGACTACAAGTTCGGCTCCCTGACCCACGTCGACCCGAAGATCCGCCAGAAGGCCATCGACCACCACTTCGAGTGCATCGACATCATGAACCAGACCGGATCGCGCGATCTCAAGATCTGGCTCGCCGACGGCACCAACTATCCGGGCCAGGGCGACATCCGTGGCCGCCAGGACCGCCTGGCCGATTCGCTGCAGAAGATCTACGCGCGCATCGGCGACGAGCAGCGGATGGTGCTGGAGTACAAGTTCTTCGAGCCGGCGTTCTATCACACCGATGTTCCGGACTGGGGAACGTCGTACGTGCAGGTCCTGGCCCTCGGAGACAAGGCGCTGGTCTGCCTCGACACCGGCCACCACGCGCCCGGCACGAACATCGAGTTCATCGTCGCGCAGCTGTTGCGCCTCGGAAAGCTCGGGAGCTTCGACTTCAACTCGCGGTTCTACGCAGACGACGATCTCATCGTCGGGGCGGCTGACCCGTTCCAGCTGTTCCGGATCCTCTACGAGGTCATCCGCGGCGGCGGCTACGGGAAAGACTCGGGCGTGGCGTTCATGCTCGACCAGTGCCACAACGTCGAAGACAAGATCCCGGGCCAGATTCGCTCAGTACTGAACGTGCAGGAGATGACGGCGCGCGCGCTGCTCGTCGACGGCGGGGCGCTGACGGCTGCGCAGAACTCGGGCGATGTGCTCGGAGCGAACGGCATCCTGATGGACGCTTTCTACACCGACGTGCGCCCGGCCCTCGCCGAGTGGCGCGAGTCGCGCGGCCTCGACGGCGACCCGTACGCGGCATATGCGGCATCCGGGTATCAGGCGAAGATCGCCGCGGACCGCGTCGGCGGCACCCAAGCGGGCTGGGGAGCCTGATGACGCAGCGCGTCTGCTTCGAGCTTCAGGTGCACCCGCACCTCATCGAGGAGTACGCCGCGCGGCACACCGCGGTCTGGCCGACGATGCTGCGCGCCATCGAGCGCTCCGGCCGCCGCAACTACTCGCTGTTCCTGCGCGACGACGGGATGCTGATCGGCTACTACGAAGTCGACGACGACGGGGCGTCCGCCCGTGCCCTCGCCCTCGACCCCGACACCGCCGAGTGGGAGGCTGACGCTGCGCGCTTCTTCGTGGCCCTCGACGGCGACCGCCCGGATCAGAGCGCTCCGAGACTCCGTGAGGTGTTCCACCTCGAAGACCAGCTCGCGGCTCTCGCCGACTGACGTCAACGACTCGAAGGAACCATGAGCACCGCATCCGACCTCGTCTCACGCAGCCGCCGCCTCGGCGCCGACCCGAAGAACACCAACTACGCAGGCGGCAACACCTCCGCCAAGGGGACCGAGACCGACCCGGTCACCGGCGAGCCGGTCGAACTGCTGTGGGTCAAGGGCTCGGGCGGTGACCTCGGCACCCTCACCGAAGCGGGCCTTGCCGTGCTGCGCCTCGACCGGATGCGAGCACTCGTCGCCGTCTACCCCGGTGTCAACCGCGAGGACGAGATGGTCGCCGCCTTCGACTTCTGCCTGTTCGGCAAGGGTGGAGCCGCCCCGAGCATCGACACGGCCATGCACGGACTCGTGGATGCCGAGCATGTCGACCACCTGCATCCTGACTCGGGCATCGCCTTCGCCACGGCGAAGGACGGCGAGAAGCTCACCGCGAAAGCCTTTGGCGACAAGGTTGTTTGGGTGCCCTGGCGCCGGCCGGGATTCCAGCTCGGTCTCGACATCGCAGCGATCAAGGAAGCCAACCCGAGCGCCATCGGCTGCATCCTCGGCGGGCACGGCATCACGGCATGGGGCGCGACCAGCGAGGAGTGCGAGGCGAACAGCCTCTGGATCATCCGCACCGCCGAGGGGTTCCTCGCGAAGAACGGCAAGAAGGCGCCGTTCGGCCGGGAGCTGGCGAAGAACAAGGCTCTACGGCCGGCGGAGCGTCGCGCGAAGGCCGCCGCGCTCGCGCCCACCATCCGCGGGATCGCCAGTCACGACCACCCGATGGTGGGCCACTTCACCGACTCGGCCGTCGTGCTCGACTTCCTGGCATCGGCGAACGCGTCGAAGCTCGCGGCCCTGGGCACCAGCTGCCCCGACCACTTCTTGCGCACCAAGATCAAGCCGATGCTGCTCGATGTGCCTGCCAGCGCCTCTGTCGAGGCGTCCATCGGCCGGCTCAGGGAACTGCACGAGCAGTACCGCCGTGACTACACGGCCTACTACGACCGCTATGCGACGGCCGACAGTCCGGCGATCCGCGGCGCTGACCCGCTCATCGTGCTGGTGCCGGGCGTCGGCATGTTCAGCTACGGCGCGACCAAGCAGACTGCCCGAGTCGCCGGCGAGTTCTACGTCAACGCGATCAACGTGATGAGCGGCGCCGAGTCGATCTCGACCTACCAGCCGATCCCCGAGAGCGAGAAGTTCCGGATCGAGTACTGGGCGCTCGAGGAGGCCAAGCTGCAGCGGATGCCGAAGCCGAAGTCGCACGCGACGCGCATCGCGCTCGTGACCGGGGCGGCATCCGGCATCGGCAAGGCGATCGCCGCCCGGCTCGCCGCGGACGGCGCCTGCGTCGTCATCGCCGACCTCGACCTGAAGAACGCACAGGCCGCCGCAGCCGAGATCGGCGGGCCGGATGTCGCGATCGGCATCCAGGTGAACGTCACCGACGCCGACGCGATTGCGCGCGGCGTGCAGGACGCCGTGCTCGCCTTCGGCGGCATCGACATCGTCGTCAACAACGCCGGCGTGAGCCTGAGCAAGCCGCTGCTCGAGACCACCGAGAAGGACTGGGACTTCCAGCACGACATCATGGCCAAGGGATCGTTCCTGGTCAGCAAGGCGACCGCGCCGGTGCTCATCGAGCAGGGCATGGGCGGCGACGTGATCTACATCGCGTCGAAGAACTCGGTCTTCGCCGGACCGAACAACATCGCGTATTCGGCCACCAAGGCCGACCAGGCGCACCAGGTGCGTCTGCTCGCCGTCGAACTGGGAGGGCACGGCATCAAGGTGAATGGAATCAACCCGGACGGCGTCGTGCGCGGCTCTGGCATCTTCGCCAGCGGCTGGGGTGCCAACCGCGCCAAGACCTACGGGATTGACGAGCAAGACCTCGGCAAGTTCTATGCGCAGCGCACCATCCTCAAGCGCGAGGTGCTGCCCGAGAACGTGGCGAACGCGGTCGCGGTGCTCACGGGGCCGGACCTGTCGCACACGACCGGCTTGCACATCCCCGTCGACGCCGGCGTCGCAGCAGCGTTCTTGCGGTGACGACCTCGGGAGGGACCGTCGCGGCCGTGGACCTCGGAGCAACGAGCGGGCGGGTGCTTCTCGGGCACGTCGGGCATCGCGAGATCCGGGTGACCGATGTGTCCAGGTTCGAGAATCGGCCGGTACGCACACCCGACGGGCTGCATTGGTCGATTCTCGAGCTGCATCGCGACCTCGTCGAAGGGCTCGCGGCGGCCGTCCGCCAGGAGCCGCAGCTTGCCTCCATCGGCGTCGACTCCTGGGCGGTCGACTATGCACTGCTTCGCGAAGGACGGCTGCTGGGAACGCCGTACGCCTACCGTGACGAGCGGAACGCCGCCGGCGTCGAGGCCGTGCACGCCGTGGTCACGGCGGAGGAACTCTATCGGGCGAACGGGCTGCAGCACTTGCAGTTCAACACACTGTTCCAACTCACTGCTGACCGCTTGGCCGGCACCCTTTCGCTCGCGGACTCCGTCCTGCTGATACCTGACCTCATCGGTTTCTGGCTCACCGGTCGTTCGGTCGCAGAACGGTCCAATGCCTCGACAACCGGTCTGCTTAGTCTCGGATCCGGAATGTGGGATGCCGCACTCACCGACCGCCTGGGCCTGCGCTCCGAGATCTTCCCGGCCCTGGTCGATGCCGGGACTCCGCTCGGAGGACTGCTACCGTCGGCGGCGCGTGGCATCGGGGAGACACGCGCGATCGTGACGACGGTTGCCTCGCACGACACCGCATCCGCTGTCGTGGCCGTCCCCGCAACCGAAGGTGGCTTTGCCTACATCTCCAGCGGAACCTGGTCCCTTGTCGGCGTCGAGCTCGACAACCCCGTGCTCACCGAAGCGAGCCGGATCGCCAACTTCACCAACGAGGGCGGCGTCGACGGTCGGATCCGGTTCCTCCGCAATGTCGGCGGACTCTGGCTGCTCACGGAGTGCATCCGAGCGTGGGAGCGGACTGGCGAAGCCGTGTCGCTTTCGAGGCTTCTCGCCGCGGCGGCCGACGTGACAAGGCAGCCACCTCTTTTCGATGTTGACGACGAGATGTTTCTCACGCCGGGCGACATGCCGGCGCGGATCACGGCCTGGTTCGACTCGCGCGGGATGGAAGGTCCGGCTGACCGCGCATCGCTCGTCCGCAGCATCCTGGCCTCGCTCGCCGATGCCTACGCGCGTGCGCTCCGACAGGCCGCCGAATTGAGTGGCGCCGAGATCCGTGCCGTCCATATCGTCGGCGGGGGCAGCCGAAATGCGCTGCTCTGCCAGCTCACCGCTGACGCGACAGAGCTGCCGGTGCTCGCCGGCCCCGACGAGGCGACCGCCATCGGCAATGTGCTGGTGCAGGCGCGCGCGCACAGGTTCATCTCGGGATCGCTGGAATCGCTTCGAGCGGTCGTTCGGTCGTCATTCCCCATTCGCAACTACACCCCCCGCGGAACGCGACCCGGCGCACCTGGCTGCTGATCCAACTCGGGTCATCGCCGCACGCGCCAGGGTTGCCGACCACGCCGCCCTCCTCGGCGCCGGCGTGGTGGGCCAGGCGCGACCAAGCAGGGCACGCAAGCCGGGATTGGGCGAGGTTCCCAACTAGGGAGTCGGGGCCGGCGTGACAACGCCGTGACAAAAAACGAGCAGTGCTGTACTGATCGAGGACGGGTCTACCGTTCCGGAAAAGCCCCGGAATGGCGGCGGTCTCCAGGTGAGGCTCGTGGGAGCAACGAATTCAAATCCCACCGGTACCGCGTCTACGAGAAATGGCTCGCCCCGAGGGGCGGGCCATTTGTCGTTGTGGCGGCGGGACGTACGTGGCGAGGCGCCGTGGTCTTTCCGCCAATGGAACCGGTACTGTCTCGTTACGGTCGGTCGGCTGCTAGCCCCATTTGTCAGGAGATGGTGAGTTGCTTCGAGCATGGCTTCATCACCTCCGAGTTGATCACGCAGCTCTTGCTGCTGACGTCGTCGATGCTCGTCGATCGTTTTGGATTGGCTCGGGTATATCCAGAGAACAAGCCCCCGATCTCGTCGACCTAATCCGCCGGACCCTGCAGTATCTCCGCGACCGTGCTTGGGGAAGCGAACCTGATGCCGACGATCATGACGACGCCCTTCGCCGGATCTTGGCGCTGCACTTACCCGCAGAAGTCGATCGCTACGCATTGCTTGGCGCCGAGTGGGAGCCGGGAGACCTCGAATCGACGAGGAATGTCTACAGCCAGGTCCTCGGTACCTGGGTGAACGGGAAGCCCGAGAAGTACCTATTGCTGGAAGTCGCGGACGTCCCTGCACGCTACGGTGATCCGAGCCTGGAGCCCGGCATCGACCACCGACTCATCGCCGTTCTCATCGCGGAGGGCGTGCTATCGGAGATGGCGTCCGGCAACTGGGACGGGCTTATAGAGAAGGCCGTGGCGCAAGCAACGGGATCGGATTCTCGGCTATCGATACATGTCATCGCCGACGACCTTCGAGACGCTTCCAGCGCAGCTTGGTTAGCAAAGTTTCATGGGTGCGCTGTCAAGGCATTGGCTAACCCGACGGCCTACGCGCCCGCGATCATCGCCACAACGGGTCAGATCAGTGTGTGGTCGACGGCACCAGAGTTCGCGCACCTTCGGAATCCTCTGGTGCAGAACGTGCAACAGTTTCGATCGTTGATTCTCGGGCTCTCTGTCCAGGACGCGGATCTTCTCAACATCTTTACTCTCGCCGCACAGTCGCACCCCTGGCCCTGGAACACCGATCATCCCGCGTACGTGTTTGCGGAGCCGAGCATCCTGCCATCCCAGGAAGTAGTTCTGCAAAACTCGTACACAGAGTACGGAACCAATCGACCGGACATTTTGAACAGGTCGGCGTTCGGCACCTATTCGACTTCCCTCCTCGCAGCTCTCGTCACGTTTGTGGTTGTCGAGAAGTTGAAAGCTGCGCTTCACCGCAGCCCAAATGTCTCCGCCAGATTGATCGGCGAAGCCGCGGAAGGCGTGAACTACTTGGAAGGCCTCGTTGCGGCTGCCGTCGGGTCTAATGAAAAATGGCTCCTCGACCTGCTTGAGTTTGGACTCTCGCGATTGGTGAGACAGTTCTTTGGCGTTGGTCACTACGCCCTAGGGGAGAGATACACCCCGCTGTTTGACGGGCCCAGAACCAAGGTCCAAACGAACCCGATGGTGACAATTGTCGGAGCTAACTGGCTGGCTCTTGTTCTGGGGATTCTTGGTCGTGCGAGTGCGGAGGCCGGGTGGAGACTGAGGATCCGCGAGCACGACGAGTACCTGTTCATGGAGGTTCGGCGGCCGATGGAGTCGCTGGTGTTCGTTGCGGTTGTCGCCGACGTCGCCGCAGCTGACGCTGTTCTCCAGCTCCCGGCTTGGGAATCCAGTCCCGCCGCAATCACGATCCTTCACACCGGTTTGGATCGGCCCAACCGATCGCGCTCTTCCGCCGGGAGGTTGGGGGTTGCCAGAAGCGCTACCACTAGGCGCGAGTTATGGCTCGCGGACCTGCTCGGCGACGGCCAAGACATGGCCAGGGCTATTGAAAACTTGTTCGCTGGAGGGGCCGCTTGACGGATCAGGGACAAGTCGCCGGACTTCGCGAAGAAGCTATCGTTCTTCTTCAGCAGGAAGGGTACGAGCCGATCGATGCGCCATTCAAGGTAGGGCGCGTTGATTTCCAAATGGATGGGCTTTTTGCCGGGCCGGCCGGAACTCTCAGCCTGGCGCTTGTCCTAGACGGTCCGACGTCGAGGGAGGAGGCCGGGAAGCTCTACTGGCTGACGCAACGACTTGTGAGGGCGCTGGACGCCGAAGGGTCTCGCCGCTCGGTGACGGTCGTACTCGTCGGTGGGAACCCCGATGATCGGTCAGTTGTTGAGATGCAGGCGATCGCACGTGTGCTTCTGCTAGACGGAAGCTTGCCGACGAACCGCATGCTCGCACCCCTCATGCGGTTGAGGACTCGTCAGACTGCTCCGACCTTATCCAATGGGCTTGACCTACTCGCAAGGTACCTAGATGGTCGGCCGCAGGCCGCGGGGCTAACGAGCCTTCTGGAGGCGGCTCCTCAGGGCAAGGACGCGGTAGAGAACAGCCTTCAGCACTGGATCGACCTAGCCGTTGGGCGCCGCCAATGACCAGATGGAAGCTTGACTCACTGCTGGTCGAGAACTTTCGCAGCATCAGTGGTCGCTGGACGATCCCTCTGAATGCAAATGTCATTTTGGTCCACGGACCGAACGGCGCCGGGAAGACAAGCTTGCTTAGCGCAATCGAACTAGGCGCCACCGGAGGGGTTGGTCACCTAGCGGAAAGAGACGGCGGGGCCAGCCTCGTGAACCGGAACTACCCCCTCGGCGCAGTGGAGTTGGGGCTTCGCGACGGCGACGCGACACGGGTAGGTCAAGTCGAGTTCTCGCCCACCACGTTTCGGGGTGACGGCGCCCTCAATGGCAAAGAGCGCATTGATTTCCTCGAACGGTGTTTCCTCCCGCAGACAGTCCTTGGCCGGCTACTTGAGTCCTATTCGAAACAGGATCACAGTGACTCGGCTTTAGTCAGGTTCGTAAAAGATCTTGCGGGAATCGACGACCTAGATTCCTTGATTGACGGCCTCTTCCCTGCCGGCCATCTCGCGCGGGTCCGCTCTTTGAGCTCCGCATGGCGACGGCTTGAGAGCTCGATAGAAGTCTCGCGGACAGGTCTTGAAAAGGCCGAGGCCGACCTAAGTCGCGCTCAAGCGCGAGTCGCCAGCGCAATGGCCGCGCTGAGCGAGGTTGCGCCAGGCGATGCAAAAGACCAGTTGGACTCCGATGGTCTTATCGCGCATGCGCGCGCCCTAGTCCGGAATTCCGAGGATGCTCGCGCAGCCCTTGCCGCCATAGCAGGCAGAAGAGTACGACTGGATGGACTTCTGATGGCGCTGGCCAGAGTCGATCCCGTCGAGACAGATGGAATAGCCGCTACTCAAGCAGTGAATGCGCAGCACCAGTTCGATCTGTGGGAGCGGGGCGCGGGTGCGGAGGTGCTTCGTAGTTTAAATAGCATCCGAACCCGCATTGGAAGTCCAGAGGCTCAAGCGCCGCTCATCTTCTCGTCATTTGACGAGACGAAGCTCCTGCTGCAAAGCCTCTCAGCCCGGGAACTCGAGGCCACAAGGATGCGGAATGAGCGAAAGGCGGCTGCTGAACTCCGTGAGACCGAGCTCGCTGCAACCCGGACTGAGATTGAGCAACTTGAGTCGTCTCGCTCGGCGCTTGGTGTGAGTGACGATGTGCGCGTGCTGATTGATGCACTAGCCGCCACCATGCCGCTTATTCACTCGGCGTCTTGCCCCATTTGCGATCAGGTCTATCCCGGCGGCGCCGACGGCCTTCAAGCCCACGTCAGAGACCGAATTGCTGGATTGTCGACAGCAGCAACTGCCTACGCGGGGATGACTACCGCCTTGGAGGCGGCGCGCGCAAAGTTGGGAACGCTCAGCGAAGCCGTTGTCGTGGAGGCGGAGGCGCTCCAGTTCGTAGTTCCATCGGCCCAACTAATCAGAGACCTCAATGCGATCGAGACAGAGGTTCTAAGAGGGAACGAACTCAGACAAGCGATGGAATCGACCCAGTCGCGCCTGGCTGAGATGGCAACGATTCGGTCCACCATCGATGCAGCTGAAGATGGCCTGAAAGACCTACTCGCCGAGAGTGGCCTTGAGCGTGGGGACGGATCCGTCCTGGATGTGGCACGAGCCTTGGAGGATCAGCTTGGGCGTCAGCACCAAGACGCTCAGTTCCGCATCACCCTTGCCGATCGAGCTCGCGTGGCTTTGGAACAGCTTGACGAGGGTCAGCGGGGAGTGACTGAAGCGCAGGCAGTCCTTGTCGGGCTTAGCGCCCAGCTTCAAACCGAAAACGCCAGACTCGCGGACGGTAAGAAGCGAAAGGACGCCGCCAACCAGCTTCGTATGGAGGCTGAGCGTGTCAGATCGGCCCTGATCAGCGAAGTGTTCGACGGGGCACTCAATCGAACTTGGGCGGACTTCTTCACACGCTTAGTGCCCAACGAGCCATTCATTCCGCAGTTTCGACAGCACGTAGAGGAGTCACGGGCCATCGACGTCACCCTCGAAACAGTCGACCCCAATGGAGAGCGCTTTGGTTCGCCGTCGTCAATG
>Ga0105245_10004436_pt1 | contig 12415 bp, 10 predicted proteins | sample KBSM54metaG_FD_81523 | JGI IMG/M metagenome (GOLD analysis project Ga0105245, IMG submission 81523) | Miscanthus rhizosphere microbial communities from Kellogg Biological Station, Michigan, USA - KBS M5-4 metaG | ecosystem: Host-associated > Plants > Roots > Rhizosphere > Soil | place... | reverse complement strand
GAGCCCGTCGCCGAACCACTTGCCGTCGTCGGGCGAGAGCGGGAGCTCGTGGGCCGCACACGCGACCTGGGCGCGCAGCACGAACGGGTTGTGGGGATTCACGACCGCGCGCTCGGGGGCGCGGCCGGTGAGCTCCGACGGGTGCGAGACGTACCACTGGTCGAGCTGGTCGTCGCCCGCGACGAGCACGGCGGCGGCCCGCCGTTCGCTGCGCCCCGCCCGCCCGGCCTGCTGCCACATCGAGGCGAGCGTGCCGGGAAAGCCGTTGAGCACCACGGCGTCGAGGCCGCCGACGTCGATGCCGAGCTCGAGCGCGTTGGTCGCGGCGACGCCGAGCAGCCGGCCGCTCGTGAGCTCGAGCTCGAGCTCGCGTCGCTCGGACGCGAGGTAGCCGGCGCGGTACGCCGCGACGCGGGCGCCGAGACCGGGCTCGGCGCGTTCGAGCCGCGAGCGCGCGTGCTGCGCCACGAGCTCCGCGCCCCGCCGGCTGCGGGTGAACGCCAGCGTCGGGTGGCCGGCCCGCACGAACCGCGCCAACAGGTCGGCGGTCTCGACGTTGGCCGACGCACGCGCGCCGGAGTGCTCGTCGAGCATCGGTCGCTGCCAGCACGCGAGCACGCGCTCCGACCGGGGCGACGCGTCGAGGTCGAGCTGAGCGACCGGGAGCCCGCAGAGCTCGCCGGCGAGGTCGCCCGGATTGCCGATCGTGGCGCTCGCGAAGCAGAACGTCGGGTCGGCGCCGTAGTGCTCGCAGATGCGCCGCAACCGCCGCAGCACGTGGGCGACGTGACTGCCGAAGATCCCGCGCAGGGTGTGCAGCTCGTCGACGACGACGTAGCGCAACCGCATGAAGAAGGTCGCCCAGCGCTGGTGCGAGGGCAGGATCCCGACGTGCAGCATGTCGGGGTTGGTGAGCACGACGTTGGCGTTCTTGCGGGCCCACGCCCGGTCGTCGAAGTCGGTGTCGCCGTCGAACGTCACCGCGCGCAGGCCGGGGACGAGCCACGAGCGCAGCGCGCGGAGCTGGTCGTGGGCGAGCGCCTTGGTCGGGAACACCAGCAGCGCGGTATCGCGCCGGTCGGTGACGACCGACTCGACGATCGGCACCTGGTAGCACAGCGACTTCCCAGAAGCGGTGCCGGTCGAGACGACGACGCTCGTGCCCGCGCGCAGGCGATCGATCGCTTCGGCCTGATGCGCGTAGAAGCGGTCGATGCCCCGGGCCACTACGCGGTCGCGAACCTCTCTCGGCAACGGGTACGCGAGCTCACCGAATTGCGCCTCCCGCGCGGGGAGCAATTCTCGGTGCACGAGGCGGCCCGCGAGGTCGGGGTCGGCCGCGAGCGTGTCGAGCACGTCGCACGCGTCCATCCGGGCGAGGGTACCGAGCGGCTGCGACACCGCCGGTTCTGCGGGATTTCAAAGGATTGGCGCCTGGATCGCGCGCGCACCCTGGTCGTAGTCTTCCGCGACCCTGCGTCGGGCTGATCGGGGAACTACGTGGCGGGTGCTCGGTGCCGAGCTTCGAAAGCGGGAAACGCGTGTGCCGTCGCGGTCGCGCTCGCGCTGCTCGGCGCGGGTTGCGGTTCGAGCGCGAAGCAGTCGTCGGGCCCGCAGGTCATCTCCGCCGGTCAGATCGACATTCAGCTGCCCGACGGGTGGAAGGTCACGAGCGACGGCAAGGGCGCGATCCGTCCGGTCTCCGACACCGCCACCGCCGGCTCGCCCAGCGACGGCGCCACCGGCGCCTCGGGCGCCTCCGGCGCGTCAGGGGCAACCGGCGACACGACGTCGGACACGATCCCGCTCGCCACCGAAGACCCGACCACCACGTTGTTCAAGGCGTTCCGGACGTTCCAGTCGTGCTTGAGCGGGCTCGGCGTGAAGTTCATCGGCGCGCCGAACCAGAGCGATCCCAACTCGCCGACGAATGATCCGACCTACATCAAGAACCTGTCGACGTGCGCGGCCAAGAGCAACATCCTCGCGGCACTCAAGAACCAGCAGTCGTACTCGGACAACCTCACCCCGGACCAGATCGAGCAGCAGAACAAGGGCTACCTCGTGTGGCGCGACTGCATGATCGGGCGCGGTTGGGGCATTCCGGAACCGAAGCCCGACGAGAAGGGGCGGCTCTTCTCGTTCAGCGGGGCGCAGAACGGCCAGGGGCCGAACTTCAAACCGCCTCCGGGTGAGGACATCTTGTCGAGCAGCGACGTGTCGGAATGCGCGAGCGAAGCGCAGCAGAAAGTGCCACAGAACTCGGGCGGTTGATCGTGCGTAACAAATGGATCGTCGGGGTCGTGGTCCTGGCGGTGGTGCTCGTTGCGGCCGGCTTCGGCTACACGAAGTGGAGCGACGACAGCGGTTCGTCGAAGAACAAGGATCTCGTGATCCTGCAAGACGTGCAGAGGCGCACGCTGCAGGACACGGTGACGCTCAACGGCACGCTCGCGCGCCAAGAGTTGCGCAAGGTGACGTCGATCTCGCAGGGCCGTGTGAGCGCCGTGTACGCGAAGGACGGCTCGAACGCCCGGGCCGGCGCCAAGCTGTTCGCGCTCGACGGTCGTGACGCGATCGCCGAGCCCGGCGACACGCGTTTCTTCCGCCCGCTCGACGTCGGCGACCGCGGCGACGACGTGCTCCAGCTCAAGCGGATCCTCGCGGCGTCGGGCAACAACCCCGGCCCGATGGACACGGTGTTCACCGAGCAGACCCGGTTCGCGCTCGCGCAGTGGCAGGCGCAGCACCACTATCCGGGCGCGGTTCCCGTCTCGCCGCAGACCGTGACGGTGTCGCTGGGCCAGGGGACCGGGTACGACCTCGGCGCCGAGACCTCGGCGGGCCTCATCATCGGTCCCGGCGGCGCGCAGACAACGGCCGCGACCCGCGGCGTCGTGCACCGCGCCGTGCTCACCGGGTTCCGGGGCGACGTGTCGCCGCTGGCCGTGCCGGTGCTGCGCATGCAGTCGGTCAACGCCAACGTGTCGGAAGGAACACCCGCGACGTTCGTGATCACCGCCTCGAGCGCGAGCGCGACCGACATCACGGTGAACCTGGCGCGCGGCGGTACCGCGACCAGCAACGACATCGTGATCCCGCCGTCGACCGTTACCCTCGCCGCGAACACCACCTCGGTGCAGGTGAGCGTGCCGACGCGGGTCGACAACGTCGTGAAGCCGAAGAAGACGCTGGTGCTGGGGCTGCGGCCCGGCAGCGGCTACTCGGTCGGCTCGCCCGTGTCGGCGACCACCACGATCAGCAACAGCAACGTGCCGCAGCTCCGCCTGAGCGGCACCCGCACGTTGTCGGCGGGCTGGACGACCTCGCTCACGGTGACCGCCGACCAAGCGCCGTTGCACGACACGCAAGTCGGCCTCACGGTCGCCGGCGACGCGATGCCCGGCACCGACTACAACAGCATCAACCCGGTGGTCCTGCTCCGGGCCGGGCACCGGCAGGCGAGCGTCGCGGTACAGACGCTGCCCGACAGTCAGGTGCGGCCCAACCGGCACATCGTCGCCTCGATCACACCGTCGCCGACGAACTACAGCGTGAGCGCGCAGGGCAGCGCCGTGATCACGATCACGGGCGTGAGCGGCGAGGATGCGAAGCCGATCGTGACGCTGCGGTCGTCGGCGACCCATCTCATGAAGGGTGAGCCGTATCCGATCGAAATCAGCCTCGACCGCGCGACCAGCCTGCCGACCACGATCGTGCTCGCGTACGGCGGCAACGCGCAGCAGGGCCGCGACTTCACGCTGCCCGGCGGCCAGATCGTCGTGCCGCCCGGCGAGACGTCGTTGGCGGTGCAGGTTCCCACTGTGCAGGACAACGTCGTGGAGTCGGACCGCGTGCTGATCATCGCGGTGAGCAACAGTGCGGCGTACCGGGTCGGCGCACCGAGCCGGGTGAGCGTGACGATCAAGTCGCAGGTGTTGCCGGAGCTGACGCTCTCCGGGAACACCACGGCGGTCGCAGGCGGCGGCGCGGCGACGTTCACGATCACCGCCGACCAGGCCCCGGTGAAGAACACGTCGGTGAGCTACCAAGTGGTCGGGACCGCGCAGCCGGGCACGGACTTCGAGCCGCTGGTCGGCACCGCGATCCTGCGCGCCGGGCAACGCTCGGTGAACGTCGTGCTGCGCTCGATCCAGAAGGACGTGTCGTTCCAGCCGACCGACATGATCGTCGCGAACTGGCCCGTGCGCGTCGGGCAGGTGTTCGTCAAGGAGGGCGACCCGGTGCCGCCGGGCACGCCGATCCTCTCGCTCACCGACCCGAATTTCACCGTCACACTGCAGGCGTCGGCCACCGATCGCACCAAGCTGAAGGTGGGCCAGCACTGTTCGGTGCAGCTCGTCGGCGGCACGAACGAGGAAGCGGGCACGATCTCCGAGCTCGACGACAACCTCACCGCGCTCGAGGCGAGCCAGCCGGGCGGCACGCAGACCCAGGTCTACGAAGGCAAGATCCAGGTGGGCGACCTCGGCGCGGCCGACGGCGCGGCGGTGACCATCAAGGTCATCGTCGAGAACGTCCCCGACGCGCTGACGGTGCCGATCGCCGCGGTGAAGCAGAACGGCTCCGGCGACGACGTCGTGCGCGTCATCGACCTTGCGCACCGCGGCAAGGTCCGTGAGATGCCGGTGCAGACGGGCCTGACCGAGGGCTCGTTCATCGAGGTCAAGAAGGGACTGAAGGGCGACGAGACCGTCGTCGTCGAGGTCGACCAGCCCCAGTGAGTATCAACGACGCGCCTGCCGCGGCGGCCCGTTCCGCGCTCCTCGAGCTCGAGAACGTGTCGCGCGTGTACGGCGAGGAGATCGAGGTGTACGCGCTGAGGGAGGTGTCGCTGCAGATCCTCGCGGGCGACTTCATCGCGATCGTCGGACCGTCGGGCTCGGGCAAGTCGACGATGCTGGGCCTTCTCGGCGTGCTCGACCTCCCGACGTCGGGCACGATCCGCGTCGCGGGCCAGGACGTGAGCACGCTCGACGACGCGACGCGCTCGCGGCTGCGCGGCGACTCGATCGGGTTCGTCTTCCAGCAGTTCCACCTGATCCCGCACCTGACCGCGCTGGGAAACGTGGAGACTGCGCTCCTCTACCGCGACCTCAAGGCCCGCGAGCGCCGAGACCGCGCGTACGCCGCGTTGGAGTCGCTCGGCCTCGGGCCGCGTGCCGACCACCGGCCGGTGCAGATGTCGGGTGGCGAGCAACAGCGCGTCGCGCTCGCACGGGCGATCGTCACCAATCCGCTGATGATCCTGGCCGACGAGCCCACCGGCGCGCTCGACTCCGCGAACGCCGCGCACGTCTTGGAGATCTTCAAGGCACTGCAGTCGCCCCAGCGTGCGGTCGTGATGGTCACGCACGACCCGACGGTCGCGAGCACGGCGCGTCGCAAGGTGTCGATGCGCGACGGGCGGATCGTGTCGGACGAACCGGTCGCGGCGGCCGCGTCATGAGCGAACGTCGCGAGGCGGGTATCCCGCCGAGCAGTGAGCGGGGCCCGAGCGGCCCGGCCGTCACGGCCGAGAGCGGACAAGTATGAGTCGGACCGCCGACCTTGTCGGCGTCGCGTGGACCGGACTCACCGCGCGCAAGGTGCGCACGATCCTGATCATGCTCGGCCCGATCGTCGGTGTCGCCGCGATGGTCGGTGCGGTCGGTCTGACCGAGAGTGCGAAGGGCGATCTGAAGCAGAAGCTGTCGCAGCTCGGCACCAACCTGATCATCGCCCAGGCCGGCGGCACGTTCGGCTCGCAGAACCCGACGTTCCCGGCCGACGCGGTGCACCGCGTGAAGGCGTTGTCGTCGGTGACCGGCGCGTCGGCCACCACGAACCTCTCCGAGGTCATCGCGGTCCCGACCGAGGGCGGCAGCGACTTCTACCAGGCGTTCCCGGTGCCCGTCCGCGCCGCCGACGACGACCTTCCGAACGTGCTCGAAGTGCCGATGCGCGACGGCCGTTGGCTCAATGGGGCCGACACCCGGCTGCACACGCGGTCAGCGGTGCTCGGCGCCGGCATCGCGAAGCAGTACGGCTATCTGCGCGGCGAGAACCGCACCGTCAGGCTCAACACGGTCAACTACGGCGTGGTGGGCGTGCTCGGCTCGGTCGCGCTCGATCCCGACCTCGACAACGCGGTGTTCGTGACGCAGTGGGCCGCGAAGCACGACTTCTCGACCGACGGCAAGCCCAACCAGCTCTACGTGCGGTCGAAACCGAAGGACACCCAGGCCACCGCCGACGCGATCCCCACCGCGATCAACCTCGGCGGCCCCGATCAGGTGTCGACGAAGGTCCCGAGCGACGTGTTGAAGGCCGCGTCGCAGGCCGACAAGACGCTGCAGCAGACCGCGTTGTTCGCGGGTTTGCTGGCGCTCGCAGTCGGGGGCCTCGGCATCGCCAACGTGATGTCGATCTCGGTGATCCAGCGGTCGTCGGAGATCGGCATCCGCCGCGCGGTCGGCCACAGCCGCTCGAAGATCGGCTCGCAGTTCCTGCTCGAGTCGCTGTTCGTCGGTGTGCTCGGCGGCATCCTCGGCGCGGTGCTCGGGATAGGCATCGTGTATCTCGTGTCGGCGTTCGCCGACTGGGTGGTGGTGATCGCCTACCAGAAGATCCCGATCTGGATGGCGCTCGCGCTGGTCGTCTCGATCGGCGCGGGGCTCTACCCGTCGATCAAGGCGGCGCGCCTCGAGCCGCTGGAGACGCTCCGGCTGGGTTGAGTTCCGACTCGGAGCTAGTGACTCTCGAGTATCGCGTCGTCGCGGAAGTCGGCGAAGAAGCCGGGCGCGTCGCCGCCGAGCGACAAGCAGTTGCCGCCGCCGACCGGGATCGTGACGTTGCGGATGTTGCCCACCGGGATGTCCTGGACGAGGCGCCCGAGCCGGTAGAGATCGGTCACGCCGAGGTTCATCAGCTGCGCGTGCTGATACAGGAGCGTGATGAGGTGGAACTGGCCGGCCGCGTTCGACGCGCTCTGCTGCATCTGCCGGATCCCGGCGAGGATCACCAGACCTTGGTTGTTCGTGCGGATGATGTCGCTCTGCGGGAAGTCGTGCCGGTCGCGCGAGAACCGCAATGCCAGGTCGCCGGTCATGTGCTGGACACCGGGGTGGAAGAACGCGCCCGAGTCGGCGTCGTGCATCTCGGACGGCACGTTCAGCGTGAAGCCGCCGACCGCGTCGATCATCGAGGTGAAGCCGTCGAAGTCGACGTCGACCGCATAGCTCACGTGCACGCCGACGAGGCCACCGACCGCCTCGGCTTGCGCGGGTGCGCCGCCGGTCGCGTTGGCGGAGTTGATCTTGTCGCCGTTCCAACACGTGTCGCGCGGGATGTCGAGCATCGTGGCCTTGTGCTTCTTGGGATTGACCCCCACGAGGTGCAGCGCGTCGCCGCGTGAACCGCCGACGCCCGGACGGCTGTCGTTGCCGATCAAGAGGATGAAGAACGGCGAAGTCGGCCCGGTGGAGGCGTCGGCGCGGCTCCCGCCGGCGAGCTTCTCGACCCGCAGGTAGGTCGCACCGGTCGTGAGCGGCACCTTGTAGCCGTGCAGCCACGCCGCGCCGAGCGCGGCGACGCCGACCACGACGACGACGACGAACGCGGCGCACGCGAGCACCGCGCGCTTCACGCGCTGCTTCGTCGTTCGCTTCGTGCGGTTTCCCCGCCTCGGCTTGATCGCGAGCTTCATTGGATTGCTCCGGTTCCGGCGCGGGCGACGGCCGCGGCAGTCTTCGCAGGCGTGCTCCGCGTGACGCCGACTCGGTAGGCGGTCACGACCCATCGCCCACTTTCGGGGGCGAACGTGAGCTCGGCGAGACGCTGGATCTTCACCGGACCGCCCGAGCCCTTGGCGCTGACGTCTACCCCGAACGTGGCGGCGACAAGCACCAATTTCCCGGTCTGGTCGCCCATCCCGTCGAGCCGGACCTTGGTAGCGGTTGCCTTCAGCCCTTTCAGCGTGCCGGTCCGGACCTCGGTCAACGTGGCGCGGTCGGCGCCGGTGGCCTGGCGCCGCACGCCGCGGTCGAAGATCTGCGCGTACGCCTGGTCGAGCCGGCCCTTCTCCAACGGCGCCAGGATCGCGTCGTCGACGTACGTCTGCGACGAGTCGAGCACGGACTGCTGCACCGACGAGTTGATGCGCGCGGGCGGGCCCGCGCTCTGCACGTCGATGGTGCCGATCTTGAGGGCGAGCCCGGCCGAGTTCGCGACGTGCTGTGGCTTCTTCGCCTTGCTACCGCCGCCTGCGACGATGGCGACGATAATTGCGAGCACCACGACAACTGCGAGCGATCCGCCGATGATCGCGGCACTGCGGAGGTTGTTCGAGCTTTTTCGGGGGGACGGCACGACCACTCCAGCTTGCCATCTCGGTCACGTACTCTTCGGTATCGAAGAAAGGTTTTGCAGTGGCTCTCAGGAAGTTCGTAGATCGGCTTACGAAACCGACCGAGCTCGTCGACCAGGAACGCCTCGCTGAGTGGTGTTCGAACACGGGCAGTCCCGCGCTCGACCAGCTCGAGCTCCGCAAGCCCGTGCGGGTGGCGGGGGAGGTGCGCTCGATTCGCATCGTGCCGCGTGCCGGCGCCGATGCGCTCGAAGCGACGATCAGCGACGGTCACGCCGTGCTCACCGCGGTGTTCTTCGGGCGCCGCAAGATCCTCGGCATCTCGCCCGGACGCCGCGTGTACCTCGAGGGTGTCGTCACGCGCGACGGCTCCACGCGCGTGATGTACAACCCGACGTACGAGTTCGTCTGAGGAGCGTTACTTGCCGGTGAGGATCCGGCGCACGTCGTCCTCCGAGTCGCCGGTGACCATGGCGAGCACTTCGTCGCCGGCCTCGAAGATCGTGTCGCCGCGCGGCATCACGACGTGCTCGCTGCGGACGACCGCGACGATCGTCGCGTCGCGCGGGATGTCGAGGTCCTTGATCGCCTGATCGACGACGGGCGCATCTTCGGCGAGCGTCACCTCGACCAGCTGGACGTTGCCGCCCTCGAACTGCAGGATGCGGACGAGCCGCCCGACCGACACGGCTTCCTCGACCAGCGCGGTGATGAGGTGCGGGGTCGACACCGACAGGTCGACGCCCCAGTTCTCGTTGAACAGCCACTCGTTCTTCGGGTGGTTGACGCGCGCGACGACGCGCGGCACGCCGAACTCCTGCTTCGCGAGCAGCGAGATCACGAGGTTGTCCTCGTCGTCGCCGGTCGCGGCAACGACGACGTCGCAGCGTTCGAGCCCCGCCTGGCGCAGCGACGCGACCTCGCACGCGTCGGCGACGAGCCACTCGACTTGGCTCTCCGCCTCGGCGCGCTCGACGACCAGCGGGTTCTGCTCGATCACCTGCACCTCGTGGCCTGCGCCTACGAGGTCGTTCGCGATGAACAACCCGACGTTGCCCGCGCCCGCGATCGCGACCCGCATCAGATCTCGCCCCCTGCCTCGATGTGCGCCTGCAGCTCGTCGGTGGCCGCGACCTCGGCGACGAACACGAGCACGTCGCCTTCCTGGCCCACCATGTCGCTGGTCACGATTTGCGCCTTGCCGAAGCGGGTGACCGCGGTGAGCCAGAAGCGCCCGGGCCGGTTCAGCAGCGCGAGCTTCCGGCCGACGGCCTTGGGCGGGATCTGCCGCTCGATCAAGCCCACCTTGCCGGTCGGGTCGACCCAATCGTTGCTGGTCTCGCTCGGAATGAGCCGCCGCAGCACCTGGTCGGTCGTCCATGCGACGGTCGCGACGGTCGGGATGCCGAGCCGTTGGTAGATCAACGCACGTCTCGGGTCGTAGATGCGCGCCACCACGTGCTCGATGCCGTAGGTCTCACGCGCGATGCGGGCGCAGAGGATGTTGGAGTTGTCGCCGCTCGTGACCGACGCGAACGCCGCCGCCTTGTCGATGCCGGCCGCATGCAGGTGGTCGCGGTCGAAGCCGAACCCGACCACGGTCGTGCCGGTGAAGCCCTGCGGCAGACGACGGAAGGCCCGGGCGACCTTGTCGACGACGGCCACGGTGTGGCCGGCCTGCTCGAGCGCGCCCGCGAGCTCGCTCCCCACCCGGCCGCAGCCGATGACGACGACGTGCACCTCGCCTCCTGATTCTCACCCGTCATTGCTCATGCGGCTTCGGCCTTCGGGCCTCGATCACCCGCGCATCGCGCGTGACCGACCGGCCCTGCGGCCTGCGCCGGGCTGGACGTCGGATGCTAGGGCCCGGAACGGTGGCGCCGCACAAACCGGAGCCGACAGATTGCGGCAATGCGACGGCCGTGCGACGCCCGGATCGCGGCCCGGTGACGCCGGAGTGGCATGCTGATCGCCGCTCGCGCCCGGCCCTCGGGCCGGGGGGGTACCGACGGCGGCCGCGGAGTCGTAACGCATCGTGTTCAACACGCTGAAGCGGGTCCTGGTCGGACGCCCGCTGGCCACGTCGGAGCAGGAGCACCAGCGGATCTCCAAGATCGTGGCGCTGGCGGTGTTCTCGTCCGACGCGATCTCGTCGACCGCGTACGCGACGGAAGAGATCCTGTTCGTCATCGCGGTCGCGCCGTCGAGCCTCGCGCTCGGGCTGTCGAAGCTCGTGCCGATCGCGATCATGGTCGCGATCCTCCTCGCGATCGTCGCGTCGTCGTACCGCCAGACGATCTTCGCGTACCCGAGCGGCGGCGGCTCCTACATCGTGAGCCGCGAGAACCTCGGCGAGACACCCTCGCTGGTCGCCGGCGCGTCGCTGCTGGTCGACTACATCCTCACCGTCGCGGTGTCGATCTCGGCCGGTGTCGCGGCCATCATCTCGATCCCGCAGTTCCAGTCGCTCGAGAAGCATCGCGTCGCGGTCTGCATCGTGATCATCGCGTTCATCACGATCGCCAACCTGCGCGGCATCAAGGAGTCGGGCCGGCTGTTCGCGTTCCCGACCTACGCCTACATCTTCATCCTCACCGCGATGGTGTTCCTGGGCCTCACGAAGACGTGGTTCGGCTGGTTCGGCGGCATCCAGCCGATCCCGTTCGATTCGGCGAAGGCGTTGCCGAACGTGATGGCAACCGGGGGCACGCTGAGCCTGTTCGTACTGCTGCGCGGCTTCTCGTCGGGTGCGGTCGCGCTCACGGGCGTCGAGGCGATCTCGAACGGCGTGCCGGCGTTCCGGCGCCCCGAGTCGAGGAACGCCGCCACCACCCTCGTCTTCATGGCGACGATCCTCGGCACGCTCTTCCTGGGCGTCTCGATCCTGGCCCACCACCTCCAGCCGTACCCGAGCCAGAAGGTCACGGTGTTCGCCGAGATGGGCAAGCAGGTGTTCGGCGACAACTTCGTGTTCTGGTTCCTGCAGCTCGCGACGGCAGGGATCCTCACCCTCGCGGCGAACACCGCGTACGCCGATTTCCCGCGCTTGTCGTCGATCATCGCCCGCGACGGCTACTTGCCCCGCCAGCTCGCGAACCGCGGCGACCGGCTCGTGTTCTCGAACGGCGTGCTCGTCCTCGCCGGCCTGGCGATGGTGCTCATCGTCGCCTTCGGTGGCAAGACCAACGCGCTGATCCCGCTGTACGCCGTCGGAGTGTTCCTGTCGTTCACGCTGTCGCAAGCCGGCATGGTGCGCCACCACCAGAAGGAGCGCGAGCCGCACTGGCGACGCGGCGTCGCGATCAACGGCGTGGGTTCGGTCGCGACCGCGATCGTGACGATCATCATCGCGTCGACGAAGTTCACCGAAGGCGCCTGGATCCCCATCGTCGTGATCCCGGTGATCGTGCTCGTGTTCAGGTCGATCAAGCATCACTACGCAAGCGTCGCGGCCGGGCTCAGTGTGCCGGCCGAGTTCAGACCTCGTCGCATGAACCACACCGTGGTGGTGCTCGTCGGAAGCGTGCACCGCGGTGTGCTCGAGGCATTGGCGTACGCGCAGTCGCTGCACCCGGACCGGCTGCTCGCGGTGACCGTCGTCTCCGACGAGGAGCAGCAGGAGAGGATCGAGCAGTCGTGGTCGCAGCTCGACATCGGTGTGCCGCTCGAGATCGTGCACTCGCCGTACCGCGAGCTCGTGAGCCCGATCCTGCGCTTCGTCGACGAGCTCGATGCCCGCTACGAGAACTCCGTGATCACGGTCGTGCTCCCCGAGTTCGTGGTCGGCTCGTGGTGGGGCCAGCTGCTCCACAACCAGAGCGCGCTGATGCTGAAGGCGCGGCTGCTCTTCCGCAAGGGCACGGTCGTGACGAGCGTCCCGTACCACCTGGAGGGGTAACCGGGCTGGAGGGGAAACCGGGCTGGAGGGGTAACCGGGCTGGAGGGGTAACCGGGCTGGAGGGGTAACCGGGCGCCGCCGGGCCTTGACTTTTTGGGTGAACAAAATCTAACTTCGCGGGTATCGAAACGCAGCTTGCGAGCCTGTCG
>Ga0105245_10004435_pt1 | contig 12415 bp, 9 predicted proteins | sample KBSM54metaG_FD_81523 | JGI IMG/M metagenome (GOLD analysis project Ga0105245, IMG submission 81523) | Miscanthus rhizosphere microbial communities from Kellogg Biological Station, Michigan, USA - KBS M5-4 metaG | ecosystem: Host-associated > Plants > Roots > Rhizosphere > Soil | place: Michigan... | reverse complement strand
GCCCCACCGATCACCCACTCACTCCCCCAATCGCCAACTCCCCGCCGCACTTCCTCCCGCTCCCCCGTCGCGCATCCCGCGCTGTCGCTCCTCCCGTCCCTGTCGCTCCTCCCGTCCCTGTCGCTCCATTCGCTGCCCACCCCCCGTCCGTGCTCGGGCTTCGCCCTGCGCGCGGGCGGCCCCTCCCCGATGCGGCTCCGCCGCATGGGAGGGGACACACCGCTCCCGCTCGCCCTCCCGCCAGTCGCCACTGAACGAAGCATCGCAACGTGGACCTTCGCGCGCCCGCCAAGCGCATCGAACGTGTCCAGGTGCGCGCCGCCGACTCGTGTCCCACGGCTGACTCGTGTCTCACCGCCGACTCGTGCTCGCGGTCGACACTCGCGCGCCGCGAATGGATGTTGAAACCCCAACATCCGTTTCGCTGGGCGAATGGCGTTCGCGGCTTTCCAGAAACTCGCCGAAACGTTGGGCTTCGACGGCGAGTCGATCCGTGTTGCAAATCCAACATCCGTTTCAACTCTCAAGGGCCGCCTCGCCGAGACAAGCCGAACGAAGTGTCACAACGGGACCTCCGCCCGCCAGGTGACTCGCATCGAACGTGTTCAGGTGCAGCTACCGCGACTCGTGCAGCTACCGCGACTCGTGCAGCTACCGCGACTCGTGCAGCTACCGCGACTCGTGCAGCTACCGGCTCTCTCGCGCGCCGCGGATGGATGTTGAAACCACAACATCCGTTTCGCTAGGCGAACGGCGTTCGCGGCTGTCCAGAAACACGGAGAACCTTGAGCTTCGACGGCCCGCCGATCGGTGTTGCAACTTCAACATCCGTTTCGATTCCTAGCTCGTTGAGACAAACCCATGTTGAAACTGCTGCGGCCTCGAGACGACTCGCGCGCGGGTGTCGATTCGCGCGGGTTCAGCTGCTGGAGGCGGAGCGGAGTTCTTTGATGCCGCGCCCCGTCTTCTTCTTGATCAGTGTGCGCAGGGTGACGCCGTCGCGGTAGCCGACGCGGTCGGCGATTTCGTCGACGGTGTCTGTGCTGGTTTGGAGTCGGTGAATGGCGTGTTCGACGCGCAGGTCTTGAACGAAGGAAAGCGGTGATTTGCCGAGGACTGCGCGCAAGCGGCGTTCGAGGGTGCGTTCGCTGGCGCCCACGCTGCGGGCCGCGGCTTCCATCGAGAAATCGGCGAGGTGGCGGCGCGCCCAACCCTCGAACTTTTCGACGACCGGGTCTGAATGGGCCAAGTGATCTTGCATCGCGTAGACGGCTTGCGAGGAGCGACCGTCGAAGGTGAGGTAGTGCGCAACGGTGCGCGCCAGTGCGGGACTCTTCTGGCGCACGAGCCACAGCGCGAGATCGATGTGCGCGAGCGCGGCGCCCGCCGTGACCATTCGGCCCGATTCCACGATCATTTCCGAATCACGCAGCTGGACGAGCGGATAACGCTCACGAAAGTGCGGCGCGAGCCACCAGCTCGTGGTCGCTTGACCGCCATCCAGTAAGCCGGCGTTCGCGATCACGAACGTGCCCGTGCAGGCAGCAGCAACGCGAGTGCCAGCGCGTGACCAACTGCGCAAGACATCGCCCACATCGCTGACGTCACGCCGCGCGAGACAAGGCGCGAGCGCGGCCGGCGATTTTGCCCCCAACGCCGGCACGATCACGACATCAGGGCGCGTGCGAGGTAACGCTGCGAGCGGCACGTGCCAGCCCTGTTGCGTTTTCGCGCGCTTTCTTACGCCACTCACCGTCACTCGAAACGCCGATGCGAGGCGAGTTTCGCCGGCCAACTCGCGTGCCGCTTGCAACGTGTCGAGCACCGCAGCCAGCGCTGTGTCGAAAACGCCATCGATCACCAGCAGACAAACTTGCATGGCGGAAACTCTATCATTGTTGTCGATATCGCCACTCGGGAATTTGCCCGGACGGGGGTAGGTTGAACCCAGTTCCGAAACCCAAAAGAAAGAGGAGCAGTGATCATGGTCAAGGTGGGCTTGTTGGTGCGTTTGGTCGCGAAGGCCGGGCAAGAAGAGACCGTGGGCAATTTCCTGGCTGGCGCGTTGCCGCTCGCACAGGCCGAAGCCGGCACGGTGACGTGGTTCGCGATCCGCTTGAGCAAGAGCGAATTCGGCATTTTCGATGCGTTCCCCGACGAAGCCGGGCGCAAGGCGCACCTCAACGGGCCGATCGCGGCCGCGTTGATGGCTAAAGCCTCGGAGCTTTTGGCCGAGCCGCCCCGGATCGAGCAGGTCGACGTTCTCGCTGCAAAAATGCCGGGTTGAGCTGCGCCCGGCAGGCACGCGCACAGCCGTTGCTCGCGATTCGTCGCGACCCGGCTGTGCGCTGCTGTATGTGCGTCCCGCGCAATAATGTGAAATATCGAGGCAACACCCGCTTCACGCTGGTCGTTCAAGTTCTCGACATGCACGACGATCACGATCAAGGCCTCGCTCACGATCTTCTCACGCTGAACGCCATGGCGGATCGCCGGCGCGTACTGCGTTGGCTCGCCCTCACGAGTCTCGTGCCGCTCGTTGGTTGCTCGGCGAGCACCGATGCCGTCACGGGTGCAGGGGGCGCGGGCTCCGGCGGCGTCGGTGGTGCGGGCGCCGCGGGTGCAGCGGGCAGCAACGCCGCCGGCAACGGTGGCAGCGACTCTGTCGGCAGTTGTTCGAAGATCCCGGAAGAGACGGCCGGTCCCTACCCCGGTGACGCGAGCAATGGTCCCAACGCGCTCGCATTGAGCGGCATCGTTCGCAGCGATATCACGAGCAGCTTCGCTGGCGTGAGCGGCACCGCGGAAGGCGTTCCGCTCACGGTCACCCTGAAGATCGTCAACGACAACGATAGCTGCGCGAGCCTCGAAGGCTACGCGGTGTACATCTGGCACTGCGACCGCGACGGCATGTACTCGATGTACACCGCTGCCACCCAAAACTACTTGCGCGGCGTGCAAGTGACGGACGCAAACGGCACCGTGACCTTCACCACCATTTTTCCGGGCTGCTATTCAGGGCGCTGGCCGCACATCCACTTCGAGATCTACAAGGACGTGGCCACCGCAGTCGCGGCGGGAAGCAAAGTGGCCACATCGCAGCTGGCCATGCCCGAGGCGCAATGCAAAGAGGTGTACACGGCGACCGGCTACGCCTCGAGCGTCATCAATCTCGCGCAGATCACCCTCGCCACGGACATGGTTTTCAGCGATGGCGCCACCACCGAGACGCCGATCACCACAGGCAGCATCAGCGATGGTTACGTTTCCACGCTGACGGTCGGCGTTTCGGCCTGATCCCGGCTTGCGCTCGCGCGGGGGGCGTGGCTTCGTGCTGCCTGCGTGTCGTCGATCATCTCCGTTCAAAACCTATCGAAGAAGTATGCATCCGGCTTTCAGGCGCTGAAAAGCGTGTCGCTCGAGATTCGGCGCGGAGAAATCTTCGCGCTGCTCGGCCCGAACGGAGCCGGCAAAACCACGCTGATTGGCGTGATCTGCGGCATCGTGAAGCCGACCGAGGGCAAGGTGATTGCCGATGGTCATGACATCGTGCGCGACTACCGCGCCGCGCGCTCCAAGATCGGCCTCGTGCCGCAGGAGCTGTCGACCGACATGTTCGAGACCGTTTGGGCGACGGTCTCATTCAGCCGCGGCCTGTTCGGTAAAGCCAAGAACCCGGCGTACATCGAAAGCGTGCTGCGCGATTTGTCCCTTTGGGACAAGAAAGATAGCAAGATCATGACGCTCTCGGGCGGCATGAAGCGGCGCGTGCTCATTGCCAAGGCGCTCTCGCACGAGCCCGAAATCTTGTTCTTGGACGAGCCGAGCGCCGGTGTCGACGTCGCGCTCCGTCGCGATATGTGGACGATGATCCGCGGGCTGCGCGAAAAAGGCGTGACCATCATCCTCACCACCCACTACATCGAAGAAGCCGAGCAAATGGCGGACCGCATCGGCGTGATCGACAAAGGCAAGCTCGTGCTCGTCGAAGAGAAGGCCGCGTTGCTCGAGAAAATGGGCAAAAAGCAGCTCATTCTGACGCTCAAGCAGCCGCTCAGCGCTCTCGCCCCAGAGCTCGAAGAGTACCACCTCGAGCGCGCCGATGACGGTCTCCAATTGACTTACACGTTTCACGCCACGCGCGACGGCTCGAAGATAGCCGACCTGTTGCGCGTCCTCAACGAACTCGGCATTGCGGTCAAAGATCTCAAGACCGTCGAGAGCTCCCTAGAAGATATCTTCGTGAACTTGGTGGAAGGGGTGAAGTCATGAATCGGCACGCGATTCGCGCCATCTACGTGTTCGAGATGTCGCGCACGTTCCGCACCTTGCTACAGAGCATTCTCTCGCCCGTCATTTCCACGTCGCTTTACTTCGTGGTGTTCGGCTCGGCCATCGGCTCGCGGATGACGCAAATCGAAGGCGTGCAATACGCCGCGTTCATCATTCCGGGCCTCACTTTGCTCTCGCTCCTCAACGAGAGCATTTCGAACGCTTCCTTCGGTATCTACATGCCGCGCTTTTCCGGCACGATTTACGAGGTTTTGTCCGCGCCCATCTCTTACGTCGAGATCGTTCTCGGTTACGTGGGCGCAGCCGCGAGCAAGTCGATTTTGCTCGGCACCATCATCTTGGCCACCGCGCGCTTGTTCGTGCCCTACAGCATCGCGCACCCGCTGTGGATGGTCGCCTTCCTCGTGCTCACCTCGGTCACGTTCAGCCTATTCGGCTTCATCATCGGCATTTGGGCCGATGGCTTCGAGAAGCTGCAAATCGTACCCATGCTGATCATTACGCCGCTCACCTTCCTGGGCGGCAGCTTCTACTCGATCCGCATGCTGCCCCCCGCCTGGCAGAAGATCACCCTCTTCAACCCGGTCGTTTACCTCATCAGCGGCCTCCGCTGGAGTTTCTACAACACCTCCGACGTCAGCCCCGAACTCAGCCTCGGCATGACGGTCGTGTTCTTGGCACTGTGCGTCGGCACCATAGCCGTGATTTTCCGCACTGGTTATCGGATGAAGAACTGAGCCCCGGCGGCGCCTCGAGGTCGATGCCTGATCGCCATCAATCAGGCTCGGCCGCCAACACGGGGGGCGTGATGTCGGCGCGGAAGGAGCGCTGGAGTTCGTCCAAGAGTTGCGTTTCGCTGCGCGGCGTCTCTGTGACGGTTTGGGCCCGTGCGACGAACGCAGCGAGGACGGCGGAGCGAACCGATTCGTGGAGCAGGCTTTCCAAATACTCGAGTGCGGTGCCGCGCAGCTTGCGGTCGTCGCTCAAGAGGCCGCGTCGAGCGAGCTCAATGGCGCCGTGAGTCGATAACGAAAGCAACGCGAACACGTGGTCGAACGCAGCGGGGCTGAGCGAGCCCGAGCCGACCTCGCTCAGAACCAAAGCGTGAACGAGCTTGCTGTCCGGACGAAGCCGCTCGTCGTCGCGCACGATTTCGCGGAGCGCGAGCGCCGCGCGATAGCGCACGTCCAGCGCATCTGCCGAGAGTGCTCGCACCAACGCTTGGACCACGGTGTCGCTGCGCCCGACGCGCAGTACGTGCGGGATGCGCCGCCGCACGGCCAGAGGTGCAGCACTCGACAACATCACGTCGGAGAGCAGGCCTGCGATCGCGTGACCCATGCCGCGCAACGCGAGCACGGCTGGCTTCGCGAGCGCGTCCACGCCCAAATGGGGCACGACGAACGCGGCCAGGCGCTGGTCGAGATCAGCGCGGCCGAGGAGCGTGCGAATCGCGACCGTGTTCGAGCTCAAAAGCACGCGAACATCGGCGATCAGCGGCTCTTCTGCGGCTTCGATCGCCGGCTCTGACTTCGCGCCGGCCGATGCCTTGGGGTGAGCCTCGCGAGCCAACGCGATTTGCTCCAGCAGCTGCTCGCGATTGAAGCCGAAGGCCGTGACCGACAAAGTGAGGCGCGTGGTCGCGTCCTCCACTTCGAGCCCTTCGGGCTTGAAAGTGCCGGCGCGCAGGCTCGATTCGAGCTCGGTCACGTAGCCTCGCCGCGCACGAAAGGACAAGACGAGCGTGAGCGCAAACGCGAGCGATGCCAAGAACAACGGCGCTCGCTGCACGATCAGGGGCCCGCCGAGCGCGATGCCCAGGATGAGCAAGCTTGCAAACGCGTCGCCGGCTTTGTCGAACAAGACATCGATGAGCGCTTTGGTGCCGCGCTTGGTTGCGGCCGGCAGCGGCGCGAACAGTGGCTCGAACGCGCTGCGAAAGAGCGAAGGACCAAAGGCCAAGTCACTGCCGCGCAGGGCACCCATGGTGGCGAACGACGGACTCAAGAGCGAAACCAAACCCAGCACGACGCCCGTCAGCGGAGGCACCGCCAGAGTGCCTCCGATCCCGATCGTGGCCAGCAAGCTCCGCGACACGAACGCTTGCAGCAGAAAGCTCACCAATGACGAACCCGTGTAAAACACCGCAAAGAAACGCAGCAACGAAACGGCGCTACTGAAGCGCACGTAGGCCGCCTGTTTGAGCGCGAAGTCACTGAACGTCGAGGCGGCGGCAGAGCAGGCGACGAGCAGCGCCAAAGTCCACAAATAACGGGTGAAACGGGCCCTCGCGGGTGGTTCGCTCGCGGCTGCGGTCGGCATTCGTAAGGCCGCTCCGAGGCCCTGACTGCCCGCTGCGGCGGCTAAGCACAGCGTGCCCACGAGCAGTAACGTGCTGCGGGCATTCACCCAGTAGGCGAGCCGTTCCATCGCGGCTCCGCCGACGAGACCCCCGAGCGTCGCGCTGGCCCCGATGCGTCCCACCAATTGCCGGAGCGTGTGCGGGTCGAACCGTTCATTGACGACCGACCAGAACGCGCTCGCCAAGAGCCCGCCACCGACCGAGACGTGCAAGTAGACGAGGATCGCGATTGCGCGCGGAAAGCTGGGAAATAGCAGCCATTCCGCAAATGAAAGCAGAGCGCTCGCAACGAACATCGCCGGCGCCACGTGCGCTGGGCCATGCCGCATCATCAGGCGCGCGACGAAGAACGCGCTCGGGATCGCCAGTAACGCCGAGCCCAGCATGATCCGCGGCAGCTGAGCGAGCGAAAACGTCGAAAGAAACAGCCCTTCACGCAACGATTTGGCCGCGACTTGATGGGCAATCGCCAGAGCCGCGGTCAGCATTGCCATGCGCGCTGCACGCGAATCGGCCAGAGCGGCGCGCTGCCGGTCTCCCGCCTGAAGGGGCGCTCGCGCCATGGCAGAGCCTAGTTTCGGGTCGCCACAAAAGTCTATCGGCAAGGCCCGTTGCTGCTGATCGACGGCGGTTCAGTGCAACGAGGCGGGTGGAGGCGCGGTGTTTCGTCGCCCGCGCCTCCACCCATCGGGTCATGAGCGGTTCTTATTGATACTGCACGACGAGCGAGGTCGCGGTGCCGTGACCGCCATTCTCTTTCGACCAAATGAAGACGTTGGAATTGACGGACGAGATCAGGAAGCTGATTTGTCCTTCATTGGCGTGGACGGCTTGGTTGACCGCGGCAGTCACGTCGAGCTGCGCGCTCATCGGGCTCGGCATTTGTAGCGTGAAGCCGACGCCGAGATCCGTCGCGGCAGGTTGATTGTTCCACGTCACGGTGTTTTCGAGCCACGATGCGCTGTCGTTCACCTTGCTCAACTTGCCGCTGAAAAAGCCGCTCGGTAACCCTTCCACGGTCGGGATCACGAGCGTCGCGTGAACGACGCTTGCCGAAGTCGGAATGTCGAACAGCGAGTAGCCGAAGAGGCCACGGCTCGTGATTTCCGTCGAGCCGATGACCACGTCTGGCGCGGCGCCGTAGTTCGTATTCGGGCCGCCGCCACCTTTGCTGCTGAGCACGAGCTGCGCGTCCTTCAGCACGGTTTCGGTCTTGGTGGTGAGTTGGGCGGGCGCGTTGAGGAAAAAGCGTGAATCGAAATCGGTGCCGCCGTTGTAAACGAGCGTTGCGTTCGCGCCACTCGTGCGCGTGAGCGTGACACGCAAACGGCCGCTCGCGTGGACGGCCGGGATCTGCAGCGGGCCGACTGTCGTCGCGTGATTGCCGGTGCCGCTCGCGTTCACGTCCGCGCTGGTTTGCGCCAGGGCAACGGGCGCAGAGCCATCCGCATTCAGGAATTCGAGTTTGAACCCGACGGTACTGCTGGCACCCGGCGAATTGGTCCAGATCGTGAAACCGGCGGAGGTGCTCGGTGTGTCGTAGTTCGCGAGTTCGCTGTACCAATAGTGCGGCGTGGCGCTGAGGGGCGCCGTGGGCGTGAAGCCACTTTGGCCCGTGTTCGAGCGCCGCAAATGTTCACCGACCGGATTTTGGCTGGGTTCCGGAACGTTCACCAAGTGAAACGTCGTGGGCGAGGCGATGGTCGGGGTAGCGCAACCGCCCGGCGTTTGCAGGTTGGTGTCGAAATCCCCGCCGTTGTAAGCGAGTGTTGGGGCGGTCGTGCCCGAGCCCGACTGCAAGAACACTTTGATGACCAAGCGCTGGTTCGTGAGGCTGATTGGCGCCAGCGCGTGGATGTTCAGCGTGGTCACGTGATTGCCGGTGCCCGTGCCGTTCACGTCCACCGTCGACGAAACGGCGATGGGGGAGAAGCCAGAGCCGTCCGCGTTGGCAACGCCGAGTTGCGCGAATACGGGGGCACTGCCGCCGGGCTGGTTGGTCCACAGATTCAACAGGTAGAAGCCGTTGTTGAAGCTGCCGGTGAACGCGTCCGTGTACCAGCCAAAGCCACTCGGATTGATCACGTGTGTCGGCCCGAAACCCTGGGCCGATGTTGCTTCCGCCGAGGCGTATTCGCCGGCCGGGCTTGCGGCCACCGGACCGTTCAACAGATGGAACGTGGAATACGGCGTGCACACGACCAGCGCGGAGTGAACTTCGGAAACCCCTTCCGCTGAGCCTGAATCGGTGTTTGCGCCGCATCCGCCGAGTAGCGCTGCTGCCACCCCGAGTAGGGCGCATTGATGAAAAACAGAAGTCATTCGAGTCATGCTTGGTTCTCCCTGAAACGTAGCCATCACGAGCTGCGCATGAGTGCCTCAACACAGAGGGTGTTGAAAATCGCCTCGTCGCGGCGTCCGTCGCCGCGCACCCGAGTGTGCACGGCTCCCCGAACTTGTGACGCGCAGTATGTTCGCGCGTCGGCGCCTTGCTTCTAAAAAGAGACCGCGACTCACGCAAAGCGCCAAGCGGACACGGGAGCGTCATCCGTGCCGGTAACGGCCGACCGATTCATCCAATTCGCCGATCGGTCGCCGAAGGTTTCTCGCTGAACGAACTCTAAAGGGGGCGGTGAGTCCACGCAGCATCACCGGCGAAATGCGACGCCGAACGCACTGACCGAATCAGGGCAGGCGGTACCACTCGAGTGCTGTGTCGATTCGCAACTCATTGGCGATATGACTAACTAGTAACCGGCACAACTCCACATCAGTGTCACTGTCGATTCGGGTTCGGTTTCGAGTCGTGGCAGCGCTGCGCCTCGAAATCGAGCCAAAAATGCGGCCCGACGTGCGTCGGTTCGACACCGCGTCTCGTCACTCGATAAATCGATTTGGAGATGCCGTATCTGCGATCAACATCGATTCAGACGACATATCCGGGCCAGACAACAATGGTGCGCGCGCATCAGCGCGTCGCTAGTGGAGGCCATATGCGTAACTATCAAGCGATCGTTTCTTTGGGGTTGTTCGTAGCGGGGATGGGCGGTTGTGCTTTGGACGCCAACTCGGGGTCCAGTGAGCCGCAAGGCAGTGTCGGCTCGACCGAGCAAGCTCTGTCCACCTATTCACAGAGCTTCGAAGAGACCACCCAATCCATCATCTTCAACGCACCCGCCGGAACAGTCTGGGTGGATCTGCACGCGACGCTGCCCGGCGCGCGCGTGTTGAACGTGCGGATGACTGCGGACGGTTCGTCTTTCGTGGTGGGCCCGCTGCCCGTCCAAGCAGGCGATCACCTCTCTTACTCATTCACTTACTTCGTGAACGGTGCCGCTCAAGACACGCCCGTTTACAGTTACGCCGCACCCGCCGGGAGTCCGCTGCTCGCGCTGCGCACGCAAATCGGCTCGTTCTCGACGGGCAGCGAAATTCAGCTCATTTCCCAGTCCGATTTGGATTGGGCGGATGTGCACTACTCGATCAACAACGGGCCGCAGCAGAACGTGCGCCTCACTTTTACGGACTGGGTCTACCGCCAGCCCATTTCCGTGCACCCGGGCGACACGGTTCAGTACTGGATCACGTACTCGACCGGTTCATTCGTTGCGGACACCGCGCATGCAACCTACATCGCGGTGGCCGGTAAACGCTTCGTGGTCGACCAGTCGGCTGATTCGACGACCGGGAGCTGCGTGGCAGACGGCGGCAATTCGGCGGGCCATTGTAACTTGCGCGCGGCGCTCGCCGCGGCGAAGGCCGCCGGTGCTGGCTGGATCGAACTCGGCGTGGACTCGACGGTCGATCAAGGTGCCGTCGCACTCGACGCGCCCACTGGCTCGACTGACTATCGCGTGGCCATCGAATCGAAACGCGGCGGCTCGAATCGGACGATCTCCGGCAACGGCATGGCGCGCCTGTTCAGCGTCGGTTCGAACGTCACTTTGAGCTTGGGCAAAGTCACGGTGCAGAATTTCCGCGCTTTCGACTTCGGCTCGGTGATCTCCAGCGCGGGCGATGTCGAACTGCGCGCGGTCACGATTCAACACAACACCACATCGTGCTTCGGTACGGGCGCCATGACGGCCTTCGCGACGTGCGGCGCGGGTGCCATCTCGAGTTCCGGGCGCCTCACGGTGGTCGCGAGCTTGTTCGATACCAATTCGGCGAACGCGTCGGCCAGCGCGGCGAGCTTCACCAACGCCAGCACCTTCGCGGGCGCCATCTCCTCGAGCGGCAGCGTGCTGCTCCATCCGCCGTTCACGTTCACTGGCAATTCGGCCGTCGCCTCGGCCACTTCCGGCGTTCACCCGTTCCCTGGCGGCGCTTCGGCTTCGTCCGGTGGCGGCGCGATCTTCAGCACCGGCACACTGGTGATCAACTTCTCGAAGGGCGGCTGCACGTTCGCATCGAACACCGCTAGCGCCACCGCCATCAATCCCGACGGCACGACCGGCTCCGCATCGAGCCGCGGCGGCGCCATCGCCACCCAGGGCGGCACCTTCCGCCTCGCCCCCGGTGCGTGCCACTTCGGCAGCAACACCGCCGCCACCGACCCGGATCTCTCGATCCAGTAAGCGGAAGCGCAGCGCGCGAAACGCTTCGCGCATGCAACGAACGACCGGGCAGTGCTTTGCGGCGCTGCCCGGTTTTTTTGCGTGCTCAGCTATCGGACCTCTTCTAATTTTTCACTGAAGGGGGTCCGGTTTCAACAGGGATTGCGTCACACGAAACCTACACGTCCAGCCGCCGACTTATCCAGCTAGGGTATCTCAAGAAGGACTGAGACCTACGAATGAACAAGGAACAATTGGCGCGACGGTTGGAGATTGAGGGCTTCATCAAGGCGTTCTACGTATTGGATGGACCGCCCGATTGGGATGGCTTCCACCTCCATTCGCTGGGGGCGAGGTGGTTAGTCGACTACTATGACCATGGCCAGCGACAGGCCATTGGTGACTATGCGACCGAACATGAGGCGTGTGAGTGTCTGTACCGCGAGCTAGCGGCCGATCCAGGGGCGCGATGGCCGCGATCGGGGAAGCCAGAGGACCCCACCCAGGATGAGCCTCGACGGTGACGCTTGGGCTTCGGTACGGCACTAATACTCAGCGAGATTCACTGACAAACTAGCGTGGCTTTGTCTCAATGCCGATCGCGGAATTGTTTTGAGAAAAGAGCCACACTTACGAAGCTCTGTCGACCGACAGTTCGGTCGAGATACTGCTTCACCCGACAAGCGTCTGTGTTCGGTGTCTTCGAGAGTTGGCGGGACCACGCGGGACCAGGATAAGCCTCGACGGTGAAGTGTAGCGTCGCGTCTCGGCCAACGAACGGCGCCTTTCACGCTCAGTTATGTCCCGTCTGCGGCCGAAACCAATACCTCAAACCCTCCCCACAAAATCTCCTCCGCATTCCTCGGCGGCCTGAGCCCATCACTTCGCCCCGAAAAATACCGCTTCGCCAAGGCTTCCGCCGAAACGTGCTCCACCTCTTTGAAGCCCGCCTGACGCCCGAGCTGCAGCATCCTCGACGGCGTGAAGAAGCTGATGAAGGGTGTGCCGGCAGCGCGCGCGCCGATGGCGGCTCGTTCGATTGAGGGGCGGAGTTCGGGGTCGGCGAGTTCGATGGGGAGCATGAAGGTCATGGCGAGTGTCGTGCCGGGGGCGAACGCGGCGATGGTGCGCAGTGTGGTCATGATGGCTTCTTCGGTCAGGTACATGCTGACACCGGTGGAGGCGACGACGGCGGGGCGCGCTG
>Ga0105245_10004433_pt1 | contig 12417 bp, 8 predicted proteins | sample KBSM54metaG_FD_81523 | JGI IMG/M metagenome (GOLD analysis project Ga0105245, IMG submission 81523) | Miscanthus rhizosphere microbial communities from Kellogg Biological Station, Michigan, USA - KBS M5-4 metaG | ecosystem: Host-associated > Plants > Roots > Rhizosphere > Soil | place: Michigan... | reverse complement strand
GCCATCGCCGACGGCAAGATCGCCGGCATCGGCAGCAGCATTCCGGCCGGCTTCAAGGCCGAGCGCACCATCGACGCCACGGGCTGCATCGTCGCCCCCGGCCTCGTCGACCTCCACACCCACCTCCGGGAGCCCGGGCGCGAGGAGGCCGAGACGGTGGAGACCGGGAGCCGGGCCGCGGCCCTCGGCGGCTACACGGCCGTCGTCGCCATGCCCAACACCGAGCCGGCCATCGACAGCGCGGCGGTCGTCCGCCAGGTGCTCGACCTCGGTGCCAAGGCGCTGGTCGACGTCCACGTGGCCGGCGCCATCACCGTGGGCCGCCAGGGCAAGCAACTGGCGCCGTTCGCGGAGATGGCCGAGCTCGGCGTCCGCCTGTTCACCGACGACGGCACGGGAGTTCAGGACGGGCGGCTGATGCGGCGGGCGCTCGAGTACGCGTCCGCCCTGGGTGTCACCCTGGCCCAGCACTGCGAGGACGCGTCGCTGGCCGCCGGCGGCCACATGCACGAGGGGGAGTGGTCGTCCCGGCTGGGCATCCCGGGGCAGCCGGCCGAGGCGGAGGAGCTGATGGTGATGCGCGACCTCGCCCTGGCCCGGCTGACCGCGCCCCTGGGGAGCCGGATGCACTTCCTCCACCTGTCGACGGCGGGGTCGATCGCGGCGGTGCGGGCGGCCAAGGCGTCGGGGCTGGCGGTGACGGCGGAGGCCGCGCCCCACCACTTCACGTTGACGGACGCCTCGGTCGCCGGGTACGACTCGGTGTACAAGGTCAACCCGCCGCTGCGGTCGCCTTCGGATGTGGCCGCGGTCAAGGCGGGCCTGGCCGACGGCACCCTCGACGCCATCGCCACCGACCACGCCCCCCACGCGCCCGAGGACAAGGAGCGCCCCTTCGACCACGCCCCTCCGGGGATGCTGGGCCTGGAGACGGCCCTGGCCCTGTCGCTGGGCGAGCTCGACCTGCCCATCGAACGGGTGCTGGCGTTGTTGTCCTGGCAGCCGGCCCGCATCGCGGGGCTGGAGGGGGTGCACGGCGGACCGGTGGGCGAGGGCCGTCCGGCCAACCTGTGCGTGATCGACCCGTCGCTGGTGTGGGTGGTCGACCCCGACGCCCTGGCGTCACGGAGCCGCAACACGCCCTACGCCGGGCGCAAGCTCACCGGCCGGGCCCGGCACACGATCTTGCGGGGCGAGCCGGTGGTCGTCGACGGCGAGGCCCGACGGTGACCCCGCCCGACCCCACGGCAACCGGCGGACGGGCCGGCCCCCAGCGAACTGGTGACGCTGAAGGCCCTGTGGAGGCTGCAACTGTCACCAGTTCGGGAGGGCGGCGGCGGGCGAGGCGGCGGGAGGCGTTGCTCGTCCTGGCCGACGGGACCACGTTCGAGGGGGAGGCGGTCGGCGCCGAGCCGCCGGGAGGCGTGGCCACGGGCGAGGTCGTCTTCAACACGGTCCTCAGCGGCTACCAGGAGGTGCTCACCGACCCGTCCTACGCGGGGCAGGTCATCGCCTTCACCTATCCCCACATCGGCAACTACGGGGTGTCGGCGGAGGACGCGGAGAGCGGTCGGGCCTACTGCCGGGGCGTGATCGTGCGGGACATGACCGAGCGCCCGTCGAACTGGCGGTCGAGCCTCGACCTCGACTCGTGGTTGGAGGCGGCGGGCGTTCCCGGCATCACCGGCGTGGACACCCGCCGCCTCACCCGCCACATCCGGGAGGCGGGGGCGATGGCGGGCGCCTTCGGGACGGCCGACGAGGTCGTGTTGAAGGAGGCCGCCCTCGGCGAGCCGGGCACCGACGGTGTCGACCTGGTGGCCGAGGTCACGACGGCCGAGGCCTACTCGGTGGGCGAGGGCCCCCTGACGGTGGTGGCGTACGACTTCGGGATCAAGACTTCGATCCTGCGCATGCTGTCGGGCCTGGCCACGGTGGAGGTGGTCCCCGCATCCACGTCGGCCGCGGGCGCCCTCCTCCGACGGCCGGACGGTGTGTTCCTTTCCAACGGTCCGGGCGACCCGGCGGCCGTCACCTACGCCATCGACGCCATCCGCGACCTGCTGGACGCCGGCGTCCCCGTCTTCGGCATCTGCCTCGGCCACCAGCTCATGGCCTCGGCCCTGGGCGGCTCGACGTTCAAGCTCCCCTTCGGCCACCACGGCGGCAACCACCCGGTGAAGCGGCTGCGGGACGGGGCGGTCGAGATCACCAGCCAGAACCACTCGTACGCGGTCACGCCCGGGTCGGTGGGGGGGGCCGACGTCACCCACGTCAACCTCAACGACGGGGTCATCGAGGGCCTGGGCTGCCGAGACGTGCGGGCGTTCAGCGTCCAGTACCACCCCGAGGCCGGCCCCGGTCCCCACGACGCCAGGTACCTCTTCGAGGACTTCCGCCGGCTGATGACCGGCGAGCGCCCGTGAACAGTTCGCGCGGTTGCCCCCTCACGCGTGCAATTGCGCGGAGCAATCGGACGGGTGGCGGACGGCTCCCGACCAGTTCGCGCAGTTGCCCCCTCACGCGTGCAATTGCGCGGAGCAATCGGGGGCCCCTTGCCTAAGCGGACCGACATCTCCTCGATCCTGCTCATCGGGTCGGGGCCGATCGTGATCGGGCAGGCGTGCGAGTTCGACTACTCGGGCACCCAGGCGTGCCGGGTGCTCAAGGACGAGGGCTACCGGGTCATCCTGGTCAACTCCAACCCGGCCACGATCATGACCGACCCCGACTTTGCCCACCGCACCTACGTCGAGCCCCTCGACTGGGAGACCGTGGCCGCGGTGGTGGCCCGGGAGCGGCCCGACGCCATCCTGCCCACCCTCGGCGGCCAGACCGGGCTCAACCTGGCCATGGCCCTGCACGAGCGGGGCGTGCTGGCCGAGTTCGGCGTCGAGCTCATCGGGGCGTCGGCCGAGGCCATCCGCACGGCCGAGGACCGGGAGCGGTTCAAGGCGGCCATGACCGAGATCGGCCTGGCCGTGCCCCCGTCCGGGTTCGCCTACGCCACCCACGAGGCGGCCAAGGTGGGCGACGAGATCGGCTACCCGGTGATCGTGCGCCCGTCGTACATCCTGGGCGGCCGGGGCACCGGCATCGCCCACGACGCCGATCAGCTCACCGCCCTGGCCGAGATCGGCCTCGCCGCCAGCCCCATCTCCGAGATCCTCATCGAGCGCAGCATCGCCGGCTGGAAGGAGTACGAGCTGGAGGTCATGCGGGACCGGGCCGACAACTGCGTGGTCGTGTGCTCGATCGAGAACTTCGACCCCATGGGCGTCCACACCGGCGACTCGATCACGGTGGCGCCGGCCCAGACCCTCTCCGACGTCGAGTACCAGCGCATGCGTGACGCCGCCTTCGCCTGCATCCGCCGCATCGGCGTCGACACCGGCGGGTCCAACATCCAGTTCGCGGTCAACCCGGTCGACGGGGAGATGGTCGTCATCGAGATGAACCCGCGGGTGTCGCGGTCGAGCGCCCTGGCCAGCAAGGCCACCGGGTTCCCCATCGCCAAGATCGCGGCCAAGCTGGCGGTGGGCTACACGCTCGACGAGATCCCCAACGACATCACCAGGAAGACCCCGGCCAGCTTCGAGCCCACCATCGACTACGTGGTCACCAAGATCCCCCGGTGGGCGTTCGAGAAGTTCCCCGGTGTCACCGACGTCCTCGGCACCCGCATGCAGTCGGTGGGGGAGGCGATGGCCATCGGGCGCACGTTCCCCGAGTCGCTGCAGAAGGGGCTGCGGTCGCTGGAGCACGGCCGGTGGGGCCTCAACTGCGACCCGGCCGAGGCGGCCTACGACGACCTCGACGACGCCGAGCTGGTGGCCCGGGCGTCGGTGGCCACGCCCGACCGCCCGTTCCACCTGGAGGCGGCCCTGCGCCGGGGGATCTCGGTGGAGCGGCTGTACGAGGCGACCAAGGTCGATCCCTGGTTCCTCGATCAGATCGTCCGCATCGTCGACGAGCGGGCGGACCTGGCCGTCATCGGTTTCGACGGGATGACCCGGGCCGACTGGCGCCGGGCCAAGCGGTTGGGCTTCTCCGACCCCCAGCTGGGCCACCTCTGGGGCGTCGCCGAGGCCGGCATCCGAGCCGCCCGCCTGGCCCTCGGCGTGCGGGCCACGTTCAAGACCGTCGACACGTGCGGGGCCGAGTTCGAGGCCGCCACCCCCTACCACTACTCCACCTACGAGGACGAGGACGAGGCCCGTCCGGGCACGCGGCCGACGGTGGTGATCCTCGGGTCGGGTCCCAACCGCATCGGCCAGGGGATCGAGTTCGACTACTGCTGCGTCCATGCCAGCTTCGCCCTCCGCGACGCCGGCTTCGACACGGTGATGGTGAACTGCAACCCGGAGACGGTGTCGACCGACTACGACACGTCCGACCGGCTGTTCTTCGAGCCGCTGACGTTCGAGGACGTCACCAACATCCTCGAGGTGGAGCAACCGCTGGGGGTGATCGTGGCCCTGGGTGGGCAGACGCCGCTCAAGCTCGCCGGACGTCTCCCCGAGCACCTCGTCCTGGGCACGAAGCCGTCGGCCATCGACGAGGCCGAGGACCGGGAGCGCTGGAGCTCGCTGTGCGCCCGCCTGGAGATCCCCCAGCCGGCGGGGGGCACCGCGGTCGACGTCGACCAGGCCCTGGCCATCACCGCCCGCATCGGCTACCCGGCCCTGGTGCGGCCCTCCTACGTCCTCGGCGGGAGGGCGATGGAGATCGTGTACAGCGACGACGACCTGCGCCGGGCCATGGCCGAGCTGGCCGGCTTCGGGTCGCTGGGCCGGGAGGGCGGCCTGTCCTTCGAGCGGCCGGTGCTGGTCGACCGGTTCCTGGAGGACGCCATCGAGGTCGACGTCGACTCCATCCGCGACCGCACGGGCGAGGTCTTCATCGGCGGGGTGATGGAGCACGTGGAGGAGGCGGGCGTGCACTCGGGTGACAGCGCCTGCGTGATCCCGCCGCCGACGCTGGCGGCCGACGTGATCGAGGTCATCGAGTCCCACACCCGGGCCATCGCCGAGGCCCTCGACGTGTGCGGGCCGCTCAACGTGCAGTACGCGGTGAAGCAGGGCCAGGTCTTCGTCATCGAGGCCAACCCCCGGGCCAGCCGCACGGTGCCGTTCGTGGCCAAGGCCACCGGCGTCCCCCTGGCCAAGGTCGCGGCCCGGGTGATGGTGGGGGCGACGCTGGCCGAGCTGCGGGAGGAGGGACTGCTGCGCCCGGCCGCCACCGGGGGCCACGTGGCGGTCAAGGAGGCGGTGCTGCCCTTCAACCGGTTCCCCGACGCCGACACCCTGCTCGGTCCGGAGATGCGGGCCACGGGCGAGGTCATGGGGATCTCGAGCACGTTCGGGCTGGCCTTCGCCAAGAGCCAGGCGGGGGCGGGCGATCGCCTGCCCGCAGGGGGGACGGTGTTCCTGTCGCTTTCCGACCGGGACAAGGGGGGTGGCCTGCGGGCCGCCCGCCGCTTCGCCGACCTCGGCTTCTCGCTCGTGGCCACGTCGGGGACGGCCCGGTACTTCGCCGAGAACGGGCTGGAGGTGGCCGACGTGGTGCCCCTGCTCGGCCACCCGGGACGCTCGGCCGTCGACCGGATCGCCAACGGTGAGATCGACCTGGTGGTCAACACCCCCCGGGGGCGGGGGCCGAGGGCGGACGGGGCCTACATCCGCACCGCGGCCAACGTCCACAACGTCCCCTGCCTGACCACGGTGGCCGCCGCCCTGGCCGCGGCCAACGGGATCGCGGACGTGGCCCTCCACGGGTCGTCCGTCCGGTCGCTGCAGGAGTACCACGGGCGGTGAGGTGAGGGCGCCGGTCGACCTGGTCACGCGGGTGGGGTCGGTGGCGCTGCCCAGTCCGATCCTGACCGCCTCGGGGACGGCCGGGCACGGGGCCGAGCTGGCCGCCTACTTCGACCTGTCCGCCCTGGGGGCGGTGGTGGTGAAGTCGCTGTCGGCCGAGGCGTGGGCGGGGAACCCCCCGCCCCGGGTGCACGAGGTCGAGGGCGGCATGCTCAACAGCGTCGGGTTGCAGAACCCGGGCGTGGAGGCGTGGCTGGCCGACGAGCTGCCCGCCCTGGTCGCCACCGGGGCCCGGGTGGTGGCCTCCATCTGGGGGACGACGGTGGCCGGCTACGAGAAGGCGGCCGCCGCCTTGCGGGGGGCGCCGGACGCGGTGGTCGCGGTGGAGGTCAACCTGAGCTGCCCCAACCTGGAGGGCGGGCGGCACATGTTCTCGGCCGACCCGTTGGCCACCCGGGACGCGATGGCGGCGGTGGTGGCCGCCCTCGGGCGCGGGCGCCCGGCGTGGGCCAAGCTCAGCCCGAACGTCACCGACATCGTGGAGATCGCGGTGGCGGCCCGGGACGGGGGAGCGGCGGCGCTCACCCTCGTCAACACGGTCAAGGGGATGGCCATCGACCCGTCCACCCGGCGTCCTCGGCTCGGGACCGGCGGCGGCGGGCTGTCGGGGGCCGCCATCCGGCCGGTGGCGGTGCGGGCGATCTTCGACGTGCACGCGGCTATGCCCGACGTGCCGTTGGTGGGCGTGGGCGGGGTCTCGTCGGCCGAGCACGCGGTCGAGCTGCTCCTGGCCGGGGCGTCGGCGGTGCAGGTGGGGACGGCGACCTTCGAGGACCCCCGGGCCTGCGTGCGGGTGCTGGCCGGGCTGGAGGCGTGGTGCCGGCGCCACCGGGTGGCGCGGGTCGCCGATCTGGTAGGACAGGCGCATGGAGCTCCGTGACCGCCTGATCCTGGCCCTCGACGTCGACGACCTGGTGGTGGCCCTTCGGCTGGCCGACCAGCTGCGGCCGTGGTTCGCGGTGGCGAAGGTGGGGCTGGAGCTGTTCACCGCGGCCGGGCCCGACGCGGTGACGTCGGTGGCCGACGCCGGGTTCCAGGTGTTCCTCGACCTCAAGCTGCACGACATCCCCACCACCGTGCGCAAGTCGGCCCGGGTCGTGGGCGCCCTGGGGGCCTCCTACCTCACCCTCCACGCCCGGGCCGGTCCGGTGATGCTGCGGGCGGGCGTCGACGGGCTGCGGGAGGGGGCGGCCGCGGGCGGGCTGCCGGAGCCCACTGCCCTGGCCGTCACCATCCTCACCAGCGACGCCGACGCTCCCGCCCACATCCTCGGGGGCCGGGTGGCGGCCGCGGTCGAGTCCGGCTGCGGGGGCGTGATCGTGGCCGCGGCCGACGTCCACGAGGCCAAGCAGCTGGCCCCCCGCCTGCTGGCGGTCGTGCCCGGCATCCGCCTGCCCACCGGCGATCCCCACGACCAGGCCCGGGCCGCAACTCCGCGGGACGCCTTCCTGGTGGGGGCCGACATGCTCGTCATCGGCCGGGCCATCACCGAGGCCGCCGACCCGCCCGCGGCCGCCGCCGCCCTCCACGCCGCCATCGTGGGCGGAAGCGGAACGCCATGACAACGTATATGCTTCTGTGATGGCGTACGCTCTCCACGACGGCGGTTACACCTACGACGATCTCGACTGGCTTCGCGACGAATTGGGCGTCGCCCACCTGGAGCTCGATCCGTGGGGATGCCTGATCGTGACACCGGCGAGCGACGAGCACGAGACCGCGGTGGCGGCGATGCACGCCCAGGCCGTACGCCAGCTGGCTCTGCCGGATGGGTGTGTCCGGGGCAACGGGACGGGGTGGATCGTCCCCGGTGGGAGTGGCTACCTCAACGTCCCCGATCTGATCGTGGTCCACCCGAACTGGACTCGCGTCGACGAGCTCCATTTCGACCCGCCGCCCCTGCTCGTGGTCGAGGTCGCGTCGCGATCGACCCGGCGCGTCGACCACACCCGGAAGTTGGACGACTACCGGCTCGGCGGTGCCGGCGTCTACCTTCTCGTCGACCTCCCCGCCGGGGGGTCGGCAACGTTCGAGGCCCACGACTTCACCACCGGGCACGTCGCCACCGCCACCGGCGCCATCGACCTCGTCGTCGCCGGCCGGCCCCTGCGCTTCGACCTCACCCACCTCGCCTAATCCGCCACCTCGGCGAAGGCGAGGCAGGCGTTGTGGCCGCCGAAGCCGAACGACATGGAGAGGGCGAGCGTGGCGTCGGGAGCGGGGCGGCCGACCAGCGCCACGTGGTGGAGGTCGCACTCGGGGTCGGGGTGGTCGAGGTTGATGGTGGGCGGCAGGAACCGGTCGCGGACGGCGAGGATCGTCACCATCGCCTCCAGGGCGCCGGCCGCGCCCGTGAGGTGGCCGGTCATCGACTTGGTCGACGACACCGGGACGACGGCCGCCGCCTCGCCCAGGGCCAGCTTCAGCGCCCGGGTCTCGGCCACGTCGTTCATCGGGGTGCTCGTCCCGTGGGCGTTGACGTAGCCGACCTCGTGCGGCGCCCGGCCGGCCCGCTCCAGGGCCAGGCGAACGCACCGGGCGGCCTGGGCGCCGGACGGGTCGGGCTGGGTGACGTGGGCGGCGTCGGCGGTGGCCCCGTAGCCGACCAGCTCGGCGTAGATGTCGGCCCCCCGGGACCGGGCGTGGCCCAACTCCTCCAGCACCAGCACCGCCGCCCCTTCCCCCGACACGAAGCCGTCGCGGTCGCGGTCGAAGGGCCGGGAGGCGGCCTCGGGGTCGTCGTTGCGGCGGGACAGGGCGCCGATCACGCAGTACATGGCCATCCCCACCGGCGTGATGGCGGCCTCGGCGCCCCCGGCCAGGGCGACCACCGCGTCCCCCCGGCGGATCTGCTCGGCCGCCTCGCCGATGGCGTGGGCCCCGGAGGCGCAGGCGCTGACGATGGCGAAGTTGGGGCCCCGGGCGCCAAGGTCGGCGGCCACCATCCCCGCCGGCATGTCGACGAGCATGCCCGCGGCGGCGAAGGCGGACACCCGCCGGTAGCCGCCCTCGGCGTAGGCGAGGACGGCCCGCTCGAACAGGGCCAGGCCGCCCACCCCCGAGGCGATGATCACCGCCGCCTCGTCCGAGATCGGGCCCAGGTCGATCCCGCTGTCGGCGACCGCCTCCCGGGCCGCGGCCACCGCCAACTGCACCGGGCGGCTGGTGCGGCGGGCCTCCTTTCGGCCGAGGAGGGCCTCCGGGTCGAACCCCTTCACCTCGCCCGCCATCTGCGAGGGGAGGTCGGACGGGTCGAAGGCGGTGATCCGGGCCACGCCGCTGCGTCCCGAGCGGAGGGCGTCCCACGTCGAGGCCCGGTCGTTGCCCACGGGCGACACGCACCCCATGCCCGTCACCACCACCCGCACCCGGCCGGTCACGGCGCCCGCAGGAGGAGGGCGGCGTTCTGCCCGCCGAAGCCGGACGCGTTCACCAGCACCGTCCGCAGGGCGCCGGCGCGGGGTGACCCCGTGACGTGGTCGAGGAGGCAGTCGGGGTCGACGTGGTCGGCGTCGAGGCCTCGGTTGGCCGGGAGGACCTGGTGGCGGAGGGCGAGGGCGGCCACCAGCACCCCGAACGCCCCCGCCGCGCCCAGCCCGTGGCCGAGGGCCGACTTGGGGGCCGAGACCGCCAGCGCCGGCTCGGGCCCGAACACGGTGCGGAGGGCCCGGGCCTCGGCCACGTCGCCCTGGGGGGTGGCGGTGGCGTGGGCGACGAGGGCGTCGACCGCGGGCGGCGCCACCCCGGCGTCGGCCAGAGCCCGGCCCATGGCCGCGGCCGCCCCCCGGCCCTCGGGATGGGGTGCGGCGACGTGGTGGGCGTCGCCCGCGCTCCCGCCGCCGGCGACGACGGCCACCACGTCCGCCCCCCGGGCGAGGGCCCGGTCCAGCCGCTCCAGCACGAACACCGCCGCCCCCTCGGAGGCCACCATCCCGTTCCGGCGGACGTCGTAGGGCCGGCAGGCGGACGACGGGTCGTCGCCGGCGGGGGCCAGCGCCCCCGCGTTCACCAGCGAGCCCAACAGCAGGGGCGACAGGGCGCCGTCGGTGCCGCCGGCCAGGACGACCTCGGCCTCGCCCCGTTCCAGCAGCCGGACCCCGTCGATCACCGCCTGCACGCCCGCCGCGCACGCGCCCACGCCGCCCAGGACGGGGCCCGTCGCCCCCAGGACGATCGACGGCTGGCAGGCGGCCATGTTGGGCCCGTAGACGGGGACGAAGAAGGGGCTGACCCGGTCGGGACGGGCGGCCGCCGGTCCGGCGGCGGCCTCGGCCTCGAGCAGCCCGCCGGCGCCGGTGTGGACCACCACCCCCAGCCCGTCGCCGGTGTAGCCGACGAGGCCGGCGTCGGCCAGGGCCATGATCGAGGCCGCCACCGAGAACTGGCTGAACCGGCCCAGGCGGCGGACGGTCTGACGGTCGACGAAGTCCTCCGCCCGGAACCACCCGGCCCGGCCGACGACCTCGCATCCGGCCCGGCGCAAGGCTGGGGGCGCGGCCTCCAAGCCCGAGTCGCCGGCCAGGAGGCGGGACCAGGAGGCGGCGGCGTCGCCCAGCGGCGTGACCGCGCCGACGCCGGTGATGGCGACCGCGGACCGCATCCCGCCGGCCGCCGGCCCCGTACCCGTCACAGGAGCGGGGTGTCGGGCTCGAGCCCGAAGAGCACCCGGCCCACGGTCTCGAACCCGGGGAAGGCGAGGGCGACGTGCTGGCCGATGGCGTGGACGTCGCGGTGGCGGCGTTCCAACGGGTGGTCGAGGAACAGGGCGGTGGTGCCCGCAGCCTCGAAGCACAGGTCGACGGCGGCCATGCCGGCCTGGGCCGCGTTGACGACGGCCAGCCGGGCGATGGCCCGCTCGGCCAGGCTCGGGGTGTCCCCGCCGGCGGCGGTCGCGGCCAGGCCGTCGAGCGCCTCCAGCAGGAAGGCACGGGCGGACCGGGTGGCGGCCTCGGCCCGGGCCACCATCGACTGCACCACGTCCCGCTCGGCCAGCCGGCGGGCGCTGCGGTACGGCGTCTTCTCCCTGGCCAGGGCGACCAGGTCGTCGACGGCGCCCCTCGCCACTCCGAGTGCGACCGCGGCCAGGGGGGCGAAGTACAGGGGCATCGGCGGCATCCGCCACATCGTGCCGGCCGGCCACGGGGTGAAGGGGAGGGCGACGGTGTGGACCCGGGGGACGACGAGGGCGTCGACGGAGAAGTCGTGGCTGGCCGTGCCCCGCAACCCCGAGGTGTGCCAGGTGTCGGCGATGGTGGCCGCGGCGGCGGGGAAGAACGCCAACAGCAGGGTGGGGCGGCCGTCGTCGTCGAGGACGGGCTGGCCGTCGTCGCCCGCGACCAGGCAGCCCCCGCACAGCCAGTCGGCGTGGGAGCCGCCGCTCCCGAAGCCCCAGCGGCCGGTGACCAGGAGGTGGTCGTCGCCGGCGGCCGTCGCCCGCCCGGCCGGGTTGAAGGATCCGCCGGAGATCGTGGTGGGCGTGGCGAAGACCTGGCGGGCGCCCGCCTCCGGCAGGTAGGCGGCGAGGGCGTTGGTGCTCACCGCCACCGCCGCGCACCATCCGACCGACCCGTCGGCCGCGGCCAGGGTGGCGATGGTGTCGACGACGTCGGCCGGCGCCGCCTCCGCCCCGCCCAACTCCGCCGGGAGCCACAGGCCGGGCACGCCCGTGTCGCGGAGGGACGCGACGATCACGTCGGGCAGGCGGCCGGCGGCCTCGATCTCGGCCGACCGGTCGGCCGACATCGCCACCAGGGCGGCCATAGCGTCGGTCTCGCTCACCCCGCCGCCACCAGGACCTGGGCGATGGCGGTCCGCGGGCGCAGGTCGGTCATCGGTGTGCGGCTCAGCCTGCCACAAACGGCTCGGGCCCGAGGCGGCCGTCGTGCATGCGCAGGACCCGGTCGGCCAGGCGGCGGGCGAGGGCGACGTCCTGCTCGACGAGGACGACGGCGGCGCCGGCCGCGGCCAGCTCCCGGAGGGCATCGCCGCACGCGGTCGCCCACGCGGGGGACAGGCCGGCCGACGGCTCGTCGGCCAGCAGCACCCGGGGTCCGGCGGACAGGACCCGTCCGATGGCGAGCAGCTGCTGCTGGCCACCCGAGAGCCCGGCCGCGGGCTCGTCCAGCCGTTCGGCCAGCACCGGGAACCGCTCCAGCCACGCCGCCCGCCGGGCCCGAGCCCCGTCCACGTCGGCCGCGGGCAGGCCCAGCTCCACCGCCTCCAGGTTCTCCCGCACGGTGAGCGACGGGAACACCCGCCGGGTCTGGGGGAGCAGGCGGAGGCCGAGCCGGGCCCGGCGTTCGGCCGGCAGTCGCCCGACCGGCCGACCGTCGAGCAGGACGATCCCCGACCGGGCCCGCAGCAGGCCGGCCACGGCCAGCAGGAGGGACGACTTCCCCGACCCGTTGCCGCCGAGCACCGCCACGACTTCGCCCGCCGCCACCTCCAGGTCGGCGCTCTCCACCACCATCGTCGTCCCCCAGCCGGCGTGCAGGCCCCGTACCGAGAGGGCCGTCACCGGGCGACGAGGGCGGCGGCCAGG
>Ga0105245_10004429_pt1 | contig 12427 bp, 8 predicted proteins | sample KBSM54metaG_FD_81523 | JGI IMG/M metagenome (GOLD analysis project Ga0105245, IMG submission 81523) | Miscanthus rhizosphere microbial communities from Kellogg Biological Station, Michigan, USA - KBS M5-4 metaG | ecosystem: Host-associated > Plants > Roots > Rhizosphere > Soil | place: Michigan... | reverse complement strand
TCCAGGGCACCTCGGCCAAGGTGAACTTCGCCCTCGACGACCTCCCGGTCTTCCCGGCGCTCAAGGGCCGGATCGACCACTTCGGCGGCTTCGTCAACATCGGTGAGTCCCTCGAGTACCTCGAGCGGGCCTACGACGACGCCAAGTACGGCTGGTACTCGCAGAAGCCGTTCATCGACGGCGCGATCCAGTCCGTGGTCGACCCCGACATGGCGCCTCCGGGCAAGCACGTGATGAGCTGCTTCATCCAGTACGCGCCGTACGAGCTCAAGGGCAGTGACTGGGACACCGAGCGGCAGTCGTTCGGCGACACCGTCCAGGCCGTGCTCGAGACCCACTTCCCGGGCTTCGGCGACCTGGTGCTGCACCGCGAGGTGGTCACTCCGCTCGACATCGAGCGGGTGGCCGGGCTGACGGAGGGCAACATCTTCCACGGCGAGTTCCTGGCGCCGCAGATGTACTTCATGCGGCCGGCTCCCGGGTACGCGCGCTACAACACTCCGATCGAGGGCTACTACCAGTGCGGCTCGGGCACCCACCCGGGCGGCTGCGTGAGCGGCGGTCCGGGCAAGCTCGCGGCGATGCGGATCCTCGCCGACAAGGTGCGCTGACCACGGTCCGTTGCCCGATCTCGTAGCCTGCGCCCATGGCCACCTTCACGCTCACCTGCATCGGCGATGACCGGCCGGGGCTGGTCTCGGCCCTCTCGGCACCCATCAGTGCGCACGGCGGCAGCTGGGAGCGCAGCCAGATGGCCCGGTTGGCGGGCAAGTTCGCCGGGGTCCTGCTGGTGGAGGTCGACGACGGGAGGGCCGAGGCGCTGGTCGCGGACCTGACGGCGCTGCAGGAGATCGGCCTCCACGTGGCCCTCGAGCGGACGGACATGCCGGCGGAGCACCCGTCGCTGCGGCTGAGTCTGGAGCTGCTCGGGGCGGACCACCCCGGCATCGTGGCCGAGATCTCTGCCGCCCTCGCCGGCCGGCGCATCGGCATCGAAGAGCTCAGCACCGATGTCCGCGAGGCGCCGATGGCCGGAGGAATGCTGTTCGAGGCTCGGGCCGTGCTCGAGGCCCCACCGGCGACCAGCATGGACGAGCTCAAGGTGATGCTCGAGGCACTGGCCGACGAGCTGATGGTCGAGATCAGGTTGTCCGACGTACCGGTCCCCGACTCCCCGTCGACCCCGACTGCCACGACGTAGACGCCGCGCCGGCGGGCGGCTGCGTTCACCCACCCGGCTCGCTGGGGACCGGCTGACCCTCCACGACGTACTGCCGTCGACCCACGGCGGGTCAACGGCAGGCGGCGCCCAGCTGCTGGATCCGGGCGGTCACGGTCGGGTCGTTCGCGCCGAAGCTCGGGTCGTTGAGCTGGGAGACGGAGTAGGTGTCCACCAGCCGTCCGGCCAGGCAGCGAGCCTGGGGGACCGAGGCACCGGAGTGGAGCAGGGTGGCCCCGATGAAGGTGCGCGTCGTGAGCACGTCGACCGCGGACCGGAAGTCGGCGCTGACGATGGCACCGCCCGCCCCCGGGTCGCAGGACCGGAACCTGACCAGGCCGCCCGTGAGTCCGACGTCCGCCGACGCTCCGGGAACGGCCGAGATCCACTCCCGAAGCGAGGAGTACATCGCGGACGTGGCCGCGGGTGTGCGGCCGCGGTAGGTCATCCGCGCGCAGGAACGACCCGCGGACCGGTAGCCGACGAACGAGTCGCCGCCCCATCCGTCCGCGGTGTGCATCGCCTGAACGGCGGGGAGCCGTGCCGAGAGCATCAGGTACCAGCTGAGCGCGCCGAAGTCGCCGGAGTCGAACGTCTTCTCCCCGTCGCCCGGAGCCGGCGCTGGGACACGCATGGCGCCCGCGTGTCCCTGGATCAACCGGAACGGGTCGACCAGCGCGATGTCGTACCGGGGTGGGTGGCGGAACATCCGCGCGACGGCCGCGTTGCCGCCGTTCTCCGCGACGGTTCGGACCAGGCCCTCGCCGAGGTCGTACGGCGAGGACTCGAGCGCGACGATGATCCTCGGGACCCGAGCCAGGCCCGCCTGCGCCTGGCCGGCCTCACGCCGTTGCGCGGCGATCAGTGCGTGCCGCTGCCTCGGGCCGAGCGAGCTTCCGTACGCGTGCTCGGTGCGCTGCGCGTCGCCCTCGGTGATCGCGTGCAGGACCGACTGCTCGTCGTTCGTCGGGTGCTCCAGCGTGCCCAGCTGCGTGAAGACGCGGCCGACGTGGAAGTACTGGTCCTGCAGGGCGTGGGTGAGCTCGTGCACGAGCGTGGCCTTGACCGAGGGAGTGATGTGGTGACCGCGGATGGAGATGGACCGGGTCCGGAACGAGTAGTACGCGAGCACGGCGGCGCCGCTGAAGTCCTTCTCGGCTCGGACGAGGTCGACGTTCCCGCTGAGCAGACCGAGCGCCCGCAGCAGACCGGTCTCCTGGCGGATCTGTCGGCGGTCCTTCGCGGTGATCCGGTCCTCGTGGACCAGGGTCCTCTCGAACGTCGAGGGGGTCAGGAACCTCACGCGCACCGCGTGCTTGAAGTCCAGCCCGCGCTGCTTCTCGGCGACCTCGACCTCGGGCCTGATCCGCTTGTCCCAGTGCGCGGGGTAGCGGTGAGTCGGCGGGGGTGGTGCGGCGACGGTGCCGTCTCCGTGGTCGTGGAGGACGACGAAGCCGAACAGCCCGGCCAGGGCGAAGGCCAGCATCGCCGCGACGAGGACCACCCAGGTCGGAATCTCCGACGAGGTCGGACGTCGCACGGGAGGGATGGGCGGTGGCCCGTACCCGGGGGGCGTCGGTGCCGCCCCGAGCTGACTCATGCCGGGAGGGTAGGTCGCATCACCGACCCGGGTGGCGAGAACGCAGCACTCTGACCGTTCGGTCAGTCCAGGAACGGCTCGAGAAGGCCAGGCGTGGCGGTGGTAGCCAGGGCGGTGGCGGCGTCCTGGTCGAGGTCGAGCACGCGCACGTGCTGACGACCACCGGCTGTGGTGGCGACCAGGTCCGTGAGGCCGGCGCGGCGCTGGAACCACGTCGCCCGGAAGTTCCAGCCGATCACCGAGGGCGTGTGCAATGCCTCGCGTCGGCGGTCGAGGCTCCCGGAGCGGGCCACGAGGTGGCGGTCGACCAGCGCGTGTCCGAGGCCCTGCCACCGGTCGTGCGCCAGGAACGCAGCGACGGCGAGCACCACGGGCACGGTCACCACCAGCGTCCACGAGACGGCGTACGACGTGAGCAGCGCCGCCGCGACGACGATCCCGGCGGGGACCATGGCACGCGTCCAGCGACGTCGCCGGGCGCGCGGACCGTGACCGACCAGGCCCGTGGTCACCGGCCCGGGGGTGCCCAGCACCTCGACGGCGACGCGGTCGACCTCACCGCGGGGGGCGGGCGGGACCAGGACCGAGCTGCCCTGCTGCTTCTTGTCGAGCCCGGTCACGATCGCGGTCAGCCGGGCGCCCCCCGCGAGCCGGAGGCCCAGCGGCTCGCCGATGCTGACGCCGCTGATCCGGGCGTCGTCGAGGCTGGTCTCGCGGGTCGTGAACAGGCCGCGACGCAGGTGCCAGGCCCGGTCCGACCTCGAGTACGACAGCTCGAAGCCGAAGTTGGTCAGCAGGTAGCCGATCACGGCGAGCACGCAGATGCCCACCAGCACCGCAGCGAGCCCGAGCGCGACCAGCAGTGCCAGGCCGAGGTGCGCCAACCGGGAGAGGTCGACCGACGGGGTGACCTCGAAGGTGTGGATGCCCTGCGCCACCACACCCAACGCGGCGCCGGCGATGACGACGCCGGCGGAGGTGAGCGGTGCGAAGCGGACCCAGGCCAGGTCGAGGTCGAGCACCACCCTGCGGTCGCCCACGGCGGTTTCCGTCTCGGCCTCTGCGAACGGCGTGAGGTGCAGCAGACGCGCGCGGAGCGAGGCGGCGGCGGGCGCGGCGAGTCCGTCGAGCGCGAGTCGCTCCTCGCTCTTGCCGCCGCTCTGACCGGTGCCGACGCGGAGGGTGACCAGACCGAGCGCGCGGTGGATCGGGGACGCCGTGAGGTCGACCGTACGGACCCGGTCCAGCGGGGCCGAGAGCACCCGCTTGTTCAGCAGCCCGTGCCGCACCTCGATCCGGCCGCTGGTGATCCGGTAGCTCGTGGTCAGGTAGCGGGAGAGTCCCAGGGCGATCGGCACGGCGACGCCGAGCAGCCCCCACCACCCCCCGGTGTCGGAGGAGCGCCGGAAGACCAGGAGGGCGACGAGGGCGGGAAGGAACCGGACCAGGTCGCGCACGGGGTGCACGAGGAGCATGCGCCGGTCGAGCCGCTGCCACCCGAGGGCGCTGTCGAAGGCGTCCATCGGTCAGGTCGCGTCCCCGGGCACGGAGTCCGCCATCCGCGTCAGGTCCTCGACGATGGCCAACGCCCGCTGCTGGTCGAGCCCCTCGATGGTGAGCGCGCCGGCCGAGGACGCCGTCGTCACCCGAACCGTGGCCAGGCCGAACAGCCGCGCGATCGCGCCCTCGCGGTGGTCGACGGTCTGCACCCTCGACATCGGGGCGATCCGGCGTTCGCGGGCCCACCATCCCGTCTGGGTGTACACCGCGGTGTCGGTCACCTCCCACCGGTGCACCTGGTAGCGCCACAGTGGCACCAGCAGGCCGTAGGCCACGAACAGCACGCCGACCGCCACCAGGCACCATGTCGGCAGGTCGAACCAGTGCCACGGGCCCGTCGCCAGGAGGAGCAGCGCCATCGGCGGGACGCTGCGGAGCAGGTCGGTGCACATCCACATCAGTCGCGCCCTGGGGCTGACGCGCTCGCGCGGGCTGCGCAGACGCGGGGCGGACTCGGACACGTGGGCGAGGGTAGTCCGGTGGGTGCTCAGTCCTTGAGCTCGCAGATGACGGCACCGTTGGTGACGGTGACGCCCACCTCGGCCTGCAGCCCGGTCACCGTCCCGTCCTTGTGGGCCTTGAGCGGCTGCTCCATCTTCATCGCCTCGAGCACCACGATCACGGCGCCCTCGGCGATCTCCTGGCCCTCCTCCACGGCGACCTTGATGATCGTGCCCTGCATCGGGCTGGTGACGGCGTCGCCGCTCGCGGCAGCCGTGGCCCTCCTGCCGGCGGACCGCTTCGGCTTCTTCGCGCCACCGGCCGTGGCGCCGACCGAGCCGAGTCCACCGGGAAGGCTCACCTCGAGACGGCGTCCGCCGACCTCGACGACGACGGTCTGCCGCTCACCGGTGTCCTCGGCCTCGGCGACGTCGCCGTCGTACGGCCTGAGCTGATTGTCGAAGTCGGTCTCGATCCACGTGGTGTAGACGTCGAACGAGCCCGAGCCCGAGGGGTTCGACGCGCCGACGAACGCCGGGTCGTCGACCACCGCTCGATGGAACGGGATGACCGTCGGCATGCCGTCGACGACGAACTCGGCGAGCGCGCGTCGGGAGCGCTCCAGGGCCTGGGTGCGGTCGCGCCCGGTCACGATCAGCTTGGCGATCAGCGAGTCGAACGAGCCCGGCACGGTCTCGCCGTTCTCGTAGCCCCCGTCGAGACGGACGCCCGGGCCCTGCGGCGGGTGCCACGACGAGAGCGTGCCGGGGGCCGGCATGAAGTTGCGGCCGCCGTCCTCGGCGTTGATCCGGAACTCGATGGAGTGGCCGCGGATCTCGGGGTCGTCGTACCCGAGCTCCTCGCCGGCCGCGATCCGGAACATCTCGCGGACGAGGTCGATCCCGGTGACCTCCTCGGACACGCAGTGCTCGACCTGCAGCCGGGTGTTGACCTCGAGGAAGGAGATCGTGCCGTCCTGCCCGACGAGGAACTCGCAGGTGCCGGCGCCGACGTATCCGGCCTCGCGCAGGATCGCCTTCGACGAGTCGTACAGACGCGCGACCTGCTCGTCGGTCAGGAACGGCGCGGGCGCCTCCTCGACCAGCTTCTGGTGGCGGCGCTGCAACGAGCAGTCGCGGGTGGAGACGACCACGACGTTGCCGTGGGAGTCGGCCAGGCACTGGGTCTCGACGTGCCTCGGGCGGTCGAGGAACTTCTCGACGAAGCACTCCCCGCGCCCGAACGCCGAGACCGCCTCGCGCACCGCCGACTCGTAGGCCTCGGCGACCTCGGACATCTCCCGGGCGACCTTGAGCCCGCGGCCGCCGCCGCCGAACGCGGCCTTGATCGCGATCGGCAGGCCGACCTCCCGAGCGAACGCGACCGCCTCGTCGGCGTTGTCCAGGGGATCCTTGGTGCCGGGTGCGAGCGGCGCGCCGACCTTCTCGGCGATGTGGCGGGCCCGCACCTTGTCACCGAGGCTCTCGATCGCCTCCGGAGGCGGACCGATCCACACCAGTCCGGCGTCGATCACCGCCTGCGCGAAGGCGGCGTTCTCGGCGAGGAAGCCATAGCCCGGGTGGACCGAGTCGGCGCCGGACCTCTCGGCGATCGCGATGATCTTGGCGATGTCGAGGTAGGAGTCGGCGGGGGTCGTGCCCACGAGGCTGTGGGCCTCGTCGGCCAGCCGCACGAACAGCGCGTCGCGGTCTGGCTCGGCGTACACCGCGACGCTGCCGATGCCGGCGTCCCTGCAGGCACGGATCACCCGGACGGCGATCTCACCACGGTTGGCGACCAGGACCTTCTGCAGGGGTCTCACGTCGGGCAAGGCGCACTCCTCCAGATGGGCGGGACTCCGCCGAGCACACTATCGCCGTCGGGGCGCCGCCGGGCCGGGGCTCCTCACCCCGGCCCGGCGACGATCCGCCGTCGGCTGGTGCGTGCGCGTCAGCCGATCCGCCCGGCCTCCCGCAGCAGGGCGTCGGCTCGCGCGACCAGGCTCCGGCTGTCGCCGTGGCTGATCCCGTGCCCGGCCGCCGCCCCGGCCAGGGCCGTCTTCATCCTGGTCGCGAGCTCGTCCCGCCGGTCCGCCAGCCTGGTCAGCGCGGCCTCGGTGGCGACGTACCGTGCGTCGTGCCCGGCCGACCCGCTGGCGAGCGCCTTCGTGTCGGCCTGGAGCGTGATCGTGGCGAGCGGCCCGACCGCCGAGTTGATCCGGTGGTAGGCCGCGCCCAGTGCCCGCGCGTCGGCCAGCGCCTCGGACGGGTGCCGGAGCAGCTGAGAGATCACCTGGCCGTCCGTGGCGTAGTCGTCGGTCAGACCGAGCAGGTGCAGCATGGTCGGCCGGAGGTCGACCTCCTCGACCCACGTGCCCTGACGCGACGCCTGCGGCACCGTGCGCGTCGAGTTCGGGTCGGAGGCCTCGTTGCTCTGCTCCGGCGTGGGCCCGTCGACGCCGAGGTTCCGGACTCCCGGACCCACGAACGACGACCAGGTCACGTCGATGTTCGGTGAGTAATAGCCGTGGTCCCACGCGAAGAGCGGGTTGATCGAGACGTTGGGCACCCCGCTGGTCGCGAAGAAGTAGTCCGGGACCGGGAACATCGTGTACGACGGCAGGCGCAGCGGATCGGCGGTCTGCATGTGCAGGATCCGCTCCTCCACCTCGCCGGCCTGGTACTTCACGATCCTCTCCTGCTGCTGACCGCTGTAGGGGTTGTCCGACCTCATCGCGGCGGTGTCCCGCTCGAGCTGGCGCAGCGTCGCGTCCTGGGGACCGGGCTGCCCATGCACGTAGATCGACGCACCCTGCGGCTCGATGTCGAACGCCGTCGAGGCGCTCGGGGTGAGCGACAGGAGCCCCTTGATGTTGGCCTGCAGCTCGCCGATCGAGCCGCTCGGGTAGGTGCAGAAGACGGTCACCCCGTCGCACCCGGCCGGGGTGGGGGTCATCGCCCGACCGACGTTCGCGCCGTCGAACTGGTCGCCCTCCTCGGCACTGATCACGAACAGCGTGTTGGAGGCGTTGATCCCGTCGGCGGCCAGCCGCTCGAAGAAGGTCTTGAACGCCGCGTCGTACGCCGCGCCGTTCTCGGCGTAGCAGTGGTCACCGGGGCCGATCGGGTTGCCCGGCTTGATGGCCGTGGCGGTGTCGCAGGTCCCGGTCGTCGTGGCCTTCCGCTCGTGCAGGTCGGAGATGTAGCCGTAGGTGACCGGGATGCCGCTCTCCTGCATGTCGGCCAGGTAGGCCAGCGACTGGGTCGCGGTCGGGCTGAACCCCGGGAACCCGGGCTTGTGGCTGAACGGCTCCTGGATCGGGTTGCCGTCGAGGTCGACGAGGTTGCCCGAGTGGTCCGTCACCTGGTAGCCGTTGCGCGAGAGGTCGGGCGTCCCCGCTCCGAGCTGCGGCGCGACGTACTTGGCACCGAACAGCGCCTGGAAGCCGTGGTAGCCGCCGGGCTCGGTGGCCAGGCTGTCCGGTACGGCGGACGGCGTCGGCGTGGTCTGGCCGAACTTCACGGCCTGGGCGTCGGCACACACCGACGCGCCCTGTGCGCAGTGCACGGCCTCACCGATGTAGTCGGCGACCTCGGCGTCCTTGAAGGGATCCGGATCGGCCTGGTACTGCTGCTCCTCGGGCGAGCTCGTGCCGAACAGGGTCGGGATGTCGACGGCGGCGTTCTCGGGGACCATGTTGGCGGTCGAGAAGTCGCCGACGTTGCAGCCGGCCCGCGTGAACGGGACCCACGGTGCGGGCGTGGTGCGGTTCGGGGCGCCGCTGCCCGGCGAGGTGTCGCTGTAGACCATGGAGGGAGCCGTGTCGTGCCCCACGGTCGGCGGGTTCTTGGTGTCGGCGACCGGGCTCGTCCAGTACGCGAACGACGCCGCCGGGTCGGTGGTGCCGTCGGGGTTGTAGGTCTTGTAGGAGTTGGAGAGCGGCTGGCCGTGGCGGTCGCCGTAGAGGCCGGTGTAGATGCTCAGGCTGTCGTCGGCCGTGTGGGCGATCATCGGTGTGTGGGTGTTGGACAGCACCGTGCCGTTGTCCTCGAGGAAGTTCAGCAGGTGTGGCATCCGTTCCACGTCCGACGGCACGTTCGGGTTGTCGCGCCCGAAGTGGACGTTGTCGAACACGATGTTGATCACGTGCGAGATCCCGTTGCCGAGGTGACAACCGGACGCGGGCGCAGGGGTCGCCTGCGCGGAGGTGAGGGCCCCGGAGAGGGCCGGGACCACGAGTGCGCCGGTCGCGAGACCGGCACTGGCAGCGCCCGAGATCAGGCGTCGCCTCGTGGCATGAATGCGTACAGACATGCGCATGAGCTCCTTGCTGCTCGTTCTGTGTGGAGTTGTTCCGCCGAGCGACATTGCCACCACCGAGGCTCGGCGTCACCCCCCAGGAGCTGAACAATCCGTCGACGGACGATGACGCCACGGCTGCACCAGGGCAGTCGCCCCGGATGCGGGCCAGGCGGGCGTGGTTGCATGGGCCCATGCAGGTCACGCACGACGTCGATCGGAACACCCTGGACGAGCTGCGGGCCGCGCTTCCGGACGGCGTTGTCGTCACCGAGGCGGACGCCGTCGAGAAGTACCGCCACGACTGGTCGCGCGACCCCTCGGCGGGGACGCCCGGTGCCGTGGTCCGCGCCGAGAACGCCGAGCACGTGCAGACCGCGGTCCGGTGGGCGGCCGCGCACCGCGTGCCGGTGGTGCCGCGCGGAGCCGGCAGCGGGCTCTCCGGCGGCTCGAGCGCCGTCGACGGCGGGATCGTGGTCAGCCTGGAGCGGATGACGGCCGTCGAGATCGACCCGCTCTGCCAGGTCGCCGTCGTCGAGCCCGGCGCGTTCAACAAGGACGTGAAGGCCGCCGCGGCGGTCGAGGGGCTGTGGTACCCGCCCGACCCGTCGTCGTTCGAGATCTGCTCGATCGGCGGCAACGTCGCGACCAACGCCGGCGGCCTGTGCTGCGTGAAGTACGGCGTGACCACCGACTACGTGCTCGGCCTCGACGTGGTACTGGCCGACGGCACCTTGGTGACGCTCGGCGGGAAGCGGATCAAGGACGTCGCCGGGCTGTCCCTGCTCAAGCTCTTCGTCGGCAGCGAGGGCACGCTGGGGATCGTCACCCGGGCGATCCTGCGGCTGGTCCCCGCGCAGGGGGCGCGGTCCACGATGGTGGCGACGTTCCCGACCGTGCAGGCGGCGGCGGAGGCGGTGGTGGCGATCCGGACGACCATGCGCCCGTGCCTGCTCGAGCTGATGGACCGGGCCACGATCAACGCCGTCGAGGACTTCCGCCCGATGGGGCTCGACCGCACCGTCGGCGCGCTCCTGATCGGCCAGTCGGACGCCCCCGGCGAGGTGCGGTCAGGGGAGATCGCCGCGATGCGAGCCGCGTGCGAGGCGGCCGGCGCGGGGGAGTGCTTCGTCACCGACGACGCCGACGAGGGCGAGATGTTCGTCCAGGCACGGCGCGTCTCGTTCCACGCGCTCGAGCAGCGCGGTGCACTGCTGCTCGAGGACGTCGGTGTCCCGATCCCGCTCCTGCCCGACCTGCTCGGCCGGATCGTGGCGATCTCGCAGGCGCACCGCGTCGAGATCCCGACCGTCGCCCACGCCGGGGACGGCAACACCCACCCCCTGATCGTGTACGACGCCCACGATGCCGATGCCGAGCGGCGGGCACGTACGGCGTTCACCGAGGTGATGGCGGCGGCGATCGCGCTCGGCGGCACGATCACCGGTGAGCACGGCGTGGGCCGGGCCAAGGCGGTGGCGCTGCCCGACCAGCTCGGACCGGACGTGATGGCGCTGACCCGGAGGATCAAGGACGCACTGGACCCCGACGGCATCCTCAACCCGGGCGCGATCCTGAGCCGGTGAGGTGCCGCTGAAGTCCTGGTGCGAGCTCAGGCCCGCTGCGGCTGCGCGACCGCACGCGCGACGATCTCGACGAGCTCGTCGCGACCCGGGCCCGCGGCGTAGGCCGGACGCCAGCCGCCGGCGTACACCTCGCGCGCGATCGGCTCGGCCTCACGCAGCGTCGCGGGCAGCGCCGCCATCGACAGGTAGCCGGCGGCGGACGCCATGATCTCGGGGCGCACCTGGGCCGCCTCGAGGATCAGGTCCGACGGCAGCGGTGCCTCGAGATCGACATCGCGACCGGACCACCGGGCGACCCGGTCGCCGTCCATCAGGATGTGGTCCTCTAGCCAGGGGCGCATCAGGTCGGCGGCCCACGCGTCGAGGGCGAGTCCCACGCCGGCCAGGTCCTGCGTGTCGTGGTCGAGCAGGCTGAGCAGCGCCTCGCACTGCCACAGGGTGGTGGTGACACCGCGGCCGAAGACCGGTGTCGTGGTCGCCACGCTGTCGCCGACGAAGACCAGCCCGGGCAGCACCAGGTCACCGTCGTCGGTGCACTGGCTGCGGTAGACGTTCAGCAACGGGCCGCCCGGAAGCACGTCGGTGACCGGCGCGGAGCGCGCTGGGTCGGTCCAGTCCGCCAGACCCGGGATCGCCCGAGCGGCCGCGGTGAAGGCCGCCTCGTGCCGCAGGTCGCGCAGGGCGGGGTCGTCGGCCGGGCGCACGATGACCACGGAGAACATGCCGTGCTCGTGTCGGAAGATCAGGCAGAGGTAGCCCTCGCAGTCGGCCTGCCAGGCGATCGGGTTGGTCATCGGGCCGGGCTCGGCACCGGGCCGCAGCCGGTAGACGCGGTCGACGTACGCCATCCCGCACGGCCCGCCCACCTGGTGCCGCCGGCCCAGCTCCCGGCTCACCCGGCCGGCGCGTCCGGAGGCGTCCACGACGAGGTCGGCGTCGTACGTCGCGCCGTCGACGACGACGCCGCTGGCTCGTCCGCCGCGCCGGACGATGGCGTCCACGTGCCCGACCCGGAGCTCGAACCCCGGTGTGCCGGCCGCCGCGTCGCGCAACGCTCGCTCGAACGTCTCGCGCGTGGAGCGGTGCCCCATCGGCGCGTCGGGCTGGCCAGGCAGGTCGCTGCGCACGGGCTCGGCGCCGAGCGCGAGCCACCCGTCGAGAGCCTCGGGCAGCTCGCGCGCGAGGGCGTCCGCGACCGTCTGCCGGAACGCGTGGGCGTGATGGAACTGCATGACGCCTCGCCGGGACCAGCGCGCCGCGCCGTCCGGGCCCGGATCACGGTCGACGGCGGTGACCTGGTGGCCCCTCCGGGCCAGGGTCGCACCCAGGAACAGGCCGGCCGGGCCGGCTCCGACGATCGTGACGCGCATGGTGTCCTCCCTCGCTACGGCGGTGAGCCGCTCGGGTGTCCCCGAGTGTGGGTCGAACGCCGTACCGGCGTCCACCGGGTCGCCCATGGACAAGGAGCACGCAGGCGTCGCGGGCGGACATGGCGCCGGCAGGTCGCGCCTAGGGTGGCGTCATGGCGGAGACCAGGTGGGAGCAGGCGCGCGCTCAGGAGCGCGCGGCCGGCCAGGGCGGGTATGGCGCGCACTTCGCGCGGCTCATCGACGAGGGCGCCGACATCGAGGGCGAGGCCCGGCTGGCCGACGTGCTCGTCCCTCGGGGCGGCTGGATCCTGGATGCCGGCTCCGGCATGGGCCGGGTCGGCGGCGCGCTGGT
>Ga0105245_10004426_pt1 | contig 12430 bp, 8 predicted proteins | sample KBSM54metaG_FD_81523 | JGI IMG/M metagenome (GOLD analysis project Ga0105245, IMG submission 81523) | Miscanthus rhizosphere microbial communities from Kellogg Biological Station, Michigan, USA - KBS M5-4 metaG | ecosystem: Host-associated > Plants > Roots > Rhizosphere > Soil | place: Michigan... | reverse complement strand
GAGGTCGTTGTTGAAGACGTCGCCCTTGTCGTCGACGACGACGCGCTCGTAGCGCTCGCGCAGGTAGCCGACGATCCGCTCCTGCTCCTTCATCTGGTTCTCGCGGCGGAAGACGCCGAAGTTTTCGTGCATCGTCTTTGCGAGCTCGTCGCGCATCTGCCAGGGGCGTTCCCCTTCGCGGCGGTCGAGAAGCGTCTTCAGCTCTCGCTCGGCGTCCGCGACCGCTCCCGGGGGGACGGCGACGGTCGTGTGCGTGAGCGCCCAGTCGGCCGCGGCTGCTCCCGCGCGGCGCCCGTACGTGATCGTCTCCATCAGCGCGTTGCCGCCGAGCCGGTTCGCGCCGTGTACCGAGACGCACGCGCACTCGCCCGCCGCATATAGGCCTTCGAGCTCGGTGATGCCCAGCTCGTGGTCCGTGTCGACGCCGCCCATGTGGTAGTGGGCGCCCGGCCGCACGGGGATCGGCTCGTGGATCGGGTCGACGCCCGCGAAGGTCATCGACAGCTCACGCGTTCCGTGCAGGCGCTCGATGATCTTCTCGGCGCCGAGATGGCGCAGGTCGAGTAGGACGTTCCCGTTGATGCCGCGCCCTTCGTCGATCTCGACCTGTTCCGCGCGTGAGATGACGTCCCGGCTCGCCAGCTCCATCGCATTGGGCGCGTAGTTCTTCAAAAAGCGCTCGTTTTCCCCGTTCAGCAGATATGCGCCCTCGCCGCGGCAGCCCTCGGTGATCAGGACGCCGCTCGGGGAAAGCGTCGTCGGATGGAACTGCATCATCTCCATGTCCTTCAGCGGGACCCCGGCTCGCAAGGCCATGGCCATTCCGTCTCCCGTACACGCATACGCGTTCGTCGTGCCGGTGTACAGCCGCCCCGCGCCGCCCGTGCAGAGGATGACCGTCTTGGCGCCGATCACCTTCAGGCCGCCGTTCAGGAGATCCCAGGCGATCACGCCCTGGCAGCGGTCGTCGTCGATCACGAGCTTCCAGGCGAAGAACTCCTCGTACGTCGGGATGTCCCGCTTCATCACCTGCTCGTAGAGGACATGGACGAGGACGTGGCCGGTGATGTCGGCCGCGTACGCCGTCCGCGGCGCGCCGGCGGCTCCGAACGGCCGCTGCGCGATCCGACCATCCTCCGTGCGCGAGAAGACCGCGCCCCAGTGCTCGAGCTGGTAGACGTCGCCGGGCGCCTCGTTGCACAGGATCTCGATCGCGTCCTGGTCGCCGAGGTAGTCCGAGCCCTTGACCGTGTCGAACGCGTGCTCCTCGGGGCTGTCCTCGGACGCGTTCCCGAGCGCCGCGTTGATCCCGCCCTCGGCCGCGCCTGAGTGGCTGCGCACCGGATGGATCTTCGAAAGAAGCGCGACGTCGGCGCCGAGATCGTGAGCCTCGATCGCGGCGCGCATCCCGGCGCACCCGGCGCCTACAACCAAGACGTCGTGTGTGGCTTCCACCAGGCTGGAAGCTATCGCACCGACGCCGCTCTGGGACTCGTTACATCCGAGTCAAGTGAGCGGTAGGGGCGGTCGGGTGCACCGCCCCTGCGCGCTCCGCGGAGCCGTTCACGGGCAACTCCGCTTCGTCTCGCCGGAGCAACGATCCCGTCCCGGGCCGCCGTTCAGGCGATCGCGGCCGGGCCCGCCGGTCAACCGGTCTGACCCGGGGCCGCCGCTGATGACGTCGCCGGCGCCCTCTCCGAGCAGGACGTCGTTCCCGCCGAGGCCCGAGATGACATCGGCGCCTGCGCCGCCGTCCAAGTGGTTGCGGGCGGCGTTGCCCACGAGGCGGTCGGGGAAGCGCGAGCCGGAGATGCTCTCGACACCGGCGAGCGTGTCCGAGCCCCAGCCGGAGGCAACGCCCTCGCCGAGATCGACCCGCACGTTCGACGGCGCGTAGTGGTAGCTGACCCAGTCGCTCCCGGGCCCGCCGTCCAGCGAGTCGTTGCCGTCGTCGCCGTCGAGCGTGTCGTCGCCGGCACCCGCGACGATGGTGTCGTCGCCGGCCCGTCCGTCGAGGTAGTTCCAGTTCGAATCGCCTTCGAGCGTGTCGCCGAACTGCGACCCGACGATCGCCTCGAGGTTGACGAGCGTGTCGGTGCCGTCACCGGTCGCGACGCCGGTCGTGAGGCTCGCCTGAACCGCGGCGGGCGACTCGACGTAGAACGCGAAGTCCGGATCCTCGCCGAACAGATCCTCGCTCTCGGACCCGTCCAGGATGTCGTCGCCCGGCCCACCGATGAGGCCGTCGACGCCTGGGCCTCCGTCGATGTCGTCGTTGCCCTCGTTGCCGCAGATCAGGTCGATGCCGTCGAGGCCGTCGATCGTGTCGTTGCCGCCGAGGCCGACGATGACGTCGTCGTCGCTCGTGCCGACGATGACGTCGTCGCCCTGTGTCCCGACGATCGTCGGCGTCTCGTCCATGCACTTGGGTACATGGCTTGCGGACGCGCTCGACGCCACCGGAACCGCGACTGCCAGGAGGATTCCGGCCGCGAGCACCCAGTGGAGCCGCTTGATCTTGAACTGCATGGTGCCCTCCTTCGTTGGTCCCTCCCACGCTAGGTCCGGAGCTCCCGCGCCGAAACCGGGCAAGCCCTCGATCGCGCCGGGGCTTACCCGGGACCGCAAATCGGGGTCCGGTCAGGTCGAGACGCCGGCCGGGCATTGGTGGGCCCGGCCGGCGTTCGAGAGCTGGTTATCCGGACGGCCAGCCGGCGATGGTGCCGAGCGGGTCGTTCCAGACGGAGTGGTACGCAGGCCCGGTCGGTGACGCTCCGAACGGAACCGTTCCGATCGGGGAGGGGGCGTGGAAGTACTGAAGCTCGCCCCAGAAGCCCGGGAACGAGACCCAGCTCGGATGCCCGTCCTCGATCTCGCGGATGTGCGTAAACGTGCCGCCTGCTTCCTGCGGGCCGGCGACCTCGCCGCCGTCGAAGGAGTAATCGACGGGCAGCGGCAGGTGCGCCGCGCGGAAGAAGGCGAGCGCCTGCGGTGGGATGCACTGCACGTTGAGGGGATGGATCCCGGCCGAGAAGTAGTTCGCGTGCGAACCGTCGGCCACGTGGACGACCGGATGCGTGTCGAGGAGCGGCGTCGCGCTCCAGGGACGTCGTTGGCCGAGACAGTGCTGGCTGTACCCGACGGACTGCGGCGTTCCGTCCTCCGAGAGGACGACGTCGACGTTCTCCCAGTCGCCTTCGTGCGCCTGCCAGATGAAGTCGCTGGCCGGATAGACGTACGAGTAGGCGTCGTCGTAGTAGAAGAACCAGTACTCGAGCACGATCGCGCCCGGTGGACGGGCCACTCGTCCGTAGACGACGCTCGCTCCGTCGCCCTCCGAGCCGGCAGCCACGTAACACCCGAGCCCGCCGATCGGCAGGGTCGGTGCACACGAGTCCTGGTTCAGCCGCCACGTTCCCGTACCGGGGCCTGGCAGGTCTCCCGGCTCCGGATCCGGATTGGCGACCGACCACGAGCCGGCGACGAACTCCTCCAGATCGGCGTCTGCGACGAACGACTGCACGCTCGCCGGTCGGAACTGCTCGGCCGGGTCGAGGTACGTGACGGGCTGATACCGGTCCAGCAACCGCTGGTCGGAGCTCGCACGGGCGACGCCGGCGAACCCGAGCGCGACGAGGATCGCCGTGGTCAGGACGATGGCCTTTCGAGCTGTCTTGGTGGACATCGATCACCTCCTGTGGGGTCTGCCGAGCGTAGGTCCGGCCGGCCTTCGGCGTAAGCGGGCCGGCCCGGGACCGGATCAGGGCTAGCCCTGTTGTCTCGGCGCGCAACTCGTGTGACGATCCGCTCATGCAGGGGCGCTACGTGCGGGCTCTGGTGGCCATCGCGGGAATCGCGCTCGGCGTGGCGGCCTACAACGTGCAGATCGACAACCTCGGCAGGGGCACAACGCACGTCCGCGCCGCGGCAGGCGTCATCGCAGGCTGGTCATTTCTACTCGCCGGGATCGCGGCCTGGTCGCGGCGTCCTGGCAATCGGCTCGGGCCGCTCATGGTCGCAACATGCTTCGCCCTTCTCGCGAGGCAGCTTCGCTACAGCCACGACGCGCTCGCGTTCACGACGTTCTTCGCGGTCGGAGAGGTCGGCTACGCGCTGATCGCGCATACGGCGCTCGCCTATCCGTCGGGACGTCTGACCGATCGGCTCGAGCGGATCTTCATCGAGGTCACGTACGTGATCGTGCTCGCATTCCCCCTGGCGATCCTGCTCGTCCACGGCTCGGGGGATCAACTTCGCTACTTCGATCCGTTTCCGCGGGAAAGCATTCTCTCCGTCAGTGCCCAGCCGGGGGCTCAGAGCTTCCTCGAGGACGCCTACGCGGCCATCGGCTACGGGCTCCTGGCCGGCGGCTTCATCGCCCTGGCCCTGAGAAAGCTCTGGCGTGCGACTCCGCATGCGAGGCGGCTTCTCAGCCCGTTGCTGATCGGCGTCATCTTCGCGGCGCTGTGGGCCGTCTACAACAGCGTCGTCGAGTTCGTCTCGCCCGCCCCGGACTTCGTCGTGCACAACGTCTTCTGGTGGCAGATCGCGGCGCTGACGGCGCTGCCGATTGCACTCTTCGTCGGCCTGATCCGGTCGCGCCTATCCCACGCGAACGTGTCCGAGCTCGTGGTTCAGCTCCAGCGCACGCCGCCCCGCGGAATCCGCGACGCGCTCACCCAGGCTCTCGGAGACCCAACTTTGGAGCTGTATTTCTGGCTGCCCGAGCGAGGACAGTACGCGGACGCGGGCGGCCGCCTGGCGACGATTCCGAACGACGACCCTGACCGCTCGGTGACGCCGTTGGCGAGCGATGGAGCCCCGCTCGCAGTGCTCGTGCACGACCCCTCCCTCACGGAGGAGTCCGAGCTGTTGGATGCAGCGTGCGCTGCTGCGCGCTTCGCAATCGAGAACGCCCGCCTGCACGCGGATCTGCAGGCGCAGCTGGTCATGGTGAAGAAGTCCCGAGCCCGCATCGCCTCGGCGGCGGACGAGGAGCGCCGGAGAATCGAGCGCGACCTGCACGATGGGGCTCAGCAGCGGCTCGTCGCAATCGCCCTGGAGATCAAGCGCGCTCAGCGAGACCAGGAGGATCCAGACGTCGATCGGCTCCTCGAATCGCTTGCAGATGAGCTGCAGGTCGCTGTCGAGGAGCTCCGGGAGATCGCGCGCGGGATCCATCCGGGCATCCTCACCCAGGGCAGTCTCGCCGTCGCGCTGGACTCGCTTGCGAGCCGGGCCCCGATCCCCGTGAGCGTCGAAGCCGAGGTCGAGCTCCTACCCAACGAGGTGGAGGCCGTCGCGTACTTCGTCGTTTCGGAGGCGCTCACGAACATCGCGAAGCACGCTCATGCGTCGGCCGCTTCGGTGACGGCGTCGGTGGTGAACGAGAACCTCGTGATCGAGGTGCGCGACAACGGAATGGGTGGAGCACGGACGGACGGCGACGGAACCGGCCTGCGCGGACTCGCCGATCGCGTCGAGGCCCACGGCGGCCGGCTGCGCGTCGAGAGCCCTCCTGGAGGCGGAACGCGCATCGTCGGGGAGATCCCTTGCGGGTAGTCATCGCCGAGGACTCTGCGCTCCTGCGCGAAGGGCTCGCCCGCATCCTCGCCGAGGGCGGCTTCGAGGTGGCCGGGCAGTGCTCGAACGCGGAGGAGCTGCTCGACGCGGTCAGGCGGAGGCGTCCCGAGGTCGCCGTCGTCGACATCCGCATGCCGCCTACGCACACGGACGAGGGCGCCCGCGCCGCGCGGGAGCTTCGCGACACCTACCCGAACATGGGGGTCCTGCTCCTGTCCCAGGTGATCGAGGCCTCTCACGCGCTCGCGCTCTTCAGCGAGCGGCCGGAGGGCTTCGGCTATCTACTCAAGGACCGCGTGCTCGAGATCGACGATTTCCTCGAGGCGGTGCGCCGCGTCGCCCGGGGCGGCACGGCGATCGACCCGGACGTGATCGCGCAGCTCCTCGGCCGGCCTCGCGAGGACGATCCGCTTCGCGAGCTCACGCCGCGCGAACGCGAAGTGCTTGCTCTCATGGCCGAGGGCCTATCGAACCGAGGCATCTGCAGCCGCCTCTTCCTGAGCCCGAAGACGGTCGAGGCGCACGTCAAGAACATCTTCATGAAGCTCGGCCTGACCCAGGAGCCGGACGACCACCGCCGCGTCCTCGCAGTGCTGGCTTTCCTTCGCGCTTAGCAAGCGTGAAGGCCCGCGTCGAGGCGGGCCCTCACTGCCGTGACGGAGCGTTCTAGTGGTAAGCGATCGATTCCGCGTTCCGAACCCAGTCGTCCCGATCCGCGAGGACGTGGTCGACACCCCGGCCGCCGTCAGCGCTGTCGACGACGCCGTCCCGGATCACGATCGAGTCCGCTCCCGGGCCGCCCAGCACGCGGTCCTTGTCGCGGTTTCCGTCGAGCCGGTCGTCGCCGGGGCCGCCGTCGATGAGGTCGTCTCCGCCACCGCCGCGAATCGTGTCGTCTCCGCCGAGGCCGCAGATCACGTCAGCATGTCCCGTTCCGACCAGGACATCGGCTTTCGGCGTGCCGACGATCGTGCAGCGGGCGCCGTCCTCGGTCACGACCTTCGGCCTCCCGGTGAGGCGCTTCTGCTTCTTCCCGGCGGCGTTCGCGACGTAGACCTCCGAGTAGTCCGTCCGGGTGCTCACGAAAGCCACACGGCGACCGTTCGGCGACCAGACGAGGCTGTGATCGCTGTCGCGCGAACTGCCGATCAGCGTTCGTCGACCTGTGCCGTCCGCGTTGATCACGTCCACATCCATCGAATCGTTCCTGGCCGTCGAGAGGGCGATTCGCGAGCCGTCGGGCGACCACGCGCTCGCGGAGTCGCTTCCCGTCAGCGTCAAGCGCGTCCGTCCGCTTCCGTCGGCCCCGATCACCTCGGCGTAGTCCTCTTCGTCCTCGTTCTCGGCGGTGAAGAGGATCTTCGTCCCGTCGGGAGACCAGATCGGGTGGTAGGAGTAGAGCGAACCGCTGGTGACCGCTCGCTCTCCCGAGCCGTCCGCGTTGGCGACGTGGATCTGTGTTCCGTCGTCGCAACAGTGTGTGAAGGCCAGAGACTGGCCGTCGGGCGACCAGGCCGGGCGGTAGTTGTAGCCCTCGGAGCTCGTCACCTGCCGAACGTCGCTGCCGTCGGTGTTCATGGTGTAGATCTGCCACGAGCCCGTGCGGTTGCTGTCGAACGCGATCCTGCCGGTGGTCGACCAGACCGGGTTCGAGTCGCCGCTCGGCGTGTTGGTGAGCCGGCGGAGTTGTTTTCCGTCGCTCCTCATCACGTAGATGTCCCCGTACCCGTCTGAGCGGTCACCGACGAAGGCGATCCTCTGCCCGGTCGGCGACCAGGTCGGGCCGAAGCCATAGCTGAGGTCCTGGCTTTGCAAACCGTGTCGATGCGATCCTTCCGACCCGGCCGCGCCCGTCGCGACGAGCGTCATCGCAGCCAGCACCGGCGCGCAAGCGATTACGAATCTCTTGATCACGTCACTCACCTCCTGAGCAGTCGTCGTGCACTTCCCCCCGACGACCCCGGTCCCATGGACGAAGAGCCAGTTCGCCGGCGCCGATGCGCGCCTGGCTCGAGCCGCCAGTGCGGCTCGCGACCCTCAGCGCGAAAGGCTTCGACAGCGGCGAGATAGCGCTCGGCTTCGGTAACAAGGGCTTCTCGGAGCGGATCAGACATGGCAGGAGCGTGCTCCGGCCCGCTCACGCCCTGCTCACACGTGGCTCATCTGCGGCTAGCCACCGGGTGGAGACGGTGGTAGAACCGCACTGGTGACGAAAGTCGAGTTTCGCGTCCTCGGGCCGTTGGAAGTCCGGGTGGAGGGTCGCGCGCTCGAGCTGAAACGGCGAAAGCAGCGCGCCCTCCTGGCCTTGCTGTTGCTTCATTCCGGCGAGGTCGTGTCGACGGACCGGCTCATCGAGGAGCTCTGGGCCGGAAACCCGCCCAAGGCCGCGGTCGGATCGCTCCAGAACCTCGTGTCCGAGCTCCGCAAGCAACTGGGCCCCGAAGTCGTCGAGACGCACGCGCCGGGCTACCGGCTCGTCGCCGCGCCTGAGAGCGTGGATCTCGGTCGCTTCGAGCGACTCGTCGCGCTCGCGGGAGAGACCGAAGACGCAGGTCGCCGCGCGAACCTGCTCCGCGAGGCGCTCGGGCTCTGGCACGGCCCGGCGCTGGCCGACCTGGCGTTCGAGCCGTTCGCACAGATTCCGATCGCGCGTCTGGAAGACCGGCGGATCGCCGCGCGCGAGGACCTGATCGACGCCGAGCTCCAGCTCGGCCGCCACAGTCAAATCGCAGGCGAGCTCGAGGCGCTGGTCGCCGAGCACCCGTTGCGCGAACGCCTCCGGGCTCAATTCATGCTGGCGCTGTACCGCTCCGGAAGGCAGGCGGAGGCGCTCGACGCATATCGGGATGCGCGCGAGGCTCTCGTCGACCAGCTCGGGATCGACCCGTCCGCCGAGCTCCAGCAGCTCGAACACGCGATCCTCAGGCACGACCGCGAGCTCGACCTGCCGACCCGGGTCGTCCCGTCTCCGTCCGAGCCCGATCGCCGCAAGACGGTGACGATCCTCTTCACGGACGTCATCGACTCGACGAGCCTCGGAGCCTCTCTCGACCCGGAGGTGCTGCGCACGCTGATGAGCCGCTACTTCGACTCGGTCCGGACGATCGTCGAGCGCCACGGCGGAGTCGTCGAGAAGTTCATCGGCGACGCCGCGATGGCGGTCTTCGGCATCCCGCGGCAGCACGAGGACGATGCCCTGCGCGCCGTGCGTGCGGCGACCGAGCTGGGGCAGGCGATCGCCGCCCTGAACGAGGACCTCCAGCGAGAGCACGGGATCGCGATCCAGATCCGGACGGCGATCAACACGGGGGAGGTCGTCGCCGGCGACCCCGCCTCGGGGCAGCCGTTCGCCACGGGAAGCGCGATCAACGTCGCGATGAAGCTTCATGAGGCTGCGCTGCCCGCGGAGATCGTGCTCGGGGCCGCCACGAACGAGCTCGTGCGTGACACCGTCGAGACCGAGGCGCTCGAGCCGGTCGAGATCGGGGGCGCGCTCGAGCCCATTCCGGCCCACCGGCTCGTCTTCGTCTCGGAGACCGCGGGCATCCGGCCTCTGGGGGCCGCCGCCTTCGTCGGCCGCAGGGACGAGCTCGTGCGGCTTCGGGAGGCGCTAGATCAGGCGCGCGCCGAGAACCGCAGCCGGGTCCTGACCATCCTCGGCGAGGCAGGCGTCGGCAAGAGCCGCCTCGCGACGGAGTTCGCGGCGTCGCTCGAAGACGTGGCGAGAGTCCTGGTCGGGCGCTGCTTGTCCTACGGGGAGGGCGCGACGTACCTGCCGCTCGCGGAGATCGTCCGCCAGGTCGCACCTCACCGCCCGCGGTCGACGATCGCGGCGCTCCTGGCCGGCGACCCCGACGCCGAGCTGATCGCGACGCGGCTGACCGAGCTGACCGGAGAAGCCGATGGCGGCGGCTCGACCGGCGAGGTCTTCTGGGCCGCCCGCCGCCTGTTCGAGGCTCTGGCGCGCGAACAGCCGCTGGTGGTCGTGCTGGAAGACGTTCATTGGGCGGAGCCGAGCCTGCTCGACCTCGTCGAGTACCTCGAGAGCTGGATCTCGGACGCGCCGGTGCTCGTACTCTGCCTCGCGCGCCCGAGCCTGCTCGAGGAGCGGGCAGGCTGGGGTCGCTCGGCGGCGGAGACGCTCGACCTTCGCCCCTTCTCTGCGGAGGAAGCCACCGAGCTCGTGACCGAGCTGGCGAGCGGCCGCGACCTCGCCGACGCGCTGCGAGACCGCATCGTCTCCGTCGCAGAGGGCAATGCTCTCTTCCTCGAGCAGCTGCACGCCTACCTGACCTCGGACCTGGGCACAGCGGACGTCGAGACAGTTCCCCCGTCGATCGAGGCGCTCCTGGCGAGCAGGCTCGACACGCTGGAGGCAGACGAGCGGGCCCTGATCGAGCGCGCCGCAGTCATCGGCCGGGACTTCTCGCGAGGCGCGGTGCTCCACCTCTCTCCACCGGAACAGCTCGCCGGCCTCGACGGCAGGCTCGCCGCCCTCGGGCGGCGCGGGCTCGTTCACGCCCTGCGCGGCCGTCCCGGCGAGGACGAGACGCTTCGCTTTCACCACGTGCTGATCCGCGACGTCGCGTACGCAGCGATCACGAAGGAGCGGCGGGCCGACCTCCACGAGCGGCACGGGTCGTGGCTCGAGACGCGAAGCGAGGCGGACGAGCTCGTCGGCTACCACGCCGAGCAAGCCCACAGGTATCGCAGCGAGCTGCGTCCCGGCGACGAGGATCTCGGCCGCCTTGCGTCGTGGGCCGGCGAGCGACTCGCCGCGGCCGGAACCGGGGCCTGGAAGCGCGCCGACACGCCTGCCGCGGTCAACCTGCTCGGCCGCGCAGCCGCCGTCTTGCCCCCCGAGAACCCGAATCGAGGAGAGCTTCTGTGCGAGCTCGGAGTCGCTCAGAGGTGGGCCGGGGAGCTCGAGCTCGCGGAAGCGACGCTCGACGAGGCGATCGCCAACGCCTCACGCGACCGTAGAGTGAGGTTGCGGGCGCAGATCGAGCTCGCGCATGCCCGTCTCTTCCGGAATCCGGCCCGCGGGGCGGATGAGCTGCTCAGCCTTGCCGAGAAGGCCATCCCGGTCTTCGAGGAACTCGCGGACGACCGCGCTCTGGGTCGAACGTGGCGCCACGTCGGATACGTGCGTGGAGGCATGGAATGTCAGAACGAGCTCTGGGAGGAGGCCGCCGAACTGGCGCTCGTCCACTATCGGCGGTCGGGCTGGTCACCGGCCGGATGCTTGGCCGAGCTCGCCTCGGCCCTGTTTTTCGGCCCGACTCCGGTCGAAGATGCCATACGCCGCTGCGACGAGCTCCTCGACGAGGCGACGGACAAGACGGGTCGCGCCAACGTCCTCGTCTACCGGGGCGGGCTCGAGGGCATGCTCGGCCGCTTCGATGCCGGGCGCAAGCTGATCTCGGAGGCAGCGGCTACGTACGAAGACCTCGGCGAGGTCTATGCGCTGGCCAACAACAGCGGTCGCGTGCTGGGCCGCCTGGAGCTCATCGCCGGCGACTTTCCCGCCGCAGAGGCCGCATTGCGCGCAAGCTGCGAGACGCTCGAGCGCTTTCACGACTGGGCGGGGCTCTCGACGTCGGCGGCCGACCTCGCGCAGGCGCTGTACGGGCGGCAACGGCACGAGGACGCGAGAGCCTGGGCAGAGCTGGCCGAGCATCATGCCCGGGCAGACGACCTGAGCGCTCAGTTCTCCTGGCGGGGCATCGCCGGGAAGCTGCGAGCACTAGCGGGGAACGTCGACGGGGGCGTGGAACTCAATCTCGAGGCCCTTCGAATAGTCGAGCGCAGCGACGCTCTGACGCAGCACGGCGAAGTGCTGCTCGACCTGGCCGAGACCCTGATGCTGGCCGGCCGGATCGGGGAAGCCGGCAAGCACGTCGACTCGGCGCTGAGGCTCTTCTCGCGCAAGGGCAACGTCGCGTCGATCCCCAGGGCGGATGCCCTGCAGAGCGCGCTCAGCGTCGCTTGACGGAGTCGCCAGATGCACGAAGAGCCCGTGATGGGCTCTTCGTGTCTTCCGATCCCGCTCGAGGATCAGGGGCCACCGCCGCCACCCGGCTGATTCGCCGAGTGAGTCGCGGCCGGGCGGTCGATGCTCAGAAAGTTGAGCCCGACCGGGGAGGCGAAGACGGTAAGTGCCGCCGCCAGCGCCGCCAGAGAGATGAAGAACTTCTTGCCCATTGCGCGCCTCCTTTCTGGAGGCCACGCTCGGGCGGAGGCCCAACGGGCAGGTCACGGCGGACTCACGGAGCGCTAACGGGCGTTCCTGCACCGCGAACCGGGAAGGGATTCGGCGACGGCTGGATAAGATCCGCAGGCCCAACCAGGCGAAAAGGGAGTCATTCGAAGTGGCGAAGATGCTGTTCCGGCTGCCCCCGGCGGCCAACGTGATCGAGAACCCGAGCCCCGACGAGGTCAAGGAGCTCGCGGCGAAGATGGCCCGCGCGACGCCGACCCGCTACGGCAACCTCAACGTCCAGACGGACGTCGTCAGCCGATCGAAGCGCTCGACGTACATCGTCACCGACGAGCCCGACGGCCAGAACCAGGCGATCACGCGCGAGGAGGGCCTCAAGTGGGCCGAGGCGCAGGACGCGTACATCGCCGAGCAGGAGATGGTCGTGATCGACGGCTACATCGGGAACGACCCGGACTTCCGCACGCCGGCCCGCCTGTACATCGAGGCCGCGAACGCGAACATCGCCGCCATGCAGCAGCAGCTCTACTTCGACCCCGACGGCGACGTGCACGAACCGGAGCTCACCGTCGTCTACACGCCGAACCTGAAGGCCGAGGGCTACCCGGACGACCGCCTGATCGCGGT
>Ga0105245_10004424_pt1 | contig 12431 bp, 7 predicted proteins | sample KBSM54metaG_FD_81523 | JGI IMG/M metagenome (GOLD analysis project Ga0105245, IMG submission 81523) | Miscanthus rhizosphere microbial communities from Kellogg Biological Station, Michigan, USA - KBS M5-4 metaG | ecosystem: Host-associated > Plants > Roots > Rhizosphere > Soil | place: Michigan... | reverse complement strand
TTTGGCGATCTTCTTATCCTGAAGGTCGATGGCGACAAACTGCGGCGCCTCGATGCGATATTGATCGATGTCCTTGATCACGACTTTCATCGTGGTGTAGATATAGCGGCCGGTTGGATCGACAGCGATGCCGGAGTACCGGGCATTGCCGCCACCGTTCAAAAGGATCCTGTCAGGAGCGCTGGCCTGCATGCGCGGACGGCTGCGAGAATCGGCGAGATCGAAGTTGCCGGTGACCTTGCGGGTGGCGAGATCAACGGTTTCGAGCATCATCTTCGTGGTGAAGATATAGAGCGTCTTGCGGTCTGCCGAGAGGGCGGTGGTGCGTGGAATACCGTCGAGCGGAATTTCGCCAACCACCTCCTCTTTGTTTTCGTCAAGAATCAGCAGCTTCTTGTCGAGCGTGCCGATGTACATCAACTGGCCCGACGTTGCGGCCTGGCCGAATGCCGCACCGCACGCGGCGAGAGTGAGCAGAAACGGAACAAATTTTCTCATAGTAGCAACTCCCTTTAGGGAAATACGATATCGACCTTGCGCCAGTCATTGGCAGCCGAAGCGCACTTGTCCGTCCAATCCACCGCGTTATTCAAATGGTCCGGCACCTGCGCTGGCCAGCCGCAGCCTAGGTGGCAATCGAACAAGTCGCGCTCGACGGGCTGGCAAAGGCCCGCCGTGCCGCCCGAGATATCCACTTCCCAACCGGGCGTGAAGTTCAGAGTGCATCCCATCGGATAATAAATCTTGCCTTCGCCTCCTTTTTTCTGCAGGGCTTCAACATCGCCCGTAGCCGCAATGACGGCCGCTTCCACCTTGCGCGCCTTGCGATTAATCGGTTTCATAGAATTCATTGCAATAGGCTCCTTTTTTCAGTTCTCGTTAAAGCGTTCCAAAAACGACGGATTTTTTACAGCGATCTCGCCATAGATTCGCAAACACAGATCGTTCCAGCCGCGGATCCAATCGCAGTAGTGCAGATTGGCCGCGGAGGTGTCGCCATAGTGAACAAAGGCTTCGTGGTAGCAGCCGCCGGCGCAGACGGGCCGCGCCCAGCAGGTGTGGCAGTCGTAACGCGCGCCTAAATGATGCGTCTCGAGAAAGTCCTGGCGTGCTTCGTGGTCGACGCCGCCGTTCGTCACATGGCCCATTTTTCCCACCGGCGAATCGACGAAGCGATGGCACAGGCTGACGTCGCCGGCGGTACCGACGCCCAGCAGACCGAGGCCCGCGCCGCAGGGATATGCCTTGCTCATACCGGAATGCAGCTCTTTCAACGTGTCATTGGCGTTGGTGAAGCCGTGCTGCCGGCCTTCCACTGCGAAGTCGCGATATTCCCAGGCCAGTTCTTCGAACCCCCCCAGGACGGCGCTCATTTTCTGCGGGCCAATGCTATAGAGGCGGTCCGGATTTGCCGTTGCCGGGGAAAATCCAACGGCGCGGAATCCAACTTCGTGAATCAGGTGATCATAAATGCGCCGCACGTGGGAGACGCCGGCACTGAGCGTGACGCGGGCGCCGATCGAATTGGTTTTGTGGCGCTCCAGCAGCATTTTGATCTTGGGAACGATCACGTCATAGCTGCCGCGTCCATCGTGAAAGATCCGCATTTTGTCGTTCAGTTCTTTGTCGCCGTCGATGCTGACGGTAACGCCGACTTTATGCTCAGCCAGAAAATCGACGATCTTTTCGTTCAAGAGCGTAGCGTTGGTGGTGAGGCTATACTCCACCTGCTTTCCGGCTTCGGCGCATTTGCGGTTTGCGTATTCGACGGTAGAACGGAGCAGAGGGACGTTCAGCAACGTCTCCCCGCCGAAGAACGTGACGTGGATCGAGGGACGGCTGGCCGATTCCCGGATCAGCAGATCCACCGAAGCCTCGGCGATGGCGTGATCCATGTACTTGGGTTTGCCGGCCGTCTGGCTGATCTTGTCGTCGCTGTATTCGTAGCAGTATCCGCACGCCAGATTGCACTGATTGGTGACGTTCAGGACTATTCTTTGCAACGGAAACGTCGCGTCGGGGACCTTGGGCATCTGCGGCGCGGCGGCGCCCCGCAGAATCACGTCAGCATTTTCCAATTCCCCGAGAGCGCTCTCGATGTCGCGGCGCTCGTAGCCGCGATCGAGCAGGAGTTGAACCAGTTGCTCTTTATAGAGATCTTGTTCGCCAACCTGGTCGATCACCTCGCGGCCAATCTTATCCAGCGCGAAGATCGCGCCACTGGGGACCAGATACAAGAACTTCTCCCCGGCTGCTTCGAAAGGATGATACTCGCGCAGCCGGTAGGGTGAAGCCGTGGGAGTGAGGACCGCCGTGCTCATTCCCCCACCTCCGGCTGATCGTAACGAACATATGTGGGGATAGTCACCACCAGGTAGGAGCGCGCCTTCATTGCCGTTCCGCTTGGAGAATTGAAGGTGGCCGCGACCCATACGTCGCCCCAGTTATTGGTGGGATAGTTGTTGGCCTGCTTCTGTCGTGCGGGATTGGGACCCTCGATATTCGGAGTGAACAAGCCAGAATCGTTTACTGATCCTACGAACTTAACGTCGTCGTCGTCGGGCGTAGAGACAAACTCCTCCATCGTCCAACTGGCCGCCACCGGCCCCAGCGGGATATCGTCGGCCGTCTGTGTTTTTCCATCGGCGCCAGCAGCGTATGCGACGGCCTCGAATTGCGCGAACTGTTTAGATGCGATACCGCCGCCGAGCCGCGCCATGCTGGCGTCCGGCAGTACCTTGATATAAGCGATCTTGTCGTAAATCGCGATCGCCCGTGCAGCGGTGGAGCGCCCCATCGAAATGTTGCGGATGCCGGTCGGCAACCCTGGATTCACTGCCACTTCAACAGTCGCCATAGTGGTCGACTTGCGCACAACCCGCTTCACCGTAACCCCCGCGCCGAAATCAAAGTCGGATGGCTTCATATCCGCTGCGAAGTTTGCGCCATAAACCCGCAACTCCGATGTCGATGGGGATTGCAGTGAAAATGCGCTGGCGCCCGCGAGCATGGGCAGAGAACCAACGCGCGTGAGATGTGCGTCGATACCGAACTCCTGATAACCTCCCCAGAACCAGCGGCCTTCCATGGAATTGCCGTCGTGGGAAACCATCATCGCCTCCCGCCATTCGCCGGACTCGGGGCCCTCGGCTGTGAGGGCAACGGCTTTTCCGCCGGTGCTGCGGCCGCGCCAACTGTAGCCGGTGTAGACGATGCTCTTGCCGGTATGCGACATGGTGGCGCCGGTGCTGGCATATTCGATTTCGGTGGTCGTGGTGAACTCATCAGGCGACGCGCCGGCCTGCACCGTGACCGTGCCGAACACGCGGCCTTTGCCCAGTTGGTAGCCCACCAGCATCCACTTGCCCTCAAGTTTTGGCGTTCGCATCACCGCCTTCCATTGCGCCCACTCGGGCGTCATGAGCGGCTGCGCCTTGGCCAGATATTCGACGGCGATTTCGGCAGGATATTTTCCGTCGGTCTTCGCGGGTGGCGGCGGCGTCACAACTGCGGGGTTTCCTCCCATCGGAGCCGTCATCGCCACCGGCAACTCGTGCTGCGGTCCGCTGGGACGCCGGGGTCGCAAAGTGTTCTCGGCTCCGGGGAACAGCCCGAGATGCATGGCGATCAGCTTGTCGTAATCGTCTTTCGTCCGCCGCTGCGTGAGCACGCGTCCGATGGTGTGGCAGTAATTGCAGGTGTGCTGCAGCGCGTCCGATGGAATTCTGTCACTCTCGTCGCGGTACAGCCGGTGCTCTGCTTCCCAGAACACTGGCTTGGCCTCTTCCGGGGCCAGTCCATTGTTGTTGCTGAGGTATTTTAGAATGCTTCGCGCCTCTTCCGGCTTGATGCTCAGGCCGTTGAGCCGGACCATTCGCTTAATCGCCTGTTCCCATACTTCCGGGCTGGTCCGGATGTAGGAAATCCGGCGCATCATGCCGTTGGCGTCGCGCTGATGGCAGCCGCCGCACTTCGCGATGGTCAGTTGATCGTCGATCCGGATTCCCGGACTAGCCGGCTCCTGTGCTAGAGCGGAGCCAGTTCCTGCCCCAACCAGCAAAGCCAAGCAGCTCAGTTTCTTCAGGGGTAGCATTTATGCCATTCCTCTCTTTCTTTAGAAGGTCAAACGCGCGGTGACCTGGAGCGAGCGCGGTCCCGCCCCGTCTGCCGACTGCACATTGGAAATGGTTCCGTACGACGCCGTATTAAAGGTCGTGCCTGGCGGCGCATAATTTGCGTGATTGAACAGGTTGGCGGCCTGCCCGCCCAGTTGGAAGCGCACGCTCTCGGTGATCTGAATCGATTTCGTCAACGAGAGAGATATTGCCTGCGTGCCGGGACCTACGATGTTGCCGACAGGGGCGGTGGGATAGCGGCCAACATTGTTTCCAGGGACGGCGAAAGCCGCCTTGTTCAGCCAGTTCTGCGGTGTCTGGTTGTCTGCGTAAAGAGACACTCCGGATACAATGTCGGCTCGGCCGTTGCCGATCAGCAGCGGAAATCCGGTGCCCGATGGATCTGCGCCGGGTACGGTGACGGTGAGGAATGGCCCGGATTGGTACAAGAGCACACCCGCGACCTCCCATCCGCCGATGACGTGGTCCACAAGTTTGTTAGCGCCCTTGAATATGGATCCTTGACGCCCGAAGGGAAATTGGTAAAGGAACGTCGTAAGGAAGCGGTGAGCGCGTGAAAAAGCCACATTCCCGTAATCGAGGTGCGGATTGCGCAAATCGGTATCCAGGCCGCCGGCCTCGCTGGCAAACGACGTGGGGTTGTAACCTTGGGCGTCCGTCAGGTTGCGCAAGAAAGTGTAGCTGCTCTGGAACTGAATGCCGCGCGAGAATCGTTTATTGAGAGCGGCGGTGAACGCGTGGTAGTTACTGCGCCCGCCATTGGTTTCGATTTGGACCAAGCCGAACTGTGGATAAAGCAGTAATGGGCTGCCAGCCTTAAACCCGGTGGTATTCGGGGCCAGTTGATCAGCGTTGCCCTGCCTGCCGAGTTCGCTCCCATGGCTCCCGTTGTAGGAAAGCCGCAGGCCAGTGCCAAAGCCCAGATCGCGTTCAATTGTAAAGTTCCACTCATCGACTTTAGGATCTTTGAAATGGATGTCGCCGGCCTGTTGGAAGAACTGCGTGCCGGGTTGAGCCAGCACACTCGGGAACGGATGCGGGAACGTCAGCGTCGGTTGGCCGTTGACAATGGACTGGTTGTAGAACGCCTGATTCGCGCTATGAATTGCATAGCCCGCGCCAAGCAGCGCGCCGAGCGATCCTTGAACAAACCGGCCGTAGCCGCCGCGGATCACGGTCTTGCCGTCAGCGAAGGGTCTCCAGGCAATCCCTACGCGCGGACCGAAATCTGTCTTCTGAGAAAAACGCAGGCTCTCAGGAATTCCCGCTTGCGCCGCGGTCAGAATAGGCACCGGCGCGGTCGAAGCGGCGTAGTCTGGATTCAAAATGGCAAACGCCGCTTGGTTGGAAATAACACTAGCGCCGTTGATCCGCACGCCATTCACGATCGAGCTGTAATCCAGCAGAAAGTTGGTGCCGTTTATCAGGCGATCGTCGAACATCGGGTGATATTCCCAACGCAATCCGTAGTTGACGGTGAGGCGTGACGTGACTTTCCAGTCATCCTGCACGTAGAACGCGTAGGCTTTGGCGTAACCGTCGCTATCCGGTTGGATAACGGTGTTGAGCTGCGTCTTGTCGGGAATTCCCAATAGGAACGCCGCGTAGGGATTGCCGATAAGATTATTAGTGACCGCATTGTTAAAGGTGTAAACGCCCAGGCGCTGTGCCGCGTAAACGGCGGTGCTCAGGCCATTCATGAAGCGATAGTCGCCGCCAAACTTCACCGAGTGGCCGTTCTTGGTCCAGGTGAGATTGTCGATGACTTGAGTCGTATTTTGCCGCGAAACGCGGGCGGCGTTTCCGCCGGTCTGCTGAAATCCGGTGACCACGAAATTCGGCACGGCCGCGGTGGTGGGAAGCGGCGGCAGGCCAGTCAGGCCCAGCTGACTTGCGATCACACTGGGTGAAGTCCCGAAGGTGGTGGCGGTATTCACACCGGTCCGGCCCGCGCGAATCTCATTCACTAACGTGGGCGAGATGATAAAGTTGTGGGCTATCGTGACGCCGTAATCCACTTCCGGCAGCGAGAACGCGCCCAGCAGGGCCGAGCCGTTCACGGTGCCTCCCTGAACCGGCGCCACGGAAACGTCGCGCTTCTTATAGGTAAATCTTCCAAATACGTTTTGCTTGGCGTTGATGGTCTGATCCACGCGCATATCGCCTTGATCACTATTGATGGGCGTGGGAAAGTTCTGCGCGTAGTTGTTGGCAATGGCGCCCGGCGCTCCGGTGTTCGGCAACGGAAACAAATACTTAAGCACGTTCAATGACAGCGGCGAAATGCGCTCCATGGGAATCACCTTGTTGTTGAAAGGAAGCCCGCTCAAAGGGTCCTTGATGGTTCCCGAATAAGCCGAGAGGTCACCGCTGCGCAGCGCCAGCGAAGGCACGCTTTCCACCACCACCGTTTCTCGCGGCAGGCGCAAGCCTTCGTATCCCATAAAGAAGAACGTCCGGTCCTTGCCGTTGTATAGCTTGGGCAGCGAAACCGGCCCGCCCAGATAGAAGCCATAGTTGTTCATGATCAACTTCGGCACCGTCTTGCTGAACGGATTGCGGGCGTTCATCACAGTGTTCTGAAGATTCTCAAACAGCCCTCCGTGTAAGGCATTGCTTCCACTCTTGGAAACCGTAGTGATGTCACTGATGCCGCCGAATTCCGCGCTGTTATTCACCTCGCTGACCCGGATTTCCGCGATCGAATTGAAGGAGGGAAACAACTCTGCCAGCGGGGCCGATGTCCTAGGACCCATGCTGCTGATGCCGTCGATGCTGATCGACAGCATGCTGGGTTTGGAGCCCACGACCGAGATCCCGCCGTTGGCATCGGCCTGCACGCCGGGCTGCGTCGTCAGCGTGGCCATGGGGCTGGTGGATCCGCTGGACCGCGAGGTGATCGCAATGGGCAGATCCACCAATTCCCGGCCGGTCTTGGTCTCTGCAATGCTGGAAACTTCCGTATTGATCACCGGCGCCGCTTCCGCCGTCACATTCACAGACTCAACTTGCGAGGCCACGGTCATCTGGCCATCGATACGGGCGGTCTGGCGCGCCAATAATTCGATGGAATATTGCGCCACCTGGAATCCCGGCGATTGCATGCTGACTTTGTAAGTGCCCGGCTCTAGATTAGGAACCGCATACGATCCGCTTTGATCTGTAACTGTGCTGCGCTTCACGGCAGTGCCCGAGTTCTCGACGCTAATCACGCAGTTGGAGACGGCGGCGCCCGACGTATCCCGAACGCTTCCCAAAATAGATGCAAAAGTGGATTGACCGAATGCATTTGCCTGAAGCAGCACGAAGGCCGCGATGAAACAGGCGAGTGTGGTGAAACTGAGCCGTGCCCAATGACCCCGAACGGCCGTCGCCGTCAAGTGGGTGCGCGGCATGAAATCCCGTGTTACGAAGTGAAATCGATTCATGAAACTGGCTCCTTGAAATAGTGATCGTTCGACGCAGCTGTGACGGGCGGCTGCGCAACGGACGTGCGTTTCCGCGGTTCTCAACTAAAAAGTGAAAGTGGCAACGCTGCCAAGGAGAGGCGGGATGGCATTTCCCGCAAAGACTTCAGAGCCACGTGGGCTTGTTCGAGCTTTTCACTGCATACGGTGCAGTAATGTTTTATCGAGTATCAGTCGAAGATCGGATTTCGTCAAGAGAAATGTTGCTCCGAGCCTGCTGCAATCCTTCCCCTAAATAATTGACGGCAAACGAATCAAACGCCTGGGTTACCGTAACCGCTTACGGTTCGCAAGGCTCACGCCAACTTCATTCTGCGCAACAGTGCGCGATAGCGGCGATCGGATCGAAGTGGCTCGTACAATGAGTCCCACTGTAGCGACGCATCGAGATCTCTTTGGTCGATGGCTTTTTCCAGCCATGCAAACGCCTGGTCCTTGTTACCCAGTCCGATATAAACTTGGGCAATCGCCAGAGCTGGCAGACGCCGACGCTCGCCCTGCCGTAAGAGATCCGCGAGAATCTGGCGCGCCTCCGCCGTTTTGCCACTGTAACCGTACCCGTAACCTAAAAGCGCGAGTCGGCCGGGTCCCGGCATCAGCTTCTGCGCCAGCTCCAATTCGCGGATGCCTTCCTTCTGCATTCCCTTGAGAATGTATGCAACTCCCAGGCCCTGATGCGTCAATCCGAAGCCCGGCTCCAACGCCAGCGCGCTCCGAAATTGAGCGATGGCATCATCGTAGCGGCCTACCACCGAGAAATAACCGCCCACCGCCTGCAGCGCGTAGGGAGACACAGGGTCGAGTTCGGCCGCAATCCTGCGCTGCACCAAGACCTCGTCTTTTCGCCCCTCCAAGCCCAGCAGTTTGGCGTACCATAAGTGCCCCACCGCGCTTCCGGGCTCGAGCTGCAGCCCTTTGGTGAATTCAGCCTCTGCGGTGCGCCAGTCATATTCATACTCCGCCGCGACCGCCAGATCGAAATGCGGCTCGCCCAAAGATGGATCGAGTTCCAGCGCCTTGGATGCCGCCGCTCTGATCTTGGAAAGCACCTCCGCGGGCGAAGCCGAAGCCACCTGTGGCGCCATCACGTAACTGTCGGCCAAGGCCGTGTAGGCGGGCGCGTAGGATGGGTCTTCACCGATCGCTTGCTCGAAATACGCGGTGGCTGCGCGCAAGCTATCGAGATTCAGTTTGTTCCAGACGTATCGACCCTTCAAATAATCCCGGTAAGCACTCGGATTCGGAGAGGCCCGACTGGGCCGTGACTTGGGTGAAAGCTGGTCATTCGGGCTGGCGAAGCGGACCGCCAGGGCGCCGGCGATGGATTGCGAGATCTCTTGTTCAATCTCCGCCGCGTCCTTCACTTCTCGTTCGTAGTTGCCCGACCACAGGCGGTAACCATCCACCGCATTATTGAGTTGCACGGTTACGCGCAATCGGTTTCCGGACTTATGCACGCTGCCTTCGAGCACCGTGGCGACTCCAAGTTCCCGGCCCGCACGCCCGATGTCGATACGTTTTCCTTTGAAGCGGAAAGACGATGTGCGGGCAACTACTTGCAATCCTGGAACCCGCGACAGCGAGTCAATCAGTTCACTGGTGAGCCCGTCGCTGAGAAACTCATCGCTGTTGCCGCTTCCGATGTTCACGAACGGCATGACCGCGATGGAAGGCCGCGCCGATGCCAAAGCTGGCCGCAGCACGTACAACGCAGCGAAACCAGAGCCTACCAGGCCCAGGATTACCAGCGCGACTACCGCCGCCTTCCAGCGCAAGTGAAATCGAGCGGCGAACGCGGCAGCGGCTAACGGAACAGCAGCTAACTCGCGAGTGGCACCCGCGGCGGCGGTCGTGGTCCGGAAAACCTCGGTCGCCGGCACATCCGCGGCGCGGAAAGAGGGCGTATACGAACCCTTGGGGAACTCAATCCGCAGCGCATCCAAGGCGCCTTCCGTTTCGAAATATTTATTCAACCTGGCACGCAGTTTGCGCGCCTGCGTCCGCACAATCGGATCCAGGCGCGGGTCGAAAGATTCACCCCGGTCAAAAGCTTGCGTGCCGATCGTGTATTCCTTCAAGAACTCCCCTCGGCCCGCGACGGTTTCCTCGACTGCAAAACGCAGAAACGCCCGCTGCCCCTCCGCGGATCGAAAGGTCTGGCTGGCGAGGATCTTTGAGAGTTGGCTCCGGATCTGCGTCAAGCCAGGCGCACAGGGCCGCCGCGACACAGGATCTTCGAATATATTTTGCAAGTCCCCGTTGTGGTCCACGCACTTACCTCCAGGACGAAACATACTTCCAGGCGGTTACTGAGAGCGCTCAGGGGGCAAATCCGGCCGACGGGGGCTAAGATGGACGGGGCTGGCGAGGAACTGCTCTCGACGTGTTCTTGATGCTAGCAGAATTTCTAGCGCGCTTCAATATGCCGCAACCTTCCGCGGACGCGCAGCGACCACCAATCGTCTCACGAAGCCGGGCGCAAAACGCGCCCCCGCCGCGCCTATGTATAATACAACTGGGTTTGCGCCATGTATGCGCGTCTATTGGCCCTGTTTGGCCTGCTCTTCGTGAGCACTTCACTGGTGCGGTCGGAGTCAACCTTCCCGGCCGGAGCCGTGGTGGAAGTGTACCTGCACGGCGATTCCGCCAGCGCAGCCAACCTTCTCAATGAAATGAATCGCGAGCTGGCCATATTGATGCAGCATGCCGGATTCCAGATCATTGAGCCGCACGGCAGTGATCAGGCCCCCTCGGGCGAGGCCGCCCACGTGATCGTCGTCGAACTCCGGGGCGCCTGCGCGGTCCCTATGGTGCGATCCAGTTCCGCTGAGGAGATCCCTCCTGCTCTCTCGCTGGCGTCGAGCGCGGTGGCCGACGGCCGCGTGCTTCCGTTTAGCTGGGTGGATTGTACCGCGCTGAGCCGATTCCTTGGACCCGCCATATCCAGTCAAACCACGCAGAGCCAAGAGTACATTTATGGACGGTCTATGGCGCGGTTGCTGGCCCATGAGTTCTACCATGTCCTCGCCCAGACCGGGGATCATACACAGGCGGGAATCTGTAAAGCGAGCTTCAGCAGGGCTGATCTGCTGGCCGATCATTTGGATTTCGACGACGCCGCCATCGCAAGATTGCATCCGCCGCGGCTGGGCTCGCACACCGCTGTTCTTTTTGAGCCGGCGGCCAAGGCGTTCCTCGACCACCGCTAAAGAGCGCGCTGCAACCCGCCTTCAGCTAGACGCCAACGCTTCCAGCGCAAATCCGTTCAGCCGGTAACGCGACGCGGGAGCATCGGCAAGTTCCCGCGTGGACCACTCGATGCCAAGCTGCAAAGCGGCCAACTCCTGGTCCCACCATTCTCCGCAACGGCCGCGACTGTAGAATTCCTGGCAAATCTCCAGATGCCTCTTGAAGCCGCCCAGGAGCCGTGCTCGATAGTGCGCCAGCACAGGAGACGTATCCGCGCCATCCGCGATCGCGCGGACCGCGGCCGATGCTAAGATCGCTTCCCGAACGGCGTTCCCGGTACCGTCTCCGCACAGCGGATCGAAGCCCAGCGCCGCTGTGCCGCAGGCCAGCCAGCCTTCTCCGCAGAGGGGATCGGCGATGCGAGGGTGAGCCGGAAACTTGCCGCGAGACGCGCTTACTTCCACAATCTGATCGCCGACCAGGCGGCTTCCCGCCAACAAGTCGTCCGGCAAATCTCCCACGGAAAGAAGCCAGGCGCTTTGCTCGCCGATGGGAAGCAGAAACAACCAGCCATTTTCGAGAGATTCAACCCAGCAGGCGTGCGCGTCATATCCGGCTTTCAATTTCACCGCCGAAGCGGCGGCGATGTGCGCCCCGAACTCGCGCTCGACCGAGGGCGCCGGCAGCGGGCGCGCCGTAAGAATCCTCCATCCAGCCTCCTGCGTATCCGGGCTGTCCGGGGCGGCGAGTTGCGGCCCGATGCGATCGAGAAGAGCTTGTTCGGAAATCACCACGGCTGCGTGAGGCAGCGTAACCGGGCGGGCTTCGGCGCCCCAGACCACGATTCGCTTGTCAATTGCCGGAACGCCGGCAAAGATGTCGCTGCGCTGAAATACATCTTGCAGGAGATGCTGGGTGGCGCCCGTCAGCATCACAGCCGGAACCTTCGGCCGGGCCGCTGTCTCTATCCGCGTGCCCATAGCGGCCTGATCCAGTAAGTGAGCGCAGCAAGCAGCGGCGACGCCCTCACCACGGATCCATACTGGCCTCGCGCCGATGACCTGCATTAAGTTCGTATTCTAACCCAGGTGGATCATAGCCTCCGTGGCGATGAGCGCCGTACGTAGCTCCTGAGTGAATCTGATGGAGCGGCTCCGTTGCGGCACCGCGAGCCGGGCGTTCAAGATTGCCCTCCCCGATCAATTCTTTCCTGGGCTATACTCGTTCCGGAGAATTCCAATGCGGCAATTTGGTTTAGTGCTTGCGATAATCGTGACGCTCGCGTCGGGCGGGTTCGCGCAACCAGCCGGCCCGTACAAGGTGCTCAAGACAGCTCGCGTCGGCGGAGAAGGGGGCTGGGATTACATCTATGCCGATGTCGCGGGACGGCGGCTGTACATCCCGCGGCGCGGAACACCGGCGACACCGGAGGTCCAGACGCGGTTGTCAATCTACAATCTCGACACGCTCGAACTGGTAAGCGAGATTGCGGGCGTGGGTGGTCAGGGGGCCGCGGTCGATCCGAAGTCGGGCCATGGTTTCACCAGCAGCAAGCCGATCTCGATGTTCGACACCAAGACCAACGCGCTCATCAAGACCATCGATGCAGGCGCAGCACAGCCCGACGGCATTTACTTCG
>Ga0105245_10004422_pt1 | contig 12434 bp, 10 predicted proteins | sample KBSM54metaG_FD_81523 | JGI IMG/M metagenome (GOLD analysis project Ga0105245, IMG submission 81523) | Miscanthus rhizosphere microbial communities from Kellogg Biological Station, Michigan, USA - KBS M5-4 metaG | ecosystem: Host-associated > Plants > Roots > Rhizosphere > Soil | place... | reverse complement strand
TGCGGGCCATGATGGGCGTTCCGCTGTCCTCGGGCGGTCAGACCGTGGGCGCGATCGGCATCGGCCGCGGCATCGACGACGAGCGCGGCTTCGGCGACTCGGACATCGAGCTGATCCAGCGGCTCGCCCAGCTCGCGTCGATCGCGCTCGACAACGCTCGCCTGTACGGCGCGGCGCAGGAGGCGCGCGCGGCGGCTGACTCGGCCAACGCCGCGAAGGGCGCGTTCCTGGCCACGATGAGCCACGAGATCCGCACGCCGATGAACGCGATCATCGGCATGAGCGGTCTGCTCAGGGAGACCGGGCTCAGCGACGAGCAGCGCGAGTTCACGGAGATCATCCGCTCGAGCGGCGACGCCCTGCTGGGCATCATCAACGACATCCTCGACTTCTCGAAGATCGAGGCGGGGAAGATGGAGCTCGAGGTGGCGCCCTTCTCGCTGCGCGAGTGCGCGGAGGCGGTGCTGGACCTGCTGGCGCCCCTGGCGGCAGGGAAGGGAATCGACCTCGCCTACCGGTTTGGGCCGGGGGTCCCGGATGGCGTGCGCGGCGACACGACGCGCCTGCGGCAGATCCTGCTGAACCTCTTCAACAATGCCCTCAAGTTCACCGACGCGGGCGAGATCGTGCTCGACGTCGAGCGCGAGGGCGACGACCGCCTGCGGCTGTCGGTCAGCGACACCGGCATCGGGATTCCCCCGGAGCGGGCGGATCGCCTGTTCCGGTCGTTCTCCCAGGTCGACGCCTCGACGACTCGCCGCTACGGCGGCACGGGCCTTGGCCTTGCGATTTCGAAGCGGCTCGCCGAGCTGATGGGCGGCACGATGTGGGTGGAGAGCTCAGGGGTGCCTGGCGAGGGCAGCGTCTTCCGTTTCACGATCGAGGCCGCGCCCGCGCCCGACGGCGACGGCGCGGCGGTGCCCGCCGGGGAGCAGGCCGAGCTGGCGGAAAAGGCGCTCCTGGTCATGCTTCGCCACGAGACATCGCGGCGGCTGGTGGCCGCGCTCGCACGCGACTGGGGGCTCGAGGTGCGCGAGGCGGGCTCGCCGGCCGAGCTGCGCGGGCGCCTGCGCGAGGCGGAGCGGGTCGACGTGGCGGTGGTCGAAGTGGATCTGGCCGGCGAGGCCGGCCTGGACGCGGCGCTGCGCGAGCGCATCGGGCCGCACGCACTGCTGACCGTCTCGACCATGGGCGGCGGCGGCCGCCTCACCACGCCGCTCAAGCCGGCGCGTCTCTATGCCGCGCTGCTCGCGGCTGTGACCGGGAGGGAGGACCGGACGGACACGGCCGACACCCGGCCGGCACTGGATCCGGGGATGGGCGAGCGGTTGCCGATGCGGATCCTGCTCGCCGAGGACAACTCGGTCAACCAGATGCTGGCAGTCCGGCTCCTCCGCGGCCTGGGCTACACGGCGGACGTGGCCGGCACCGGCGTCGAGGCGGTGGATGCCGTCGACGCCGGTCAGTACGACCTCGTCCTGATGGACGTCCACATGCCTGACATGGACGGCCTGGAGGCCACTCGCGAGATCCGCGCCCGGCAGGGCTCCCGCGGCCCGCACATCGTCGCGATGACCGCCAGCGCGATGGCCGAGGACCGCGACGAGTGCCTCGCTGCCGGGATGAACGACTACGTCGGCAAACCGATCCGAGTCGAGGAGCTGATGTCGGCGCTCGAGCGCGCGGCCGCGGCACCTGCCTAACGCGCATTTCCTTAGCATCCTTGCGATGGACCGCCATACGCCCACGGTCGCCGAGCTGGTTCGCCGCGCGGCGGAGACGGCAGACCCTGCCGGGACCGATCCCTCCGTCGCGCGTCTGCAGGTGCAGCTGGAGGACGACGACGAGCCGGTGACCGCCGTGGACAACCTCGAGGAGCGTCTGGCGCTGGCGGCCGAGGGCGCCGACTACGACGCGGATGAGCCCGGTGTCGCCGTCGCGACGGCGGTCGTGCTCTATCTCGCGCACAGGGGCGGGCAGCCCGATTACGACCGGGACCCGGATGAGCTGATTCAGCTGGCAGTCCGGAATCAGTGGCATGGCGACCCGCCGGACTACGTCGCCGACTGGCTGGCGGCCCGTTAAGGCCGCAGCATGGAGGCTCGACCCTCCAAGCGAGCCGCGATTGCCGATCCTGAGGCGCGCGAGTTCCTTCGGAAGGCGGACCCGGTGCTTGCGCGGCTGATCGACGCGCGGCCGGACTTCCGTCCGCGAGCCTGGCTGGACGAGCTTCCTCCGCTCGATGCCTTCGCGACGCTCGTCTTCCAGGTCGCAGGCCAGCAGCTGTCGGTCAGCTCGACCCGGGCGATCATCTCGCATCTGCAGGAGCGATTCGGAGGGAAGATGCCTTCGGCGGCTGAGCTGCTCGCAGCTGATCCGCAGGTGCTGCGCGACAGCGGCTTCTCGGCTCGAAAGGGCGAGACGCTGCGCGCGCTCGCGGAGCGGTTCGTCGACGGACGTCTGAGCGACGAGGCGCTCTCGCGCATGACCGACGACGAGGTCGAGGCGACTCTGACCGAGATTTCCGGAATCGGGCCGTGGACCGCGCGCGGGTTCCTGCTGGTGGCTCTCGACCGGCCGGATGTCTTTCTCTCCGGCGACCTCGCGCTCCGGCGCGCGATCCAGCGAGCGTACGGCTTCGACGACCTGCCGACCGACGACGAGGTGGCTGAGGTCTCAGATCGCTGGCGGCCGTACCGGAGCCTGGCCGTGAGCTACCTGTTCGCGTCCGAGTACGACTAGCGGAAGCGCGCTGCCAGCGCGGGGTAGCGCTGCGCGAGCGTCTCCTGGGACTCGTCGTCCCAGGGCTCGCCGCGGGGGCTGCCCGAGAGGTCCGAGGAATCGGCGGGGAAGTCGTCCCCGCTCGCGGTCTGGTACGCGTCGGGTGCGACGTCGTCGGCGTTCTCCCAGTCGCCCTCCTCGGCGTCCTGGACGACCGGGGCGAGCGAGTCCGGGTTGCGCATGGCCGCGGCGAACGCGCGGGGACCCAGGGAGATCAGGTAGGCGCGGAAGTCGCGGAAGCAGTCGTCCGAGCAGCCGTCGTCGATGACGTAGGCCGCTCCCCAGATGTCCCAGGTGTAGGCCCGCTCGTCCATCTGCCTGCGGATCTGCTGAAACCGGACGATCTGCCGTGGCGGGAGCTTGCTGAGGCGCTCCTCGAGCAGCTCGCTCTGTCGCTCGGTGTCATTGTCGGCGTCGGCACGCGCTCTTTCGATCAGTCCCCAGAACGCCGCCCCGTTCATCGCCGGCGCCACTGCCGCGGCGGGGTCGCTCGCCGCGACGTGCCCGGCGGGCGCCGAGGTTTTGTCCGCCGTGACGTTGGAGCCGCGCGTCCCAAGCAGATATCCGGCGGCGAGCACCAGCGCGGCGATCGCGACCAGGCGGACGTTGACCAGCACCTGCTCGAAGTTACGGGAGCCGACCGCCACGGCAGGAGCGACAACCCATCATGCGATCGCTGACTGCGATCAGGGAAGCGCTGCAGTCGGTTCCTTAGCATCGAGCAGATGGCTATCCAACGGATGGACCACGTGGGCATCGTGGTCGACGACCTCGCGGCCGCGACTGAGTTCTTCGTCGAGCTCGGACTCGAGATGCAGGGCCAGGGGTCCGTCGAAGGGCGCTCGGTGGACCGCATCGTGGGGCTCGAGGGCGTACAGGCGGACTTCGCGATGATGCAAACTCCGGACGGCAACGGACGACTCGAGCTGGTGAAGTTCCACTCGCCGGCACCCCAGGGCGACGACCGGCAGGCGCCGGCGAACGCGCCGGGTATCCGCCACGTCACATTCGCCGTCGAGGACATCGACGACGTCGTTGCCCGCCTGCAAGCCCGCGGCGCCGAGCTCGTCGGCGAGCTGGAGCGCTACGAGGACGTCTACCGGCTCTGCTATATCCGCGGCCCGGAGGGAATCATCATCGAGCTGGCGGAGCGGATCGGGTAGGGCGATCACCCCGTCCTGGCGCGGACGGCGTCGCGCCAGACGGTGCTCTGCTCCGGCCTGGCCGCGGCGATCGCGGCCCGGGCGGCGTCGAGCGGGAGGTCGCCGCCGTAGACCGGCGTGCCGGGCTGCTGACGCCACGAGTCCGCCAGGGTGCCAGCGTCGAACGCCTCGAACCCGAGCCCGTTCACGAGTTCGATGACCCGCTGCTTGGCCGCGTCGTCGTCGCCGGAGACTGGCGCAGCGATCCGGTCGGCCGCGCCACTGGGGCGGCCGTTCTCCTGCTGGCTGCGAGCGGTGATGGTGTTGAGCGCTTTGATGACGGGCCGCCCAACCTGCTCGGCGGTCCACGCGCTCTCCGGTTCGCCCGCCTCGATCGCGGGGATTTCGGGGTCGCGCATGCCGGGGACGTAGTTGGCCACATCGACCACGACGGCGCCGCGCGGGAGTGGCGAAAGGCTGGGGATCGCGCCGAGTGGGATCGCGAGCATGACGACGTCGGCGTCTGCCGGGAGGTCGGACGCCCGGGTCGCCGTCGCGCCGGTCTCGCGGGCGAGGTCCTCGAGTGCCTCTGGACCGCGGGCGCCCGCGACCACGACGTCATGGCCGAGCCGCGCAAGCCGACGGGTGAGCGTCCCGCCGATCCGACCGGAGCCGATCACCACGATCCTCATCGCGCTCATGCTCGCGCTCGCGCTCGCGCACGTCATCGGCGTGCAGGTGACACTTCTGCGTACTCCGCAGGTGGACCACCGGAGCTCGGACTAGCGCGTGGGTCGTATCGTGCGCCCCGAGTGCCCTCCGCGGACGGCAACCCGTTCGAATCACTCGGCTTCGGCGGCGAGTGGCGCCACTACCAGCGGCTGGCTCTCGATGCCTTCGAGCTCGACCGCTCCCATGGCCGCCGGCGCACGCACGTCGTCGCGCCGCCGGGGTCGGGCAAGACGCTCATGGGCATCGAGATGGTGCGTCGTCTCGGCCGCCGCGCCGTTGTGCTGGCGCCGAACTCGGCGATCCAGGAGGTCTGGTTTCAAGGGGTGGCGCGCTTCTGTCCCGACGGCGCCGCGGCGGAGGCGCTGGCGGGCGCTACGCCGGACGCGCCGCTCGCGTGCCTGACGTACCAGTCGCTGTGCCGGCTTGACGATCCGGGCAACACGCTCGACGGGCTCGCCGAGGCGCGGTGGGTGGCCGAGCGCGCCAAGGCGACCGGCGAGACGCCCGAGGCGGTGCGTGCGGAGGCTGCAGAGTGGGCGGGCGCCGCGGCCGAAAGGCGCCGCAGCGAGCTGGCCCGGGTGCGGGCGAACCTCAAGCGCGAGGTCGCGCGCGGGGATCATCCGCTCGACCTGGCCGACCTGCTGTCCGAGCAGGCACTCGGTCGGCTCCGCAGGCTCCGGGAGCTCGGGGTGGGGACGCTGGTGCTGGACGAGTGCCACCACCTTGCCTCGATGTGGGGCTACGTCGTCAGGGCGGCGGCCGAGCAGCTCGGCTCGGTGCACCTGATCGGGCTCACGGCGACGCCGCCGGAAGAGCTGACCACCGACGAGGCGGAGCAGTACGCCGAGCTGCTCGGGCCCGTGGACTTCACCGTCCCCACGCCCGCGGTGGTGAAGGACGGCTATCTCGCGCCGTACCAGGAGCTGGCCTGGTTCACGGAGCCGCTCGACTCGGAGGTGGGCTGGCTGCGCGAGCACGACCAGCGGTTCCGCGACCTCGTAACCGAGCTGCACGACGAGAGCGAGCAGGAGTTCCTCGACTTCCCCGGCTGGGTGATCACGCGGATGCGCCACCGGGAAGCGGCCGGCGACCCCGCCCTCGGCGGCGGGGGCGAGCTCTCCTGGGAGCGCTTTGCGAAACGGCGACCGGCGCTCGCCCGCGCCGGGGTGCGCTTCATGGCCTCGGGCGGGCTCGAGCTGCCGAAGGGCGCGCCGCGCGGCGAGGGCTATCGGCGTCCACCCGATCTCGAGGACTGGCTGGTGCTGCTCGAGGACTACGCACTTCGGTGCCTGCGGGCCGAATCGTCGGCGGAGGCGGCGCGCCGCTACGACGCCGTGGCGGCCGCGCTGCGCGACCTCGGGTTTCAGCTGACGCGCCAGGGAATCCGCCGCGGCGCCTCGGACGTGGACCGGCTGCTGACGGCGTCGGGCGCCAAGCCGATCGCGCTCGCCGAGGTGGTGGCATGTGAGTACGACGTACGCGGCGACGGGCTGCGGGCGCTGGTGCTCACGGACGCCGAGGTGGCGTCGGTGAAGGTGGACGCCGAGCTGTCGACGGCGCTCGACCCGGCGGCGGGCACGGCCCCGCGGGCAGTGCTGGCGCTGGCGAGCGACGTGCGGACGGCGCCGCTCCGGCCGCTGCTCGTATCGGGACGCGGGCTGCGATGCGCGCCGCACGACGCGGAGCACCTCGTCGAGGGCCTCTCGCGGGCCACGCCGACCTCACTCGACGTCTCCGGCTGGGCGGCGTCGGGTGACGAGCGCGACGGCCTCGTCCAGGTGGAGGCGCGCGGGCGCGACTGGAACGCCCGCTCGTGGGTGGCGGTCGCCACCGCGGCATTCGACGCGGGCACGACGCGAGCGCTCGTGGGGACGCGCGGGATGCTCGGCGAGGGCTGGGACGCGCCGTGCGTGAACTGCCTCGTGGATCTGACCGCGACGACGACGGGTGTGTCCGTGCGGCAGATACGCGGCCGCTCGCTGAGACTCGACCCGGACGTCGCCGACAAGGTCGCATCGAACTGGGACGTCGTCTGCGTGGCGCCGGACCTCACCCGGGGCGCCGCTGACTACGAGCGATTCGTGCGCAAGCACCTGCACCTGCACGCGCCGAGCGAGGACGGCGCGATCGAGGCGGGGCCGTCGCACGTGCATCCCGCGCTCGGCCCGTTCGCGGCGCCGCCTGCGGCCGACTTCGCCGAGATCAACGCGCAGATGCGACAACGGGCGGCTGGGATCGACGCGGCCCGGGAGCGCTGGCGGATCGGCGAGCCGTACGCGGGCGAGGAGCTGCGAACGATCGTCGTGAAGGCGCGCGGGCCCGCGCGCGTGCCCGGAGCGGCGTCTGAGCGCCCACCGGGTGTGCCGGTGGACCAGCGCCTGCAGGGCGGACTCGCCGCGGCAGCGATCGCGGCGGGCGCGGCCGGCGCGGTTGCCGTGGCGCCGTTGATCGCCCCGGTGGGCTTGATCGCCGCGCTGGGCGCGGGCGCCTGGGCGCGGGGCCGGCTACGGCGTGCCCGCGTCCTCCTCACGAAAGCCGCCCCGCTGGACCTGGCGGCAAGCTCACTGCGCGACGCATACGAGTCGCTGGGCGAGCTGTCGCCGGAGGCGGCGCGCTCCCTGACGATCGAGCCGCGCGCATCCGGGTACCTGCGGTGCTCGCTGGAGAGGGCGACCCCGGAGGACAGCGCCAGGTTCGCGACGGGCCTGGAGGAGCTGCTGGGCCCGGTAGCCGCGCCGCGCTACCTGGTCTCCCGCCTCGTCATGGACGACCGAGGCGACCTCGCCCTGACCGCCCGCGCCATGACGGGCCGCCGCATCGCGACGACCCGTTGGCACGCCGTCCCAGCGGACCTGGGCCGCCTGAAGCCGCGGGCGGAGGCGCTGGCGACTGCATGGCGACGATGGCTGGGTCCGTCCGAGCTCGTGTTCACCCAGCGAAGCGACGCCGGTCGCCGAGCACTCGCCGACGCGGTCGCCCAGGGCGACGCGTTCGAGCTGATGTTGCGCGACGTGTGGCGGTGAGTGGCGTGTCGTAGGGGGCACACCAGGGAGCGGACCAGGGTGTTCGCGGGCGCGACGTTCGGGCCAGGAGCGCCAACCTCGGCCGATGGGGAGCTTTGACTACGACGTCGTGATCATCGGCTCTGGGTTCGGCGGAAGTGTTGCCGCGCTACGCGCCGCCGAGAAGGGCTACCGGGTCGGTGTGATGGAGGCCGGCAAGCGGTGGCGCGACGAGGACATCCCGAAGAGCCAATGGCATCTGCCGGGTTTCCTGTGGTTCCCGGCGGCGGAGCTGTATGGGATCCAGAGGGTCGAGTACCTGGATGACGTGCTTGTGCTCTCGGGTGCCGGCGTGGGCGGCGGGTCGCATGTGTACGCCAACACGTTGTACGTGCCGCCGAAGCAGTTCTTCGACGCGCCCGAGTGGGCGAGCATCACGGACTGGGCCGACGAGCTGGCGCCGCATCTCGACCAGGCGACGCGGATGCTCGGCGTCGTTCGGTATCCGTACATGCCCACCGACGTGGATCGCGTCATGCACCAGGTCGGGATCGAGATGGGGCGGGGCGAGACCTTCAACAAGACGCCGGTGGGCGTCTATTTCGGCAGCCCGGGCGTCGAGGCGGACGATCCGTACTTCGGCGGGGTCGGGCCGCGACGGACCGGCTGCATCTCGTGCGGCAAGTGCAACATCGGCTGCGGTCACAACGCGAAGAACAAGCTGACGACGAACTACCTCTACCTCGCCGAGAAGGCGGGCGCTGAGGTCCACGAGCTGCAGGAGGTGTTCGACCTCGTTCCCCTCGACGGAGGCGGCTTCGAGGTGCATGCGCGTCATCCGGGTTGGGCACAGCGATCGACCCACCTCCATCACCACACCTACACCGCCCAGCAGGTGATCGTCTCCGCCCACGCGTACGGCTCGGCGAAGCTCCTGCTGCACATGCAGCACGAGGGCCGGCTGACCGGCCTGTCGAGCCAGCTCGGTCAGCGAGCGCGGACGAACTCCGAGCAGCTGCTCGCGATCACGCGGACGCACGGCGAGTGGAAGCGCGATCCGGACAAGATCCAGCTCACGCCGGGGTCGGTGTCGATCACCTCAGGCGTCTGGCCGGATCCGGTGACGAGCATCGAGCCCGTCTACTGGGGCGTCGGGAACGACCTGTTCGCGTTCCTCGTCACCTACCACGAACACGGCGAGCAGAAGCACCCGACCGCGGCCTGGGTCAAGGAGCTCATCGAACACCCGACCGAAGTGGTCAGCTTCGACGACCCTCGCGATTGGGCGGAGCGGACGGTGATCATGCTCTGCTCGCAGACGACCGACACCTCGATCGAGCTGTACTGGCACGACGGCCTGATGCGCAGCCGGCACACCGGCACCCCTCCCGACGTGCACATCCCGATCGTCGAGGAGTTCGTCGACCGGATGGCGGCGAAGATGAACGGCCACGAGGGTGCGCTGCCGTTCGAGACCATCAACCGCACCGCCTCGGCCCACTTCACCGGCGGCATCCCGATCGGCGACAGCGGCGAGACCGGCGCCGTCGATCCCTACCAGCGGGTCTTCGGCCAGCCGGGCCTTCACGTCATTGACGGAAGCGTGATGCCGGCGAACACGGGGGTGAACCCCTCACTCACGATCACCGCTCTGGCCGAGCGCGCGCTGTCGCTCTGGCCGAACAAGGGAGAGGCGGACACGCGGCCGCCCCTCGGCTCCGGCTACGAGCGCGTCGACCCGGTCATGCCGCACAGCCCGATCGTGCCCGCTGGCGCGCCGGCCGAGCTGCGACTCGACGCCGACAAGGCCGACGTCATCCCCGATTACCCCTACTGACCAAGGAGCACTCGATGACTCAGGTCGCTGCTGACGCCTATCGCACGCTCGGGCCGAGCGACGCGCTCCCCAAAGACTTCGTCGTTCCCTACTACCTGGACGACCGCAAGCTCCGGATCTCGGTCGCGCGTGTCGACGACCGCCTTTACGCGTTCGACGACCTCTGCACCTGCGCCGACCAGTCGTGCCCGCTGTCCGGAGGCCTCCTCACCGGCACGACGCTCATGTGCCAGTGCCACGGCTCCCGGTTCGACATCACCACGGGGGCCGTGGTCGGCGGTCCGGCGACCGACGCACTCACGGTGTACGACGTGCGAGAGGTCGAAGACGGCATTCAAGTCCGAGCCTGATGGCGAACGCCGCACCCACGCCGAAGGCGGTCGCGATCGTGCTCCTGCCCGCGACGGTGCTGATGCTCGCGTTCGCGTTCTTCTACGTCGGCGCATTCCACGATCCCAAGCCACACCAGGTGCCGGTGGCCGTGGTCGGCCCTCCCGCGGCCGCGGCGCAGCTCAGCAGCCTGCCCGGTGACCCCCTCGATGCGCGCCAGGCGTCGTCCCGCCGCGACGCCCTGTCGCAGATCCACGATCGGGAGGTGTACGGCGCCTACGAGGTGGCCACGAACCGCCTGTTCGTCGCGTCGGCTGCCAACAGGGCGACCGCCGTCGCGCTGGAACGGACGTTCAACCGCGTCGCGGCTGCGCAGCGCCGTCCTGCCGTCCGGGTCACCGACGTGAAGCCGCTGCCGATCAAGGATCCCAACGGCACCGCGGCGTTCTACGCGGTGATCGCGTGGATGTTCGGGGGCTACATCGGCGCGACGCTCATCGGCCTGATCGGGAGCCCACGCAGCACCAGCAGGCGGCGCGCCGCAGCGCGGGTGGCCGCACTCGCTGGGTTTGGCGTCATCGGCGGGGTCCTCAGCGTGGTCATGCTGCGCGCCAGCTTCGACGTCTTCTCGGGCCACGTCGTTGCGATGTCTGCGATCGGGGCGTTGACCATCTTCTCCAGCGGTGCCGCCACGGCAGGCATCCAGGCCGCGGCCGGGCCGGCGGGGACCGGACTGGTCATCCTCGTCTTCGTCATCCTCGGCAACTCCGCGTCGGGCGGGCCCTTCGCGCGCCCACTGCTACCCGGCCTGTGGAGCACGATCGGCGGCGTGTTGCCGCCGGGCGCGAGCGTCGACCTGTCGCGGTCCGCTCTGTTCTTCGACGGCGCGCGGATCGCGGGCCCGATTCTCGTGCTGGTGGTCTGGGCGGTGCTCGGCACGTTGCTCGCGCTCGCCCTGGGCGGCCGCATCATGAACCCGGTCGACGTCGAGGCGGAGGCCGCCGCGGGGGCAGCGGTGTGAGCGAAATCGCTTTCGAGACACTGAACGTGCGGGCGGAAGGCGGCGTTCTGTTCGCGGAGATAGCCGCCCCGCCGATGAACCTGCTAGGCCCCGAGCTCGTCCGCGACCTGGTCTCCCTTATCCAGCGAGCCGAGGCCGACGACACCGTCCAAGTGCTCGTTTTCAAGAGCGCCGATCCCGACTACTTCATCTCCCACGTCGACGTGACGCGGATCAGCGAGTACCGGGCCGAGGCCGCGAAGCTCACGGGCGAGGCATCGATCGCTCTCCTGTTTCGCTACCTGAGCGCAAGCCCGCTCGTGAGCATCGCTCAGGTCGAAGGTCGCGTGCGCGGCGCCGGCAGCGAGTTCGTGCTCGCGTGCGACATGCGCTTCGCGGCGCGCGAGTCGGCCATATTCGGCCAGTTCGAGCCCTCGCTCGGAGTCATCCCCGGCGGCGGCGCCGCTCAACACCTCACGCGCCTGATGGGCCGCGCCCGAGCGCTGGAGGTCATGTTGAGCGCCGAGGACTACGACGCGGACCTGGCCGAACGGTACGGCTGGGTCAATCGAGCATTGCCGGCCGACGCGATCGGCGATTTCGTCAGCTCGCTGGCTCACCGGATCGCCGGCTTCCCTGCAGCCGGGCGGGTTGTGGTGAAGGATCGTGTCAACGCGATCGCGCTCGCGCCGGTGGAGGATTTCCGTCGCGATTCGGACCTCTTCGGCGAGGGGGTGCGCAGCGCGGAGGCCCAGAGGCAGATCGCCGCCGCGCTGGAGCACGGCCTCCAGACCCGCGATGCGGAAATGGCCCTGGCCCGCGTCCTGGGTGACCTGCCTGCTCGTTGATCGAGGCCTTGTGAAGTCAGAGCGGTTTCTCGGCCAACACTCGCACGCGGCGCGTGGCGCTGGTTCCGCGAGCCTTACGACGGTTCTCATCGCCTTCGCCGCCAACCTCCTCGTGGCCGTCGCGAAGTCGGTTGCAGCGGTGGTGACCGGGTCGGCGTCGCTGCTGGCTGAAGCGGCGCACTCCTGGGCCGATACAGGCAACGAGGTATTCCTGCTCATCGCTTTCCGTCGGTCGCGTCGACCCCCCGACCGCGCGCATCCCCTCGGCCACGGCCGGGAGGCCTACGTGTGGTCGCTGCTCGCGGCACTTGGCTTGTTCGTGGTCGGGGCCGCCTTCTCGGTGACGCATGGCGTGCATGAGCTCATGCATCCCACGCCGGCGACCGACTACGTCGTGGGCTACGTCGTGCTCGCGGTCTCGTTTGTGCTCGAGGGAATCTCGTTCCTGCGCTCGGCCCGGCAAGCTCGCTCCGCGGCTGAGTTCCTCGAGCGGGACCTGATCGGCGCTGTGATGGCCACCAGCGACCCGACGCTTCGGGCCGTATTCGCCGAGGACTCGGCCGCGCTCATAGGCCTGGTGATCGCAGCCGTTGGACTGGGCGCCCACCAGCTGACGGGCTCGTCGACCCCCGATGCCGTCGGATCCATTCTTGTCGGCGTCCTGCTCGCCGCGATCGCGACGGTTCTCATCGACCGTAATCGCGAGTTCCTGATCGGGGAAGAGGCCGATCTCCGAGTCCGCGCGGCCGCGATCAGGGCGCT
>Ga0105245_10004419_pt1 | contig 12437 bp, 7 predicted proteins | sample KBSM54metaG_FD_81523 | JGI IMG/M metagenome (GOLD analysis project Ga0105245, IMG submission 81523) | Miscanthus rhizosphere microbial communities from Kellogg Biological Station, Michigan, USA - KBS M5-4 metaG | ecosystem: Host-associated > Plants > Roots > Rhizosphere > Soil | place: Michigan... | reverse complement strand
CGAGCCGATCGTGCGGGTCCAGAGGTGGCGCCCCCGGGTCCACAATTTCATCTTCGCAAGCACGTAGGAATTGACGAACTCGCCTACCCAGAATGCGCAGATCGAGGCGAAGACGATGCGCGGCACCTGGCCGAACACCGCCTCGTAGGCGGCCTGCCCGCCCCATTCCGGCGCGGGCGGCAGCGCCACCACGACGAACGCCATGAACGCCATGAACAGCAGGGCGGCGAAGCCCGCCCAGATGCAGCGCCGGGCGCGGGCATAGCCGTAAACCTCGGTCAGAACGTCGCCGATCACATAGGAAATCGGAAAGAAGAGAATGCCCGCGCCGAACGGCCAGGCGCCGATCCCGGGCAGATCGATCGTCGCCACCTTGCCGGCGCCGATCACGTTTGAGAGCAGGAGGATGGTGACGAACGCCGCCATCACATAGTCGAAGGAGCGCAGCGGCGCAGCGCCCAGCGCCGCCGCCTCGATCGTCCTGATCGCCTTCGAATCCCGCTCCGTCACCCGGCCGGTTTAGAGCCCGTAGACGCCGCTGCCAGCCAGATTCTTCGCGAGCTTCGCGGCGCCTGCCGAGTCGTTCCTTCGCAGCGCGTGGCTGTAATGTTCGACCATGCTCGCCTGCGCCTCGAGCATCGCCTCGGTGAAGAGGTCCTCGCCGGCCTTGAACTTGTACATCTTGTCCGGATCGAACCCGGCCTCGGCCAGCTCCTTGCCGTAGCGCAGGAAGAACGCCCCCTGGCCGAGCGCGGCATACTGCCAGATGTGGGTCATTTCGTGCATGAAGGTGTTCGCGTTGGCGCCGGGCTGCGAGAAATCGGTGCTGTAACCCTCTTTGAAATAGATGGTGTCGCCGAGCGTGATCGCGGGATTGCCGCGCATGAAGGCGATGTGGGCGGCGAAGCTGTTGCCCGGGCCCTCGACGATCCGCACGGTCTCATATTTGATCTCGCTGCGGAACGCGGCCTGCGCCAGCGCCACCTCGCCCGCCGTCAACGCCCTGCCCGCCATCGCCGCCTCCCGTCGCCGGGCCGATCATAGCATCGATCGCCCATTGCCTGAACCGCCGTCTGCGCCGAATCGGCAAGGTTCCGATCTTCCGGGAAAACGGCTAGACGGGCGACCACGCGCCCGTAGCTCAGTTGGACAGAGCACGAGCCTTCTAAGCTTGGGGTCGCAGGTTCGAATCCTGCCGGGCGCGCCAGCCTTTCGGCGTTCGGAAATGCTTCGCATCCGGCCCGCGCCGGACCTGGCAAACATTATCTCGCTTCTGTGATTTTCACCACATTCTGAAGTCGGACACGAAAATAGGAGGGATGGTCGCCTGACCAGAATGCGGTACTTTCCGGGGCGGAATTCTGGAACGGGACGACCGTCCGGGTATCTCATTCAGCGATACGGCGGACATGATAGCGGCTAAGCTCGTGTCGAGCTTGACCCGTATTGGTGGCCGCGAGCGGGCCCTGACGAGAAATTTCGCTCGAGAAAGCGCGACGGACGATGGCGAGTCGATCGGCACGAACGGGCACCAAGCCCAAGCCCAAGCCCAAACCGCGCTTCCAATGGGCGACGTCGCAGCGGGTCGGCGGCGTCTCGGAGATCGCCGTGCTGGCGCCGATAAGGAACGGCGTCGTTCCGAACGAGCGGCGGACCTACGAGGAACGGCTTCGCGCCTCGATCGCCAACCTCGCCCAGCGTCATCAGCAAGGCATTCCGATCGAACTCGATCAGGTGTCTACGATCCATTTCGGCCGGATGATCATCATCAGGCCGGACCAATATCTGTTTTTCTCCAAGGGGATCGGCATCGGCTACAGGAGCGATGAGGACGAGGATGGTGGCCAAGGCGACGCCGCGAAGCTTCCGGACAGCCTCTCCAGTGCGGACATTCCGAAGCCGTTCGACGATTTTGAGCAAATCCGGACCCCACCCGCGCCCAACGTCCCCGGCAAGCAACCGTCCAAGCAGCGGGACAAGCGGGAGTTGCGCTCGTGGCTGCTCACCCTCGTCGAGTTCGACGGCGAGCTCAAGTCCTACATGCGAGAGATCGCTCACTTCATCGCCGAGGATTTCGACCGGATTTTCAACAATTGCGAACGCTATCCGGGAACGGCCGATTTTGACAGATTCTGGCTCTGGATTCGCACGTTCCAGATCAATACCGACCTCTTCTACGCCCCCTATCGCGATCTCTCGGTGGTGCGGATTCGGCAGCTCGAGGCCTTCAAGCGCCGCTTCGACGCGTTCGTGGCGAGGGTGCGGTCGCCGACCGGTCCGATCGTCCGCTCGATGGACGAGATGTTCGACGAGTTCCTCCGCGAGAACCAGCAATATGCGTCGGGCTTCCCTTCGCCTGGCGGAACCTATGCTTTGGACGACGACCGGTAGGAGGATGGCGCCGTGAATGGCTATCAGCAACAAGCCACGCCTGCGGATGCGAGGTCGGCAAAGACATCCGCCAAATCGAACGCGCAAGCGCATCTGGTCAGAGCGGCCAAGATGCCGGCCGGCGCGGCTCAGGCGGAGGCGGGCAAGAGTTACGAAACCCGCAACTGGTGCCTGTTCTTTTTCTTCCGGATCATGCGCCAGGTCGAGATGGAAGAGACAATGGCGCGTCTCGAGGCGGCGATCAGCGGGCCGGTGGAGCCGAAGCGGACGAAGACCAGGGGCTTCCTGAAGGGACACGAGAAATCGTCGCTCAACAGAGTGAAGGCGGATCTCGCCGATCCGAGCGTCCTCAATGGGGGATTGGTCTCCTGGGCGAAGCGGGAGTTCGAAGAGAGCCAGAGAAAAGCAGCCAAGGCGGCGGAACTCAACGCCTCGGGAAACGCGGTCGCGATGAAGGCAGCCGGCGACGGCAACAGCTCCGGCCCGGCGCAGCGAGCCGCCAAGCCCGCTCGCCGCGATCCCCCCGACCTTCCCGCGCAAGTCTTCCGCGACTGGCTTAACGTCCTGGTGAACGGCGATGGCCGCCCGTTGCGCACCGGCGCGGCAATATTGGCCCGTTTGCTGCGCAAGGACAAATGGCGGCCGGAGGGTATGGCAGCCTTCGGAGTTACGCCGGGTCCCGACGCCATCGACCGCGCGGCGCGGAAGCTGGCGATCGATTTCCACGATGAGGATCTCACCGTCACGCCGAGGCTTTTCCGCAATCTCCCGGCACTCATCGCCTGCATTCGCAATTATTATCCGCAGACGCTGGACGCGATCCGGATGTCGATCGAGGAGCCGGTCGAAAGAGATTCTCCCCATGGTTTTCTGGCGCGGATGGTCCTCTATGAGGTCCTTCGTCAGGGTGCGCCGCTCTTCGTCGGCAAGGTCCCGCCGGTCCTCCGCAGCGAAGATGACGAGCGGCATCGGCTCGCGAAATCCGAGACGCTGGATCGGACGCCGATCACCATGGCGTTCAGCTTTTCGGGGCTCAACGCCCTGAAGCTCGATGAAAACACCCTCGCCTCGTTTCCGGAACCCTTCAAGCAAGGGATGGCCGCGCGCGCCAGCCGGCTCGGAGACGTCGGCCGCAGCGCACCCGAAAATTGGGAAGGTGAGTTGGGCCTTCAAAGCGTCCACGGCTATTTCACCGGCTGCTCGAACCTCGAGCGCAGCGGTCCGCTCAGCGAAAGCTTTTGGACGGGACTGCGGAGCGAAATCCGCTCGTTCAACGATCCGACGGTCGATGAGGGCAGCGAGATGCGCGTCTGGATCGGCCTGCTGTTCCGGTTGCTCGGCCTGCAGGTCGTGCACATCGAGCTGGGACAGGACCCTTATGAGGTGAGCAAGAAGGGCAAGGTGAAGCACCTTGCCGAGCGCAAGGAGCATTTCGGCTTCCGGGACGGCCTCAGCCAGCCTTTCGTCGACCTCGGGCTCGGCGAAACCATGCCCGGTGGCGGCACCGCCGATCGCCGGGGCACCTGGAGTCCGGTCGCTCCGGGCGAGATCTTTCTCGATGAGGAAGACGAAAGCGGGCAAACGCACAAGCTTCCGCTTCACAAGGATTTGCGGGACGGGTCGACCTATCTGGTCTTCCGAAAGCTGGAACAGGACGTCGAGGGCTTCCGTGCATTCCTCGAGCAGCAACGCCCGGACGACCGGCGCGCTCAAAAGAAGCTCGCCGCGCAATTCTTCGGGCGCTGGCCGAACGGGACCTCGCTGGTCCATTCTCCCTATACGGAACGCAGCACGGCGGGCGCCGAGACCGAGGCGGCGCTCAACGATTTCCGCTATGCCGCTGAAGATCCGCATGGGCGCAAATGCCCGCTCGGCGCCCATGTCCGCCGGGCGAATCCGCGCGACATCGGCGGACGCAACGACGTGCGCCATCACCGCATCCTGCGCCGCGGCATCGCTTATGGCGGGCCACTGCTGCCCGAGGGGGCGCCCGACAACGGCGAGAAGCGCGGCATCCTGTTCATCGCCGCCAATGCGCGCATCGACCTCCAGTTCGAGGTCGTCCAGGGCGATTGGCTCAACGGCGGCGAGTTCCTCGGTCAGGCCGGGCTGGGCCGTTGCCCGATCTCGGGCGCCCAGGACGGTACCGTTCGGGCCAGCTTCCTGGAGGCGGGGGCGGTGGCGCCGGTGACCGGCCTGCCGAGCTTCGTCACCATGCGCGGCGGCGATTATTTCTTCGCCCCGGGGATCACCGCGCTGAAAGGCATCGCAAAGGGCGAGCGCTTCGAAGTCCCGGACAAGGAGCTGCCTTACCGGGGCTACGCGATGGGCGACACCGCGACGCCGTCGCTGTTCAGTGAGGATCGGCTGGACCGGTACTGGCGGGAGCAACTGGGCTGGGGGCGGCCGGTGCGAATGACGGGCGAAGCACTGAAGGAGCCGGTGACGTTCGTCGGCCGCTATGATCAGGTCACCGAAGTGCTGAGCAACAAGACGTTCAAGGACGCCAAGGGTCAAGTCGGAGTCCATTTCTCGGTCGAGCCCTATCTCACCGCAGGTCGGCGAATCACGCGCGATGAGGACTTCCTGGTCGGCATCGATGCGGGAAAGCCGGCGCGAGATCGTCTCTTCGCGACCCTGAATGCAGCGTGGGACAGGCTGCACGCTGAATGGAAAGACGAAGAAGACGACTGGAGAAAGCGCGGCCTCTACCTGAAGAAGGAATGCTCGCTGCACGTGCGCAAGGCCGCGAAGGATCGCCTGGACGCGGCGCTGCGGCGCACCGCGGGTGCGCGGCGAATCGATCTCGTCGAGGATCTCGCGGCGCAGGCCGCCTATGGCGTGCTCGAAAAGGTCTTCGGAATCCGCGGACCACGATGGTTGAGCGAAATGGCGGGAGCGCTGCCCTTCGCGCGCCAGCATGTCGGGGATCTGCCGCGCGACTGGATCGCCGCGTTCAAGGGCGAGAGGCCGGCCGACCCGGGACTCAAGACGATGCAGATCTGGAGCACCTTCTTGGTCGCCGATTTGATCGGGAATTATGCAAGCCAGCAAACCCTTCAGGTGCTGGCGCGCCAGGCGGGGTCGGAGATGATGAATCACATCGACCAAAGCCTTGCCGAGATTCAGGCCCACGGCCCCATAGACAAGCCCAAGAATCTGCTTGAAGCCTTCCTGTACAACGCGAACGAGCTCAAGAAGGCGGCGCAATCACCATCGCCGCCGGCACCGCCAAACCAGCTTTGGAATCATTATCAAGCCTTCGGTGCGGATTGGCCGCGTTACTACCGGAAAGACATCTCCATCATCCTGCTCGAAATCCTGGGATCGACCCTCGCTGTGGTCCCGCTCACCTTTGCCTCGGTGATGACCACGCTGCTGCGGTTCCGCATCGATCTTTCCCTGCTTCTGCCGCGGCTGGAGCTGCCGGAGGGCGTGCGCCAGATCGTCTATGAAGGCGAGCGCCTGACCCCCAACGCGCCGATTCGCTTCCGCCGCTGCCTCGGCCGCACGAATATCGGCACGAACAAGAAGCCCCGCTGGATCGAGGAGCAGGACTTCGTTGCCGCGGTGATCCCGAAAGCGAATATGGACAGGCATGTCTTTTGGCAGCCCGAGCGCTTTTCATTGGGGAAATTCGATCCGTTGTCGGACGATCTCAAAAACGGCAAGGAAGGCAGCGGGGCCTGTCCCCGGGATCCGAGCAAATATCTGCTGTTCGGCGTCGACGCCAAGGACAGCAACAAGATTTGCTGGGGACGCGACTACGTCGCCATGCCGATCCTCGAGGAATGCCTCTATGCATGCGGCCGCCTGCAGGGTCTGCGGCGGGTGGCAGGACCGCGCGGCGAGCCGCTGAAGATCGGCAGCGTGACGATCGGTCTGCCCGCGCGCTTCAACCGGGTGGCGGCGAAGGACGTGCGCGAGGAGCCGCGGGAGGGGTAACCCCGGGCCAGGCCACCAGACCGTAACGCGCGCAAATCTCCGCCTGTTCGGCCAGGTCCGTCGCTATGCGCGGGTCCTCGGGCGCCAGCTCCGCGAGCATTCGCGCGCGCAGGCCCAAAGCGTCGACGATCAGGCAGGGATTGTTGACCCTGCGCGCGAGTGCCAAGGCGTCGCCGAGGATCGCGAGCCCGCGCTCGATCTCGCCGGTGCGCAGAAGCGCCTCCGCATAACCCGCATAGAGATAGTAGATTTCGAGCTGGCCGGTGCGCCGGTGAAGCTTGCGGCGCAGGCAAGCCTCGACCAGCCGGATCGCCTCGGCGGCGCGGCCGGTGCGGGTGAGCGCGATCGCCATGCGGCCGTCGAGATCGGCCTTGATCGCATCATAGCCGTGCCGCTCGGTGATCTCGCGCGCGATCGCGTAGCATTCCACCGCGTCTTCATTGCGATGCAGCATCAGCAGGTTGCGGCCGAGCTGGTTGCGCGCGAGCACTTCCGAATAGGCATCGCCTTCGCGCTTCGCGATCGCCAGGCCCCGCTCGACGAACTCCAGGCCTTCGTCATAGGCGCCGACCTCCATCATGAACCAGCTCATGAACGACAGCGCGGTCGCGCTCGGGATGCTGGCGGCGCCGAGCCGCGCCGTTTCGAGCTCGCCGGTGAGCATGTCGCAGAGTTCGCGCTGTTCGGCGATCGCTCGATCAAGGCGGCCCATGCAGTGCAGGATGTTGGTCTGCATGAGCTGGTTGGCGAAGATCAGCGCCGGTGAGTTCAGGGCGCGGGCGATTGCCAGCCCTTCCTCGGTCGCCCGCAGCCCCTCCTCGTAGCGGCCCTCGAACCAGCAGATCATGCCCAGCGTCGAGAGCGTGCTGGAGATCAACGCCGGCTGGCCCATCCGCCGGGTCAGCACCATCACCCGCGGCAGATGAAGGTTCATCTTCTCGAACTCGCCGAGCTGGAGCAGCGAGACGGACGCCAGCACGACGAAATCGACATATTTCGCCTCGGCCGCCTCGCCGATCCGCCCGATCAGCTCCATCGCCCGGTCGAAGATCAGGTTCAGCGATGCGGCAGCGGAGTTGCGGCGGGCCTCGACGGCCGCGTCCCACAGATAGCCGAGCGCGGCGGCGGCATCGCCGGCGCCCTCGGCATGAAAAGCGAGCTGTTCATAGCGGCCGGCCAGATCGGAAAAGCGGGATCGGATCGCGCGCATGGCCGCCTGGTGCAGCTCCTTGCGGCGGCGGTGGGGGATCGTTTCCGCGCAGGCCTCGGCGGTGAGCTGATGGCGCATGCGGATCGAGCGGCCGGCCAGCGGATGCACGAAGGCGAACCGCTCCAGCTCGAGGAGCTCGTCGAGCAGCGGCGCCGAGCCGCGGCCGAGCACATCGCTGGCCAGTTCGATATCCGCATCGGTTCCGAGCAGGCTGAGCACCTGGGCCAGTGCCCTGGCGTCGCCGGAGAGGCGCTGCAGGCGGACGTGGATCAGCGAGCCAATGCCCTGCGGCAGCGCGTTCGGCCGCCGCCCGGCATCGTCGTCGAGCGCATGGATCAGCTCCTCCAGGACAAAGGGAATGCCCTCCGCGCGCTCGACGAACAGGTCCAGCGCCGCCCGCGACGGCCGGTCGGGCGGCCACAATCCCCGGCCGATCGCCTTCATCGCGCTCTTCGGCAGCGATTCCAGGATCAGCACCGATTGGGCGATTTCCTCCGCCCATTCGAGGCTCTCCGGCCGGCCGGTGACGACCAGGCAAAGCGGCTGAGGCGTCGGCGTCTGGGCGAGAAGGGACAGGAATTCGCGGCTTTCCGGGTCGATCAGATGGAGATCTTCGACCAGCAGCAAGCTCGGGCAGTCGAGGGCGAGGGCGCAAAAGCCGCGCGCGAACAGGCGCGCCAATTGTCTTTCCGTCAGCCGCGGCCGCTTTTGGTGCGGCTTGGCGCCGGCCGCGAGCGAGGGGTGAAGCGCCGCGATCTCCCACGGCTCCAGGCCCGCGACGGCAAGCGCGGCGCGGGCATTTTCGGGCCCGGCGGCCTGCAGGCATTCCTCGATCAGGTCGTGGGCGACGGCGAAGGGGGTCGTTCGCTTCTGTGCGTCCCCGAAGAAGATAAGGATGCGCGCGTCGAGGGAGATCGCCTCGGCCGCCGTCGCCGCCGCCAGCCGGCTCTTGCCGATCCCGGGCTCGCCGACGATGGCGACCGCGGCGCCGGCGCCGCCGCCGCGCGGCAGGCTCTTGCGCAGCCGCGCCAGCTCGGGCTGGCGGCCGATCATCGGCACGGCGTAGCGATGCTCCAGCTCGCTGGCCTTGCGCCCCGCCGGACGGCGTTCGAGGCTGAACACGCTGGCGGTCGCGCGGTCGAGGATTGGCGGCGTCGGCCGCGGCGCCAGATCGAGCCGGGTGCGGCACAGCCGGACCGCCTCGGCGCTCACCAGGATGCCCCCGGGCGCGGCGTTCTGCTGCAATTTGGCGGCGATGTGGACGGTTGCTCCGACCGTATCGAGGCGCGATCGTCCGCCGCGGCGGACCTTGCGAAGCGCGACCAGCCCCGAATGGATGCCGACTCGAAACTGCACCGGCCGGCCGTCGGGGCCGACGCCCATGTCGCCGGCGTGCTGGATGTCCCAGGCCGCGGCGCAGGCGCGGTCGGCATGATCTTCGTGCGCGCCGGGCCAGCCGAACGCGGCAATGCCGCCGTCGCCTTCGAAGCTGACCAGGGTGCCCCCGGCCGGCTCGATCGCGTGGCGCATATGGCTGAAGCAGCGATCGAAGAACGACTGGGCCTCGTCGGGATCGCAATCCGCGATGTGCGGCATCGAGCCGACGATGTCGACGGCGAGCACCGTGATGATCCTGCGCTCGGAGGCGATGCTCGCGTGCCGGCTTTGCGCCTGGGCCCGGCTGGGCGGAGGGCGGGCCCCGCTCAGCATTGCGCCGGTCACCAGCCGGCTTCTTCCGCGACCGGCGCCCGCAACGAAGCCCGGAGCTCGTCCTCGAGCCTCCCGATATCGAGAAACTCCAGCCGGCGCCGGCTGATGCGCACGATCTTTTGACGCGCAAGGGCGCTCAGCTCACGGGTGACCGCCTCCCGATGGGTGCCGATGCGGCTGGCCAGCTCGGCATGGGTCGGCGCCGGATGGACGAGCGTGTCGGCGCCGCCGTGGGTCCGCGCGAGCCTCAGCAGCTCGCAATGCAGCCGCGCCTGGACGTGCAGCGCACTCATCTCGAAAACCCGGTTGGTGAGGCTGCGCACCTGCGCGGTCAAGCGCCGCAACATCCACTCCGCGGCCGCGGGCGAGGTCGCCACCGCCGTTCGGAAGACGTCGTCGGGTATCGCCAGCAGGCGCGCGTCCGTAGCCGCCACGATGCTCGCGGACCGCGCCTCGCCGTCGATCGCGGCCAGCTCGCCGAACAGCTGGCCGGGGCCGAGATCGCGCAGCGTTATTTCCCTGCCGTTGACCGCATAAAGGAGCACCTGAAGACGCCCCTCCTGGACGATGAAGACCTCGCGCGAGGAATCGCCCGTGCCGAGGATCATCTGGCCTTTTCGCGCCTTGATGGTGCGCGTTCGCGCGAGCAGGGCGCGGCGGCCCTCGGGATCGAGCGTATCGAGCAAGCCCTGGGTCCCGCCGTCGGCCAATTTCCTCCCCTTCCGGGAGGAAGCCTAAGTCCCGGGACAATAAAGCGCAACTCGCCCGGCGCCCTGATCGCTCGCCGATCCATGTCACCGCAACGTGCGGAATATCACACGATCATTGTGACCGACCTCACCTCGGTCCGCCCTCGCGGCCCCTAGGGTCGCGCGATGACGAGGCGTGCCCGGCCAGAACTGGAAATCAGCCGATGATTGAAGCCGACCGCGTATCTCCGGCCGCCGTCAAGCCGGTTGAGGCGCCAGTTCAGCGGGAGCAGCCCTTCCTTCCCGAGCTGCTGCAGGCGTCGCGTCTGGTTCGCCTCGCCCAGGCTCGAGCGCTGTTCCGGGTTGACGGATCGGGGACCGCGATCGCCGTGCTCGACACCGGTCTGCGCTCGACCCATCGCGACTTTGCGGGCCGGGTCGCGGCGCAGCGCAACTTCACCGCCGACAATGGCGGCGATCCCGCCGACGCAACCGACCGCCACGGCCACGGCACCAACATCGCCGGCATCATTTGCGCCGGCGCGATCCATGCCGGGGTCGCGGCCGGTGCCCGGATCGTGCCGTTGAAGGTCCTGGCCAATGACGGAAGCGGCAGTTTCGAAAGCGTCGCGGCCGCCCTGCAGTGGGTGGTCGACAATCACGACGCCTACGGCATCACCGCACTTTGCCTTGCCTTCTCGGACAGCGGCAACCACCAGTCGGACCTCCCGTTCGCGAGCCAGGCGAGCAGCGGGCATATCAAATTGCTGGCTGAGCAGGGCATTGTCTCGTGCGTTGCCGCCGGCGACGACTATTACACGCACGGCAGCACCCAGGGCATGGGCTATCCGGCCATCCTCCGCGAAACCCTCAGCATCGGCGCGATCTATGACGGCGATCTGGGCTCCCTCCGGCATCCCAGCGGCGCCGAAGCCTATGAAACGCGGGCCGACCGGATAACGCCGTTCTCGCAGCGGCTGCACGAAAAGGTCGGGCGCCGTTGCGCCACCGACATTTTCGCGCCCGGCGCCCCGATGGTCTCGTCGGGAATTCTGAATGACGGCGGAGCCTCGATCCAGCACGGCACCAGCCAGGCGACGCCGGTCGTCGCCGGGCTCGTGCTGCTGCTGCAGTCGCTGTGCCGGCGCGCGACCGGAAGGCTGCCCTCGGTTGCCGACCTGCGGCGCTGGCTGATCGCCGGCAGCGTGACGATCCAGGACTCGGACGACGAGCACGACAACGTGCTCCACACCGGCCTTGCCTTCAGACGAATCGACGCGGTGGCGACGCTGGATTTCTGCGCCAGGGAACTGGCCGGCAATGTGCTCCACGCCGGTTCGACCCCGTTGGCGGACGTCGTCGAGTTCGTCGCGAAGTCGATCTAATCCGTTTCCGCGAGGATCAAGCATGGCGGGCCGGTTAACCGTTAGCTTCAGCCTGACGTTAACGCGGCCGTGGCATAAGGCGGCCATGGCCGATCTCTTGTTCAAGCTGTCGCGCGCGGTTGCCAATGGGCGGGCCGAAAAGGGCGTACCGAAGAGCCGCGCGGAGGTCCTCGTCGCGCTGCTGCGAAAACGCGCCGAGGCGCATCGCCAGGGGCTTTGCGATCAGGAGCGGAGGCTGCGCGACCAGATCGTCTGGGCGCTGCCGATCCAAGAGCCCACCGACCCCGATTAGGGCGCGAACAGAAGAGTGTCGAACGCCGCCTGCGCGCGCCTCAGGGCTTTGCCGAGATGGGCGAATTTCGGATCGTCCGAGAGCGGGAAGAAGTTCATCGTCGCATTGGCCTCGAACAGGATGATCTCGCCTGCGCCCGAGAGCGCGCAGTCCAGCCCGAACAGGTCGAGCCCGACCGCGTCGCGGATCGCGGCAAGGCCGGCGCGAACCGGCTGCGGAAGGGCCTGGATGCCATAGTCGATCGCATCGCGTTCCTCGGCGACCAGGCCGGGGCGCGAGGCCATGAAGCGCGCCCGGTCGGCGGCGTGGACGTTCCAGCTGTCCGAGACGAGCAGGTGGCGCAGCACGATCTCGCCGCCGAGGAAGATGAAGCGATATTTGCGGTAGAGACCGTCGCCGCTGCGGAAATCGTTATATTCGGTGAGGAAATGCTGCTTCCCCCGGACCAGCTGCGGGGCGAGGCGATCGGCATCCCCGACGAGGCCGATCACCCGGCCGGTATGGGTCCCGGCCAGCCGCAGGATCGCCGGAAACGGAAAGTCCGCCGGCACTCCGGCGGCGGATCCGATCCTGATCGTCCGCGGCGCGACGACGTGCGGCAAATGCGCGCAGGCGGCGGCGACCCGGTCGCGCGTCGACCCCAGCACGGCTTCCGGCCGGTTGAGGACGCGGCCCCGATACGGGCGCAGCAGCTTTACCAGATTGGCCAGCACCTTCGGATTCTGGTCGGCGTCGGTGACGAGGTTCAGGAGCAGGTCGAAGCCGGAGAGGTCGTAGCGGAAGTGCTGGCGGAAATAATTCGCCGTGACATGGAT
>Ga0105245_10004417_pt1 | contig 12444 bp, 10 predicted proteins | sample KBSM54metaG_FD_81523 | JGI IMG/M metagenome (GOLD analysis project Ga0105245, IMG submission 81523) | Miscanthus rhizosphere microbial communities from Kellogg Biological Station, Michigan, USA - KBS M5-4 metaG | ecosystem: Host-associated > Plants > Roots > Rhizosphere > Soil | place... | reverse complement strand
GCTCGGCATCTGGTCGGGCGTGAGCGGGCTCGGGGTCGCGCTCGGGCCGGTGATCGGCGGCGCCGTCGTCGACGGCATCGACTGGCACTGGATCTTCTGGATCAACGTGCCCGTCGGCCTGATCGTCATCCCGCTGGCCCTGCGCAAGCTGCAGGAGAGCCGCGGCGTCGCCCGCCGGCTTGACCCGCCCGGCGTGGCGCTGGTCTCCGGCGGCCTGCTCGGCGTGGTCTATGCGCTGGTCCAGGCCCCCGGCCACGGCTGGACGAGCCCGCTGGTGCTGGGCACGCTGATCGGCGGCTTGGCCCTGCTGGCCGGATTCGTGATCTGGGAGCAGCGCAGCCCGCAGCCGATGCTGCCGATGCGCTTCTTCCGCAGCCGCGCCTTCTCGGCCACGAACGCGGTGTCGCTGGCGATGTACTTCGGCATGTTCGGGGCGATCTTCCTGCTGGCCCAGTTCTTCCAGACGGCGCAGCACTACACGCCGCTGGAGGCCGGCCTGCGGACCCTCCCGTGGACGGCGATGCCGATCTTCGTCGCCCCGGTGGCCGGGCTGCTGTCGGACCGCATCGGGGCCCGCCCGCTGATGTTCGCCGGCCTGAGCCTGCAAGCGGCGGCGCTGGTCTGGTTCGCGACGATCCTCGACCCGGCCATGAGCTACGGCAAGGTCGTCGTGCCGTTCATCATGGCCGGCACCGGGATGGCGCTGGTCTTCGCGCCGGCGGCCAACGCGGTGCTGTCGTCGGTGCGCACGTCGGAGGCCGGCCAGGCCTCGGGTGCGACCAACGCGATCCGCGAGGTCGGCGGCGTGCTGGGGATCGCCGTGCTGGCCACGGTGTTCTCCGGCGCGGGCTCGTTCGCCACGCCACAGGCGTTCAGCAACGGGCTGCAGCCGGCCCTGCTGGTCGGCGCGGCGGTGCTGGCGCTAGGCGCAATCGCGGCGCTGCTGGTGCCCGGGAAGGAGCGCGCACAGGCCCCGCGCCCGGCTGCGGCGGCCGCCTGACGGGACCCCCGAGGGGGGTGCGGCTACGGCGGCACCCCCCTCTATCTTTGAGGAAGGATGCAGGTGCTGCTCACCAACGACGACGGGGTCAACGCGCCGGGGCTACAGGCCCTCCGGCGCGCGCTCGCAGAGGTGCCCGGCGTCGAGCTCGCCGTCATCGCGCCCGATTCCAACCGCTCCGCCACCGCCCGCTCGATCACCACCCGCCGACCGATCTGGGTCGAGGAGGTCGACTTCGGCGACGGCAGCGTCGGGTACGCCACCGACGGCACCCCCGTGGACTGCGTGCGCTTCGCGACCCTCGGCCTGGTCGACGGCTTCGACCCCGACCTCGTCGTCTCCGGGATCAACCACGGCTCCAACCTCGGCGACGACATCACCTACTCCGGCACCGTGGCCGCTGCGCTGGAGGCGATCGTCCTCGGCGTTCCCGGCATCGCCATCTCCCAGCAGTCACGCGCGCGGGAGCTCGACTTCCGCCTCGGCCGGGAGTTCGACTTCGCCACCGCCGCGACGTTCTGCGCCCGCCTCGTCGAGGAGCTCGAGGAGGTGCCCATGCCGCCGGCCACGCTCCTGAACATCAACGTCCCCGGCCGCGACCCCGAGGGCGTGGACATCACCCGGCTGGGCAAGCGCATCTACCGCGACTCGCTCGCGCTCGAGGAGGAGGGCGACGACGGCCGCCGCCTGTACCGCATCTACGGCGACGCGCCCGGCTACCACCACGAGGAGGGCACCGACCTCGCCTCCGTCGCCGACGGCCGCATCGCGGTGACACCCGTCCACTTCGACTTGACCGACCGCGCCGGCATGGACGCGCTGCGCGTGCACGACCTCGCGCGCCTGTTGCGCCCGGCCGCCCGCGAGGTGGAGTGAAGGGCGGCGCGACCAAGTCGGCGGAGGGCCGGGCCGCCGAGCTCCGCGAGGAGCTCGACCGGCACAACTATCGCTACTACGTCCTCGACGACCCCAGCGTCGACGACGACGTCTACGACGCGCTGCTCGACGAGCTGCGCAAGCTCGAGGCCGAGCACCCCGAGCTCGTCACCCCCGACTCGCCCACGCAGCGCGTCGGCGCGGCGCCGGTCGAGTACCTCGAGAAGGTCCGCCACCGCCAGCCCATGCTCTCGCTCGGCAACGCCCGCTCCGAGGAGGAGCTGCGGGCCTGGGTCGCGCGGATGCGCTCGCACTTGGCGCGCGAAGGCATCGAGGACCCGAAGTTCGAGTTCGTGTGCGAGCCGAAGATCGACGGCCTGGCCATCTCGCTCACCTATCGGGACGGCGTGCTCGAGCACGGCGCCACCCGCGGCAACGGCGAGGTCGGCGAGGACGTCACCCACAACCTGCGCACGATCCGCTCGATCCCGCTGCACATCGACGACGCCCCGCCCCTGATCGAGGTCCGCGGCGAGGTGTTCATGGCCCTGGAGGACTTCGCCGCCCTCAACGAGCGCCGCGCCGAGGCCGGGTTGTCGACGTTCATGAACCCGCGCAACTCGGCCGCCGGGACGATCCGCCAGCTCGACCCCAAGCTGTCGGCCGAGCGCCCGCTCTCGACCCTCTCCTACGGCATCGGCGCCACCGAGGGCATCACGTTCGCGAGCCAGTGGGAGGCCCTGACCTGGCTGCGCGACCACCGCTTCCCGGTCAACGACGAGATCAAGCTGCTCGACAGCGAGGACGACGTCGTGGCCCAGTGCAAGGCCTGGGAGGAGCGCCGCGCCGGCCTGAGCTTCGAGATCGACGGCGTCGTCATCAAGGTCAACGACGTCGAGCTACAACGCCGCCTGGGCAGCGTGGGCCGCGAGCCGCGCTGGGCCATCGCCTGGAAGTTCCCGCCCACGACGAAGACCACCGTGCTCAAGGGCATCGAGTGGAACGTGGGCAAGTTCGGCGACCTGCACCCGTTCGCCGTGCTCGAGCCGGTGGGCGTGGGCGGCGTCACCGTCAAGCTCGCGACGCTCCACAACGAGGAGGACATCGCGCGCAAGGACCTGCGCCCCGGCGACGAGGTCATCGTGCTGCGCGCCGGGGACGTCATCCCCCAGGTGCTCTCGCCGGCGCCCCACGCCGTCGAGCGCCCCGACCGCGGGCCCGCGCCCAAGCCACCCGAGCGTTGCCCGTCCTGCGACACGCCGACGGTCAAGCCGGAGGACGCCGTCTTCACCAAGTGCCCCAACCGTGCGGGGTGCCCGGGCCAGCAGTTCCAGCTCCTCAAGCACTTCGCCTCGCGCGGGGCCATGGACATCGAGGGTCTGGGCGAGGAGCGCGTCTATCAGCTCATGCAGGCCGGGCTGGTCAAGCACGCCGGCGACCTCTACCGGGTGACCGCCGAGCAGCTCATGGAGCTCGAGGGCTTCGGCGAGATCAGCGCGAACCGCCTCGTCGAGGCCATCGCCGCCTCCAAGGAGCGCAACTTCGGCCTCGTGCTGTTCGGCATAGGCCTGGAAGAGGTCGGCTACGTCACCGGCCGCAACCTGGCCCAGCACTTCCGCTCCATCGACGCCCTCATGGCGGCCACGCCGGAGCAGATCGCCGAGGTCCAGGGCGTCGGACCGAAGATGGCCGAGAGCATCCACGCCCAGCTTGCCGACGAGCAGATGCGGGCGCTGATCGCCGATCTGCGCTCGCTGGGCCTGCAGTTCGAGCAGGAGGGCGCGCCGCCGGGCGAGGGCCCGCTGGCCGACAAGACGTTCGTGCTCACCGGCACGCTGCCGTCGCTGACGCGCGAGAACGCCACCGAGCAGATCGTCGCCGCGGGGGGCCGCGTGACCTCGTCGGTGTCGAAGAAGACCGACTACCTCGTCGCCGGCGATGCGGCGGGCTCGAAGCTCGAGAAGGCCGAGCGCCTGGGTGTCGACGTCATCGACGAGGCCGGCCTGCTCGACCTGCTCTGAGGCCCGCTACCCGAGCCGCACGAGCGTCGCGGCGAACTGGTCCTGCTCGGCGTGGGCGGCGCCCAGGCCCAGGTTGTTCATGATCACCGCGAAGACGATGTCGTGCCCCGAGGCGGCGCGGCAGTACCCGGCCAGCGAGGAGACGTTGGAGAGCGTGCCGGTCTTGGCTTGGCAGAGCCCGGCCGCTGCGGTGCCGCGCATACGCGTGCGCAGGGTGCCGGTGCGGCCGGCCACCGGCAGCGAGGAGCGGAACGCCGCCCCGGCGGCGTCGTTGCGCACGCCGTTGAGCACGCGGACGACGTCGTGGGGCGAGGTCTGGTCGCTGCGTGAGAGGCCCGAGCCGTCGACCACGGTGGGGTGCGCGCCGTCTGCGGCGATGGTCTGCTCGACCACGTTGGCGCCCGCTGACGTCGAGCCGCCGCCGCCGAACCTCGCGCCCAGGCCCTTGACCAGGCTCTCGGCCAGGTAGTTGTCGGACGGCCGGTTGGTCAGGCCGACGACCGTGCCCATCGTCGGCGAGCTGACCGTGGCCAGCGCCTTGGCCCCCGCCGGTGCGGGCCCGGCGGTCGCCTTGCCCGCCACGGAGATGCCCTGGCCCTTGAGCGCGGCCACCAGCTTGCCCGCGGCGTAGGGGGCGGGCTTGAGGATGTAGGAGCCGCCGCCCGGGGTCAGGTCGCGGTCGAAGCTCAGGGCCGAGAGGGGGCCCACGTAGGGGTCGACCCGCCCGAGGCCCTTGTCGGGCACGCCGCGCAAGGCGTCCCAGCCCGACTCGTCGCCGACCACGTTGCCCTGCACGCGGCGCAGGCCGGCGGCGCGCAGCTTCTCGGCCAGGCTCTCGACCGATGCGTCGCCGCCGTAGTTGCGGCGCGCGAACGCCCGCGAGCCGAAGGTGGGGTCGCCGCCCCCCTTGAGCACGAGGTCGCCGCCCAGCGTGCCGTCGGCGCCGATGCCGGCGGCCGACACCGCGCTGGTGTCCAGCGTCCCGGTCACGCCGTAGCGGCGCAGCGCCGTGGTCGTCGTGTAGACCTTCTCGACCGAGGCCGGCGCCTTGGGAGCCTCGGCCTGGGCGGCGAACAGCTCGGTGCCGCTTGTGGCATCGAGCACGTACGCGCCGGCGTGCGCGCCCGCGGGGCGCAGGATTGCGCCCAGACGGTCGGGTAGGCCCTGCCCGCTGGCCGGGGCCGCCCCGAGCACGAGCAGTCCGAGGACCACGGCGACGACGCGACGCACCACGTTGGTACCCAACAACAGCGGCCGGTCAGAGTCGCGGCCCGTTGGTGTACCCGCACGTACAATGGGCGCGCATGGGAAAGGTGGTCAAGCTTGACGCCGCCGCGAAGGAGCGCGGCAAGAGCGGCCCCGCGGCGAAGCAGCGCAAGACGGGTCGCCGCCGTCGCTCCAAGACGGCGCTCGTGCTCGGCGGGGGCGGCTTCACGGGCGGCGTCTACGAGATCGGCGCGCTGCGCGCCCTCGACCTCCTTTCCGTCAACCGCACCGTCAACCAGTTCGACGTCTACGTCGGCACCAGCGCCGGTTCGATGATCGCCGCCATGACCGCCAACGGCATCACGCCCGAGGAGATGATGCGGGTGGTCAACCGGCAGGTCCCGACCCCGTTCCGCGACGTCGACGTCGGCACCCTGCTGCGCCCGAACCTGCTCGAGTTCGCGTGGAAGGGCGTGCGACTGCCGCTGCACGCCGCCGGCCTGCTGCGCCACATGGCCAGCCAGGTCGGCCAGCTGTCGGCCATGGACATCGTGCTCGCCCTGGCCGAGGCGCTGCCGTCGGGCATCTACTCGGGCAGGGGCATCGAGCGCTACGTGCGCCAGGTGCTCTCCGACCCCGACCGCACCGACGACTTCCGCCTGCTCGAGTCCGAGCTCTACCTCGTCGCCACCGACCTCGACACCTGCGAGCGCATCATCTTCGGCGCGGAGGACTGGGACGACGTGCCCATCTCCTCCGCCGTGGCCGCGTCGACGGCGCTACCCATGGTCTACAAGCCGGTCGAGATCAAGGACCGCGAGCTGGTCGACGGCGGGATCGTCTCGACCACGAACATCGACATCGCGGTCGAGGCGGGGGCGAAGTTCCTCGTCGTGGTCAACCCGCTGGTGCCCTTCGTCAACGAGTTCGACAAGCGCATCCCGACGCTGTTCGGCTCGCGCGTGCGCCGGGTCAGCGACATGGGCTTCCCCCAGATCGGCTACCAGACCTTCAAGCTCCTGGCCTACCAGCGCCTGCACGAGGTCGCCCGCCAGTGGGAGGACAAGTACCCCGGCGTGGACATCGTGCTGATCGAGCCCGAGCCCAACGACGAGCTCATGTTCCAGACCTCGGTCATGAACTTCTCCTCGCGCGTCGACATCGCCCGCCACGGCTTCCAGTCGGTGACGCTGAAGCTGGCCGAGGACTACGACCACTTCCGCGAGATCTGCGAGCGCCACGGCATCGAGATCTCGGCCACGCGCGTGCGCAAGGTGGTCAAGCATTTCGCCGCCGAGAAGGAGCGCACGCGCGCCTGGCGCAAGATCCTCGAGCAGACCACCGGCGCCCTGCTGCGCCAGTCTGCCGGCGACTAGCGCGCCGCTGCCAGCGTCCTCGGCAGCGACGCGCTATCCGATGGCAGTCTCCATGGCGCGCACGAGGCGGTCGCTGGCCGCCGCGTCGCGGACCTGCACGCGGACGTGGTCGGTGGCGCCGAAGGTCGCGCCCGCGCGCACCCGCACGGCCATGTGGTCCAGCCGCGCCGCCAGCTCCTCGCCCTCGATCCCAGGCGCGCTGACCCACAGCGTGTTGGTCTGGCTCGGGGCGGCGTCGAGGTTGAGGTCGGCGAGCGCGTCGGCCAAGCGGGCCCGCTCGGCGATGACCCGCTGGCTGCGGCGCTCGACGTCGCGGATGGTCTTGCGCAGCGCCTCCAGCGCGCCGGCCTGGGCCAGGGCGCCCACGCCCAGCGGCGGCTCGAGCTGCTCGAGCAGGGCCTCGGAGCCGGCCCCGCCGAGCGCGTAGCCGACGCGCATGCCGGCCAGGCCGAAGGCCTTGGAGAAGGTGCGGACGAGGATCAGGCGCGGGTGCTCGTCGATCAGGTCGAGGGTTGCGGTCGGGCGCTCGGCGTCGACGAAGTCGCGCAGGGCCTCGTCGACCACGAGCACGACGCGCTCGGGCAGGCGGGCCGCGATGAGGTCGATGCGATCGGCGGTGAGGAAGTGGCCCGTGGGGTCGTTGGGGTTGCAGAGCACGACGATGCGGGTGTCGCCGGTGACAGCGCCGAGGATGGCCTCGGGCTCGTGGCCGGGCACCGGGACCGCGTGGGCGCCGGCGCGACGGGCCATGAGCGGGTACAGCGGGTAGGACGGCCACGGCGTGACGAGCTCGTCGCTCGGCGCGAGCAGCGCGTGGGCAGCGGCCACGAGCAACTCGGCGGCGCCGTTGCCGACCACGATCCGGTCGGGCTCCACGCTGTGGCGGAGCGCCAGCTCGCGCCGCAGCGGGGTCGCGTGTGCGTCGGCGTAGCGGTTGATGCCGCGCCGTGCCGCGTAGGTGATGGCGGCGACGACGTCGGGGTGGGGGAACTGGTGCCACGTCGTGCCCGAGAGGTCGAGCGGCTCGACGCGCTCGAGCGCCTTGCGCCTGCGCTCGTCGGCCACGGAGCGCAGCTGGGCGGAGACCTCCTGGTCGGACATCCCCTCGAACTGCTTGTAGTAGTCGAGCAGGCCCACGCCCGCGGTCTACCCGCCGCCGGACTGCAGCACCGACCCGGGGCCGTGGATGACGAAGAACCAGATCGCGAAGAGGCTCGCCCCGACCACCGAGGTCACGGCGAACACGATCCCGATCTTGCCCACGCGCTGGTCGTGGCCGGCAGCGCGGCGCACGAGGATCCAGGCGTTGTCGAGGTAGCGCATGCCGATGAGCCCGAGCAGCAGGGTCGCCAACAGGCCTGCGAACGCGGCCACGATGGCGGCGCCCACGTTGTCGGTCGCGCCCTTGACCTGACCGCCCACCCATAGCCACAACAGGGGCAGCGGACCCCAGAAGAGCAGGCAGATCACCACCTCGCCGACGAGCAGGGCGGCGGCCAGCACCGTGTCGAACGCGCGCCGACCGGCGCCGCCACGCTCCGGCAGCGACCGGTACCGCACCGGCCGCGTACCGGGGCGGCGGCCGACGAACAGGCCGCCGTTGTCGGTGGGATCGGTCTTCATCGTTGACTCGGCGCCAACTGTAGGTGCTCAGCTGTAAAGCGAGTCAAAGAGGTCGGCGTACTTGTCGTTGACGACGTTCCGCTTGACCTTGAGCGTGGGCGTGAGCTCTCCAGTCTCCTGCGAGAGGTCGTGATCGAGGATGACGAACTTCTTGACCTGCTCGACCTGCGCGTAGCGCGAGTTGGCGCGGTCGACCTCGGCCTGGACGAGCTCGAGCACGTCGGGATGCCGGCTGAGGTCGGCGATGGCGCCCGGCAGGGTGCGCTCCTGCGCGAACTGCGCGATCTCGTCCTCGTCGAGCGTGATGAGCACGACCGGGTAGGGCCGGCGGTCGCCGTGCATGACCGCCTGGGAGATCCAGCGCGACTGCTTGAGGTCGTTCTCGATGTTGGCCGGGGTCAGGTTCTTGCCCCCGGCGGTGATGATGATGTCCTTCTTGCGGCCGACGATCTTCAGGTAGCCGTCCGCGTCCATCTCGCCGAGGTCGCCGGTGTGCAGCCAGCCCTCGATCACGGCGCCGAAGGACGCATCGTCGTTGCGGTAGTAGCCGCCGAAGATGTTCGGGCCCTTGATCAGGACCTCGCCGTCGTCGGCGATCTTGATCTCGCTGCCGGGCAGCGCGCGCCCGACGGTGCCGAACCGGTGGTTCTCGACCGTGGAGTACGTGGCCACGGTCGCGGTCTCGGTCATGCCGTAGCCCTCGAGCACGGGCACGCCGGCGGCATAGAAGAACTCGAGGATCTCCGGCGCGATCGGCGCGGCGCCGCTCACCGCCTGGCGCAGGTTGCCGCCGAAGATCGCGCGCACGTTGGCGAACACGCGCTTCTCGGCCTCCGCGAACGGCGCCTTGAGCTCCTCGGGGACCTCCTGGCCGTGGGCCTGCAGGTCACGGACCTTGACGCCGAGCGCGACGGCCTTGTCGAGCTGGGCCTTGTCCTCGGGCGACAGCGACGCCGTGGCCAGGGTGTAGATCTTCTCGAAGATGCGCGGCACCGACGGGAGGTAGGTCGGCTTGACTTCGCCGACCTCGGCGACGATCTGCTGCGTGTCGCCGCCGTAGTAGGCCATGGTCGAGCCGACGTCGAAGACGAGCAGCTGGATCAGCAGGGCGAACGCGTGGGCGAGGGGCAGGAACAGGTAGACGACCTCGCCGTCGTGGACGACGTCGACGCCCTCGAGCATGTTCAGCACCGTGCGGTAGTTGCCGTGGGAGAGCACGCAGCCCTTCGGCGGGCCGGTGGTGCCCGACGTGTAGATGAACGTGAAGGGATCGTCGGGTCCGACGGCGTCGGTGCGCGCCTGGAGCGCGGCCGGATCGCCGCCGCGCCCGCGCTCGCGCAGGGTGTCGAGCGGGATCGCGTCGGCTACGTCGCCGGACGGGTCGATCACGATGATGTGGCGCAGGTCCGGCAGGCGCTCGCGGACGGCCACGATCTTGGCCACTTGGTCGGCGTCCTCGCAGATGACCGCGCAGGCCCCGGAGTTGCCCACGACCCACTCGCACTCCTCCGGGGAGTTGGTCGGGTAGATGGGGACGGCGACGGCGCCGGTCGAGGTGATGGCGAAGTCGCTGTAGCTCCACTCGGCCCGGGTGCCGCAGAGGATGGAGACCCGCTCGCCGGCCTCGATGCCGAGGTCGATCAGTCCGAGCGCGATCTCGCGCACGATCTCGCCGACCTCGGCGTACGTGCGGTCGCGCCACTCGCCGTCGACCTTCTCGCGCACGGCCACCTTGTGGGCGTGCTTCTGCGCTGCGAGCGCCAGCAGGTCGGCGATCGTCTTGGAACCGGTCGACGCCTCGTTGGGCGTCGTCGCGGTCGTGGCCTCCATGGAACTCCCTCCGGTTCGACTCCTCGGAGGGCGATTCTAAGGCGTGTGGTGTGCGGTCAGGCGCTGGCGGCCTGCTGCTGCGCCGCGGACTGCGCGGTGTGCTGGCGCATCGAGGCGAGGAACAGCGTCTTGTCGATGCGACCGTCGAAGATCGGGACGCCCAGCTCCATGCACTTGGTGATCACGGACCGGCGATCCAGGCCGGCCTCCCGTGCGAGCTCCGTGGGCGTCAGGTGGACTGCCATCGAATACGTCCCCTCCTCTGATAGTGCCGTGGATGCGAAACGGTATCGGTCGTTGCGGACATGCTCAACCGCTTTGAGCGCAAAGAGCGCGAATCCGGAGCCGTGAGCCTCGCCCGGCGCCGGACCCGGGGGGAGACCGGGGGGAAATTCGGGGGGATCTTGCGATCACCCTATTGACCCGGGCGAACGCGAGCGTACATTCGGCTGCGGTAGGGCAGGTAGGGCCACAGCTCAGGCAGAGGTAGGGGAATCTCCGATCAGGGAGGATCGCGCATGGGAGGAGTTGTCCTGGAAGCAGCGACGCTGACGCGTGCGCCGCGGCCGGTCGCCGGGCGCAGCGATCATCAGCTGGTGAGCCTCGTCCGCGCGGGTGACGACCGGGCGTTCGAGGAGCTGTTCCACCGCTACCGCGGGCGCATCACCGCGTACGTGTACGGGATGGTCGCCGACCACGGGCGAGCGGAGGACATCGCACAGGAGGTCTTCGTCTCGGCCCTGCGGCGGATGCGTGAGACCGAGCGGCCGATCGCTTTTCGTCCCTGGATCTATGAGATCGCCAAGAACGCGTGCATCGACGCCCACCGCCGGCGCAGCCGCGCCGAGGAGGTCTCGCTGACGAGCGACGAGGGGCAGGCCACCGGGGACCACCTGCACCTGGTCTCGTCCACCCCCGCGCCCCACGAGGCGATGGAGGTCAAGCAGCGGCTCGGGCACCTGTGTGGCGCTTTCGGCGGCCTGTCCGAGGCCCACCACGAGATCCTCGTGCTGCGCGAGCTCGAGGGCCTGTCCTACCGCGAGATCGGCGAGCGCATGGGGCTGAGCCGCCCGGCCGTCGAGAGCACGCTGTTCCGGGCCCGCCGCCGCCTGGCGCAGGAGTACGACGAGCTCGCCTCGGGGGCGCGCTGCCAGCGGGTGCAGGCGATCATCTCCTCCGCCGTCGGCGGCCGGCTCGCCCCGCGCGAGCGCCGCCGCATGGCTCGCCACGTCGCCCACTGCGAGAGCTGCCGTCGCCACGCGCGCTCGCTGGGCGTGGCCACGCAGCCCGCGCAGGCGAGCGGAGCCCGGAAGCTCGCCGGGCTGCTCCCGCTTCCGCTCCTGCCCGCGGCCGAGCCGCTCGCGGTCGGGTGGGGCAAGACCGCGGCCACACTGGCCACGCTCGCGGTCGCCGGCTTCAGCGCCGGCGCCGTGGCGCAGCACGGCGGCGTGACGCCGCCGTGGCGCGACCACGACCCCGCCGCCGTCCGTCAGCTCGCGGCCGACATCTCGCGCGCGGCGCTGGCCGCGCCGGCCGGGATCCGTGCGGCGCACGTGCGCCTGCCGCGGTCCTCGGCCTCGCCGCAGGGGCACGCGGGCACGCGGGCGGTCGGGGCCCACCACGGCTCGGCGTCGGCGCGGCGGCGGCACCGGCGGCACCGGCAGGCGGCGACCGGCGGGCGCAGCGGCGTCGCCGGCGCTCCGCAGGGCGCCGGCGGAGCTGCGAACGCGAGCGCGAGCGCGAAGGCCGCGCCCGCCAGCGGCGAGCAGCACGCGTCGTCGCAGCCCTCCGGCTCCGCCGCTCCACAGGCGTCCAGCGCTCCGGCCCCGGACCCGTCGACGCCGTCGGTCTCGGTTCCGAGCGCGCCCCAGGTGCCCGACGTGCAGACGCCGAGCGCGCCGCCGGTGCAGGCGCCGCCGGTGCAGGTGCCGCAGGTCCCGGACGTCCATGTGGACACGCCGGACCTGCCCGACACCGCGGGGGCGACCGACGCCGTCCCGAGCGTGCCGAGCCTGCCCTAAGCTCCCGCGGCGTTGATCGATGACGACCCGCCCGCCGGCCGGGACTCGTTCCTCGAGTCCCTCATGGACACGAACCTGTACTCGATGGGGGCGTACTTCTCGGACCGCCACCCCGAGCTCGTCGACGACGTGATCGAGCGCAGCGAGGCAATCGAGGACACCGGCCTCGAGGCCTACGCACGCACGGAGGGCATGACCCTCGAGGAGGGCTTCCAGACCCTGATCACCGGGTTGGCCGTGCGCTACTACAAGGCCGTCAACGGCTAGGCCGGGGCGCCCACCGCGGCTCGCTCGCCCACGATGCGCGCCAGCCGGGCCCGGTGCTCCTTGGCCCCGCCCAGCAGCGCCGCGTCGACCTGCGCCCGCTTGTAGAGCCAGTGCACGTCGGCTTCCCAGGTGAAGCCGATGCCGCCGTGGGCCTGGATGGCGTCGCGCGTCGCGGCGTCGGCGGCGTCGCTCGCCGCGACCACGGCGGTGCGCGCCGCGGGCAG
>Ga0105245_10004414_pt1 | contig 12449 bp, 8 predicted proteins | sample KBSM54metaG_FD_81523 | JGI IMG/M metagenome (GOLD analysis project Ga0105245, IMG submission 81523) | Miscanthus rhizosphere microbial communities from Kellogg Biological Station, Michigan, USA - KBS M5-4 metaG | ecosystem: Host-associated > Plants > Roots > Rhizosphere > Soil | place: Michigan... | reverse complement strand
CTTCGGCGTCGGGACCGGACAGGGGCCGCTCGGTGGCGGCTCGCTCGTCGAGCGCAACCTGAACCGCTGGACGATCGGCTTCGCGATCGCGTTCGGCGTGAACACGATCATCCTGCTCAAGGCCCCCTGGAACTAGCGCGCCCCGCGCCGGGTCAGGCCGCGACCGTCGCGCCCGTGATCCGGAAGTCGTGTGCCCGCAGCGCCGGGCACACCACGCCGGTCGCGAACCGGCGCCCGTAGAAGTCGGCCTCCGTGACGAGCCGCGGTGTCGCCGTCAGCGCCTCGGTCGCCTCGAGGATGCGCAGCACCGAGTCGGTGAAGCGCACGTCGCGCACCGGGCGGGTGATCCGGCCGTCCTCGATCAGGAACGTCCCGTCGCGGGTCATCCCGGTCAGGAGCGTCTGCTTCTCGTGGACGATGTTCACGTACCAGAAGCGCGTCACGTACAGCCCGCGCTCGATCGGCGCCGCGAGCTCCGCCTCGTCGACCGCGCCGCCGCCGATCAGCACGAGGTTCGTGGGATGCGGGCCGAGGCCGGCGCCGCCGGGCGCGGTCGCGTGCCCGGTCGTCCGCGCGCCGCCGCCCGCCCGCGCGGCGGAGCGCGTGTCGTGCACGACGCGGTGGGCGACGCCGTCCTGGATCAGCGGCAGCGGCGCCTTCGGCACGCCCTCGAGGTCGAACGCGCGCGGCAGCGTGCGCGGGAACCGCGGCGAGTCGCTCAGGCTGATCGACGGCGCCGCCACGCGCTGCCCGAGGCGCCCCACGAGCGCGCCGCGGCCCTCGGCGTGGACGAGGCCGTTGAACGCCAGGTAGCCGAGGAAGTCGAGCAGCTCTCCGACGGCCTCGGGCTCGAGGACGACCCGGTAGCGGCCCGGCGGGAGGTCCGTCGGCTCCTCGGTCCAGACCTTGCCGACGGCCCGCGCCGCGATCGCCGCCGGGTCGATCGCGCCCGCCGCGACCGCGGCATCCGAGCCCCAGCCGCTGCGCCCGCGGTCGTCGCGCGCGATGACCTTCATGTAGGCGTCGGTGACCTCGTCGCGCACGCGCACCCCGGCCGATGTCGCGATCGCCGTCTCGACGTCGCCCGCCGTCCAGACCCCGAACGCCTCGAGGCCGCGCTCCGCGCACGCGGCGAACGCGACGCGGAGCGCCTCCCCGGCGACCGCCGGGTCGAGCGCGGCCGTGGCGGCGTCGTAGCCGTGGTGCGCCCGCGGCGGCCCCGGCTGGGGGAGGTCCGGGTACTCGCCCCGTCCGCCGGCCGCCGCGGCGGCCGCCCGCGCGCCGGCGTCGGCGCGCGCCGCGACGTTGCGCAGGCCCTCGTCGGAGAGGTCGTTCGTGTCCGCGCTTCCGGTGTGCCCGTCGTGGACGCGGAGGATCGAGACCGACGTGTCGTCGACCTGGGTCGCCTGCGTCGGGCGCGACCGGGCGAAGCGCGACAGGAGCGAGCGCTCGTGGGTGACCGTGGCCTGTGCGTCGCCCGAGGTGTGCCCGAGCGCGCGCTCGGCCAGCTCCAGCGCCGACTCGGCCACTACGCGACACCGACCTGGACGTCGCGGAACCGCGCGGGCGCCGCGCCGTGCGAGACCGACATGACCTGGCCCGGCTCGCCCTTCCCGCAGTTCGTCAGCCCCCACGCGCGCCACTCCTCAGGGCCGCACACGGCGTCGAGCGAGCCCCAGAAGCGCGGGCCGATCCCGGCGTAGGAGGCGTTGCGGTACAGGCGCCCGAGCTGTCCGCCCCTGATCTCGCGGCCGATCTCGGTGCCGAACTGGAACTGCAGGCGGCGGTCGTCGATCGACCACGACTTGTTCGTCTCGAGGTACACGCCCTCGTCGGTGTCGGCGATGAGGTCCTCGAGGCTGCCCGCGCCGCCGGGCTCGATCGACACGTTCGTCATGCGCACGATCGGCTGGCGGGCGAAGCCGTCGGCGCGCGCGCAGCCGCCGGAGCGGTCGAGGCCGATCGCCGCCGCGGACTCGCGGTTCGACAGTGTGGCGCGCAGCAGGCCGGCCTCGACGAGCGCGTACCGGCCGGCGGGGACGCCCTCGTCGTCCCACCCGAACGAGCCGAGCAGGCCCGGCTGGGTCGCGTCGGCCGTGATCGTCATGTGCTCGGAGCCGAACCGGGCGGTGCCGATGTCGTCTGCGCCGACCCAGCTCGTCCCCGCGTACGAGGCCTCGCCCAGCAGGATCCGGTCGAGCTCGAGCGCGTGGCCCACCGACTCGTGGATCTGCAGCGCGAGCTGCTCGCCGTCGAGCACGATCGTCGTCACGCCCTCCGGGCACTCGGGCGCCGTCAGCAGCTCGATCGCCTCGGCCGCGACGCGCGGCGCGTGGGCGGTCAGGTCGAGCGCCAGCACGTGCTCCCAGCCCGCCGCCGCGAAGAGGCCGCCGTGGGCGAGCGGGTACGAGCGGACCTGCAGCTCGGTGCCGTCCGAGGCCCACGCGCCGATGCCGGCGCCGCTCGCGACGAGCTCCTGGGTGCACGCCGCGCCCTCCGTCGACGCGAACGCCTTGCGCTCGCGCCACGCGCGCAGGGTCGCCAGGCTGCGGACGATCCGCGCGTCGCCGCCGTCCGCGCGCATCGCCGCCTCGGCGGCGAACAGCAGGCCGAGCTTGTCCTCGAGCGAGACGTCGAACGGGTCGACCTCGTGGGGCGAGGACCAGTGTCCGCTGGCCGGCGCGACCGGCGTGAGCGGCGTCGCCGGCCCCGCGGGCTGCGCCTCGGCGATCGCGAGCGCGGCGGCGAGGGCGGCCTCGGCGCCCGCGGCGCTCACGTCGCGCGTCGCGGCGAAGCCCCAGCCCCCGCCGACCCGGACTCGCACGCCGATCCCCTCGGCCTCCGTCGTGTTGAAGTCGTCGACCTCGCCGGCGCGGACCGACAGCGCCTCCTCGCGCGACTCGACGTGCCGCGCCTCGGCGTAGGCGCAGCGGCCCTCCGCCTTGCCCATGAGGTCGCGGAGAAGGTCGAGGCTCACCAGGCGGCCCGGTAGAGGGCGCGGATCTCGTCGGCGTCGGCCGGCGGGGGCGTGAGCTTCAGCTGGGGGCGCTTCGCCGCCGCCTCGACGCAGTCCTCGAGGCGGCTCTCGTCGACCCCGATGTCGCGCAGGCGCTCGGCGCCCGCTCGGCGCGCGAGGTCGCGCGCGAGCTCCGTGGCGTCGACGGTGCTGGGGTTCCGGCGCCGCAGGGCCCCGATCGTGTGCGGCAGCATGGCGGCGTTGGTCGGCCCGTGGCCGCCGCCGGCCAGCCGCACGATCGTCTGGCAGAGGACGTGATGCAGCGCGAGCCCGGCCTGGTCGATCGTGTAGCCGGACAGGAGCGCGGCGAGCGCGAGGGCGTCGCGGTCGGGCTCGTCGCCGCCGTCGGCGTACGCCGCCTCGGTCAGCCGCACGGCCTCGTGGCCGGCGAGGACCGGGACAGGCGAGGCGTTCACCGTGACGGCCCCCTCCACCGCGTGGGCGAGCGAGTTCGCCGCGCTCGCGGCGAGCTCGTCGAGCGGCTGGGAGGCCGACAGCGCCGGGTCGTTGATCACGATCGCCGCGCGCACGTTCGGCGTGCCCGGCGGCGCGCCCGCCGCGTGGCGGTGGCCGCGCGCCATCTCGGCGGCGCTGAGCGTGGTGGGGATGGCCGCGGCGCGGACGGGCGGCCCGGCCACGGCGGCGAGGGCCTTCGTGACGTCGATGACGCGCCCGCCGCCGAGCGCGACCAGCAGGTCGCCGGACACGGTCGCTCGCAGCTCCTCGGCGATCTCGTCCACGCGCCCGGGCCGGACGTGATGGACCGATGCGGCGGCCGCGACGACGTCGGGCGCCGCGACCTCGGCCCGCGGCGTCGTGAGCAGCGTGTAGCCCTCGCCGAGCAGCTCGCCCGCGCTCGCGATCGTGCCACGGCCGAAGCGGACCGTCCGCTCGCCGTCCTGCCATGTGAATGCCTCGCCCATCCGGGGCGGCATCCTATGCGCGCCGCACCGGGGCCGGCCGCGACGGGCCGCGGGGGTCAGGGAGCCGGGGTCGACGGGGTCCGCGCCGGCGCCTGCCCGCCGTCCGCCCTCAGGCGGAAGCCCTGCCCGCGGACGGTCTCGATGCTGCGCACGGAGAACGGCCGGTCGACCCGGAGCCGCAGCTGCTTGATCGCCCGGTCGACGTCGACGGTTCGGCGCAGGCCGTTCTCCCCGGCGAGGTCGGCGAACAGCTCGGCCCGCGACACGACCTCTCCGGGGCGGCGCATCAGGCGCTCGAGCACCTCGCGGCCGGTCGGCGCGAGGGTGAGCTCATGGCTCCCCCGCCACGTGCGGCCGCTGCGCAGATCCATGCGCAACGGGCCCACCTGCAGCTCCTTCTCGTCCGCGGCCCGCCGCCTGCGGCCGTTGGACGCGCCCACGACGTCCCGGCCCAGCCTGCTCGCGCCCAGCGTCGGCGGGTACTTCGCGCGGCCGCGCCGGCGCGCGACACCGCCGATGAGGACATAGCCCGTCGCCACCCGATTGGCCCGCCGCAACAGGTCGCGAAGCGTCTCGAGCGCGGCGCGGGAGGTCCGGCCGACACGGGCGACGACGAGCACGTGGTCGACGAGCGGCACGGCGTGCAGTGCGTCGCTGACCTCGCCGAGCGGGGGTCCGTCGAGCAGCACGTAGTCGGCGATCGCGCGCGCGTCCGCCATGAGCGCAGGCAGGCGCGTCTCGAACCTCTCCACGCTGCGCGCATCCGGAATCGAGGTGGGCGCGGCGAGACGCAGGAGCGGAGCGCCGGGCACCTCGCGGAGCGCGTCGGCCAGCGGGTCGCGCCGACGGGTGACGTCGAGCAGGTCGCGACCGGGCACGACGCCGAGGCGCGCCGAGAGCTGTGGCTGACGCAGATCGAGATCGATCATGACGACGCGGCGGCCGACGGCGGTGAGCTCACGGGCGAGGTCGATCGTCGAGACCGTCTTGCCCTCGCGGCGCGAGGCGCTCGTCAGGAGGATGGCGCCGCCGTGGCGATCCCCGAACTCGAGCTGGAGCCGGAGCGAGCGGAACGCCTCGGTCACCTCGTACGGCGCGGAGCCGTCCGGGCGGCGCCCGCCGACGGGCACTCGCGCGAGGACCGGCAGCGGGTACACCTCGACGAGCTCGTCCTCGTCCGCGACGCGCCTGAGCATGAGCAGCGCGGCGATCGATCCGAGGGTGAATCCCGCGACCGCCGCCAAGACAAGGACCAGTCGCGCGGGGGCGCCGCTCGCCGATCGCGGCAGCTGCGCGGGCTGCGCCAGGAGCAGCGTCGGGTCGCCGCGGTCGCGGACGGCCCGGAGCTCCGCCAGCTGGGACTTGTCCCCGGACGTCGGGCGGGGGTTGGCGCCGACCGTCTGGATGATCGCGTCGACCTGGCGCTGGATCTCGTCGCCGCGGACGCCGAGGACGCTCGTCGCGTAGGCGTTCGCGAGCTGCGCAGCGCCCTCGGCCGTGGGCGAGGACGCGGCGATGCTCAGGATGCTGCTCTCGCCCAGCGGTTGGACGTTGACGCTCTGCTCCACCGTCCGCTGATCGACGCCGAGCTGACGGGCCGCGCGCCCGGCCGCCGCCGGCGAGGCCACGAGCGCGGCGGCGGTCTGCATGGTCCGGGTGGGATCGGTCGAGTCGCGCAACAGCGAGGTGCCGAGGAACGCGCTGTCGTCCTGCGGCAGCGGCGTGACGAGGAGCTGGGCGGTGCTGGTGAACGTCGGCGTCCGCATCGCGAGAAGCGCCGCCGCCACACCGATCGCCGCGATCGTCACGGCGACGACCACCCCGCCTCGAGCTCGGATCGCCCGGGCGTACGAGCGCAGCGCCGCTGCGTTCTCGTCCGGGCCGGGCGACGTGGCGGTCATGACGCTCGGCGCGCGCCCGTCCCAGGGCGTGGGGCCGCCGGGTTAGGATCGCCGACGACGATGACGCCGGACGGCCGACTCGGGGTCGTGACGCTCGTGGACCGCTTGGTCCACGGTGGCGCCGAGCGCGTCGCCGCCGACATCGCGATCCGGCTCGACCCCGGGCGTTTCGCGAGCACGCTCTGCGTGACGCGATGGTCGGATCCCGCCCACGCCCGGTCGCCCGAGGTGGCCGAGCAGACGCTGAGGGAGGCCGAGGCGGCCCGGGTGCGGTTCCTCGGGCTCACGCGGCGCGGCCGTTGGGACCTGGCGGCGTGGGGCCCGCTCGTGCGGCTGCTGCGCAGCGGCACCGTCGACGTCGTGCACGGCCACATGTTCGGCTCGAACGTGTGGGCGGTGGTGCTGGGCCGGCTGACCGGCGTCCCGGTCGTGATCGCGCACGAGCACAGCTGGGCGTTCACCGGCGATCGCACGCGGCGGCTCGTCGACCGGCACGTGATCGGCCGCGGAAGCGACGTCGTCATCGCGTGCTCCGAGGAGGACCGGCGGCGGATGATCGAGGTCGAGGGCATCGCGCCGGGGCGCGTGCTGTTCGTGCCCAACGGCATCGCGGCGCGTGAGCCCACGCCGGGGCGCGACCCACGCCGCGAGCTGGGGATCGCCGCGGATGCGCCGGTGGTGGGCAGCGTGGGCACCCTGCGGCCCGAGAAGCGCTTCGACGTGCTGTTGCGGGCCGCCGCGCGACTCGTGGCCTGGCCGGGCTTTCGCGTCGTCATCGTCGGGGCCGGACCCGAGCGCGGGCGGCTCGAGAGGCTCGCCGCCGAGCTCGGCCTGGCGGACGCCGTGATGCTGCTCGGCGCGCGGACCGACGTGCCCGACGTGATCCGGGCGTTCGACGTCGCCGTCAACTGCTCGGACTTCGAGGGGACGCCGCTGTCCGTGCTCGAGTACATGGACGCCGGGCTGCCCGTGGTGGCGGCGCGTGTCGGCGGGCTCCCGTCGCTGATCGACGACGGCGTCCACGGGCTGCTGGTGCCGCGACGCGATCCCGCGGCGCTGGCAGACGCGCTCGACGAGCTTCTGGCCGACGGCGACCGCAGGCGCGCGATGGGCGCGGCCGGCCGGCGAAGGCGGAGCGCGGAGTTCGATCTCGAGGTCATGGTCGATCGCCTGGAGGACCTCTACGAGCGCCTGTACGCGTACCGGGCCGCCAGGAGCGCTCCCGCCGGACCGCGCGGCACCATCCACGTGCGATCGCACCGGTCGACGGCGCCGAAGCGGTACTTGTAGGCCTCCGCGCCGCGGAGGAAGTCGAACGTGCGCACGCCGCGCCCGGCTGCGAGCCGGATGCCCTGGTAGACGAGGACGCTCCCCATGCTGTGCCGGTCCCACCTCGGCTCCCACCCCCATTGGTAGGCGGCGAACGTGTCCTTCCAGTGGAACCCGTAGAGCATCCCGACGACCGCGTCGCCGCAGCGCGCGACGATGGCCGATGGGCCCCGACGCGGCGCGGCCCGCGCCACGAGCCGCCGGTGGAACGGGAGCTGCTGAGGGCCGAACGAGGTGGTCCCGCCGTGACGTGCGCGCGCGCGGAAGTGCAGGTCGAACAGCGACCCGAGCAGCCCCTCATCCACCGCGCCGGCCTCGACCCACTCGAAGCGGACGCCCTCCCGCTCCATCCGGCGAGTGAACCGCCCGAGCTGCCGTCCGAACCCGCGCGAGCGTCCGACGTCGCCCGACGCCGCGATCGGCAGGCGGGGGCACACCGTCTGCGCGATCACGCGCGCGCCCGCCGGAAGCGGCGGCTGCTCGCGACACGCATCGGCGTTGCGCAGCAGCAGCACATGGCCCGCGATCGCCTCCGCGAGCCACGCGGCGACCGCGTCGCGCCAGGCGGGGGCCACGAGCCATCCGCAGTGGTCGGCGGCGCCCGCGCCGCTTCCCGCGTTGACGTACACCGGGAGCCTCATCGGAAGCCGGCCGTGCAGGGGCTCTCGGGCGCGGCTCAGGACGACGAGCGCCTCGAGCCGGCCCGTCGGAGCCCGCCACGTCACCGCTCGGGTCGGCGGGCGGCCGGCGAGCGTCTCCCACCAGCTCAGCACCCAGTCGGGCGTCTGGAAGTACGACGTCTCGTCGAGCCGGGTCGCGAGGCCCAGCCAGTCGTCCGTCAGGTCGCCGACCGCCGCCGGCGCGTCGAGCTCCACCAGCGCGGGCGCGGTCATCGGCGCGCGACGGTCGGCGTCAGGCCGGCTGCTTGCGCCGGGCGTCCCGGAGCTTCTCCCACGACCTGGCTGCCGTTGCCTTGGTGCGGTCGAGCGCCTCCGATGCCCCTGGCGGCCGCGGAGAGAGATGGAGCTTGCGCATCCGCCGGTTGATCCGGTGCACGGTCTCCGCCCGCTCGGCGAAGGCCGTGAAGAAGGGGATCGAGAAGGACACGGAGACCCCGGCCTCCGTCTCGACCCAGTGCGGCACATACGACGGGAGGTACACGCCGACCCCGGGGCCGATCCGGAAGGTGTCGGCGGCCTGCCGCATGGCGTCGAAGTCGCAACCGACGCCGTCGAGATAGCGCTCGCGCTCGCGCTCGAGGAGCCTCGGGTCATGGTCGAACGCCGCGACGCTGACGTTCTTCGTGCCCCGGATCTGCAACAGGAAGCTGTGTTCGACGTCGAAGTGCATCGGCGTCGTCGCCGCAGGCGAGGAGACGAACAGGTACCCGGCCCGGCGGCGCATCCCGCCCTCGCGGCGCGCGATGAGCGCATCGACCTCGTCGAGGCACTCGTTGATCAGCTGCGCGTACTCGGGCGCCTGCTGGATGTCGCGCAGGGAGATCCGGAACCCGTTGCGCTCGATGCCCAGGACGGTCTCCGACGGCGGGCCTTCGCCGACGTCGACGTACCCGTCGGTGTTGATGAACGGGAGGTGCCCGCGCTCGCGCCGGACGGAGCCCTGGGGCAGGCAGTCCGCGAGCTCCGCGATGGCGTCCATCGTGAAGAGTGGGTGGTCCACCAGCGCGTGCCGCACATACACCGACCGGCGCGCGAACGCCTCCACGAACGACGCTTCGATCTGGACCAGCCGTGCCATCGCTCCGAGCGTAATCCGCCCTGCGCCGGGCATCGCGCGCGTTGCCCCTGTACGCACGCGGTCACTGCGTATGCGCGATGAGGTCGGTTCGCGCGCGGACGAGGCTGGGACACTCGGTGGAGCATGGGTGCTCGAGCGACCGTGATCGTGCCGGTCCTCAACGAGGCGCCGCATGTGGAGCGCGCCCTCGCGTCGATCCGCAGGCAAGAGCTCGAGGGCGCGCTCGAGGTCCTGGTCGTCGACGGCGGCTCGACCGACGGCACCCGCAGGATCGTCGAACGCATCCGCGCCGAGGACGACCGCGTCCGGCTGCTCGACAACCCGGCGCGGGCCACTCCCGACGCGCTCAACGTGGGCCTCCGGGCCGCGCGCGGGACCTACGTCGTCCGCATGGACGCGCACACGAGCTATCCGCGGGACTACATCGCGTGCGGCATCGAGCGCCTCGAGCGCGGCGACGTCGCCTCCGTGTCGGGGCCCCAACTCGCGGTCGCTGACGGGCCGACCGGCCGCGCGGTGGCGCTCGCGCTCGGGAGCCCGCTCGGCGTCGGTGGCGCGCGGTTTCGCCGGCGCGGCGCGCGCGAGGAGGACGTGGACTCCGGGTTCTGCGGGGTCTGGCGGCGCGACCTGCTCGTCGCTCTGGGCGGATGGGACGAGGGCTGGCCGGTCAACCAGGACGCGGAGTTGGCGGCGCGCATCCGGGCGCGAGGCGGCCGCATCGTCTGCCTGCCGGAGATGGCGGCGGAGTACGTGCCGCGTTCGCGTCTCCCGGCGCTCGCCCGCCAGTACCGGCGCTACGGGCGGTACCGGGCCAAGACGGCGGGCCGCCATCCCTCTGCGCTGCGCCGATCGCATGTCCTGCCGCCCGGTCTGGTCGCCACCGTCGCGTGCGCCGCCGTGCCCGTCCCGCGCACGCGGCCGCTCCGCGGCGCCGTGGCGCTCTACGGGGCCGCGCTGCTGGCCGAGGGATGGCGGGCGGCGGGGATCGCACGGCCGAGGCTCGCGCTTCGCGTCACCGCGGCGCTGGCGACCATGCACCTGTCGTGGGGCGCCGGGTTCCTCGAGGGCTGTGGGCGCTTCGGGGTTCCGTGGCGCGGCCTGCTTCGGTTCGCCCGGCCGCCTCGCCGCGACGGCGCGCGGCGTCCCGCCGCGTGCGGCACGCCCGAGATGCGGATCGGCTACGTGGTCTCCCGGTTCCCCGCGATCTCGGAGACCTTCGTCGTCCGCGAGCTGGCCGAGGTGGACGGGCGGCCGGATGTCCGCTGCGAGATCTTCTCGCTGTTCCCGGAGCGCCCCGAGCCGGTGCACGAGTCGGCCGCGGCATGGCTCCCGCGGCGCCGGCGGGCGTCGCCGGCCGCGGCCGCCCGCGCGGCGGCGTACTGGGCCGCGCGGCGGCCGGTGCGCCTGGCCGGGCTCCTGTCCGCGGTCGTCCGCGACTACGGCTCGAGGCCGGCTCTCCTCGGCCGCGCGCTCGTGACGGTCGCCTGTGCCCTGCAGCACGCCAGGACGCTCGAAGCCGAGCCGGTGGACCACCTCCACGCCCACTTCGCGACCTACCCGGCCCTCGCGGCCTGGACGTGCTCGCGTCTCACGGGGGTCCCGTACTCGTTCACCGCCCACGCCCACGACATCTTCGTGCATCGGCTGGGGCTGCGCCGCCGCATCGAGGACGCCGCGTTCTGTGTCGGCATCTCCGAGCACAACGCGGGCATCCTGCGCGCGACGGCGCCGCGTGCCGGCGCGAAGATCCATGTCGTCCACGCAGGCGTGCATCCGCGGGCGTACCGGTTCCGGCCGCGGGCCCCGCGGAGCGGCCGACCGATGCGGATCGCATGCGTCGCCGCGCTGAAGCCGTACAAGGGCCATCGCGTCCTCCTCGACGCGGTCGCGCGCCTCGTGCGCGACGGCGTGCCGACCGACGTCGACCTGGCCGGGGCCGGCCCGCTCCGTGACGATCTGGCGCGGCAGTGCGCTCGGCTGGGCATCGCGGGATGCGTGCACTTCCTCGGCGCGATGACCGAGCCCGAAGTCGCCGACGTGTTGGAGCGTGCGGATCTCTTCGCGCTCGCGAGCGTGGTCCAGCCCGACGGCGACACCGACGGCGTCCCCGTGGCCCTGATGGAGGCCATGGCGGCGGGCGTGCCGGTGGTGGCATCCGACCTTCCGGGCGTCCGCGAGTTGGTGCGCCACGGCGAGACGGGGCTGCTGGCGCCCGCCGGAGACGCCGCGGCGTTCGCCCACGCCCTACGCGCGGTCCGGGACGATCCTCGGGCTGCGCGCACGCGTGCCCGCGCCGCACGCGCCGTCGTGGAGGAGCGCTTCAGCGTGGAGGTCGAGGCCTCACGGCTGCTCGCGCTGATTCGCCGGGGGCGTCTGGCTCGCGAGGCCGCCTTCCACGACGACGCGTTCAAGCACGGCACGCGGCGCGGCACCTGGAGGTTCTACGACGCCGCGCGGGACGCGTACGACCGCTACGACGAGTTGATCGAGGGCGCTGTCGCGCGAGGCGCGAACGTCCTGGAGTACGGCTGCGGGACGGGCGCCCGGGCGTGCGATCTCGCCCGTCGAGGAGCGCAGGTCCGCGGGATCGACATCTCGCCCGTGGCGATCGACATGGCGAGAGAGACGGTGCGACGCGAGGGCCTGGCCGGGAGCGCCGCGTTCTCGGTCATGGACGCGGAGGCCCTGGACCTCCCGGCACGGAGCTTCGGCCTCGTTTGCGGGACCTCGATCCTGCATCACCTCGACGTCGATCGGGGCTACCGGGAGATCGCGCGCGTCCTCGCGCCGACCGGCCGCGCGATCTTCCTCGAGCCGCTCGGCCACAACGCCGTGTTCAACGCCTACCGCCGGCTCACGCCATCGGCCCGGACGCGGGACGAGCACCCGCTCCGCATGACCGACGTCGAGGCCGCCCGGGCGCACTTCGGCGAGCTTGCGGTGGAGCATTTCGGCCTCGTGTCGCCCTTGGCCGCGGCGCTGCGCGGTTCCCGCGCGTTCGACCTGCTCGCGAGCGCCCTGCGGTGGACCGACCAGCGGCTCTTCACGCGTGTCCCGCCGCTGCGATCCTGGTCCTGGATGGTCGTCATCGTGTTGTCGCGGCCGGTCGCCCGTGCGGAATCAGATCGCGCACCTGCCGGCTCAGGTCCGCGAGCGTCCGCGGCGCGGTGAGCCCCAGCGCGAGGACCGCGCCACCCACCCCGGCGGCGGCCGCGACCGCCACAGCCGGCCAGGAGATCGCCGGCCAGAAGTGCCGCACCGCGCCCGCGCCGGCGAGCACACCCACCGCGCAGGTCAGCCCGGGGGCGAAGGGGCGCGCGAACGCGATCGGCCCGACGTGCAACTCGCGCATCACCGCGATGGACATCAGCACCGCGAACGTCGCCGATGTGCCGACCAGCGCCCAAGTGACGGCGAGGACCCCGGCCGGAGCGCTCAGCACGCACGCGCCGATCATCAGCGGGACGAGCACCCGCTCCGCATGACCGACGTCGAGGCCGCCCGGGCGCACTTCGGCGAGCT
>Ga0105245_10004413_pt1 | contig 12449 bp, 10 predicted proteins | sample KBSM54metaG_FD_81523 | JGI IMG/M metagenome (GOLD analysis project Ga0105245, IMG submission 81523) | Miscanthus rhizosphere microbial communities from Kellogg Biological Station, Michigan, USA - KBS M5-4 metaG | ecosystem: Host-associated > Plants > Roots > Rhizosphere > Soil | place... | reverse complement strand
CACGTAGCCGAGGGCGGCCTCCTCGGCCGCGTACAGCGGCGATTCGGCCGGTGTGTTCAGGTACGTCACGCCGACGATCGTATTCCGGTGACCACGGTGGCCCCCAGTTCAAGATCCGTAGTGACCCGCGGCGTCAGACCGGCGGCGGCGACGCTCGCGGCCAGCGCCGGCGCCTGTGCCTCCCTCGCCTCCACCAGCAGCCGACCACCGACTGCCAGCCACCGGGGCGCCCCCGCGATCACCCGGCGCAGGACGTCGAGCCCCTCGGCGCCGCCGTCCAGCGCGGCGAGCGGCTCGTGCAACCGGGCCTCCGGCGGCAGCGTGCCGACCGCCTGGCTCGGCACGTACGGCGCGTTCGCCACCAGCAGGTCGACCCGGCCGCGCAGGTCGGCGGGCAGCGGCTGGTACAGGTCGCCGTGGTAGACGCGGGCTCCGGTGCCGGCGAGATTGCGACGCGCGCAGCGCACCGCCGCCGGGTCGATGTCGACGGCGCAGAGGTCCAGCCGGCCCAGCGCCTCGAGCAGCGCCGCGCCGACCGCGCCGGAGCCGCAGCACAGGTCGACGACCACGTGCGCGGGCCGGCGCGCGGCGAGATCTACAAGGAATGCCGTGCGCCGGCGCGGCACGAACACGCCGGGATCCACGGCGATCCGGAGCCCGCAGAACTCCGCCCAGCCGAGCACGTGCTCCAGCGGCTGGCCGGCGACCCGCCGGGTCACCATCGACGCCAGGTCCTCGGCCGACGTGGCCGCGGAGATCAGCAGCCGCGCCTCGTCTTCGGCGAAGACGCAGCCCGCGGCGCGCAGGGTCGCGACGACGTCGTTCAGTGGGCCGTGCCTGCCGAATCCGGCCGCTTGACCGCGGGCTCCGCTGCGCTGCGCCCGCTGGCGGCCGCGTCCTGCCGGACCTCGCGCCGGTCGGCGCCCCACATGGTGTGGTAGACGCCGTCGCGGTCGATCCGCTTGTAGGTGTGGGCGCCGAAGAAGTCGCGCTGGCCCTGGATCAGGGCGGCCGGCAGCCTGGGCGCGGTGAGCGAGTCGTAGTGGGCCAGCGCCGCCGAGAAGCCGGGCGCCGGGACGCCGGACAGCGCCGCCGTGGACACGATCCGGCGCCACGCGTCGGCGCCGTCGGCGACCGCGCGGGCGAAGTACTCGTCTTCGAGCAGCGTCTCCAGGTCGGGGTTGCGCTCGTACGCCTCGACGATCCGGTTGAGGAACTGGGCCCGGATGATGCAGCCGGCCCGCCAGATCTTGGCGACGGCACCCTTGTCGATCTCCCAGTTGTACTGCTTGGCGCCGGCGATGATCGCGTCGAAGCCCTGGGCGTACGCGACCACCTTCGACGCGTACAGGGCGGCGCGTACCGCGTCGGCGAAATCATCGCCCGGCGCGGTGGGCGCCGGGCGCGTCGCGACCGTGCGCTGGACGGCCGCGCGCTGCTCGGGGTGGCTGGACACGCTGCGCGCGAACACCGCGGCCGCGATGCCGCCGACCGGGACGCCGAGGTCGAGCGCGTTCTGGACGGTCCAGACGCCGGTGCCCTTCTGGCCGGCCTGGTCCAGCACGACGTCGACGAACGGCTTGCCGGTGTCGGCGTCGACCTGCTTGAGCACCTCGGCGGTGATTTCGATCAGGTACGACTCCAGGTCGCCGGTGTTCCACGCCTGGAAGACCTCGGCGATCTCGGCCGGCGACTGGCCGGCGACCGTGCGGAGCAGGTCGTACGCCTCGGCGATGAGCTGCATGTCGGCGTACTCGATGCCATTGTGGATCATCTTGACGAAGTGACCCGCGCCGTCGCTGCCCACGTGTGTGACGCACGGCTCGCCCTCGGCGACCGCCGCGATCGACGCGAGGATCGGTCCGAGCGTCTTGTACGACTCGGCGGACCCGCCCGGCATGATGCTCGGGCCGTTGAGCGCTCCCTCCTCGCCGCCGGAGATGCCGGTGCCGACGAAGTGCAGTCCCTTGGCGCTCAGTACCTTCTCGCGGCGGATGGTGTCGCGGAAGTCGGCGTTGCCGCCGTCGACGACGATGTCGCCCGGCTCGAAGTGCTCGGCCAGCTGCTCGATCACCGCGTCGGTGCCCTTGCCGGCCTGCACCATGATGATCGCGGTGCGCGGGGACCGCAGCGACGCGACGAAGTCCTCGATCGTCTCGCTGGGGATGAAGTCGCCCTCGCTGCCGTGCTCGGCGATCAGCTGGCGGGTGCGTTCCGGCGACCGGTTGAACACGGCCACCACGTTGCCCTCGCGGCTGGCCAGGTTGCGGGCCAGGTTGCTGCCCATGACGGCGAGGCCGACGACGCCGATGTTCGCACTCTGCTTGGTCACCCTTGGAACCTACTACTCGACCGGGGTCAGCTCGACCACCGGGATCGTGCGCTCGACCCCGCTCTGGTGGTCGGCGAAGAACGGGTACTGCGCCACGATCCGGCCGAACAGTTCGTCGCGGTCGGCGCCCTTCGCCGGCGTTGCGGTCGCCGCGTACTTTCTGCCCTCCGCCTCGACGGTGACGGCCGGGTTCGCCACCAGGTTGCGGTACCAGTCCGGATGCTTCGGCGCGCCGGCGTTGGACGCGATCACCAGCAGCCGTTCGTCGAGCCGGACGAACATCATCGGGGTGGTGCGCCGCTGCCCGGTGCGGGCACCCACGGTGGTCAGCAGCAGGATCGGGCGGCCGGGCAGTTCCCGCCCGTTCTCCCGGAACTCCGTGATCAGCTTGCGGTTGATCTCCTGCATCTCACGCGGCGGCGGCACCATGTGCAGAGCCTATGTGTGCCAGCGCCGCGGTGACGGCCTCCTCGGCCTCCTCGGCGGCCTGTACCGGACGGATCCGTGACGCTGGTCCGACTACACCCCGTCACCGGACCTCGACAAGTCGAACGGAACAGCCCGCCGATCGGCGCGTGGCCGCGCCCGGCGAGCAGTTCGAGCGTCGCCCGGTCGACCTCCGACGGCTCCTCCACGCCCCGCGAGAGCACGATCGCGGTGGCCCCCTGGGCGGCGATTATCCGGGGCGATCGATGCGTTGTCATTGAGCGCTCTCCCGCCGCTACGCTCTGCCGTTAAGGGTCACATAAACTTACACCCGGGCGGGGGATCGCGGTCGCCCGCAAGGGCCGCACCCGGTGGCCGAAAGGTTAATTACTAAGCGCAATCGCAATGCGTACAGCCGACTGCCAGGTGGGCCCATCAGCCCATTTACGAGGACACCTTCGCAGAACTAACTTCCGCAAATGTGAGTCGCTCTTCGCGCAGGTCAGTGGCCGTTGCCGCCCTCGTAGCGCTCATCGCTGCCGTCGCCTTGGCGGCGTGCGGAAAAGGCGTTAATCCCAACGGTTCGGCGGATCCCACGGCAAGTCAATCGGCTGCGCGCAGACTCAGCCCGGAATCGCTGCGAACCATTTCCCAATACACCGGAGTGCCGTCCGGAAAGGCGGCCGGAACGCCGGTCAGAGTCGGGCTCATCAATACCGAAACGGGCGCCGCCGCGTCGCCGGAGACGACGCTCGTGATCGAGGAGGCGGTCCGCTCCATCAACGAGGAGTTCGGGGGTGTGAAGGGGCACCCCATCGAGCTTCGCAAGTGCCTGCCGACGGACTCCGGGCAACTGGTCCGTTGTGCGCAGGACTTCGCGGCCGACCCGTCGATGGCCGCCGTGCTCCAGGGCACCCTGGAGGGCGACGTCCAGGGCTTCCACGCGGCGCTCGCACCGAAGGTGCCGCTGCTCGGTGGGCTGCCGTTCTCCGACGCCGACACCCGGGCGCCCAACGCGTACTACCTCAACGGGGGGCAGTACGGGGTGCTCGGCATCGTCAGCTACGCCCGGGACTTCGTCAAAGCCAAGAAGGTCTCGCTCATCGCCGCCGCCGGCTTCGCCGCCACCGAACTCGCGATCAACGCGGTCAAGCTGGCGCTCCAGGCGGTCGGCATCAACGCGACGGTCGCGACGTTCCCCTACGACTCCACCGACCTCACCGGGGCCGTCACGGCGAGCCGGGCCCAGGAGGCCGACCTGATCATCCCGGCGGTCAGCACGCCGCAACAGTGCGTCGGGCTGAGCAACGCGGTGCGCCAACTCGGTGTGGACACCCCGATCCTGACGTTCACCGGCTGCCTCGGCCCCGACGTGGTCAAGGCCCTCGGCGACTACCCGCGCTGGCAGTACATCGCGTTCACGATCAGTCCCGACGCGACGGCGCCCGACGACCTGACCGCGTGGCAGGTGCGCGCGTTCAACGAGTGGTTCGAGCCGCTCGCCGCGCGCGGCGTCACCCGCAACGGCGGCGTCCAGAACTTCCAGCTCGCGATCACGCTGACGAAGCTGCTGTCCTCGACGTCCGGTGACGTGCCCACAGCCGCGACGATGGCGGCGCGGACCAAGGCGTTCACCGGCCCGGTATGGATGGGGGTGCCGAGGCTGGCGTACGGGGCCATCCCCGGACTGCCCGCGGTCGGGTCGCTGTCCAGCCGGGTGTACGTGTACCTCGGCAACGGCAGCTGGGGCGACACGACGGGCGGCAAGTGGCTCGAGCCCCCGGCGCTCCCGCAGGGCGGCCGCCGCTGAGCGGTTACGCCATGAGCAGATCGGCCCACGGCGGCCGGTACTCCGGCGCGCGCCGGCTCATCTCGCGGCCGAGCCCGCGCACCGACGGGCCGGCGTAGCGGCAGCGCGGCATCCACGGGGGCCACCGGTCGTAGTACCGCTCGACGGTGTACCAGGTGGCCGCCGTCTCCAGCCGCAGGAAGATCCAGCGGCCGCGTGCCCGGTCGGCCTCGGCCGCCCGCAGCCGCCGCACCAGCCCGAGCGCCTCCCGGAACATCCGGTACCCGGTCTGCCTGTTGTCCGGGAACCCGCCCGGGAACTCGTCCGGGTCGCCCGGCATCCCCGGTGGTGCCGCGCCGCGCGCCGCGCGGCCGCCGTCGTCGAGAACCTCGAAGAGGACGGAGCAGCGCCCGTCGCCGTCCGCGGCGTGCGCCCGCGCCCAGTCGACGAGGTCGGCAAGCTCGGCGCCGTCCGCCGGCACCGGACGCGGCAACTCGGTGGCGCCGGCCATCGCGTCCCACAACCAGTGCGTTTCCAGCGTTTCCCGCGTTTCCAGCGCGCCGCCACGCGTCAGAAGATCAACCCCCACGTGCCTACCATGCCAGAACGATCACGGTGTGACGGCGAACCTCGCGAGAATCCGGTCGGCGAGCGCCATATCGCCGTCGACGGTCACCTCGGCCTTGTCGGCCGCGATGCGCCCGGCGGCCAGTCGGGAGTACGTTTCCCAGTCCATCCGCAGGTGCGCCGTCGGGTCGTCGCCGGTACCGGCGCCGGTCCACGGCGCGAGGTGGCCGCGGCCAGCGGCGTCGAGGGTGACCGCGCGGTCGAACGCGACCTCGCCGTCGACGGTCAGCCGCACCACCGATTCCGGCGGTGCCGCCGCGAGCTTCGCGACCACCCGCGGCAGGCTCGCGAGCAGGATCTCGGCGGAGAGCCTCGCGCCGGCCGTGCCAAGGTTGCCCGGGACGCCGAGGGCGCGCCGGATGTCCTGCTCGTGCACCCACAGGTCGAACGCGCGGTGGCTGAGCAGCGTCCCGAGCGCCACCGGCACGCCGTACGCGGTGAACGTCGGCTCGTCGGGGTCCGGTGGCTCGTCGGCGAGTTGGCGCTGCCGGCGCGCGAACACCGCGCGCAGTTCCTCGTGCACGTCGGCGCCGGCGCGGTCGCGGCGGGCGGCCACCGCGTCGCCGGCGATCGTGGCCAGGCCGTGCTCGGGCCGCGGGTGCCCTGCACACATCCACTCCTCGCCGCCCACCAGGTGCGAGCACACGTCCTTGACCGTCCACAGCGGACACTCGGACGGCGTGTCCCACCGCGAGGGCGACAGGTCGGCGCACAGGTCGACGATCGCGGCCAGGCTGTGCCGCCACGCCTCGATGCTCGCGTCCGGATCGGGGTAGCCCATGCGTGCGAGTATGCCGTCGCCCGCGCTCACTGCCGCACATGATCACGTTGATCTTGCAGTTGTGGCGGGATTGCTGACCGGATTCGGGCGGCTTTGTTCCGCCAGAACTGCAAGATCAACGTGATCATGTGCGGCCGGCGATCACTCGGCTAGCGGGCGGCGGCGAGCAGGTCGTCGAGGACGAGGGAGCGCAACTCGTCGCGCGACGGCACCCGGCCCAGCGCGCGCAGCCGTCCGCTCTGCGCCTTGCGCATTCCCTCGAGCAGGCGGCGCGCCTCGCGCGCGTTGCCGAAGCTCTCGCCCCGCTCGATCTGGATGAACCACTCGTGCAGGCCCACCTCGACGCCGGGGGCGAGCACGTAGTCGTCCATCCTGGCGATGCGCTGGGCGATCAGCACCAGCTCGTCGGGTGAGTAGTTCTCGAACTCGAAGGTCTTGGCGAACCGCGACGCGAGACCCGCGTTGGCGTCGAGGAAGTCCTGCATGTCGGCCGTGTAGCCGGCGACGATCACCGCGATCGCGTCGCGGTGGTCCTCCATCAACTTGACCAGGGTGTCGATGGCCTCCTGGCCGAAGTCGTTGCCGATGCCCGACGACCGCGACAGCGTGTACGCCTCGTCGATGAACAGCACGCCGCCGAGCGCGTCTTCGAACACCTTGGTGGTCTTCTCGGCGGTGTGCCCGATGTACTGGCCCACCAGGTCGCGCCGGGAGACCTCCTTGAACTTGCCCTTGGCGAGGATGCCGAGCGCCTTGAGCAGCTGACCGTAGACGCGGGCCACGGTGGTCTTTCCGGTGCCCGGAGCGCCGGTGAAGATCAGGTGGTGGGACACCGTGCCCACCGAGAGGCCCGCGCTGCGCCGCCACTCGTTGACCTGGATCTCGTCGATGAGCGCCCGCACCTCGGCCTTGACGCCGGCCAGGCCGATCATCGAGTCCAGTTCCCCGAGAAGCTTCTCGACCTGGTCGGTGTCCTGCTGGGTGGAGCCCTCGATCGCGTTGACGCCGACCCGGCTCGCCACCACGCCGTCGCCCGCCTCGATCACCGTCGGGTTGGCGCCCTCCTCGATCAGCATGCGCGGGCTCGCGGTGCTCTCGATCCGGCAGGCCTCGATCGAGCCGCGGCAGCCGCGCTCGACCCGGATGCCCACGCCCTGCGTGTCGTGGATCCAGCAGGACAGGATCGCCGGGGCACTCTGCGACGCGACGGCGATGCCGGCGTCACCGGTCTGCGACACCTCGCACCGCTCCAGCGTCGGCTTGGCCGCGTGATAGACGTAGATGCCCCGGAAGCCGCAGTTCGTCACCGTGCTGTTGCGGATCGTCGGGTTCGACCCGACCCGCACGATCACCCCGTCGTCGGAGATGCCGGTGACCTCGCACTTGTCGAGGGTGCCGCCCGCGTCGTCGAAGACCACGCCGAACTGGCCGCCGGTGACCTTCAGGTCGGTGCCGGCCAGGGTCGACCCGCGGGTGAGGTTGATCGCCGCGCCGTAGCCGGCGCTGGCCTCGCACTTGGACATCGTCAGGACCGTCGCGTCGGCCTGCACCGCGGTGGCGTCGGCCGACCGGATCACCAGGCCGCGCAGCGTGACCTCGCCGCCTGCGCAGCTGATCGTGGGCTCGTTGCTGTGCCGCACGCCGATCTGCACCTGGCCGGTGTCGGCCGCCGCGAGCGTGATGCGGCGACCCTCGAGCCGCAGCGGCTCCGGGTACTCACCGGCCGCGATGGTGACGACATCGCCGTCGGTGGCTGCCTCCAGCGCATCGCGGATGGACGGATACGCGCCCGGTTGCGTTGTCGAGACGATGAGAGTCCGCGCCATTTCCCCGCCAATGTCTGTGGACGAGTGTCGACTCCATATTCACTTATCACCGTCGCGGCGCGCCAAGCTGCTGTTCCAGCGACGCCAGCGTCAGCCGTACGTAGCGCTCCTCACCGCCGACGATCACCGCGAGCGCGTCGTCGTTGAGCGTCTGCATCCAGCTGCCGGCCTCGGAGCTCAGCCGCATCGTCGACGTGACGACCTCGGTCTCGGCGCGGGTGAGCCGCTGGGCGAGCACCATGTTCGCCTCCTGGATGGCCGGGATGCCGTACGAGGTGAGCTGGCGCAGCACCGTCAGCCGGGTCTGCCAGGGCCCGAGCGGGGCGCTCGACGCGACCCCGGTCAGGCCGGCGTCGTACAGCAGCAGGGCGGGCTCGTGCGCGCTCGCCGCCACCACGACCGTCTGGTCGAGCGTGAACGTGGCGACCCGCCCGGTGCGCCCGGTGGCCCACTCGCCGAACCCGTCCCAGCGCTCCGGCGTCGTCGTGAACACGGCGACCCGCGCGCCGAGCGCCAGCGCCCGCAGCGCCAGCACGTGGCACGCCCACTCCCCGCCCACCAGCGCCACCCGGGTGGGTTCCGGCCGGAACAGCCGGATCGAGGCGGTGGTCTGGTCGACGTCGTAGCCGAGCACCAGGCCAGCGCCGGGCACCGCCATGCCGAGCAGTTCGAGTGCCCGGTCCGACGCCGTGTGCGCGCCGATGCGCAGCCCGACGTGTCCGCGGCGGCGCCCGAACCGGTCGCGGCCGTCCGGCCCGCCACCCGTCCCCGCGTACACGGTGCCGGGCGCCGGCGGGCGTGGCGGGATCAACGTCGAGGGCGCGGCCTGCGGCGCGAACGCCGGCGCCGCGGCAGCGGCGGCCGCTGCGGCAGCCGCCGCCTGCTCCGCGCCGCGCGCCCCCACGACGGCGGGCGCGATGCGGGCGGTGGATGCGCTGTCGCCGGTCGGCGCGGCCTGCGTCACCGGTGCGGCCTGCCCCCCGACGACCTGAGCCGGCGCTCCCGGTGCCGGAACTCCTTGCGCCGGCACGCGTTGCGACGGCGCTGCCGACGGTTGCGCCGGCTGGGCCGGTTGGACGGCCTGGCCCTGGTGGGCGGCGCCGGGCTGCGCGGCCGCGCGGGCCTGCGCGAGTGCTTGGATCTGAGCGAGCACGTCGCTCTGGCTGAGCGCCTGCCCCGGGCCGCCCTGCTGCGGAGGAGCGGCGGGCCCAGGTGCGCCCGGGCCCGGTGCGTTCGGGCCCGGTGCGTTCGGGCCCTGTGCGTTCGGGCCCTGTGCGTTCGGGCCCGGGCCACCGATCTGCCCCGGCGACGCCGGTGCCCGCACCGTCGCCTGCGCCGAGCCGGGCTGGCCCTGGGCTGGCGGGCCGAAGCCGGGCGCATGACCCCCGGTGCTCTGGCCCGGTGCGGCCACCGGGCCGGGCACCCCGTGGCCGGGCACCCCGTGGCCGGGCACCCCGTGGCCGGGCACCCCGTGGCCGGGCGCCGCAGGCGGGCCGCCCTGGCCGTGAGCCTGGCCGGAGCCGGGCGCCACGATCTGGCCGGGCACAGCGGCCCGGCCCGGCGTCAGCGACTGCCCGGGGTGGTAGACCGGCGCCGGGCCTGTCGACTGGGGCGGGACGGGCCCGCCGTTTCCCTGCGCATGGGTGCCCGGCTGCGCCCCGGGACGCTCCGGGGCCTGCGGATCGTCGCCGTCAGGGTGGCGCGGCGGGCCGTGCAGCGTCACTGCGCACCACCGCCGGTCGGGGCCGTCGCGTACACGGCCGGACCGTGCTCACCGTCGAGGCGCAGCAGGTCACCGCCGCATTGCCGGACCACTTCCGCCATGGCCGCGACGGTTGCCGCCAGCCCGTACTGCCGGGTCGCCACGCGTACCAGACAGCGCAGGTCGGTCAGTTCGCTCTGCGCGTCGAGAACGAGGCTGATCGTGGTGGACGCGGCCGGAACCGCCGCGATCTGCTCGAGCATCGCGGCGCCCTGGGCCGCATCCGGCCACTCACGCACCCAGAAGCACGCCTGCGTGAGGTGGGCGGAACGCCATTGCTCCCAGGTCTCCTGCGGCTGCTCCGCCGCCGGATCCTGCTCCAGGTCGAGGGCGCGCACGAGCGTGTCCAGCAGGGCGCCCTCGTCGAGGGTCTGGTAGCCGAGCGCGTCGCGGCGGATGACCCGGCCCATCCGGCGGATCAGCGCCGCGACGACGGCCGGGGCCTGGTCGATCGGGTCGTGGTCGTCGACCCACGCCTCGATGAACGGCTGCGCCTCGAGGCGCACCGCGACCCAGACAGTGCGGTCGGCGGGGACGGCGCCGTGCTGCCCGAGCAGTTCGCGGTAGGACGACACGCAGCGGTTGCGGGAGTCGATCTCGCTGGTGGGCGCGGGCACGCTGTGCACAAGCACCTGGACCACCGACCCGGGCTGGCCCATCTCGCGCAGGGCCTGGGCCAGGCGGTCGAGCGGCAGGCGGACGAACCCGCCGCGGCCGACCACCGGATACGCGACGGCGGCCACGGCGAACCAGCCGGTCGAGTCGCGGGCCACGCCGACGCGTTCGCCATCGCTGGCCTCATAGGTGCTGACGGTGAGGTCGGGGCTGAGCACGCGCACGGCGGCGAGCCGGGGGTCGCGGGCCGGGCCGGGTTCGGCGTTGCGGCGCTGCTTGATCCGCCAGGAGAGCAGCATCCGCTCGGTCCACCACCGGCCCTGCCGCCGGCCGAACAGCACCACGAGCACGGCGAGGAACACGACGGCCGCCGCGATCATCACCCACTCGTTGACGCCGGCCAGCGCGAGCACGCCGACGAGCAACACCTCGGCGATCAGCAGCTGGCCGACGCTGAGCCAGCCCAGATGCCCGGGCCGCCGGCGCCGGACCAGCACGACCGGGCCGGGCGGCGGCGCGGGCACACCGCCGACGCGCGCCACAGCGCGCACTCGGCCGGGCGCCTCAGTCATGGGCGTACCGTCCCCCGTCGTGGTGAGCTGCTCCGGCCACCCATCCTAGACAGACATCAACCGTCCGGCTGGCCGCGATTTTCTCGATCTGTCCCGTGCCCAGGGTCGGACTCCCGGTCTGGGATGAACGGTCCTCCCTTGGTGGGCGAGTCGCGTACCTGACATCACAACCTGTTGGCGTCGGCGGGTGCCGGCCCTCTCAGGACTACCAACCCTGAGAGGAGAACGACCATGCGAGGAGTCATTGTCCGCGCGGCGATCGCGATGGCGGTTGCCGGCGCGATGGCGCTACTGGTGCCGGGTGGCAGCGCATCCGCCCGGCCTCCGGCGATCCACCTGTACAGCGCCCAGAGCGCACTGGACGCGACGCCGTCGAAGGAGGCGTCGGTCAGCTGTCCCGACGACTCCGAGGTGCTGAGCGGCGGCGCGTACGTCGTCGGCGGAGACCGGCGGGTACACATCGTCCGGAGCCAGCCGAGCCCGTCGGTCAACGGCTGGATCGCCGGCGCACAGACCGCTCCGGGCGTGGAGCGCACGGGCACCTGGCGGCTGTACGTGTACGTGAAGTGCGGTCAGCACGTCTACATCGACCTGGGGTTCGTCGGGGACACCCAGGTCGTCACGTTCCACACGTCGGCCGGCAGCGACCCGGCCGCCGACGTCAGCGCCCCCTGCCCCGACGACCGGGTCGTGGTGTCGGCCGGCGGGCGGGTCAGCGGCGGCGACGGCGAGGTCGTCCTCGACGATCTCACCATCGTTCCCGACGCCAACCTGGTGCGGGTGCGCGCGGTCGAGACCGAGGGCGGCTCGGCGAAGGCGTGGAGCGTCTGGGCGTACGCCGTGTGCGCGAAGCAGTCGTCGCTTCCCGGCTACGAGGTCGTGGACGACGACACCGTCAGCACCACCAGCGACAAGGGCTACGGGCTGGCCTGTCCGGGCACGAAGCTGCTGGTGGGATCCGGCGCGGCGATGGTCGGCGCGAACGGCCACGCGCACTTCACGAGGCTCGAGCCGAGCGGCGACCAGTTCACCGTCGAGTCCATTGTGGATGAAACCGGTGCACCGAACTCGTGGGTGCTGCAGACCCAGGCCGTCTGCGCGTTCCCGTACGGCGGCTAGCGGCTGACGGCGGCTATCGTCGCACCGATGGACGAAACGTTGGAGCGGTTCCGGGTCGAGCTGACCGGCTACTGCTACCGCATGCTCGGCTCGCCCTTCGAGGCCGAGGACGCGGTGCAGGAGGCGTTCGTGCGCGCCCTGCGCAACCGGAACCGCTACGACGCGGCGCGAGCGGGCATGCGAACCTGGCTGTACGCCATCGCCACGAACATCTGCCTGGACATGCTGCGCGGCGCCGGTCGGCGGGCGCGCGCGATGGACCTGGGCCCGGCAGCGGCCATCGAGCCGGCGTCCGCGCGTGAGCTCGGCGCGCCGCTGCCGGCGTCCGCGTGGGTTCAGCCGATCGCCGACGCCAGAGTGCTTGATGGCAGGGCCGTCGTCGGGACAGCCGATCCCGCCGACGTGGCGGCGCAGCGCGAGTCGATCCGGTTGGCGTTCGTCGCGGCGCTGCAGCACCTGCCGCCCCGGCAGCGGGCGGTGCTGATCCTGCGCGACGTGCTGTGCTGGAAGGCCGACGAGGTGGCCGCGCTGCTCGACACGTCGGTCGCCTCGGTCACCAGCGCGCTGCAACGCGCCCGCACGAAGGTCGCCGACCTCGAT
>Ga0105245_10004412_pt1 | contig 12450 bp, 11 predicted proteins | sample KBSM54metaG_FD_81523 | JGI IMG/M metagenome (GOLD analysis project Ga0105245, IMG submission 81523) | Miscanthus rhizosphere microbial communities from Kellogg Biological Station, Michigan, USA - KBS M5-4 metaG | ecosystem: Host-associated > Plants > Roots > Rhizosphere > Soil | place... | reverse complement strand
GTGCGGTATTGAGGGAGTTCGATATGCCCCATCGCGACGCGCGGGCCCATGTCCACTTTCGGACATGCCCCATCGCGACACGCAGGCTCTTGTCCACTTTCGGACATGCCCGCATCGCGACACGCAGGCCCATGTCCACTTTCGGACATGCTCCATCGCGACGCGCAGGCTCTTGTCCACTTTCGGACATGCCCCATCGCGACACGAAGACCCGGATTGGGTTTCGCTCAAGATTGATCCCATCCGAAGCTCACACCACAAACCGCGTGTCCACGATGTGATCAATCTTGAGGGATTTCCGACATGCGTCTGCGCGGCGCGATCGGGCTTGTCGGATTTCCGACATGCGTCTGCGCGGCGCGATGAGGCTTTCCGACATGCGTCTGCGCGGCGCGAGGGGCGGGTCGCAGTCTCAGATCGGGTCTGTGGCGCTTATGGAGTGATCAAAGGCGATGTATGGAAGCCGGAGGGGACGCCACGAGCGCAGTCGCACACCGCGTCAACCCGCGCCGAGCTGAAACGGGCCGCCTTTTTCGAGGGCGCGCTGATAGGCCGGGCGGGCGTGAATGCGCGAGAGAAAATCCATGAGGCGCGGCCGGCTGGCATCGAGCCCGGCGCGTGCAGTGGCGGCCTCGAGCGGAAAGCTCATTTGAATGTCGGCTGCGCTGAATTCGTCGCCGGCGAACCACGTGGAGCGGCCGAGTTCACGCTCGAGATAGTCGAGGTGCAGCTCGAGCTGGGGCGTGATGAAGGAAGCCTTCACTTTGGCACTCAGCCCCTTCAAGACGGGTTTGATGAAAAATGGCGCGGGGCTCTTCTCGATGCGATCGAAGACGAGCTTCAGTAGGAGCGGCGGCATCGCCGAGCCCTCGGCGTAGTGAAGCCAATAGCGACAGCGCAGGCGCGCGGTGTTTTCCGCTGGAACCAAGCGACCCGCGCCGTAGCGTTCCACCAAATACTCGAGGATCGCTCCCGACTCGGCGAGCGTGAGTTCGCCATCCGTGACGACGGGCGATTTTCCGAGCGGGTGCACGTCGCGCAACGCAGCGGGTGCGAGCATGGTTTTCGGGTCGCGCTTGTAAAACCGGATCTCGTACTCGAGCCCCAATTCTTCGAGCGCCCAGAGCACGCGCTGTGAACGAGAGTTGTCGAGATGATGGACCACGAGCATGGCGGGACTATAGCCCCGCGCGGGGTTCACTCCTACCCGGTGAACCCCGCCAAAACGCCGCGCCCAGTGACCCCGCGGCTAGTCGGAAATGGCGTCGAACTCTTCCCACTGCCCGATCGCGGTGCGATTGGCGATGAGCGAGGCCGCGCCAGCATTTTCTGCGGTGACGTATTTGCCGTTGGCTTGCGCGCGCAAACTGACGCTGCCATCGCCGTTGTGGATGAGTTGAAAGGTTTCCCAACCGCCGATCGCCGTGCGGTTGGCGATGAGCGGGGACGCGCCCGCGTTCTCCGCGGTGACGTATTCGCCGTTGGCGTGGGCGCGTAGCGCGATGTTGCCGTTGCCTTGGTCGAGCTGATCGAATTGCTCCCAACCGCCGATCGCCGTGCGGTTGGCGATGAGCGCGGCCGCGCCGGCATTCTCCGCGGTGACGTATTTGCCGTTGGCATGCGCCCGCAGACTGATGACCGGCGCGCCTGGCCCCACTGGCGCGAACCAGCTCAAATCCACCGCGTTGGCGATGGCTTGCAGACCGGCTTCGTTCGGGTGCAGGTGGTCGCCGGCGTCGTACGCGGGCAAGTACTTCGTGGGCTGCGCCGGGTCGTGGGTGGCCGTGTCTTGGTCGACGATGCCGTCGCAACCGCTGTTCGCGCTGCGAATGAAGGCATTCACTTGTTCGCGACCGGTTTCGCCTTGGGGTGTCCAGTAACCCGCCCCCTCGAACGGCGTCAGGGTGGAGCAAAGAAACTTGATCCCCGCCGCGTGCGCGCGCGAGATGAGCTGGCTCAGCCCCGCGATCAATTGATCGCCCGAGGGGCGATTGCCCGAGCCGAGATCGTTGATCGGATCATCCGAGAAGATGACCCAACGGATGCCCGGCTGCGCGAGCACGTCGCGATCGAAGCGATTCAGCGCGCTCTGCCCAGCGCCGTCGGTCAGCTCGGCGTTTCCGCTGATCCCCTGATTGAGGACGCCCACGGTGCGCCCCGAATTCGCGAGTCGCACGGCCAAATCGTTCGGCCAGCGTCGGTTGCTGTCTTGGGACGAAGCCACGCCATCCGTGATCGATGCGCCGAGGGTCGCCACTGCGCCGATGGCGGAGCCATTCTGCACGTCGAGATTGGCTAGAAAATAGTAGCTTCCCGTAGTTTGAGCGTTCGCGAGAGAGCCGCTACCGGCAACGTCACCCGCTGCCACGTAGTTGGTTTGGGTGCCCTGCTGATGCGTCGTTGCGGGCCCCGTGCCCGACGGCAAATAGAAGCTGACTGCCACATCCGAAAGCGCGGACACCGAGAACGCGATCGGATCGCTCACGGCCACCGTGCCGGCCGCAACCGTGACCAAGCCTTGCCCGCCGAACGTCACCACGCGATCGCTGCTCGTGACGACCGTGGAACCGGAGCTCCGCTGGGCCACGTGCACATCGCGAATTTGAATCGCCTGGGCGCCAAAGGCATTCGATAGCTGAATGCGCGCGGAGGATCCCGCGATGCTCGTGTGCACGATTTGACGCAACGTTTGGTTGTTGAAGGCGGTTCCACTGCTCTGAGGCGAAGCCGCCCACGTGCCCACCCAGGTGCTCGTCGCCGCTTGCTGCTGGCTCTCGGCTGCCCCTTCCGAACTTGGCGTGGCGCTCGAACACGCGCCCACGAACACGATCAATCCCAGGCTTCCGAACTCGGTGAATCTCCGCAACATGATGGCTCCTCGCGATGCACGGCAGAGGCGCGACGAACGAGCGGCATTTCAGCCACATTCGCCGCCGCGCCGGCGCCGCTTTTGATTGCTGAGGAGTTGTGGAGACAACACTCCGAAGAGATCTCTTTTTCGTCGCGAGTCACCGAATCGAAACACGCTCAGGCGACGTCGACCGCGCAGACTTCGTAGCCCGAGCAAACGGGTCACACTATTCGACCAGCTGGTAACCAGCGGCGTCGTGCACTTTGTACGTGCCGTCGCCGACGATCTCGAGCACCTGTTGGTGATAACGAACCAGAGCCGGATGATGCGTGACGCTGACCAGCGTCGTGGAGAGCTTTTGCAGATGGCCATAGAGGCGCGATTCGTTCTCGACATCGAGGGCGCTCGTGGCTTCGTCCAAGATCACGTAGCTGGGTTTGGTGAGCAGCACGCGAGCCACGGCCAAACGCTGCTGCTCGCCAACGGACAGCACTTTGGCGAAATCGAGCGGCTTATCGAACCCGCCACAGCGTTCGACGAGATTCGGGAGATTGACCTCCGCGATGACGCGCTCGAGTTCTTCGTCACTGATCTCGCGATCACTGTTCGGATACAAAAGCTGATCACGCAGCGTGCCGATGATCATGTACGGCCGCTGGGGCAAAAACAGCATTTCTTCGAATTTCGGCCGCAAAATCGTGCCCGTCCCCGCGTTCCACAAGCCGGCGACCGCGCGCAGCAGCGAACTCTTGCCGCCGCCGCTCGCGCCGACGATGAGCAGCCCGCGACCCGGCTCGACCACGACCGAGACATCAGTCACCAGCGTGCGCTGCCGATTGGGCGTCTGCAGGGTGACCTTGTCGAGCTCCAAGCGCGTGTTCTCGCGTTGCTCGATCACCGTTTCGTCTTTGCCGTGCGTGGCTTCGGCGGTGAGCGTGCGCGAAAACGCGTGCAAGCGCTCGATGCCCGCGGCAAATCCGCTCAAGCTCTCGAAGTTGTCGACGAACACGGTGAGCGCGCTCAACATCGCGGCGAACGCTCCTCCCGCCTGCACCACGCGCCCCACCTCGAGCTCACCGGAAATCACCCGGGGCGCGATGATGACGCTGGGCAACGCCAGCGTGAGGAAGCTGTAGGCGTATTGGAACAGGTTCAGCCCGAGCGTCGTGCGCAGCAATTTCTTGTAGTTTTCGAACACGCCCTGGAAGCGCTCTTTGACGTGCGCTGACTCGAGCGCCTCGCCGCGATAAAATGCGATCGCTTCCGCATTTTCACGCACGCGAATCAGGCTGAAGCGAAAATCGGCTTCTTTGCGGAGTTGCTGAAAATTCAGACCGATCATCGGCTTGCCGAACAAGCCGAAGGTCACGACCGACCCGACCACCGCGTAGATCACCAGGAACAGCACCAGGTTCTTGGAGATCGACCACAGGATGCCGCTGAAGGCCACGAGCTGCATCACCGAGCCTACGATCTCGAGCAGAAATGTCAGCGATTTGCCGGTAAAAGAGTCGATATCCTGCGAGATACGCTGGTCGGGATTGTCGATGCTCTCGTCAGCGGTGAGCGCGTAGTAGGCGCGCCCCTTGAAGTAGCGATCGAGGAAGTGATGGGTGAGCCAACGCCGCCAAGCGATCCCGAGGCGATCGCGGATGTAATAATAGAAGGCGTAGATGGGCACGGCAGCGACCAGCACCACGCCGAACCAACGCATGGTGTGCCAAAAGCGCGCGGCGTCCTTCGCGGCCAGCGCGGAGGTGAGATCACCTGTCTGCTGGTTGAACAGCACGGTGAATTCCGTGCGCCCGAATAGGAAAGCGAGCAAGAGCAAGAGCAGCCCACGCGCGAGCCATTTGTCTTCTTTGAACCAGAAGGGCTTGGCGGTGACCCAGAAGCGGTGCCAGAGCCGGCGGTCGAAATTCCGGGCGCGTTTCGGTTTGCGTGCAGGTTTGGTTTTGGGCGCCCTCGCGGGCTCGCTGTGGCTCAATCGTTAGTCCGTGTTAGCACTCGAGTGACCAAGAGATGATCGACCGACGCCGCACCGGGACCGATGATCGCGATCATGATCAACAGGCACAGGTACGTGAATTCGTCGGCGCCCACCAGGTCGAACAGGCCGTGAAGGTCGGGCAACTTCGCGGTCAAGATCGCCACAACCATGCTGACGATGAGCGGGATGGTTGCAAGCCGCGTGCACAAGCCGATGACGAGCAAGGCGCCGCAAATCAGTTCGCTGTAGCCGACGACCACCGCATTCAGGCCCGGGGCGGGAATGCCGAGCTTCACGAAGAAGCCCGTCACTTTGGCCAAATCATGCACTTTTCCCCACCCCGTCGAAACGAACAGCAGACCTACGGCGAGGCGGCCCAAGAGCGGCGCGAGAAAACTCACGCGAGCCAGGTTCGAGAGTGCGGCAGAACGCGCCTGTGCAAAGGTTCGAGCGAACGACATCGCCACAGTCTGCTGGCAGCCGGGGCGCGCCGTCTACTCGGTCGCCGAATTTCCCGAGTTTCGAACGCTCTGGCGGCGGGTGTGGCCGTTTTGCTGGCGGGCGCGTGTTCGAGGCCCGCTGCGAGTCGGCTGACCTCGCCGGCGCGGCAGCTCCCAGCGAAAGCCGAGCGTACGGCGAACGCGCCCTCGAGTGGTCCCGTGGTGTGGAGCTACGAGGTCACCGCCGACGGCACGCGCGAGCTGACGATTGTCGCGCATTTTGCGGCAAATTCTGGCTCACAGTTCGACGTCGATGAAGCCACCTCGCCCTTCGTGCAGGACGTCCGCTTTGCGCCGAGCGACGGAGGGACGGCTTCGGCCATTTCCCGCGACGACCACGGATGGCGGTTCCCCTGCGCGTCGGGCTGCGTCGCGCATTACCGCTTCGCGCTGCAAGAAGCCGGCACCACCGTGAACAACGCGGACGAAGCGTTGGCCGCGCACGGCATCGTCGTTTCACCGGCTTCGGCCTGGCTGCTGCGTCCGGCATCGTCTGACGCGAACACGCGCTTCACCTACCGCGTCCATTCGTCGATCGGCTCGAGTTTCGTCTCCGGCATCCACGCGCTGCCCGGCAGCAACGAGTTAGCGTTCGGCGCAGCCACCGAAGATCTCGAAGACTCCGGTTTTGCCGCGTTCGGCGCGCTGCACCTGACGACCGTCCCATTCGGGAGCGCGGCCGTTCGTGTCGGCTTTGCGCCCGATCAACTCCCGCTGTCCGACGCGGAAGTCCTCTCCTGGGTGCAGCACTCGGCCGGCGCCGTCGCCAACTATTACCGAGGCCAGCTGCCCGAGCGCGACACGTTGCTGCTCATCATGAAGGGCTCCGGCCATAACACCCGCGGCGAAACGCTGGGCAACGGCGGCCCCGCAGTGCTCGTGCGCGCTTCGGACGACGTGAACCCGAAGACCACAGCGGCAGATTGGGTCGTCACCCATGAGCTGCTCCACGCCAATTTTCCCGATCTCGGGCGGCAACGCGCGTGGTTGAGCGAAGGCCTCGCCACGTACATCGAACCCGTCGCTCGCGCGCGAGTCGGCCTCGTGAGCGATAAGCAATTTTGGCATGACCTGATGGAGGGCCTGCCGCAAGGCTTGCCCGAAGCCGGTGATCGCGGCCTCGAAAACACGCACACTTGGGGCCGTACGTATTGGGGTGGCGCGCTGTTCTGCTTGGTCGTCGATGTCGCGATCCGGGAGCGCACCGGGAACGCCAAATCACTCGACGACGTGCTGTGGGCCATCGGCGCAACCGGCGCGACCGACGAAGTGTATTGGGATATCGAGCAAGTGCTCGATACCGCCGAGCGCGCGACCGGCACGCCCGTGTTCCGCGACACTTACGCAAAAATGGCCCTGGCGCCGGGCAACGTCGACCTAGTGGCGCTTTTCGCGGCTCTCGGGGTTCGAAAGTTAGACAACTCGGTCGTGTTCGACGATCACGCTGAAAAAGCGGCCATTCGGCGCGCCATCACCGCCGCGCAGGCTCTTTCACACTGAACGCGGGGCGGCCGGTTTCGGGCGTTAAGTTGACGAGAGGTCGGACGAGGCGCGATTCTTCCGGCCCCGCGGTTCGAGAAAAAATTTAGGGGAACCGTGTAACGATCCGGCGCCATGCGCGTACCGCATGTCGCCAACTCTACAGAGGATGACATTAATGAACCTATCGAATGCACTGATGACGGCGGCTATTGGCGGGATCATGGCGGGCGCAGTGGCCTGTGGCGGCTCGACGCCCCCCGCAACCGACCCCTCGGCTGTCTCGCCGACCCCGCCGTCGACGGACGCGCCGGCCGCTCCGGCGACTGACGCCGCCGCTGCTCCGGCTGCTGACGCGGCTGCTGCCGCTGACGGCGCCAAGCACGCCTGTAAGGGCCAGAACGATTGCAAGGGCAAGGGCGGCTGCAAGACCGACAAGCACGGCTGCAAAGCCCAGAATGACTGTAAGGGTCAGGGCGGCTGCAAGGGCTGATCGCCCCTCGCGTGCGCTGCGCCGGCGGGTTTCTGCCGGCGTAGCCCGCGATTTTTCGCTGGCTCAGATCACGCCTCACTTTCCACTTCACGCCCATGAAAAATCGCTTTGGGCTGCCGAACCTGGGTATCGGCCTCGGGCTCCGCACGGTGCACTACTCGCACATCGTGGAGCAGAAGCCCGCGGTGGATTGGTTCGAGATCATCAGCGACAACTACCTGCACACGGCAGGTCGTCCGTTGGATTTTTTGGATCTGATCGCCGAACGCTATCCGATCGTGATGCACGGCGTGTCACTCTCGATTGGCTCGACCGACCCGCTCGATCGCGATTACCTGCGTGAGCTTCGCGCACTCCGCGATCGCGTGCGCGCTCATTGGGTGTCGGACCACCTGTGTTGGACCGGCGTCTCGAGCAAGAACACGCACGACCTCTTGCCCATGCCTTACACGGAAGAAGCGCTGGCCCACGTGGTCGCGCGCGTGCGAGCCGTGCAGGATTTCTTGGGCGCACCGCTAGCGCTCGAAAACCCCTCTACTTACGTAGAATTTGCGGGTGATTCCATGCGCGAGTGGGAGTTTCTCGGCCGGCTCGCCGAGGAGGCGGACTGCGCGCTGCTCTTGGACGTGAACAACGTCTACGTCTCCGCGCGCAACCACGGCTTCGATGCACTCCGCTACCTCGACGCGCTGCCGTTCGACCGCGTGGTGCAGATGCACGTCGCTGGCCACACCGATCACGGCACTCACATCGTGGACTCGCACATCGGTCCCGTCATCGATCCGGTCTGGAAGTTGCTCGGCAATGCGCACGCGCGCGCGCCCGGCATCCCCATCCTGCTCGAGTGGGATGCCGAGATCCCGAGCTTCGAAGAGACCCACCACGAAGCGCTGCGCGCGCGTGAATTCATCGGAGCTACGCCGTGAAGCGCGAAGCGACCGCCGACGCGATTGGCACGCACGAACGCGCCAGCGCGACTCCCGTTCACACGGATCACCACGCGCCCTCGCGTCATGGCGTCACGCCCAACTGGGTGCCCCGAGAGCTGAACCTTGCCGCGCAACAAGCCTGGTTCGAAGCCATCGTGACCACACCGGAGAGCGAGCCCGCGCCCGCGGATGAAGCGGGCCTCTTGCGCCTGGTCACGCCCAGCAAGGAGCTCACGGCGCTCGAGCGTTTGGACGTGTATCGCCGCGGTTATTACGCGCGGCTCGTCGAATGCCTGGTGGATGATTACCCGGTGCTCCAGCACGCGCTCGGTGAAGAAGCCTTCGAAGAGCTGAGCCACGCGTACATCGCCGAGCACCCATCGAAGAGCCCGAGTCTCAACTATTTCGGGCGCCACATGGCGGATTTTTGCCGCACGCAGCCGTTGCCCTCGCCCGGTTTCGCCGCCGATTTAGCGGCCATCGAATGGGCCATCGTGCTCAGCATTCACGCGCCCACCGCGCCCACGCTGACCTCGGAAGAGCTCGCCACCGTGCCCGGTGAACGATGGCCGAGCGTGTGTTTGAAGGCGAACCCATCGCTTTGCATCTTGCATCAAGAGTATCCAGCCAACGCCTACTTGCAGGCGTTTCGAAACGACGCAGATCCGAGTGTCCCCGAGGCAAAGCGGACTTCCGTCGCCGTATATCGGACGCAAATGCGAGTCTGGCGGTTGGAACTCACGCCACCGATGGTCACGTTGTTCGAAGCGCTGAAGAGCGGCGCCACGCTCGCGGAATCACTGAACCGCGTCGCGCCGGAGCTCGAAGGCACGCCCGAAGCCGAAGCCGTGCAAATGGTGATGCACTGGTTCCGCACCGGTGTGTCGAGCGGGCTATTTTCTGGCCTTTATTTTGCCTGAACTTCAGGGTGTACCAGCAACGGCCTTGTAGAAGGCGATCTGGTCGATCGAAAAATCCCAATCGGAATCGAAGCTCGTGAAGGCAAGTTCCTGTAGCAACTTGCCGACCGAAACGCTGCCGCCCGCTGCGCTACTGAAGTCCACGGCATATTCCGTGAAGGCGGTAGTGAGCGTCACGGTTCGAAAGGGAAAGCTCAAGCAATTGCTGGTGCAATCACCCGAGTTCGAAGTCGGGTTCTGCTCGGGCACCACGAACGTCAGGTTGATCTTGGCGTTCGCGGTGGCAGCTTTGGCCCAGAACGACACGCCATCGAACGCAGAGATATCGACGCAATAGTGACCAGCGGCCTTGTCGATCCCGAGGTTGAACACCGCGCTCGCACCGTAGCCGCTCGGCGGCTCACTCGCGCCCGTGCCCGCATAGTGACCCGAGTGCGCGGTCGAAGCGGCTCCACCGGCGACGAGTGCAATCATGAACGCATTCGGAGTCGGCGAAACGTCGTTGTAGGAGAGCCACGAGGGCGAGAGCGTGGCGCCCTCGAAGTCGTCAATCGCGGCTTGAGAGAGCGAAAAAACGCGCGTCCCGGCGCCGTCACAAACGCTCGATGCGGTCACTGCACCGCCGCTGCCCGCCGTGCCCGCGCTACCTGCGGTGCCCGCACCGCCTGCACCCGCGTTGCCGCCAGTGCCCGCGCTGCCTGCACTACCACCGCTGCCCGCGACGCCACCGCTGCCCGCGGTCCCCGCGCCGCCGCCAGTACCCGCGCTGCCTGCACTACCACCGCTGCCCGCGACGCCACCGCTGCCCGCAGTTCCTGCGCCACCGCCAGTGCCCGCTGCGCCGCCAGTACCCGCAGTGCCGCCAGTCGTGATGCCACCCATGCCGCCGATAGCGCCGCCGTTGCCACCGTTGCCGGTGCCGGCTGCACCGCCGAGCGTGCCACCGGCACCCGCAGTGAGCCCCGCGCTGCCGCCATCGCCCGACGCGCCGCCTTTGCTCGCACCGCCGGCACCCGAACCCGCATCGCTGCCCGCGGCTCCGCCATTCGGCAGGCCGCCAGAGCTCGAACCGGCTTCGTTCACCCGACCGCCCTGACCGCCCAGGCCGATCAGGTTCCCGCCTGCACCCGCGAGGTTCGCACCGGAACCGCCGCGCGGGATATCCTCACCTGTGCCGTTTTCACGGAACGAACAGGCTTGCGCCAGCGCCGCGACTCCAACAACCCCCGAGAGTAGAACCGGCCACCGTCGCACTAACCCTTGAACGCGCATCATGGATTCCTGAAGAGGAAGGAAACGGCCGAAACCGGCGAAAGTTCAGACGATCGCTGCGCGCAATCGCTCGATGAGCGGGGCGATTTCAGCGTGCCGCAACTTGAACAACGAGCGATTGGCGATCAGCACGCTAGAAATGGGGCAAATCGTCTCACGCTCCACGAGATTGTTCTCGCGCAACGTCGCCCCGGATTCCACCAAATCGACGATGGCATCGGCCAGACCCACGAGCGGCGCCAATTCCACACTGCCTTGAATGTAGATCACGTCCGCCTGCACCCCTTTGGAGGCGAAGTGCTCGGTGGCAATGCGCGGAAATTTCGTCGCGATGCGCGGTAGCTCCGGAATCGTTTTCCCCTCTTCCGCGGCGACCACCATGCGGCACTTACCAACCTGCAAATCGAGCGGCTGGTAGAGATCATAGCGGCGCTCGAGCAGCGTGTCGCGGCCGCTCACCCCGAGATCGGCCGTGCCGTATTCCACGTACGTGGGCACGTCATCGGGCTTGACCAACAGAAAGCGGTATTTGCCATCCGCCGATTCACGGATGAGCCGCCGGTCATCTGCCAAGAGCGCCGCAGTGTCGAGGCCGGCGCGCTCGAGGAGGGGCGCCAGCGTCTTGATGATGCGCCCCTTGGGGATGGCGAGTGTCAGTGGTTTCATGAAGCTTGCTACCGGGCGATTATGCTGGTTTCACGGGCCGCGCAAGCAACATCCCGTTCCGAGCCCTCCGAAAAAAGATGAGCCGATACAGCCGGGGCGTTATTCAGGAGAACATGAACCAGTCGACGCGTCTGCTGATCGGCCTTTGCGCGCCCGCGCTCCCGTCGGCGACCTTCTGGTCGATGATCCTTCGCTGGTCGCACTCGGGGGCGCTGTGCGCGCTCCTGATGAGCGCGAGCCTCATTGCTTGTAAGAGACCGAGCACGAGCGGTGCACCGCGAGCGGGCTCGAGTGCCACCGCGAGTGCGTCCGCAGACACCACCGCCGCAGGGCCCGCGCAGCGCGAGTGCCACGACGACAGCGCGTGCGCTCCGAATCAATATTGCGCCTTCATTCCCGGACTCTGCGGCAAGGGCAAAGATCCGGGCATTTGCCGCGCCAAGCCGGAGCAATGCAGCACCGAGTACAGCCCCGTGTGCGGTTGCGACGGCAAGATTTACGACAGCGAATGCAAAGCGCACACGGCGGGCGTGGACTTGGCGGTGATGGGTGGCTGCAACACCCAACTCGACAACTACGCCGCGTGCGGAGCGCAATTCTGCGACGCGCGCACGAGCTACTGCGAGATCTACCTGAGCGACGTGTTCGAACTTCCGACCGACCATTTTTGTCGCGCCTTGCCCCCATCCTGCTTGCCACACGCAGGCAAGCGGGCTGAGTGTGACTGCTTTCCCCCCGGCACCGCCTGCCATTCATTTTGCGGCCCGCTCGCCAGCGGCGGCAAACTCGAGACCTTCCACTTGACGTGCCAAGGCGTGAAACCACCGGGCTTCACGAACCCGGCTAAGCTCCGGCAAAGTCTGTAGAAATCGAGTCCCGCTCACGTGCTAGCGTCTCGCGCCATGCACTTGGGCCGGTTGGCGGCGGCGCTGCTTTTTTCGTGTTCGGTGGCCGGGGTGGCTTCTGCTGACCCGACCCCTTCTCTGGATCTGCGAGGCTTTCATCCCTCGACCGATCCCGCCAGCAACCTGTACCTAGAACCGACGGCAACGCCGGGATCCTGGCAGTGGAACGTGGCCGCGTGGGCGTCGTACGCGAACCGCCTCGTCACCATCACGGACGCGACGGGCAAACGCGTGGGCATCCCCGTCGAGCATCAGTTCTCGATGGACTACGCCTTTGGCATCGGCATCGGTGAACGCTTGGCGCTCGGCCTCACGCTGCCCACGGTCATGTATCAATCGGGCACGAGTGAAGCGCTGATCGGCGCCGATCTCCCGCAGACCGCGCTCGGTGACTTGGGGCTGCAACTCAAGGCCACGTTGCTCCCGAGCGGCGAGCTCGGCGGCT
>Ga0105245_10004410_pt1 | contig 12451 bp, 7 predicted proteins | sample KBSM54metaG_FD_81523 | JGI IMG/M metagenome (GOLD analysis project Ga0105245, IMG submission 81523) | Miscanthus rhizosphere microbial communities from Kellogg Biological Station, Michigan, USA - KBS M5-4 metaG | ecosystem: Host-associated > Plants > Roots > Rhizosphere > Soil | place: Michigan... | reverse complement strand
GCGCAGGGCTTCTGCCGGCGAATGAGACTTGGTCTGCGGGATCAGTGACGAGACCAGGTTTTCCAGCTTGTGGTCCAGCCGGAAGTGCTTCAGCGACCCCTCACCGCTGAGCGCCTCAACGCGCCGCACGCCGGAAGAAACGCTGCCTTCACTCATGATCTTGATCAGGCCGATTTCACCGGTGGCGTGCGTGTGCGTGCCGCCGCAGAGCTCGGTGGAAAAATCGCCGATCTTCACCACGCGGACGCGCTCGCCATATTTTTCTCCGAAGAGCGCCATGGCCTTGTATTCATTGATGGCCACATCGATCGGAACATTCTCAATGGTATCCACGGGCGTGTTGCGCAGGACATGTTTGTTCATTAGGTCTTCAATGTCCTGCAATTCCTCATCGGCCACGGCGGCAAAGTGCGAAAAATCAAAACGCAGATGCCCGGGATCAACCAGCGATCCCGCCTGTTTCACGTGGGGACCCAGCGTTTCCCGCAGCGCGGCATGCAGCAGATGCGTAGCGGTGTGATTGCGCATCGTGGATTCGCGCACGTCCACATGGACCACGGGGTCAACTTTCATGCCTGGAAAAATCGGCTGGCGCGCCTTGACCTTGTGCGCGCGCACGCCCTGCACGGGCATATAGCAACCATTCACTTCAGCCACAATGCTTGAATGCGATTCGTCGTAAAGGATTCCGATGTCGCCCACCTGGCCGCCGGAGTCGGCGTAGAACGGCGTGTGGTCTAGAACGACTTCGCCTTCTTCGTCCGGGTTCAGCGCCTTCACGCCTTGGCCGTCTTTTACGACGGCAAGGACCTCGCTGCCTTTCGATCGCGTGGCGCGATAGCCTTCAAACTCGGTCTTTTTCAGGTCGCGATAGACGGGCGCCGCGGTTTGTTTTGATCCGCCTTTCCATGACGCTTTCGCGCGTTCGCGCTGCGCCTGCATGGCGCGTTCGAAGCCTTCAACATCCACACTGATGCCCGCGTCACGGCAGGTGTCCATGATGAAATCAAACGGAAGGCCGAACGTGTCATACAGCTTGAAAGCGTCTTCACCGCGATAACGCAGCTCACGAGCGCTCTGATACTGATGCTGCGCCAGCTCGGCGGGTGACATGTTTTGCTCGCCCAGGGGATCGCGCGCCAGGACGGCTTTCTGGCTATCGGCTTTCTCCTTGCGCAAAGCCTTGAGATCGTCTTCAAGACGCGCCAACCCGGCATCCAGCGTGTAGGCAAAGCGGCGCTCTTCTTCAAAGACGACTTTGGAAACGCGATCCGCCTGCTCCACCAGTTCCGGATAAGCATCCTTCATCAGGTCGCGAACGGCCATCACCATTTCATGCATGAAGGGCTTGGTGGCGCCGAGCAGGCGTCCGTGGCGTATGCCACGGCGCAGGATTTTGCGCAGCACATAGCCGCGGCCTTCATTCGCGGGCAGGATTCCATCTGAAATCAGGAAAGTCACGGCGCGGGCATGATCGGCGACCACGCGCAGGCTGGCCGCTGAAGAGGATTTTTTTTCTGCCGCCAGTTCCTTGTCCAGGTCGACTCCCGTGAGCTTTGCGGCGGCCGCCAGCAGCGGCATGAAGAGGTCAGTGTCGTAATTGGAAATTTTGCCTTGCAGGACAGCGGCGGTGCGCTCCAATCCCATACCGGTATCAATGGATGGCCGGGGCAGAGGGTTGAGCGTGCCGGTATTGTCGCGATCAAACTGCATGAACACGAGGTTCCAGATCTCCACGTAACGCCCGCATTCGCAAGGGAACATGCAGTCAGGATGTCCTTCATCGGAAGCGGCGGGCCCCATGTCAAAATAAATTTCACTGCACGGGCCGCAGGGGCCGGTATCGCCCATTTGCCAGAAGTTGTCCTTCATGCCCATTTCAAAAATGCGTTCTTTGGGAACGCCCACGGCGCGCCAGTGCTTTTCCGCATCGTCATCGCGCGGAATGCCCTGCTCACCCTTGAAGATGGTTACGTAAAGATTGTCGCGGGAGATGCCAAACCAGTCCGATGAAGTCACCAGCTCCCAGGCGTAAGAGACCGCTTCCGCCTTGAAATAGCTGCCAAAGCTAAAATTGCCCAGCATTTCAAAGAACGTGTGGTGGCGCTTGGTAAAGCCCACGTTCTCAAGATCATTGTGCTTGCCACCGGCGCGGACACACTTCTGCGATGTGGTGGCCTTGTTGTAGTCGCGCTTCTCCAAGCCGAGGAAAACATCTTTGAACTGGTTCATGCCCGCATTGGTAAACAGGAGCGTGGGATCATTGGCAGGCGCCAGTGACGATGAATGCACGCGCTTGTGCCCTTTGCTTTCAAAGAAGCGCAGGAATTTCTCGCGAATTTCAGAGCCGGTCGGCATTGCTTTCTATTTTAAACGTACTTTCAAAAAAACCTTGAAACACGGAGGAAAGGAGGAAGCGGAGGAATAAAGATCGCCGGAATCGCACGTGATCGCCGACATCTCCGTAATCGGAAGAGCTTCAACCGCAAAGGGCGCGAAGGACGCAACGGCAGGAAAAGATAAATCTGTTATTTCCTTTGCGGTCTTTGCGTCCTTTGCGGTAAATCCCTTTCCGATTCCGGCGATGACGCGCGCTTCCGGCGATCACGGCGATTGTCTCAGGCTTCTTTCGGCTTTTCGCCTTCGGCCTCTTCCGGCGCTTCCTGTTGTTTGCGCAAGAGCGGGAACAGGATCACATCTCGAATCGACCTTGAATCTGTCAGCAGCATGGTGAGCCGGTCAATGCCGATGCCTTCACCACCTGTCGGCGGCAGGCCATAAGAAAGCGCGCGGATATAGTCTTCATCCATCGCATGGGCTTCTTCATCGCCGCGTTCTTTTTCTTTTAGCTGCTGCTCAAAGCGGCGACGCTGCTCTTCAGGGTCGTTCAGCTCGCTAAAGGCGTTGCCAATCTCCAGCCCGCCGATGAACACTTCAAAGCGCTCCACCCAGTCAGGTTCGTCGCGCTTGTTCTTGGATAAAGGCGAGATGGCGACAGGGAAGTCATAAAGAATCGTCGGCTGGATCAGGTGATGCTCCGCCACGTGCTCAAACATTGCGGCAATGGTCTTTCCCGCAGGCTCTTTAGGATCGTAAGGCATGTGCGGCGTGTGGCTGGCGTTGAGGCGCTTCACCAACGCTGCGACGGATTCGTGCGTGGCAAAGTCCGCGATCTCCGGCTTGGGCGCGGCGGTTTCCGGCCAGTATTTAATGATGGCTTCGCGCATGGAGAGGCGCTGCCAGTCAGCGAAATCAAACTCCTTGCCGTCGAAGGTGGCCTTGGTGGTGCCGTTCACGTCCAGCGCGACTTGTTTCAGCATGTCTTCCGTGAGCTGCATCATGTCGTGGTAGTCGGCATAGGCCTGATAAAACTCCAGCATGGTGAACTCAGGATTGTGCTGCGTGGAAATTCCCTCATTGCGGAAGTTGCGATTGATCTCATACACGCGCTCAAGGCCGCCCACAACCAGCCGCTTCAGATAAAGCTCAGGCGCAATGCGCAAGAAAAGATCGACATCGAGCGTATTGTGATGCGTGACGAACGGGCGCGCCGTTGCGCCGCCGGCGATGGGCTGCATCATTGGCGTTTCTACTTCAACAAAGTCACGCGCATCCAGAAAGCGCCGGATGGATTGCACTACTTTGCTGCGCTTCACGAAAACTTCGCGCACGTCCTGATTCATGACTAGATCGACATAGCGCTGGCGATAGCGCAGCTCCACGTCGCTCAGACCGTGCCATTTTTCCGGTAGCGGCAGAAAATCTTTGGCCAGGAACGTGAGTTCTTCAGCATGGATCGTGAGCTCGCCGGTGCGCGTGCGGAACAAATAGCCGCTCACGCCAATGTGATCGCCCAGGTCAAGCAGCTTGTACAGGGCAAAACCTTTTTCGCCTACGAAGTCGAGCTTTACGTAAATCTGCAGCCGCTTTCCGCCCTGCTGCAGGTGCGCAAAACCGGCCTTGCCCTGCAATCGTATAGAGATGATGCGCCCGGCGACTTTTACCGGAACGCGGCCTTGTTCCAGTTCTTCAGCCGTGTTATGGCCAAACTCGGCCAGAATCTGCGGCACGGTATAGGTAAAAGCGAACTTGTGCGGATAAGCCTGCTGGCCCAGGGCTTCAATATCGCGCAGCTTCTGCTGGCGCAACTGGTAAACGCTATCTTCAAAGGACACTGTGTGGCGTAACCTCGTGGGTGTAAACGCTCGATTATAAATGACGCGAACCAGCAATCCGGCATCAGATGTCATGATGGCTGCGGCGCGTTTCCTGTATCATTCTGCCGCAGTCAAAGAGAGGAGCATCCCATGCTCAAAGGCTTTCGGCAGTTCATCCTGCGGGGCAACGTATTGGACCTGGCAGTTGCCGTTGTGATTGGCGCGGCATTCGGCGCAGTCGTAACCTCATTTGTCACCAACATTCTTACGCCACTGATTGCAGCCATTGTGGGCAAGCCGGATTTTTCGGCCTTTAACTTCACTATCAACGGAGCGGTGATTTCTTACGGCGTTTTCCTGAACGCGCTGATCGCGTTCCTGTTGGTTGCGGCGGCGGTTTACTTCTTTATGATCGCTCCAATGAATGCCTGGAAGGCACGCGCTGCGCGCAATGCGATTCCTGCCGATCCCACAAGCAAGAAATGTCCGGAATGCCTGAGCGAAATTCCCATTGCCGCGCGACGCTGCGCCTTTTGCGCTTCAGTGGTCTCAACGCCTACGGCGCCGGCTAACGCTTAGTTTCAGGGAACGCGGAGTGCTCTAAGCGGCACTCTGCGCAACGCATGAAAGAGACGCTGGACTGCGGTGTCCGGCACTGTCATCTCATTTTTTTGCGAACGCTCTCTTTGTCGGCATGGTCACAATCACGCAGGTTCCGGAAGATCCTTCCGCTGTTCTGCTGCGCACGCGGATGCTGCCGCCATATTTGTTGGCGATTCCGCGGGCCATCCAAAGCCCCAGACCGCTGCCCTTTTCCGGCTTAGTGGAAAAGAAAGGCTCAAAAATGCGGTCACGATGTTCACGCGCAATACCGGGACCATCATCGGCGATGATGAAACGGAATTCGGTCCGCACGCCTGCGCCGGATGTCCGGTTGTAAAGTTTTATCCGGACAAGGCTGCGGCTCTGTTCAGCCGCATTTTCCATGAGCGCGGTAATTTGCTGGCGCAGGTCCGCATCGATCCCATAAAATTCGCACGGTGAGAGATCAGCCTCAAAGCGAATTCCCTTTTTCTTGATTCGTGAATCCAGGTTCACCAGTGTATCTTTCACCACGTCCTCCACCTGGATATGCTGTGCAGAGGCCGTGCGATTATAGAGACCGATCATCTGCCGCGTGATCTTGGTAATGCGCCAAAGCGATTCCTGGGCCGTGCCAAGCAGTTTATCCGCCGGCATTGGTCCGTTGTCCAGCCGAAGCAAAAAAAGCGCATTGGTAAGCGCCGCCAGCGGATTATTGATCTCATGGGCCAGGGCATTGGCCATGCGCGCGCCGGCCGCATTCAACTCGCTGGAATTCAAAGCTTCTTCCGCGCGCTTGAGTTCGGTGATGTCGCGGGAAATCCCCACAATGCCAATCACCGCTCCTGTGGAATCCCGGCAAACATTCTTGGAGGAATGCAGATGCCGCACGCCATCTGCGTAAGCGCGCGTCTCCTCAAAAACTTCTGAAATTCCGGTAGCCATGATCTGGCGGTCTTTTTCCATGATGTGCCGGGCATGCTCTTCAGGAAAGAGGGCGCGGTCGTCTTTCCCGATGATCTCTTCTGCGCTCTTACCCACTGATTTCGCGGCGGCCGGATTGACGAACACATATCGCCCTTCGCGGTCTTTCATGTAGATGAAATCCCCGGTGCTCTCCAGCAACGTTTCCAGCACAAGCCTGTGCTGCGCGAGAGCTTCCTCTGCTGTTTGCGTAACAGGCAAAGGCGCGGCCTCAAGGGCACGCTGAGTATTCGGTTTTTTCAACGACATGGGCACAGCTTGAGGGGCCCGAAAGCCACTCGAAAAGTGCCTTGAGAATATAACTTCCCCGTCGGAAAGCCAAGGAATAGGTGCGCTTGCCGAGGTGATTTCAGGGAGATGCCTGAGCCGCCGTGCAAGGGCATCAGGCATTCCTCATTACTCAAGCTGCCAGAACAATCTGCTCGATTAGGAGACTTGCTCGCCCGCCCTGCGCCGTGGACGCCTTGAGAACATGACCACCATCACGCATGTACCTGAGGCGCCTTCTCTGGTGCTGGTGCGCAAGCGAATGTATCCCTCATACTTTTCCGCGATGCTACGGGTAACCCAGAGCCCCAGGCCGCTGGCCGGTTCAGCCTTGGTGGAGAAGAATGGTTCAAATAACTGGTGACGATGTTGTGGAGTAATGCCGGGACCGTTGTCTGCGATGGCCAATCGGAATCCAGCGCGAGGCCCTTTGGCTGGGCTTAAGCGGAGCTTAATCAGGCTGCGGCCCTGCTCTATCGCATTCTCCATCAGGGCAGAAATCAACTGGCGCAGGTCCGTATCAATGCCGTTAAATTCACATGGCTTCAGGGTCTTCTCAATCTGAATACCCCTGGCTATCACTTGTGACTCCACGCTGGCGAGCGTGTCTTCAACAATTTCCTGCACGTTTATTTTGTGGGGCCGCGCATTGCGATTGTAAAGGCCAATCATGTGGCGCGTAATTTTTGTAATGCGCGATAGTGAATGCTCCGCTGCATTCAGCAGTTCCTTCGAGGGAAGGATTTCCGTCCCTTGCTGGAGCAGGTAAATCGCATTGGTGATCGCAGCGAGCGGATTATTGATCTCATGGGCCAGGGCGTGTGCCATGCGGGCGGCGGCCTCATTCAAGTCTCTTGAGATCAAAGCGTTTTCCGCTTCTTTGTGCTCCGTTACATCGCGGGAAATGCCCACGATGCCAATCACCGCGCCAGAAGCGTCACGGCAAATGCTCTTGGAAGTGAACAGGTGCTGCGTGCTGCCCCCAATGGGATGGGTTTCCTCATAGACCGCGGACTTGTCCGCGACCATGAGTTCATCGTCTTTCTTCATGATTTGGCGGGCGCTGTCTGGAGGGAATAAGAAGGTATCGTCTTTCCCCACGATTTCCTGCACGGCCTTGCCCATTGAATTGGCGGCGGAAGAATTCAGGAAGACATACCGTCCTGCTCGGTCCTTCATGTAAACGTAATCCGTAGTGCTCTCAATCAGGGTCGCCAAAACCAGTTGCTGCTGGCGCAAAGCGTCTTCGCGCTCGCGCAAGGCCTTCATGGCCATCTTGTGATCGTGGATGTCCGTACAGGTGCCAAACCACTTGTCGCCCTGGCCGTCGCCGCTCTTGTGGCGAACGCCGCGGGCAAGCTGCCAGCGATATGTGCCGTCAGAGGTCTTGATCCGATATTCCGCTTCAAAGGTTTCGCCCAGTGCGGCTGCTTCTTCCCAGCGCGCCATTGTTTGCGCGGCATCATCAGGATGAATAGCGGACAGCCAGCCGTGCCCGAGCGATTTCTCCATCGACAATCCAGTCAGTTCAAGCCAGCGCTGATTGCTGTATTCCGCGAACCCCTCCGCTGAAGTAATCCACACGGAATGTGGAATGGCTTCCGCCAGGTCCTTGAATTTCCTTTCGCTCTCCCGTAGCGCGGCTTCCGCCTGCTTTTGATCATGAATATCTGATCCAATGCCGATCCAGCGTTCTACTTTTCCATTGGCATTGCGGATAGGCGTGGCGCGGGAGCGAAACCAGCGATACATGCCGTCGCGGCCGCGGAAACGATGTTCCCTCTCAAAAGGGTCGCCGCGTTTGACCGCCGCCATCCATTTCATGCGTGTCTTAGCACGATCATCCGGATGGAGATAATCGGTCCAGGCCAACCCGTCACCGCCACCCTGGGGAGAGCCGGTGTATTCATAGAATTTCGGACTTACCCAGTCCCTCCAGCCATCGGCACGGGTGGTGAAGAGAAAATCAGGGCAGACTTGTGCCAGTCCGCGAAGCTTCTGGTCAGACTGGCGTAGCGCGAGTTCCGTCAGCTTGCGCTCCGTAATGTCTTGCGAGAGACCGGCGAGGCTGACTGGATTGGCGTCTGCATCGCGCACCGTGGTGATGGTGAGATTAATATAGATTTCCGCACCCGACTTGGTCTTGTTCCGCAGCTCAGTGGTGACCTGGCCTTTTTCCATCAGCGTCCGGAACACCGAGGCGCGCACCGTAGCGAGGTCTTCAGGAGGGTAAAAGATATCGATGCTCTGGCCGATCAATTCCTGCTGCGTATAGCCATACACACGCGTGACGGCCTGATTGCAGCCCGTGATGGTTCCCTGCATGTCAGTGATGATGATGGAGTCATGGAGGTGGTCAAGGATTTCAGGATGGAGAAACAACAAATCAACCGGCGTACGTGGCTGAAGCGCAGGGGCGTTATCGCTTCCGGATAGGACATCTGGATCCTTGGGAGATTTAGAAAATTTGGGGGGCAATTGGGTACCTCAAAAACGTTGGGAGAACCCCGGGTCGTGCTTACAGTATACAAACCTTCGAGAAGTCTGCAAGTTATTAAAAATAAAAGATTTATGTCGCATGGCGAGGCTCTTTGAAATGTTCGGTGCCGAACGGATGAAGAGCGGCGCTGGATTTCCTTTTTGTGCGATTTTCGGCATCGTAGAGGAGGCGAGAAGCGCAGTGATTCTTGGTTGGCACCGCGCCGACAACTTATCCAGCCTCCTTTGGCTGTCCCTTAGAGATATTTCTCCCTTAACACCGCTTGATGGTGCGCCGTATGGCCGACGACAATGTATGCGCAGGCCCTAACGGTGAACGGATTTCCGCTGGCCGTGCCTGTACGCATCCACGCTTCTTCAGGAAGATTGCGGAAGAATGAAATCGTCGCGAGGCGAATCTCGCGGAATTCTTCCACATGCCGCGCCCATGGGATGTCGTCTGATCCGGCTGCGGCCACGGCAATGTCCTGGTCGAAGCTGGGCAGGGGCGTATCAAAGTTGCGGGCAAACCACAACGCACGCATCAGGAAGACGCGCTCGGTATCATTCACGTGGCCCCACATCTGGCGGATGCTCCACTTCTCCGGAGCGTAGCGAAAGAGAGATTTCTCTTCCGAGATGCCGCGCAGAAAAGGCAGCGTTTCATCCGTCTGGCTTTGCAGCGTATTGAGGATGTCATCGCCGGTAACGCGGTTGATCGAGCCGAAATAATATGGCGCAGCTTCACTGGCTTGGGGGCGGCCGGTTATGGAAGTGATCATGAAATTAATGTTAGCAGCGTGGGACGGACGGTGGCATAAGCATCGCATCTGCATTGATTGATCCTTATGGCAAATCTTGCCTGCGTTCCGACCTCTTGCTCTTCTCCGCGCCTCTGCGCCTCCGCGGTGAGCTTTTGCTTTTCTGATCATGCGCGATATCGATAAACGGGGCTTGCGCCCTGGGCCGTCGATCAGGAAAAATGAGCAGACATGTTTCACCGCAAAGCCAAACCCGAGCCGGTGCCGACAACGAGTGGACGCCTTGAGATCGAGCGCGACGGTCATGTTGCTTATCTGGAATACACGCTGGCAAATAAAGTCCTGCAGCTGATCCATAGTGAAGTCCCGCCGGAGTTGCGCGGCCAGGGACTGGGCTCTGAGCTGGCACATGCGGCGCTGGAGTGGGCCCGCGAACAGGGCTTCAAAGTGGATGTAATCTGCCCTTCGGTCGCGGAATACCTCACCAAACATCCTGAATACTCCGATTTGGTACTCTAACCCGGTTAAACGTCTATGCAATTGATTGCACAGAAGTTATCTGCGATTCGAATATAAGAATCTCTAATAACCCAGCTGATACGCGGCTGCACAGGTTAGAAGCCAGGTTGGAGAATTTATTGATAAAAGAAGGCAGTAGTCCCCCAACATCGGGAAAGTGGCATGCCAGACACCACGCTTACATAACATTCTTCAAAGCAGCTCGACCTCTACCGAGCCTTCCACATTAAAGTTATTAATCTTCTAGGCCAATCTATATTTCTCCGGCTATTTTGTACTCGCATTCCAGCCCTTCCGGAACCTCAAGGTTGGAAAAGACCACTAAGAACGCCACTCTTCAGGCCAACGTCGCAGACCGACTGAATCCAACCGGCTCTTGCCAGTAACGCCTGACGTGTGTCTAAACAAGGAGCTTCATCTCAATGAAAAAGAGTCGACGCGATCTTCTCAAGTTCGGAGCCATGGCCGGCGCCGGACTTGTTATCCCCAAATTCGCTTCAGCACAGACAGTCAATACCCGGGTCCACACGCAAGGCGGTGTAACGTTTCATGGACACGTCCAGCATCCGCTAGGACAACTTAAAACCGCAGCCACGCAGGGCCTGCTTACTCCCTTTGTAGACCAGCTGCCAATCATGCCGGTGATCCACCCCAATCCAAGCGGAGTGACCCACATACGCATGCAGCCTGCTTTGCAGAAAGTCCATCGTGACCTGCCGCCAACCCCGATCTGGGGCTACAACGGCATCTGGCCCGGGCCAACGATGGAAGTGCGCAGCGGCGTTCCGGTAAAGATCAAATACCACAATGACGCTTTGCCCACGACGCATCCGCTGCCGGTGGATTTCACCATCCACGGATCGGAAGCCGATAAGCCGCAAGTGCGCAACGTGGTCCACCTGCACGGCGCCAAGATCCTGCCTGAAAGTGATGGATATCCGGAAGCATGGATTTCTCCCGATGGCGTGACTGGCCCGGTGCTGTTCAATCCGGATGCTTTCGTTTATCCCAATGATCAGCAGTCCACCATGCTCTGGTATCACGACCACACACTGGGAATCACGCGCCTGAATATGATCCAGGGTTTGGCCGGCGCATACCTGATCCGTGACGCGGTGGAAGATTCGTTGAACCTTCCCAAGGGGCAATTTGAAATCCCGCTGATCATGCAAGACCGGTTGTTTAATCCTGATGGCACGTTCCTTTATCCCACGGCTGACGGCGGAACGCACCAGTTCTGGATTCCCGAATTCTTTGGCGACACCATGTGCGTGAACGGCAAGGCGTGGCCGGTGATCGATATTGAGCCGCGGCGCTATCGCCTGCGCATGCTCAATGGCTGCAACGCGCGCTTCCTGAACATGAACCTGGTCATGACGGACGCGAACGGCGTAGCTCATGGCATGGCGGGTCCGCAGTTCAACGTGATTGGCACCGATGGCGGCCTGTTGCCGGCTCCAGTAGCGCTGACCACGCTGCTGCAACTGCCGGCGGAGCGCTTTGACGTGATCGTGGACTTTACCGGCAAGGCGGGCAAGAATTTTGTGCTCACCAACAACGCTCCCGCGCCGTTCCCCGGCGGCGGAGAAGTTGTGCCCACGCAGATCATGATGTTCCGCGTCTCCAAGCCGCTGTCGTCGAAGGACACCAGCACGATTCCGCAGGTGCTGAATCCCAGGCCGATGAACCTCAATCCTCAATCCGCAGTGAAGACGCGCGACCTGATCCTTACTGAGCTTGACCGCGCATCAGACGGGTTCCCGATCATCGGGCTGCTCGACAACAAGAACTGGGACGATCCGGTTACCGAAGATCCGAAAGCGGGTTCCACGGAAATCTGGAACCTGATCAACGATACCGGTGACGCTCACCCCAAACACATCCACCTGGTGCAGTTCCAGGTGCTGAGCCGGAGGCCGTTTGACCAGGACACCTTCGACAATACGGGACAGCTTGTCTTCACCGGTCCGCCGCAGGCGCCGTTCCCAGAGGAAGTGAACGCCGCCAAAGACGTGGTGAAGTCATTCCCGGGCACTGTGACCCAGCTGATCATGAAGTTCGATCTGCCAACGGGAACGCAGGTAATTCCAGGACATCACTACAAGTATGTCTGGCATTGCCACATCCTTGAACATGAAGACAACGAAATGATGCGTCCAATGGACATCATTGGATAAATCGAGCGAATGGCGCGCGACCGGCTGTGTAGTTTGCAGCCGGCCGCCGCTTTGTGTGGCGGGCGCCACACAAGCTTTTCTCATTCATTCATCTTTATCGATCAAGTACAGGGGCCATTTATGAAATTTCGCGCGTTCGTTGCCTTCATCTTTATGTTTGCTGGTTCGCTTTACGCGCAGGATAAGCCTGCTCCTGTCGCGCTGCCCGTGCCGGACATCAAAGTGGTAAATCAAGATGGCCGGCACGTGCGTTTCAACAGCCAGGTAGTGGATGGACGCATCGCTATTGTTACGGGATTTTTTACCACCTGCAGCTCCATGTGTCCCATAACGCAGGAAAAGCTTGCCCAGGTGGCGAAGCTGCTGGGCCCGCGACTGGGAAAAGATGTGGTGATTGTTTCAGTGAGTGTGGATGCGGACAACGACACGCCTGCGCGAATGAAAGATTGGGCAGAAAAATTCCACACCGGCCCCGGATGGACTCTGCTGAGTGGCAACCGCGTAGAGGTGGATACGCTGCTGAAGT
>Ga0105245_10004409_pt1 | contig 12451 bp, 11 predicted proteins | sample KBSM54metaG_FD_81523 | JGI IMG/M metagenome (GOLD analysis project Ga0105245, IMG submission 81523) | Miscanthus rhizosphere microbial communities from Kellogg Biological Station, Michigan, USA - KBS M5-4 metaG | ecosystem: Host-associated > Plants > Roots > Rhizosphere > Soil | place... | reverse complement strand
GGAGAGGTTTCATGCATGGGTACACCCCGCGGACTCCCTCATGCTAACACCGCGATAATTGGAGGCTTCCCGGGCGGCGCGCTAAGGCAGGAAGACCGACCGGTTGATCCAGAGAATGTTATCCCAGCTCAGGACGCTCTCCGTGCCATCGAAGAGCTTGGCGAAGCTGCCGCCGGAGCCCTTGAAGGAAAACGTCTTCACCCGGTCGGGAGGATTGGTGGTGACGTTCTTCAGAATATCCAGGACCTGCTCCTGTTTAGAGATTTGATAAAAGCTCGGATTCTTCGCCGAATAGAACTTTATCTCCGCCGGATTGGCCTTGTTCCCCACGCCCGGTTCGAAGCTAATGTGCAATTCGAGTCTTTCACCGGAAGCCGCCGCAAACGTCCAGTCCTGACTGCTGATCGCCACGCCGCCCAAGTATGAGTTCACCCGCTTGGCGTCGTGCGTGGCCGCCTGCTTGTACATGCCGAACGGTCCGGGAGCGTCGGCAGGATCCTCGGACAGCCCGCCGATCACCAGCTGCACGTTTGCGCCCGCCGGGTCCTTCACCGGGGCCACCAGGTACACCAGGCGATTCGAGCCCTTGCCAACCGGCTTTCCGTCAGGACCGTTGATGGTAACCCGGTCAATAAAGACCGCCCGCAGATTGCAGTCCTTAGCTGCGCCCTGAGCGGCGACGTTGAGCGTCCAGCCCTTAGGCAGGTACGACGCCAGGGCGGCCTCGGGAACCTTCAGGTCCAGCTGGAATCGGGTTTCGGCGCTGTATTCCTGCAGCGTTTGGGCCATTGCGAAAGGCGCCAAGACTGCAAATAGAAGCGTGTGTTTCATTTGGCGCAATGATATCAAAGCGGGAGGCGACAGGATCGCTTGTCCTACTTGCGCTTCGCGCGCTGCCCCAACGCGTCGTAGGCGGCGTATTTGTAGAGTTCGGAGAGCGTCGGATAGTTGAAGCAGATCTGGATGAACAGGTCTGCGGTGGATTCCTGCAGGAGGGCGGTCAATCCTACGTGAATCAACTCGGTGGCCTGCTCGCCGATCACGCTGACTCCCAACAGCCGCATGTCCTCTTCGCGGAACAGGAGCTTGAGGAAGCCGTCGCGATCGCCGATGATCTGCCCGCGCGGATTGTGCTCATAACGCGCGCGTCCGGCCACGTACGGGATGTTCGCCTTTTGCAGCGACTCTTCGGTTTCGCCGGCCACGGAGCATTCCGGAATCGTGTAAATGCCGTAGGGGAGAATCGGCGCGACCGCCGTCTTGTATTTCAGGTCGAACGCGTGGACCATCGCGACGCGCGCCTGTTCCATGGAAGTGGATGCCAGTGCGGGGAAGCCGATCACGTCGCCGGCAGCGTAAATGTGCTGCGCCGCCGTTTGATAATGCGCGTTGACTTCGATCTGGCCGCGGGAGCTCGGTTTCACGCCGACCGCTTCCAGATTCATGCCGCCGGTGTTTCCAGACCGTCCTGCCGCGGCGAGGAGCGTGTTTACGTTCGCGGTCTTTCCCGATTTGAGCTGGACACTGAGCAGGCCGCCGGCTTCGACACCGTCAATGCTTTCGTTGAGCAATAGCCGGATTCCCATCTTGGCCATGCTGGCCGCGAGCGCATTCGAGATTTCGCCATCCAGAAATTGCAGGAGCCGGTCGCGACCTTCCACCAGTGTGACCTCGACGCCCAAGGCCTGAAATAAGCACGCATACTCGCATCCGATAACTCCGCCTCCGCCGATCAGCATGGTCTTGGGAATATCGCCGATGGCCAGGATCGTGTCGGAATCGTATACGCGCGGGTCATCGAACGGAAAGTTGGCGGGGCGATGCGGGCGCGATCCCGTGGCGATCAGGAAATAGTCCGCGGTTAATGTGACCGCCGCGCCGCTGTCCTGCGCGATCGAGATCGTATGCGGATCGGTGAACGACGCGAATCCGCGGTACTGATCGACGTGGTGGCGCTCCAGGTTGGTTTGAATGCGAGCACGTTCCGTTTCGGTGACGTTGTGCTGGTGGAATAGAAAATCCCGGGCAGTTACCTGATCTGACAATCCCAGAGTGATGCCGTGGAGGCCTCGCTGGCGGAATCCGGAAAGATACAGCGCGGTCTCACGCAGAGTCTTGGAGGGAAGCGTGCCGGTGTTGGCGGCTGCCCCGCCCAAAGCGGCAGCTTTCTCCACGAGGGCAACCTTCTTGCCGAAGTAAGCGGCCTGGGCCGCACCCTTTTCGCCCGCGGGTCCCGAGCCGATCACCACCAGGTCATATTTGCCGGCGCTCATTCCAACTATGGTCTCTCAGATCAGAGCGTTCTTGATTGTTTGACCGCGGGCACATTCCGCGTGATGACGCTTATTGGGGATGAATCACCAGAGTGTCCTTGGCGTCCACTTTGTCGAACTGCATCGGGAAGCTGGTGCCGCCGTAATATGAGCTCCACTGATCCTTGTAGTGTTTCGAGAGCACATGCCCGGATTCGCCGGTCACCAGGTTGGCCTGCGATTGGTCCAGATTCGCCAGGTCTACCACCATCCGCATCGACGGCCCCAAGCGCTGCGTGGTCTGCTTGATGCTGCTGGGCGACCCGCTCATGGGCACGGGTCCGATATTGAAATAACGGCCTACGAAAAACAATTGCCCGCCCACGGGATGATTCAGCTCCAGCCGGATCCACTGGCCGTAGTCCCAGTGGGCGACGCTGGATCCTTGTAGCTTCGCTCCGGCGTCGACCGCGGCCGCGAGGGAATTCACCAGCAATTCGTCATAGCTGGGAAACCAATTTGCCGGACGTTCCCGCAGAAGGCGTTCGATCACGACGGGAGCAAGACGTGCGGTATAGTCGCTTTCGGCGCCGGGAGCGGCAGCTTTCGCAGCGGCCTTGCGCAGTTCCGCATCCAGCAACGACACCACCAAGGGAGCCGCCATTCTCTGCTCCATCTGGCCGTTCCAATTTCGTAATGCGTCTGCTGCTTCGCGAACCTGGGGATTCGATCCAGGGTGCTTGTCCCAGGCCCGCACAGTTTCCTGAGCTAAGAAATGGAAGTAGGACGAATACAGATCCTTCTGGACGCCCAGCATCTCGGCGGCCTGCCATTTGTCACGCGAAGCCAACAGCGTGCGAATTCCGCGGGCACGGTAGGGCGGTGCGAAACCTCCATTCACTGTGTAGCGATAATCCTCGGGAAATGGATTCTGATTCGCAGATACGATCATCCCGCTTGCTGGATTGAACGTCTGCGGAAGATCGTCATATGGAATAGTTCCGTTCCAGGCGCAATCATTACTGGCGCCGTCGGCTGGGACGTCGCCGCGACAACCTTGGCGATTGGGCAACCTGCCGGCTGCGTGATAGCCGATGTTTCCAGTCACATCAGCGTAAACAAAGTTCTGCCCTGGACCAGAATAGCGGCGCAGCGCCTGATTGAAATCCTCCCAATTGGCCGCTTTGTCGAGTGCCAGGAAGGGAAACTCCATCACGCCGGCCTCGGCGGCCATCCAGCGGAGCGAGTAGCTTTTTCCGTCATCGTTCAGCACCACCGGACCGTGCTCGGTAAGCCAGGCATCGGCCTGCAGCGCCTTCTGCCCCTTTACGCCGATCCAATCGCGATCCAGCGCAGCCTGCTTGGTTTGCCCCTCTACCTGGTATCGCCCGGTGCGTTCGTCTATTGTTTCCCGATACAGGTCCTGGACGTCGAATTCGAGATTCGTCACGCTCCAGGCGATGTTGCGATTGTGGCCGAGAATCACGGCGGGAATACCGGGGAGCGCCGCGCCGGTAACATCCAGATCCGCAGCTTTCAGGTGGATCAGATACCAGGGCGACGGGATGGACCATTCCAGGTGCGGATCGCCGGCCAGAATCGGTTTGCCGCTGGCAGTGTGCGCTCCGGAAATCGCCCAGGCGTTCGATCCCGGAGCCACCTCTGTTCCTGTTCGATCGGGATACAGGAAATTCACCTTGTGCGCGTCGCCGACTCCCAGCAGGTGCTGCTTGCGGATCTCCTCGGGCCAGGAAGTTGTCAGCGTGCGATACATCTGCAATGCAGCCAGGAGACTATCTTCAATCCTCCAGGGGCGCGGACTGTAGTTCAGCAGCGTGAATTCCAGAGGCAGGCGGCCGCGATGGGTCTCGAGGAAATAGTTTACGCCGCGCGCGTATGCCGCGAAGATGGCTTTCGCTTCGGGCGCCAACATTTTCATCTGCGCTTCGGCAATGCGCGCCATGCGCAGCCGGCGCGATTCGCGGTCTTGTTCGACCGCGGCCGGGCCGACGATTTCGGCCAGCTCGCCTGCAGCCAGGCGGCGGAACGCATCCATTTGCCACATCCGGTCCTGCGCGGTTACGTAGCCTTGCAGGAAAATTGCGTCCTCCCAGGTCTCCGCCGAGATGTGCGGAACCCCCAGGCTGTCTCGAATCACGGTGGCTCGTGCCGCGATGGGTGCGGCGACCTCGCCCGAGGTTTCCGGCAGGGTCCGCCAGGCGAACCAGTAAGCGGCGCCTAGTGCCGCAACCAATAAAACCGCTATGCTCAGATTGATCGCCCGCAATAAGGGCGTATTGAATAGCACGGCTCGATTGTAGCGGACTAAAATGTCACTCCGCTTTACTCTACTGCTCGCGATCGTCGTTCTGAACGGGTTCTTCGCCGCCGCGGAGGTGGCTCTGGTATCCGTTCGTCGTTCCCGGCTGGACCAACTGGCGGCCCAGGGAAACGTATCGGCGCGCGCAGCGTTGGAGCTTCTTGCGAATCCCGAACGCCTGCTGAGCGTCACTCAGGTCGGCGTAACGCTGGCTAGTTTGGGCCTGGGGTGGGCGGGTGAGCAGACGCTCTACAATGTGATCCTGGGGATATTCACCCCGTTGCTGACACCCGCACGGGAAGTCTTTATTCACGGCGTGAGTTTTACCTTCGCTTTCCTGGCCATCAGCTTTGTGCACGTCGTGATCGGTGAAGTGGTGCCCAAGAACCTGGCGCTGGATAAGGCCGACCGGCTGGCGCTGCTAGTGGCGCCCGCGCTGCTGGTGTTCAATCGGATCTCGGCGCCGTTTGTGTACGTAGTAGAGCGAGCCTCCGCCGGATTGTCCCGGGCCATGGGTCTCCGCGGCCACGGCGGGGGCGGACATTCCGCCGAGGAGCTCAAGTTCATTCTGGAATCGAGCCGTCGCGAAGGCCATCTGGAGACGTTCGAAGAGGACGCGATTCAAAAGATGCTGGGGCTCAAGGATATCTACGCCCGCGAGGTGATGACGCCTCGCATCGACATTGTTTCTGTGCCTGAGGACGTGAGCTTGGACGAACTCCTCAGGATCATGCTGGAACACAAGTATTCACGAGTTCCGGTTTATCAAGGTAAGCCCGAACACATCATCGGGTTCGTTCACTACAAGGATCTGATGCGCGTCTGGCGCGAGCGCAAGAACGCCACCGATCGCCGGCAGCCGGCTGTACCCTTTCGTTTGCGGCGCTACCTGCGCGACCTGTTGGTTGTGCCGGAAACCAAGCCCTTGAGCCAACTGATCGACGAGTTCCGCACGAATCACACACATCTGGCGATGGTTGTGGATGAATTCGGAACCATCACCGGCATGGTCACACTGGAAGACCTTCTGGAACAGATATTTGGTGAAATCGGCGACGAGCATGACATTCGCCGGCCCCTTCCGGTAGCCGGCGCGAGCGTGATCGAAGTAGACGGAGGAACCAACATTCGCGATCTGGCTTCACAATATGGAATCGAACTGCCGGGCGATGCGGGATTCGAGACACTGGCCGGCTTTCTGCTGTTCCGGCTGGGTTATATTCCGGCGCCTGGCGACACCGTGACCAACGACTCACACATCTTCATCGTGCAGGAAATGGATCGCAACCGTATTGTGAGGGTGAAGATTATCACGCAGCGGTCCGCCGAAACTCGCGTCGAAAGTACCTAATCATTCTTCTTGGCAGATTGCCCCGCGACCTCGGCCAGCAATTCCCGCACCGTCTGCCTGGAGACAGGATGCCGCAGATCCGGCGTAAGCTCGGCGAGCGGCGCCATCACGAAGCGGCGCTCCGTCATGCGGGGATGCGGAATCTCCAGATCCTCGGATTTCACGATGGCGTTCCCGTAGAGCAGAATATCGATGTCGATCAATCGCGGGCCTTTGGGCATGCGCCTCTGGCGTCCCATTTCGCGTTCGATGCGCTGAATCCGCTGGAATAGCTGGCGCGGCAGCAGGTCCGATTCCACCTCAACCACCTGATTCAAGAACCAGGGTTGATCGAGAACGTCGCGCGGCTCGGTTTCCCATACGGAAGATGTCCGCAGGATCCGTACGCTGTCGCAGGCCAGACGGGCGATGGCGTCAGCCAGATTCGCCTTGCGGTCGCCCAAGTTCGACCCCAGCCCCAGGTACGCAGTCTTCATTAAAACAAGGTGTTCTGAGCGCCGCGAATCTTTCGCGGGATCTTGAAATATTCGAAGGCCTGATCCGTGCCCATCCGTCCACGCGGTGTCCGATCCAGGAACCCGAGCTGGATCAGATACGGCTCGTAGACTTCTTCGATCGTGTCGGGCTCCTCATCGTTGGACGCGGCAATGGTATTCAGCCCCACCGGTCCGCCGCGATATTTTTCCAGCACCGTGAGCATGATCTTCTGGTCGATCTCATCCAGCCCGAAGCGGTCCACTTCCAACAGGTCCAGCGCGCGCGTGGCCACATCGGCATCCACCCGGCCCGAGGCTCGGACCTGGGCGAAATCGCGTACGCGGCGCAGCAGACGATTGGCGATACGCGGGGTTCCGCGGCTGCGGCGTGCGATCTCCTGAGCGCCCTGGTTGTCTACTTCGATTTCAAGCAGCCGCGCGGAGCGCAACACGATGCGCCCAAGCTCTTCTTGCTCGTAATGATTCAGACGCAGGACCAGTCCGAATCGGCCGCGCAATGGAGCGCTGATTAATCCCTGCCGCGTAGTCGCGCCGATTGCCGTGAACTTCTTCAGCTCCATTGCCACCGTGCGTGCGCCGGGACCGGTGCCGATCAGGATGTCCATGCGGAAATCCTCCAGAGCGGAATAGATCATCTCTTCCACGTCCGGCTGGAGCCTGTGGATTTCATCAATGAAGAAAACTTCGCGTTCCTGGATATTGCTCAGGATGCCCACCAGGTCCAGCTTCTTCTGAAGAACGGGTCCAGAGGTCTGCTGCATGGTGACGCCCAACTCAGCGGCTATGATTCCGGCGAGCGTCGTTTTCCCCAATCCTGGAGGTCCGTAGAGCAGCACGTGATCCATGGCCTCGCCGCGGCGCCGGGCGGCTTCGATCGCGATGGCAAGGTTTTCTTTTACTTTGGCCTGGCCGGCAAAATCGGACAGCCGATTGGGGCGGAGTGTGGCTTCGAATTGCCGTTCTTCCTCCCGCAGTGACGCGGAAACGATGCCGTCTTCACGCATGAAGCTTTAGTGTACTAGCTACGGCCTATCGCACCAGTTTCAAGGCTCGGCGGAAGAGCCCGTCGAAATCGTTACCCTCGGCGGCCGATCGAGCCTTGGTCACGGCTGCCTCGGCCGCGGGGCGCGATACTCCGAAATTCGCCAGCGCCGAGATAACGTCTTCTTCCACTGTATTGAACATGCTCTTTGCGGGCACGGCACCCCCGCGTGCGACTCCCGGTAGAAGATCGAGCTTGTCGCGCAGCTCCAACACCATCCGCTCGGCGGTCTTTTTCCCGACACCCGGAATTCGCACTAGCTGCTCGATAGAGCCCTCGCGGATGGCCTGAGCCAGATCGTGCGCCGTCAGGCCTCCGAGCGTTGTGATCGCCAGCTTGGGTCCGATACCGCTCACGGTAATCAGTTTTTCAAACAACGCTTTGTCGGGATGCGAAACGAATCCGAAGAGCGTCAGGGCGTCCTCGCGTACGTGCGTATGGATGTGCAGCTGCACTTCGGTGCCGGTCTCGGGGAGCGACGAATACGCGGAGACCGGGATCGTCACCTCGTAACCGACCCCGCCGGTATCCACGATCACCAGGTTCGGATGTTTTTCCAGAAGCGTTCCCCGCAGATGGGCGATCATTAACACTTAGGATACGCATGCGGAGAAGATTCTTTGTAGACGAGGTGCGCCACGGCCATGCCCAGATTGTCGGTGAAGACGCCCGTCACCTGAGCCGCGTCCTGCGCGTCGAAGCCGGGCAGCGCTACGAAATCTCCGATAACCGCGACGTGTATCTGGCCGAGATCGGCACCGCGCACAAAGGAAAGATCGATTTCGAGGTGCTGGAGAAACTCCCTGCGTCGCTGCCCTCCGCACGATTCGAGTTGTACGTCGCGCTGATCAAGTTCGATCGCTTTGAATGGATTGTCGAAAAAGCCACGGAGTTGGGCGTGACCGAAATCGTTCCCGTCGAAGCGTCGCGAAGTGAACGCGGGTTGGAGAAAGCTGCGGGAAAGCGCCTGGAACGCTGGCGCAGGATCGCGCTCGAAGCCAGCCAGCAATCCCGCCGGGCGCATCTTCCTGAGATCGCCGAGCCCGTGCCCCTCGCTCAGGCGTTGACGCGTGCCGGGACCTATCGGTATGTGCTGGATGAGAGTTCGGGAGGCATCCCGCTCTTCAATGCGCTTCCCGCCGAAAGGACCGTCCAGGACACGGTAGCGATCCTGACGGGTCCGGAAGGCGGTTGGACCCAGGAAGAACACGGTTCTTTCAGCGCCAGCGGATGGATGTCTGTCTCCATGGGGCCGTTGATTCTGCGCGCTGAAACTGCAGTGATCACCGCAGTCGCGTTGATCACGCAAGCGTGGCTGGTAAGCCCTGCTGCTAAGATGGTGCGTTGATCCATCGTTTAGTTTTCGAAAATCTAAAGCACCGTCCGGTGCGGACCCTGTTGAGCGTCTTCGCCATCGGCGTCGAGGTCACGCTGATCCTCACGCTGGTGGGCGTGAGCCGGGGCGTCCTGAGCGACATGGCATCGCGTTCCCGGGGCACCGGGGCGGATATTCTCATTCGGCCGCCGGAAAGCGCCGGATTTTCGTTTTCCTACACCATGCCGGAGAAGATTGTGGACCTTGTCCGCGCCAAGCCGCACGTCGCGATGGCAACTGGTACGTATGTCAAGTCCATCGACTCCTTCAACTCCATTACCGGCATTCACCTGGACGAATTTAACGCGATGAGCGGCGGACTGAAGATCATCAAGGGACGTTTGTTCCAGGGCCCCGATGACCTGGTGGTCGATGAGATTTTCGCCAAGCAGCACCACGATCTTCAGCCGGGAAGTTCCATCGATTTCGGTCACAACTGGAAGATCTCCGGCATCGTCGAGCAGGGCAAGCTTTCCAGGACCTTCGCGGACATCGGGAGAATGCAGGAACTGTACTCCGGAAACGATCGGGTTTCCGCCATCTACATTAAGCTCGACGACCCCGCGAACACGGAGGCCGTTAAGGCAGCGCTGCAAAAGGACCTGGATACTTACAAGGTCGATTCCATCGAAGAGTTTGTTTCCTTGTTCAGCACCAATAGCGTTCCCTATATCGAGGCCTTCACAAAAGTGGTCATCGGCATCGCGGTTCTGATCGGATTTCTGGTGGTGTGTCTCTCGATGTATACGGCCGTGCTGGAGCGCACGCGCGAGATCGGCATTTTGAAAGCCTTAGGCGCATCGCCGGGATACATCGTTGGAATTCTGCTGCGCGAAACGGTGATGCTGGCGCTGGTTGGAACCGTCGTAGGCATCGCGATGACCTACGGAACACGCTCGCTGCTGGGAGTTTTTGCGGTGTCCTTCCCGCAGGAAATTGTGCCGGACTGGTATCTTCCGGTGACGGGGATCGCCTTGGCCGGCGCCATCGTAGGTGCGCTTTATCCGGGGTTGCGTGCGGCGCGCCAGGACGCGATCGAGGCTCTGGCTTATGACTAACGTCGTCGCCCAGAATCTCACCAAGACCTATCGCGTCGGCGAAATCGAAGTGCACGCGCTGCGGGGCGTGGATCTCAAGATCGAAGGCGGCGAGTTCGTGGCCATCGTCGGACCCAGCGGATCCGGCAAATCCACGCTATTTAACATTCTGGGAGGCTTGACGCCGCCGACTTCAGGAACGGTGCTGATCGGCGGGCGCGACCTCATCCAGATGAGCGAAGCGGATCGGACGCTGCTGCGCAAAACCACGGTAGGCTTCGTGTTTCAGAAATACAATCTTCTGCCGACGCTGACCGGCGGCGACAACATTGAGATCGCCCGTCACATTGCGGGTAAGAAGGACCATGAGCGCGATCCTCAGTTTGAGGAAACTCTCAAGTTATTGGGGATCGGCAGCCGACTGAACCACAAACCCCGCGCCCTGTCCGGCGGAGAACAGCAGCGTATCGCTATCGCCCGGGCTCTGGTGAATCATCCGGCGCTGCTGCTGGCCGACGAGCCTACCGGAAATCTGGACACGGAGAATTCCACTGCCGTGCTGTCGATCCTGCAAGGCCTGAACAAGCGCCTGGGCCAGACGATTCTCATGATCACTCACAACCCGGAGGCGGCCGCCTATGCGGACCGTATCGTGACCATGCGCGATGGCCGCATCGTGAATTGAGGGAGGCTCAAGGTCTTGCGCGTCGCGCCCGTCCTGTTCGCCAGCGTTCTGGCATTTGCCGCGATTGAGGGCATTGTATTCCACACGGGTCTGTATCCCTGGATGGTCAGTCCCGATTCGTCCACCGGGTCCGTTGAAACCATGCTGCGCAACGAACGCCTGCGCCCCAAGATCGGCGGGCAGGTCCTGGGCATCGGCGATTCACGCATGCTGCTGGAGCCTCGAATCTCGAACGAGCACACTGCGGAAACCGGCTACACGTTCGGTAATATCGGTACGCCCGGGGCGACGCCGCGCGCCTGGTATTACATGCTGCGCGACGCCGATCCGGACGCCCGCCTCTATCGCGCCATCGTGATCGCTGTTGAAAGCTACGATGACTGGGATACCTGGGGCGATGAAGCCGACAGGGAACCGGATCTCAGCTACGTGATCGCACGTCTGCGGCTGAGCGATCTATGGGAATTCAGCCGCTCCTATCACGATCCCTGGCTGCAGTGGAAAGCTGCTCGCGGGATTCTGCTCAAAGGGCTGGTCTATAAACGCGACTTCGAGAATTTTCTGCTCCATCCCGTCTACCGCATCCGGTACGTCAAGCTGTCGAACCGCGATTCGTTCATGTGGGTCTATGACTATCAAGGTCCGCCCGACACAGTCACCGATTACCGCGTGGATTGGGAAGCGCGCAAGATCACGGCGCCGCCGAATGCCGACCCAGTGCGACTGGCCGGCCTGAAGAGCCGCGTGCTGGATCCGCTTCCGCCGGAAACCGGGAGTTACAGCCGTTACTTGAAGTATTGGTTCGGCAGGATTCACGAGCACTATCGCGGATCGCCGACGCGTTTGATTTTCTTGCGCCTTCCGCGCGGCGGCTGGGTACGTCCGGACCAACCTCGCTACAATCCGCACAGCTCGGTTCGGGATCTGGTGGCGCAATCGAACGTTACGCTCATCGACGAACATTTTTTTGATTCTCTGGAAAAACCCGAGCTCTTTCGCGACCAAATGCACCTGAACGGTCGCGGGATGGACCAATTCTCGCTGATGATCACCCAAGAAGTGAGCCGCATCCTGGGACCGCCCCGCTAGTCGCGCATGCTCTTTAACACGCCCCAGTTCTTCGGCTTCCTGCTGGTGACCGTGGCGCTGTTCTATATTTCACCCAAACCTGCGCGCCGATGGATTCTGCTCGCCGCCAGTTACTTCTTCTACATGAGCTGGAACTGGCGATTCGTTCCCCTGCTGCTTTCGCTCACGGTGATCGACTATGTGGCCGCCATCTGGATGGAGCGCGTGAAAAGTCCGGGCCGGCGAAAAATGTTTCTGGTGCTGAGTCTGGCCGCCAATCTCGGATTCCTGGGCTTCTTCAAGTACTACAATTTTCTCGCTGGCATGCTGGCCGAAGTGCTGCGCCAGGATCCGCACGCATTCGCGCTTGCTATCGTGCTGCCGCTGGGCATCAGCTTCCACACGTTCCAAAGCATGTCGTACGTGGTGGACGTGTATCGCCGCGAGCAGAAGGCCATCCGCGATCCGATCGACTACGCCTTGTTCATCGCCTTCTTCCCGCAACTGGTCGCCGGCCCCATTGTCCGCGCCGGTGAATTCTTCGCGGATTACTACAAGTGGATGCCTCCAGTCAGCGAAGAGAAGCTGCGCGGAGTGCTGTGGATCCTGCTGGGGCTGATGAAGAAGATGGCGCTGGCCGATCACTTCGCCCAGATCGCCGATGCGTACTTCCAGAACCTGGCCGCGCATCCCGGCGCACCGGCCGCGTGGAGCGGAGTGGGCGCTTTCGCGATGCAAATCTTCTTCGATTTTTCCGGCTACACGGATATGGCCATCGGCATGGCGCTGCTGCTGGGTTTTCATTTTCCCGTGAATTTTCGCCG
>Ga0105245_10004401_pt1 | contig 12459 bp, 12 predicted proteins | sample KBSM54metaG_FD_81523 | JGI IMG/M metagenome (GOLD analysis project Ga0105245, IMG submission 81523) | Miscanthus rhizosphere microbial communities from Kellogg Biological Station, Michigan, USA - KBS M5-4 metaG | ecosystem: Host-associated > Plants > Roots > Rhizosphere > Soil | place... | reverse complement strand
TCGATCCAGACCCGGCCCAGATAAGTGGCGGCGGCCCGCAGCGTCATGGCGCCAAAGCCTCCCAGCGCCAGCGGCAGCAGCCAGGCGGCGTCATGGCGGGTGAAGATGTACTTGATCTCCCAGTTCACCAGCTGCGGCACCAGGGTGATGGTGGCAGACGACACCACCATGCAGAGGGTGGCGAGCAGGAACAGGCCCCAGCGACGGCTAATGTAATCACGGAACAACCGCGCGATCACCTGCCGCGCCGCTTGCGGCTGCGGGCTGTCGGTCGGGACGGGGGGAACCGGAGGCATCGCTCCGACCTCTAGCATGCGTCAGAGGGGGCCGCGAGGGTGAAAAAGCCGTTAGGCTGCAACCGCTTAATGGTCGTGAGGCTCGTCCGGGTCCATCAGATGATGGATGTGGACCACGAAATAGCGCATCTGCGCCTGATCCACCGTGCCTTGGGCCTTGGCCGCCCAGGCGGCGCGGGCCTCGGCGAAATTGGGATAGAGGCCGACAATGTCGATCTTGGAAAGGTCCTTGAACTCCACCCCGCCGGTCGAGACCAGTTCGCCCCCCATCACCAGATGCAGCAACTGCTTGGGCTTGTCCTTGGCCATAACCGGTCCCAAGATGATGCCGGCACATTCAAGCCGACTCGGATGCGGTGTCTAAGGACTCTTATTGTCGCAGACGCTCGATAATCTGGGCATGCAGTTCCGGTCCTGCCGCCACCATGCTCGATTGCCGCGCTTCTGCCCGGTTATAGAGCAGTGGCGCGCCATGACGGTCGCTGATGCGCCCGCCGGCTTCGCGCAGGATGATGTCGGCTGCCGCCAGATCCCAGTCGCGCTTGGCCGAAAGGCTCACTGTGGCATCGAAGCTGCCATCCGCCACCAGGGCGACGCGATAGGCTACGGAATTGCGCGTCTCCACCTGCATCTGCGGCCAGGGCGCGCAGCTGAGCTGACTGCGGTCGCCCATCATGGCGCAGCCGGCCAGGCCCTGGCGGGCGCTGACATGGATGGGGTCGCCGCCCAGGAAGGCGCCGCCGCCCGCCGCCGCCTTGTAGAGATGATCGAGCATGGGATTGTAGACCACGCCCGCCACTGGCACGCCGTCCCGGACCACCGCGGCGCAGATGGTGAAATGCGGCCGTCCCTTTAGAAAGGCGACGGTGCCGTCGATCGGATCGACAATGAACAGTGCGGCATGACCCAGCCGCGTCCTGTCGTCGACGCTTTCTTCCGACAGCCAGCCGTAATCCGGCCGCGCCGCGGTCAGCACGGCCTTCAGATGCGCATCCACTTCCAGGTCGGCCTCGGTGACTGGACTGCCGCCCTGCTTGCTCCAGCTCTTGCAGCCCTGCTCGAAATACCGGCGCGCGATCTCTCCCCCAGCGCGGCAGGCCGCTTCCAACAGGGCAAGGTCTGCGTCCAGTTCCAAGTCAGGCTCCGGCCAGGGTCATTCCCTCGATACGCACTGTGGGCGAATTGGTGCCGTGGCGGAACTGCAGGTCGCTGGCCGCCACAAGATTGGCGAACATCTGGATCAGGTTGCCGGCGATGGTGACTTCCGACACCGGAAAGGCGATCTGCCCATTCTCGATCCAGAAGCCGGCCGCGCCCCGGCTGTAATCGCCGGTGACGGTGTTGACGCCCATGCCCATCAGTTCGGTGACATAGAAGCCGCTCTTGATGTCGGCGATCAGGGCAGCGGGGGAAAGCGCGCCCGGTTCCAGATACAGGTTGGTGACGGAGGGGCCGGGCGGCCCCGAGGTGCCGCGCGCGGCATGGCCGGTGGTTTCCAGCCCCAGTTGCCGGGCGCTGGCGCAGTCCAGAAGCCAGGTGGTGAGGACGCCGTCCTCGATCAGGGCGCGGCGGGCATTGGCGACGCCTTCGCCGTCGAACGGCTTGGAGCGCAAGCCGCGTGGCCGATGCGGGTCGTCGATGACGGAGACGCCGGCGCCGAACACGCGCTGCCCCTTCCTGTCCTTGAGGAAAGAGACGCCACGGGCGATGGCGGTGCCGGAAATGGCGCCGGCAAAATGACCCAGCAGGCCGGCGGCTTCGTCGGGATGGAAAACCACCGGGACGCTTTGGGATTTCATGCTGCGCGGGTTCAGCCGCCGCACCGCCTTCTTTCCGGCCGTGGCGCCGATGTCGCCTGTCGGGCGAAGGTCGCCGGCATGGCGCGTGCTGTCATAGTCATAGTCGCGCTCCATGGCGGTGCCTTCGCCCGCCAGCACCGAGACGCTGATGGAATGGCTGGTGCCGGCATAGCGGCCGTAAAAGCCGGTGGAAGTGGCCAGCGCCACGGCGCTGCGCGAAAAGGAAGCGCCGCCGCCTTCGGAATTGGTGACACCCGCGACCGCCAGGGCAGCGCCTTCGACATCGCGCGCCAGTTCGATCAACCGCTCGGCGGCGGGTTCGGTCTGGTCTTCCAGGTCGAGGGCCGGGATGTCGCGCGCCAGCCGGTCCTGCGGCGCCAGCCCGGCGAATTTGTCTTCGGGGGCCAGACGCGCCATCGCCACGGCGCGGGCGGGCAGGGCGGCCAGGGCAGCGGCCGAGAAATCGGTCGAGGAGACAATGGCGGTGCGGTTGCCGACAAAGACGCGCAGGCCCAGATCATAGCTTTCCGCCCGTTCGACATCCTCCAGCTTGCCCAGCCGGTAGGAGACGGAGGAGGAGACGCCTTCAACGAAAAGCGCGTCGGCGGCGTCGGCGCCGGCTTTCCGGGCGCCGGCAAGGGCGGCGTCCAGCAGGGCTTGGGGGTCGGTCATCCCGCCCCCGATGCCCCAGTTAGGCGCAGATCGTCAAGCGCTGTTCAGTGGGCGATGGGCGCCGCCGGCACCGACGCCGCCGTGGCTGGGGCGGGGGCCGGGTCGGACGGCAGGTCGGAGGCCGGGGTGACGTAGAGCTTGCCTTCCTTGGAGGCAATGTAGAGGTGCAGCTTGCGCAGGATGTCCATGCCGATCAGCATGGTGAAGCCCATGCTCTCGATGGCGCTGCGCATGCGGATATGGCTGTCGGCGGAGACATCGTCCTTGTTTCCCTTTGCCACCAGGTCCGGGATTACCCGCATGCGTGGATTGTTGATCTTGATGCCGCCGATCTCCAACGTCTTGAAGGTCCAGCCGAACACCTTGTGACTATCATTACCCATCGTGCCCAGTGGCACCGCGCCCGGCGAGTCGGGGGTGAGGTCGAAAAGCTGGTGGGCGGTGTCGGCGTCCAGGGTCGAGCTGGTCGCCCCGGTGTCGATCGTGGCGGTGACGTCATGGCCGTCGATCTTCACCGGCACGTTCATGTGAAAATTGCCGCGTGTCCAGCCATGGTAAGGCACCGCGGCGATAATGGTGGTCGGCCAATAGACCACCTTGCCGTCGCAATGGCTGGTGAGGAAATAGCTCAGCTTGCGGGCGGCGAAGTCGATGTCGATATCGTAATTCTGCATCACGTCCCCGGCCAGGAGGCCGCCAACGCCCTGCACGTTCGGATTCACCGGAATCTCCTGGGCCTTGGCGTTGAGCGGGCCGATGCCGAGATCGACCGTGACCTGCAGATCCGAGGACCTGCCAAGAGTGTCATACATGCGGATGCGGCCATTCACCGGTTTCAGGCCCATTTGCGTGACCAGGGGCATGGAAATCGCGGTGAAGGCGCCGCCGGTATCGAGCAGGAATCGCCGCGGCTGACCGTTGACGGTGATGCCCGCGGCATAGCGGCTTTCGTTCGGGAGCGGGAAAAGGTCCAGGCTGAAGGCACGCGTCAGGGTGGGACATTGCTGGGCCTGGGCGGCGCCGGCGAAACAAGCGGTGGCGGCGAGCATCAACAGGGCGAAACGGAACGGGCGCATGGGCATCCTCTCCTGGTTCTTATGGATGTCGGAGCAAGCAACGCGGTAGCGGTGGGCGGACCCAAACCGCTACCCAGAGTAGCGCATCCCGCCACATCAAGGGAAGGCCGTCACGGCGTTCGTCGGGGCGAAAGGTCCCTCGGACCTTTCGCTTATTCCCGGCTCACCATGCGCAGTCAGGGGGCCGCGGCTGCGGCCGGCGCGGCGGCAGTTGACGCGGCCGGAAGGGTGTTGGCGGTCCCGGTGACGTAGAGCCGCTTCTCGGCGAAGGAGAGGAAGAGGTGGTATTTGCGCAGTACGTCCATGCCCAGGATGATCTCGGGATGGTCGAGTGCGTACTGGATGCCTTCGGCCCGGCGCCGCATGCCCACCGCGCCGTCGCCATGGTCCTGGTTGCCGGCATTGATGTCGGGCAGGACGGTGAGGGCGACATTCTCGGTCTTGAGGGCGTTGAAGGCGAGCGTGTCCACGGTCCAGGTATAGTTCTGGCCGCCGAGCCCGCCGGACTTGGCCGGCGCCTTGGCGCCGCCGAGTTCAACACCCAGCACCTTCGTCGCCACGGTGGCGCGCAAGCTGCTGGTGGGGCTGGCGGTGTCGATGACAGCGGTGATGGGCTTGCCGTTCACCATCACCTGCGCCGTGACACGGCGGCCATCCATCGCGAGCGGCACCACGCCCACAGGGCCGGGCGCCTGCCAGTAGAGCACGCCTCCGGGGCAATGGTCCTGATTGAAGAAGCGCAGCTTGTCGCTGCCGAAATCCACATCGACGTCAAAGGGCGCCAGATAATTGAGCGAGAGCAGACCCACGCTGCCGCCGGCACCGCCACGGCCGCTGCCGCCGCGGCCGCCGCCGATCGAGATCGGCCATTTGACATTGGTGAGGTGCAGGCGGCCCACAGAGAAGTCAGGAATGGTGGCCTCGTCGCGGGAAGTGCCACCGAATTCGTCGGCCAGCAGCACGCCGTCGGCGCGCTCGATCTTCAGGTTCAGGGCCTTGGCGCTGGTTTCGCTGATCTGTGTAGTGATGCCGGCGGTGGCCAGGGTCATGGTCTGGTCGGTGCCGTTGATCTTGACCGGCACAGAAGAAGGACCGCCATTGGAGGAGGTCATCTGGATATCGCTGGCCAGGGCCAGCGGCTTGGTGCAGGCGCCTTGAGCGAAAGCGTTTGCCGCGAACAGGCAGGTCAGCGGCAAGGCCGCAAGAAGGTAGTTGGTACGCATTTCAAGTCCCCCAAAATCCATCACAGGCAGCAGCAGTCTAACGCCAACATTAAATCCGCGCCACAAAGGGAATTACGCCACGGACGGCCAGCACCTTCAAGGTTTCTGCGGCTTGCTGCGCTGCGGAATGTGTCACGAACTGTCGTATAAGCGACCGGCGGTAGCGGCTGCGATTATTTCCAGATCGGGCGACCGCTGCCCGGTAGTCCTAGGCTTGACCACTTTTCCGTCACCCGCCGGATCACGTCCTCATCCATCGCGATCTTGCGGCCCCATTCGCGTTTGGTCTCGGGCGGCAGCTTGTTGGTGGCGTCCAGTCCGATCTTGGAGCCCAGCCCGCTCTCCGGCGAGGCGAAGTCGAGATAGTCGATCGGCGTGTTCTCAATCAGAGTGACATCGCGCGCCGGGTCCATCCGGGTGGAGACGGCCCACATCACATCCTTCCAGTCGCGCGCATTGATGTCGTCGTCCACCACGATCACCCATTTGGTGTACATGAACTGGCGCAGATACGACCACACCGCCATCATCACTCGCTTGGCATGGCCGGGGAAGGCCTTCTTCATGCTCACCACCGCGATGCGGTAACTGCATCCTTCCGGCGGCAGCCAGAAATCCACGATCTCCGGGAATTGCTGCTTGATCAGCGGTACGAAGACCTCGTTCAGCGCCTCGCCCAGCACCGAAGGCTCGTCCGGCGGCCGTCCGGTATAGGTGGACAGATAGATCGGATCGCGGCGCATGGTGATCGCCGTCACGGTGAAGACCGGGAACTGTTCCACCGAATTGTAATAGCCGGTGTGATCGCCATACGGCCCTTCGTCGCGATAATCGCTGAGCGAAACCTCGCCCTCGATCACGATCTCGGCTTCCGCCGGCACCTTGAGCGGTTGGCTGACGCAATCGGCCAGCTCGACGCGGCTGCCGCGCAAGAGGCCGGCGAACTGGTATTCGCTCAGTGTTTCGGGCACCGGCGTCACCGCCGCCAGAATGATGCCCGGATCGGTGCCGATCACTGCCGCCGCGGGCAGGGGTGTGGGCTTCTCCTTCGCCCAACGCTGGTGATGCTGCGCCCCGCCGCGATGCTTGAGCCAGCGCATGATGGTCTGGTTCTTGTTCAGCACCTGCATGCGGTAGATGCCGAGATTGTAATTGTCCTCGCGCGCGTCGGTCGGCCCCTTGGTCACCACCAGCGGCCAGGTGATCAGCGGCGCCGGCTCGCCCGGCCAGCAGGTCTGCACCGGCAGCTTCGACAGATCGATGTCGGCGCCGTGCAACACCGCTTCCTGACAGGCGGGGCGCGACACCGTTTTGGGCTTCATCGCCAGAACAGTCTTGACCAGCGGCAGCAGCTCGGCGGCTTCGCCGAAGGAACGCGGCGGCTGGGGCTGGCGCAGTTGCGCCAGCAATTCGCCGACTTCGCGCAGGTCGAGCGCGTCCGTCCGCTCCTTGCCGCCCATGGTAACGCCCATCGCCACCCGCTTCACCGTGCCGAACAGATTGACGATCACCGGCATGTCCGATGGCGAACCATCGGCCTTGAGCGGTTTTTCGAAGAACACCGCCGGACCACCCTCGGCGATCAGGCGGGTCTGGATCTCGGTCATTTCCAGCACGGTGGAGACCGGCTGCTTGACGCGCACCAGTTCGCCATCGGCTTCGAGGCGCGCGAGGAAATCCCGCAGGGATTTGTAAGGCATGACCCAGTCTAACGGAGCCGGATCATTTTTCCACGCCATAGATCGGCGGCTTGTCCTCGCTCATCGTGTCGATGATGCCGCGCCCGACATGGCTGCGCGAGCGGCTGTAGAGGAAATAGACCAGCAGACCGCCGCCGCCCCAGATCGGCAGCACCAGGATCGCCATCAGTGGCAGCGAGAAATACAGCACGACGCAGCCGATAATGGCCAGCGGCGCGATGACATAGACGCCCGGGGTGCGGAAGGGCCGCTTGCGGCCGGGATCGGTCCGTCGCAGCACCATTACCGCGATCGCCACCATCAGGAAGGCGAATAGGGTGCCGGAATTGGAGAGGTCCGCCAGCTTGCCCACCGGCAGCACGGCGGCGGCGATGCCGGCGCCGGTGCCGGTGATCAGCGTGACAACATGCGGCGTCTTGAAGCGCGGATGCACCGCCGACCAAGACTGGGGCAGCAACCCGTCGCGCGCCATGGTGAAGAAGATACGGGTCTGGCCGTACATCATCATCAACACCACCGAAGGCAGCGCCAGCACTGCGGCCAGGCCGACTAGGCGGCCGATGGCGGGCCAGCCGATGCTGTCCAGCACATGCACCAGGGCTTCCTTGGAACAGACCAGGGGCTGCATTCCGCCGCCCGCCACGATGGAGGCGCAGCGGCCGGCCATTTCGGCCGAACCGGGAGCCATCGCCGCGCCAGCGGCGTCCATCACCGGCTGGGCTCCGATGGCGCCGATCGCCCCACTGGCCACCAGCAGGTAGAAGATGGTGCAGATGCCCAGCGATCCGATCAGGCCGATGGGAACGTTGCGCTGCGGATTCTTGGTTTCCTCGGCGGCGGTGGAAACCGCGTCGAAGCCGACATAGGCGAAGAAGATCGAGGCGGCGGCGCCGAACACGCCGGTGGCGCCGGTGGGCGCGAAGGGCGTGAAATTGGCGGCGTGCATCACCGGTATGGTCAGGATGATGAAGGCGGTCAGCGCCGTGATCTTGATCACCACCAGCACGGCGTTGAAGCGGGCGCTTTCGGTGGTGCCGATGATCAGCAGCCAGGTGACGAAGGCCGAGACGATGACGGCGGGAACGTTGATCCAGCCGCCGACCTGTAGCGCGGCGGTCAAGTCGGCGGACGGCGCGGTGCCCAGCATCAGCTCGACCTTGGCCATCAGGGCGTCGGCATTGCTGAGGGCGGCGGGGAAATCCCAGCCCAGCCCGTGCAGCATGCCCACCGCATGGTTGGACCAGCCCACCGCGACGGCGCTGGCGCCGACGGCATATTCGAGGATCAAGGCCCAGCCCACCATCCAGGCCATCAGCTCGCCGACCACGGCATAGGTATAGGTGTAAGCCGAGCCCGCCACCGGCACCATCGAAGCGAGTTCCGAATAACAGAGCGCGGCCACGGCGCAGACAAAGCCCGCCACCACGAAGGATCCCACCATGCCCGGCCCCGCCTTCTGCGCCGCCTCGGCGGTCAGGACGAAGATACCGGTGCCGATCACCGCGCCGATGCCCAGCAGGGTGAGCTGGAACGGTCCCAGTGAGCGGTGCAGGCCCTTCTTCGCCGCCGTTGCCAGGATGGCGTCCAGTGATTTTATGCGGTCGAACAGCATGATGATTTCCCCAGCGCGGCTGCGGTCACTGTGCCAGAGCGTTCCGGGATCTCCTAGCCCTTGGTGGCGCGTAAAAGCCTATATACGCCGGTATCGCGGATTTCCCGGTCCTCCAGGTCGCGCGTCGTCTGCACCTGATAGGCCGCCAGTTTCTCCACGCCTTCTTTCCGGAAATAGCTGCGCCCCGGATCGCCCATCAGCACCGGAACCGTGAGCGGCGTCAGCCAGGCCAGCAGCCGTTCCGCAAGCTGGCGCTCGTAGAAAAGATCCCCGACAAGGATCAGGTCGAACGGCGCCGCGCCGCCGATCAGGTCCGCGGCGGTCATCTCCAGCGTCACGCCATTGGCCTGCGCGTTGAGGGCAATGGCGGCCAAAGAGAAAGCGTCAATGTCGGCAGCCATTACGGAGGAGGCGCCGGCCTTCGCCGCCGCGATGCCCACCAACCCGGAGCCGGAACCGATATCCAGCACCCGCTTTCCCGCAGCCAGGACCGGATTGTCCAGCAGATAACGCGCCAGCGCCTGCCCGCCCGCCCAGGCGAAGGCCCAGTAGGGCGGCGGCACACCCATCTGCGCCAGTTCCTCCTCGGTCTTTTTCCACAGCGGCACCACTTCGGCGGCCAGGCGCAGAGTGATCTCCGGCACCAGCGGCGGCGCCGTCGCCACCGTGTTGTCCAGCACGAAATGTCTTGCCGCCGTCATCTGGTCTCCGCTCGCGGGGCGGGTGTAGCATGGCGGCCGGGGAAACGCCTTCCGGAGAGAAGCGATGCAAAGACGGCAATTTCTCGCGGGCGCTGCGGCGATGCTGCCTGCTACGGCGCTAGCGCAAGGGCTCGACCCGCAGGACCGCGACATCCGCTTCGGCACCACCGGTTCGGTCTTCGGCCACTGGAACACGAATGCGCAAGGGGTTTCCGCCCTGCAGATGTCCACTGACATCCGCACGATCATGGCCGACATCAAGCATTATGGCCTGGAAGGCTTCGAACCTTACGCCGCCCAACTGCCGCAATATCGCGACGACCCGCAGGCGCTGAAACGCATCGCCGACGAAACCGGCATCGCCCTGGCCAGCGTCGGCGACCTGCCGGCGCGCAAGGGCGCCCCCGTCATTCCGGCGACTGGGCTGCCCTGGCTGAGCGGCGAAGGCCGTGACGCGCTGATCGCCGAAATGGAAGTCTGCGCCCGCGATTTCCTGCAGCCGCTGGGCGTCGACCATTGGAAGAACAATATGGGCTTGCGCCCGGCCGGCGGCCCCACCGACGATCAGCTCAAGCATCTGGCCGACACTGCCAACGAGATCGGGCGGCGCACCCTCAGATACGGCGTACGCCTGTCGCTGCATCCCCATCTCTGGGGGCCGATGGAGCGCGAGCATGAGTTCCGCCGGGTGATGGAGCTTACCGATCCGGCGGTGGTGCATCTCATTCTCGACACCGGCCACAATGTGCTGGGCGGGATGGATGTGGTGAAGATTGCCGACGAGTTCCTTCCCCGCATCACCGAGTTCCACCTGAAGGACACGTATCCCAAATTCCGCGGCAACACCGCCACCCCGTGGCAGGACGGGCATTATCGCGGCCCCAGCGTCTATGCCGCGGTCGGGCAGGGCGGCGGGGTGGATTTCCCCGGCGTCTTCGCGGTGATGCGGCGTCGGCGCTTCCGTGGCTGGGCGGTGTTCGACATCGACGCGCCGCGCGCGGGCGACGGCAGCGGTACGGTGGACGACAATTTCGCGGCCAGCGTCAACTATATGCGCGAGAAGCTTGGCGTGAAGTTGCCGGTGGCGCGCGGCGCTGACGGGCTGTTCAAGGGATGACGCGGCGCTTCGCCAGTTTCGCGGAGTTCTATCCGTTTTATCTGGGGGAGCATGCCGACCGCCGCACGCGGCGGATTCATTTTGCCGGCTCCGTTCTGGTGCTGGTCTGCCTGATTGTGGCGATGGCCAGCGGCAATGGCTGGTGGCTGGCGGCGATGCCGCTCTGCGGCTATTGCTTCGCCTGGTTCGGTCATTTGTTCTTCGAGAAGAATCGCCCTGCCACTTTCTCCCATCCGCTCTACAGCCTGATGGGCGACTGGGTGATGTTCTGGCAGATCCTGACCGGGAAGATCGCGTTCTAGCTAAGCCAGCTCGCTGCCACGAAGGCCAGCACCATCAGCGCGCCCGCTTCGCGGTTGGAACGGAACAGCCGCAACGCGCTGCCACCGTCAGCGATTTCTAGTCGCTTCACCTGCCAATACAGATGCGCCCCCGCCAGCAGCATGAACGGCGTGAACAGCCATCCGGCATGGGCGGCATAGCCGCCAGCCAGCACCAGCGCGAAAGCGAGGGCGTAGAAACGCGCGATCCAGACTTTGGCGCGGCTGCCGAGCAGGCGGGCGGTGGACTTCACCCCGATTAGCGCGTCTTCATCTTTGTCCTGCAAGGCATAGATGGTGTCATAGCCCAAGGTCCAGCACACCAGTCCGCCGTAAAGCATGAGCGCCGGCCAATCGAGCCGCCCGGTCTGCGCCGCAATGCCGAGCAGCGCGCCCCAGTTGAAGGTCAGGCCCAGCCAGGCCTGCGGCCACCACGTGATGCGCTTCATGAAGGGATAGGCGGCCACCAGCAGCAGCGAGGCTGCGCCGAGGAGGATGGCGAAACGATTCAGTTGCAGCAGGATCGCCAGCCCGATAAGGCACAATAGGATGAGGAAGATCGCTGCGCTGCGCACGCTGACCGCGCCGGAGGCAATGGGCCGGCCGCTGGTGCGCGCCATCGCGGCGTCGTATTTGCGGTCGACAATGTCATTGAAGGTGCAGCCGGCGCCGCGCATCACGATACTGCCCAGCCCGAACAGGACCAGCCAGGCATAGTCGCTCCAGCCGATCAGCAGCCGATCCTGCGCCGCCGCGCCCAGCGCCAGCCCCATGACGCAGGGCCAGAACAGCAGCCAGATGCCGATGGGACGGTCCAGCCGCATCAGTTGCAGGTAAGGCTTTATCCGGCGCGGCGCATGTTCGACCCAGCTGGCGGGCATTGCGTCGGCGGGTTGCGAATTCGGCATCATCGGGTTCAAGTGTGGCATGGCTGATGAGCTAACAGAAGCGGGCGGGCGCATCCGGCTTTATGTCACCGCTGATCTGGGCGCGGACGCCGCCGTCCCGCTGCCGGACGGTCCGTCTCATTATCTGTTGCATGTGATGCGGGCCAAGCCGGGCGATGGCTTGCGCCTGTTCAATGGCCGTGACGGCGAATGGGCGGCAGAAATTACCGCCGCAACCAAGCGCGGCGTCACCGTCACGGCGCGGGCGCGCACCGCCGCACAGTCCGAGGTTTCCGACCTCTGGCTCTGCTTCGCGCCGATAAAGAAAACGCCCGCCGACTATCTGGCGCAGAAGGCGACGGAACTGGGCGCGGCCAGGCTCCAACCGATCTTCACCCGCCGCACCATTGTCAGCCGCGTCAACCAGGAGCGCTTGCTGGCCAACGCCGTCGAGGCGGCGGAACAGTCTGGCCGCCTCTCGGTGCCGCAAATCGCCGAGCCCGTGACGCTGGAGAAGCTGCTGGCCTCATGGCCGCGCGAACGCCGACTTTATTTCTGCGACGAGAGCGGCGACGCCAGACCGCTGGCGCAAGCGGCGCAGCCCGCGCCAGCCGCCATCCTCACCGGCCCCGAAGGCGGCTTCGATCCTGCCGAACGCGCCTTGCTGCGGGCGCAGAACTTCGTCACGCCGGTGACGCTGGGCCCGCGCATCCTGCGCGCCGACACCGCCGCGTTGGCGGCGCTGGCGGTGTGGCAGAGCGCGATGGGCGATCAGGGATAACGCTTGTCATAGACGCCGTCATACCGGCGCCAGATGTCCCAGAAGCCGGGCGGCGTTTCGTTCTTGAGCTGGTATTCCAGCACGTCCAGATGGCTGTGCCAGCCGCCGGAGACGCCCAGGGCATAGCCGCGGTCGGGCACCTTGGTGTGGGTGAGCGTCAGTCGCACCTTGTCGCCTTCCGACTTCAGCATGAACTCCACCTCCGGCGTATTGTCCGGATGCTTGGTCTCGCCGAAGGTGTAGGCCAGGCGATGCGGCGGTTCATAGGCCAGCAG
>Ga0105245_10004399_pt1 | contig 12461 bp, 9 predicted proteins | sample KBSM54metaG_FD_81523 | JGI IMG/M metagenome (GOLD analysis project Ga0105245, IMG submission 81523) | Miscanthus rhizosphere microbial communities from Kellogg Biological Station, Michigan, USA - KBS M5-4 metaG | ecosystem: Host-associated > Plants > Roots > Rhizosphere > Soil | place: Michigan... | reverse complement strand
CGAGGGGCTCCCATCGACGGGCGCCGGCTAGGCACCCGTTGCGGTCGCACTCGGCGAGGGTGCGGGACAAGAAGTCTGCCTGTTTCGGGTTGTCGCCTTCCAGCGCCACGCGGTCACCCGGGCGCAGCAGCACCTCAAACGTCTCTAAGCCGCGCGCCGTCGATTACCTTGCCCTGGTGTCCTCACTCATTCGAAGCCTGTTCTTGTCACAGCCGTCAGAAGGCCGTCTCACAGTTATCACCCAGCGTCGCGTTTCACCGCGCCTTTGTCGCTACCGATGGCGCCCATTGGCACTGCCCGCCAGCTGATATCGGCAGATGTGCTAGCTGCTACACGCCGCCGAGCCCGCGCGACGTTTGGTCCAGCCGTCTACCGCGTCCGGGGTGCGGGGTCCTGGCCCGGTATAGAGGGCAGCGGGGCGCACGAGTTTGCCCAGCCGCTTCTGCTCGAGGATGTGCGCGGACCAGCCCGCGGTGCGCGCGGAGATAAACATGGCCGGCATCATGTACGCGGGGACCTCGGCGAAGTCGAGGATAACCGCGGCCCAGAACTCGACGTTGGTCTCGATGGCCCGGTCCGGGCGGCGCTCGCGCAGCTCGCTGAGCGCGGCCTGTTCCAGCGCGGCGGCGGCCTCGTAGCGGCGTGCCCCAAGCCGTTTCGCGGTGGCGCGCAGGACCCGCGCCCGCGGATCCTCGGCCCGGTACACCCGATGGCCGAAGCCCATCAGCCGCTGCTTGCTGTCGAGGATGCCCTTGACTACGCCCTTCGCATCACCGGTGCGCTCCACCTCCTGGATCATCGGCAGCACCCGCGCCGGGGCGCCGCCGTGCAGCGGCCCGGACATCGCGCCGATCGCACCGGAGAGCGACGCGGCGACGTCGGCGCCGGTGGACGCGATCACCCGGGCGGTGAAGGTGGAGGCGTTCATGCCGTGCTCGGCGGCGGAGACCCAGTAGGCGTCGATGGCGTCGATGTGGCGCGGGTCCGGGTCGCCCTTCCACCGGGTCATGAACTGGGCGGCGACGGTGGTGCAGTTGTCGATTCTCGACTGCGATACCGGGGGCCAGTAGGCTCCGCGCGCGGACTGCGCGACGAAGGACAGCGCCATCGCCGACGCGCGGGCCAACTGCTCACGCGCGGTTTGGTCGTCGATGTCCAGCAACGGCTGAAGGCGCCACATCGGCGCCAGCATGGCCAGGCCGGCCTGCACGTCGACGCGCACGTCGCGGGAGTGCACCGGCAACTCGCACCGCTCCGCCTGCGGCAGGCCCGCGCCGAACTCGCCGTCCACCAGTAGCGCCCACACGTCGCCGAATTCCACCTTCTCCGCCACCAGATCCTCGACGTTCACCCCGCGATAGCGCAGCGCACCACCGTCCCGGTCGGGCTCGGCGATCACGGTGGTGAACGCCGGCACACCGGCGAGGCCGGGGACGAAGTCGTGGGGAATGCCGTTGGAGGCGTCGGCTTTTCCGGTTTCGGGTGCGATGGGCGCGTCGTCGGTAGTCCTCGGTGCGGAATGGGTGGCGATGGTCATGGTGGTTCTCCTGTCTTCGGTGGTTATGCGCCGGGTCAGCCCGGCGCAACGGCGGTGGTTGGGTTTCGCCGTGGATCGGTGGCGGTCTCGCGGGGCCGGGTCTGCCCGGTCAGTTGAGTGTGGGGGGTCAGCAGGGCTCTCTCGAGGGGGTCATGCCGCCCCAAATCCCATATGGCTCAGCGGCATCGAGGGCGTACTGGCGGCATCGCGTGAGCACCGGGCATCCCTCGCAGACCGCTTTTGCGCGTGGTTCATCTCTGGCGCGTCGAGATCCCGCGCTGGGAAAGAAAATCGACGGGTCCATTCCGCAGCACGACCCCCGAAGCTGCCAGCCCCATACAGAGGTCGAGGGGTCGGGTAGTGTCCTGGCCGCCCTGGTGCGGTAGTAGTCGACCAGCCGTCGTTGGGCTCTGGTCGCGATGCACTCACTCCACACGGGCGGGCTCCCTATCAGTGGATGCGGGTCGTTGGGCGTGGTCACTATCCAGTTGGTGCCAGGGCGGGGTCGGATTGGCCGATCCGGTCGAATCTTTGCGTACGTTCGGTGAGCCTTCGCGGGGAGTCCGCATTGCCGAGTGCCGCCAGTTCGTCGCGGACGGTGGCGCCGACGCGGAGGCAGAATGGCTCGGGTTCGGCGGCGGCGTCGGGGTATTCGGGGATGACACGGTCGATGATGCCGTCTGCGAGCAGGTCCGCGGACCGCACTCCTTGTTTGGCAGCCATAGCCGGAGCGTGGCTCGTGTCGTGGTGAAGGATCGCGCTGGCCCCCTCGGGGGGAAGCGGGGAGAGCCATCCGTGTTGTGCCGCGAGGATCCGGTCGGCAGGCACGAGCGCGAGCGCTCCGCCGCCGGTGCCCTGCCCGAGAAGCACTGAGACAGTGGGCACTTCGAGCGCGACGATGTCTGCGATGCACCTCGCGATCTCGCCCGCCAGTCCGCGTTCCTCGGCTTCTCGGGACAGCGCGGCGCCGGCTGTGTCGATCACGGTGACCAAGGGCAGGCGCAGGTCGGCGGCCAGCCGCATGCCGCGGCGGGCCTGTCGGAGCGCGCCAGGGCCGAGGGGTGCCCGGGCAGTTTGGCTGTGCCTGTCCTGTCCGAGCAGCACGCACGGCATGTCACCGAACCGTGCGAGCGCCAAGAGGAGTCCGGGGTCGTTCTCGCCTTGGCCGGTTCCGTTGAGCATCAACACGTCGGTGGCGGCGTGGTGGAGCAGCTCGCGAACGCCCGGGCGCTCCGGGCGGCGCGAGGCTGTCACCGACTGCCACGCTGGGATGTCGGGTGATGGGGTGCTCACCGCCCTGGGCAGGGTGGTTGTGTGCGGGGAGCGTGTGATGATGGTCAGCGCGCGGTCCACCATGTCGCCGAGTTCGTGCAGCGGAGTGACCGCGTCGATGAGTCCGCGGGCGTAGAGGTTTTCCGCGGTCTGCACACCGGTCGGAAACGGATTGCCGTAGAGCGCTTCGTACACACGAGGCCCGAGAAAACCGACCAGGGCGCCGGGTTCCGCGAAGGTGACGTGGCCCAGTGAGCCCCAGGAGGCGAACACTCCACCGGTGGTGGGGTCGCGCAGATAAACCAGATACGGCAGGTGCGCGGACTTGTGGGCGACTACGGCGGAGGTGATCTTGACCATTTGCAGGAATGCGGTCGTCCCTTCCTGCATGCGGGTTCCCCCGGAGGTCGGTAGCGCGAGCAACGGCAGTTTCTCAGCGGTGGCCTGCCGAATGGCCGCGGTCAGACGGTCGCTTGCCGCGACTCCGATCGAGCCCCCGAGAAAACCGAAGTCGCACACCAGCATTGCGATCCGGTGGCCACGGATGGTCGCGACTCCGGTGATCACCGCTTCGTCGAGCCCGGTCTTGGCCCGTGCGCACGCCAGCTCCTCCGCATACTGCGGGTCGGCCGTTAACTGCGTCGGTCGCCGGTCCCAGGATTGCCACGACGCGGGGTCGGCGAGCAGCGCGATGACGTTATGGGCGCCGCGCCGGGTCATCGCCGTTCCGCCTGCACCGTCGCCGCGATCAGGTCATTGTCGGCGCCGAGCACCGGCGGGGCGGTGTGCAGGCGACGGGTGAGTTCGGCGCCGTTCGCGTCGAAGAACCGCAGCGGCGGACCAGGCAACGTGATGGTCCCCAATGTGTCGTGGTCCACGTCGATGAGCAGACCCTGAGACTGCGTCTGCTCCCACTCGTATACCTCACGAATCGTGCGAATTCGCCCGGCTGGCACGCCGATTCGGTCGAGCTTCGCGAGCAACTCGTCGGTGCCGTACAGCGCGAACGCACTCTGGACCATATCTTTGACCCGCTTGCTGTTCGCCACGCGTTGCGGGTTCGTAGCCATTCCGGGCGTATCGGGATGGAGTTCAAAGCCCTCGCAGAACCGCTTCCAGAGCCCCTCGCTGCCGACCGCGATCTGCACGGCGCCGTCGGCGGTATCGAACAAACCGTACGGGGAGATCGAGGGATGGTGGTTGCCGGTGGCCTCGCCGACCTGGCCCGCGACCGTCCACTTCGTGCCCTGAAAAGCGTGCACCCCAACGACCGCGGCGAGCAGCGACGCCCGCACCACCTGGCCGCGTCCGGTTCGCTCCCTCTCCTGCAGGGCTGCCAGGACTCCGAACGCGCCGTACATACCCGCCAGCAGGTCCGCGATCGGCACGCCGACACGCTGAAGGTCGGTTGGTCCGGAACCGGTGACCGACATCAGCCCCGCTTCGCCCTGCGCGATCTGGTCGTAGCCGGCCCGTCCGGCTTCGGGGCCGTCGTGGCCGAAACCGCTGATGGACAGAACGACCAATCGTGGATTGATCTCAGCCAAGCGCTGTTGGGAAAACCCAAGCCGGTCAAGGACGCCGGGGCGGAAATTCTCCATCAGCACGTCGGCTCGGGCGATCAGAGCCCCCAGAGCGGCCTTGCCGGCGTCCTCCTTGAGGTCGAGGGTCACGGACTTCTTGTTCCGATTCGTGCACAGGAAGTAGGTCGACTCACGGGCGCCGTCCACCGGCTCGACGAAAGGCGGTCCCCATCCACGGGTGTCGTCGCCGCCGTCGGGGTTCTCCACCTTGACCACGTCGGCGCCGAGGTCGCCCAGCATCATCGCGGCGTGTGGTCCGGCCAGGGCACGGGTCAGATCGACGACCATCAGACCGTGTAGCGGTCCGGCGGATTCGCCCCCGTGCGACCTCGTCGGGAAGGGAATTATTGATGACATCGGACCACCTTCGGCCTAGTGACTCAGTGAGCTAGTGGACTAGCCAATTAGAAACTGTGCGTTCTCGTGTGTCAAGGGCCGCTGTCTACGACTGACTGTGAGCCGAGTCACGACACCGAGGCGCCCGCGATTCAACGATTGCGCCTCTGGGATCCGAGCCGGTGGAACTCAAGCCGGGCAGTCGCGGCGCTCAACGATCGCAGCCGACCCCCGGACCAGCATTGCGCTCAGTTGCGTCGACACCGCCCACGAGCGGCCGGATTTTCACCACCACGGCGGAGCTACAGCTCCCCGACACGCCGCGGAAAAGGGGGCCTTTACGATCCCCGGCTTCGCGTGGGCCCAGCTCTGCCGAAGAGGACTACTCCCATTCGATGGTGCCGGGCGGCTTGCTGGTGACATCCAGCACGACCCGGTTCACCTCGGGGACTTCGTTGGTGATGCGGGTGGAGATTCGTTCGAGGACCTCGTAGGGCACCCGCGTCCAGTCGGCGGTCATCGCGTCCTCACTGGACACCGGCCGCAGCACGATCGGATGGCCATAGGTGCGCCCGTCGCCCTGCACGCCGACCGACCTGATGTCGGCCAGCAACACCACCGGGCACTGCCAGATCTGGTTGTCCAGCCCCGCAGCGGTCAGTTCCTCGCGCGCGATCGCGTCGGCGCGGCGCAGCGTGTCCAGCCGCGCAGCGGTGACCTCGCCGACGATCCGGATGCCGAGGCCGGGGCCCGGGAACGGTTGGCGCGCAACGATTTCCTCGGGCAGGCCCAGCTCACGGCCCACCGCGCGCACCTCGTCCTTGAAGAGCAACCGCAGCGGCTCAACGAGTTTGAACTTCAGGTCGTCGGGCAGGCCGCCGACGTTGTGGTGGCTCTTGATGTTGGCCGTGCCTGAGCCGCCGCCGGATTCCACCACGTCCGGATACAGCGTGCCCTGCACCAAGAACTCGACTTCAGAGTCACTCGCGCCCAACGTGTCTCGAACGGCACCCTCGAACGCGCGGATGAACTCGCGGCCGATGATCTTGCGCTTGCCCTCCGGGTTGGTCACCCCGGACAGCGCCTCGAGGAACCTGTCGGCGACGTCGACCGTGACCAGATTGGCGCCGGTGGCGGCGACGAAATCGCGCTGCACCTGTGCCCGTTCTCCTGCGCGCAGCAGCCCGTGATCGACGAACACACAGGTCAACCGGTCGCCGATGGCCCGCTGCACCAGCGCCGCAGCGACCGCCGAGTCCACTCCACCGGACAGTCCGCAGATGGCACGGCCGTTGCCGATCTGGTTGCGCACCTGTTCGATCAGCGATTCGGCGATGTTCGCGGGCGTCCATGCGGCCCCGATACCGGCGAACTCGTGCAGGAACCGGCTCAACACCTGCTGCCCGTGCGGCGAATGCATCACCTCTGGGTGATACTGCACACCCGCCAACCGACGTTCCCGGTTCTCGAACGCCGCAACGGGAGCTCCAGCGCTGGTGGCCACCACATCGAATCCATCGGGAGCGGATGTGACCGCGTCGCCGTGGCTCATCCACACCGGCTGCGTCATCGGCAGATCCGAATGTAGCTGTCCCCCAGACACATTCAGCTCCGTGCGACCGTACTCGCTTGTTCCGGTCTTGGCGACCGTGCCGCCGAGCACCTGCGCCATGGCCTGAAACCCGTAGCAGATGCCGAACACCGGCACCCCGAGGTCGAATACCGCCGGATTCAGTTGCGGTGCGCCGTCGGCGTACACGCTGGCCGGGCCGCCGGACAGCACGATGGCCTGCGGGTCACGGGCCTTGATGTCCTCCACACTGGCGGTGTGGGCGATAACCTCGGAATACACCCTGGCCTCACGGACGCGGCGGGCGATGAGCTGCGCGTATTGCGCGCCGAAGTCGACCACCAACACTGGCCGGGGCGATGTTGATTCCACCAGTTCAGTCTAGTTGGCGGGGCGTTCTTCTCATGGATGCGGCAGCGCCAGCAGGTCTCTTGCACGCAACGCCAACCAGAACTCGGCGAGCGCTGCGGTTTCGGAGATCGCGCGGCCGGTGATCTGCTCGATGCGCTGAATCCGGTACACGACGGTCTGCCGGTGCACGTTCAACGCCGCCGCCGTTTGCACCCACGACCTGTCGCACTGCAAATAGGTGTCCAGCGTCTTGATCATTTCCGCGGAATGGCGAGCATCATAGGCGATCAGCGGCCCCAGCACCCGGTCGACGACCACCTGGGCCTCATCGGTGTCCCGCAACACGGAGAACATCGTCGCGTCGGCGAAGCGCGCGATGCGGTCGGGCGCCGTTCGCGCGACCCGAGCCGCCCATGTCGCTTCCCGCACCGCCGTCGGGGCGCGGCCGGGGCGCGCAAGCGGATCGCTGATACCCACGGTCGCCTCGCCGCCGAGCCGCTGGCGCAGCGCTGCCAACGACTGATCGGTGACCGGCATCAGCGCGTACAGCAGGTCGCCACGGCGGAGCAGCAGATGTGGTACGGCCCGACGGCCGAGGTTCAGGTGCAATTGCCGCTCTCCGGCAGGCAACACGCCGCCCGCCGCCACTATCGAGCACTCTCGTGGCCGGAGTGCACGCTCGGCCAGTTCCCGGTCGGCCTCGCGCGCGGCGAGCCTGCCGTCACACAGTTGCGCCATCACCTCGGCGCCGATGCGCCGTTCGTGTTCGAGTCGGACGTTTTGTTGCGCGAGCAGGACCGCCACTGCCGACGCGAGATGCTGCAGATGGACGAGATCGACTGCGGGACCGCGAAAGTCGTAGGTGACGAGGACGGTCGGCTCCTCGTCAGGAACCTCCACCACCAGCGCCCGCCCGCCGCCGGCGGTCACGTGCAGTACGCCGGGGACCGCGCCGCGTCGATCCGCGATTTCGTCGACGATGGCCCGGCGCAACTCGGCAGGCACAGGTTTGGAACCATCGAGCGCCACCTCCCCCGTTGCCGCGTCGAGCACCGCCAGCCGGCAGGACAGGCCGCGGCCCAGTTGGCTGAGGACGTTCGAGCGGGTGGAGTGGATGACCGACTGCCGGATGACGTTGTAGACGCGTTCCGTAGCGACGACCCTGCCGCTGTCGACATCGGCGTCCGCCACGGCCCGCCCGATCGCCCCAAAGCCGATCGAGTAGGGCACGGCCATCACGGGGAAGCGCAACTGATCGGCCAAAGCGATTGCCGCAGGGGTGAGTTCGGGCGTGGCGGCGTCAAGCCCGATCACCAGCCCGCACATTCCCTTCTCGGCCAGGCCCCTGATCAAGGCCGTCTGGCCGCGGGCGGATTCAGGGAGCGTCTGGCCGTTCTTCATCAGCAGCTCGCCGCCGGCGAGGTACGACCATGGCTCCTCGAGATCGGATGTCTGAGCCCACGCGACCTGTCGGTCCAAGCCGGCGGCACCCGCCTGCAACTCCACCCGCAGATGGGGGGTGTCGACCAAGTCGGCGACGCGGTAGACCATCGGTGCCACCGCCCGTCTCGTCAAGTTTCACGCGACCGCAATGTGCGGCTACGTGGTCGTCGTGGCCGGTCTTGCCACGAAAACCGCCTGCTCAGGCCATATGCACGAAGCCGCTGCGCCTCGGCGATACGTCGCTTCAACCGTTGACATTAGATGATCGTCTAGTTTTCTGTGTTCTATCTGTACGAACCGCCACTTCTCTTCTGGCGCCGACAGGCCCACAGTGACGCCTCAGTGCCACTAACCACGGGAGGCGACGATGGCCCAGCCGCTGGAAACCCAACCAGTCTCTGACGACCGCCCGCCTCAGCTACTGCGTGGCTTCAGCTTCCGGTCGGCGCTGTCGTTGGCGTTCGCCGACGTGTCGCCGATCGCCGCGGTGTACGCGATCTTCACTCTGGGACTGTTCGCCGCGGGGCCGAAGTTCTTCTGGGCATTCCCGATCGTGCTCATCGGGCAGCTGCTCGTCGCGGCGGTCTTCGGCGAGTTGGCGTCCCGATGGCCGTACGCGGGCAGCGTCTACCAGTGGTCGCGACATGTCCGCGGCACCACCTGGGGCTGGGCCGCCATGTGGGCGTATATGTGGGGGCTTACCTTGGCCCTCGGCACGCTGTCGTATGCGGCGAGCGGATTCCTGTTGCAGATCTTCGGCGTCTCCGAACCCGATCGCTGGCAGATCGCCATTGTCGCCATTTGCATCATCGCGGTCGGCACGTTGATCAACATGGTCGGCCGCAGGGGCCTGAAAATCGTTGTGGCCATCAGCATTACGTGCGAGGTCGTCGGGTCTCTCGGCCTCGGCACAGTGTTGCTGCTGTTCTATCGGGAAAACCCGTTCTCCGTGCTGTTCTCCAGTGCCGGAATTCCTGGTGCGGACGCGTGGGTGTCGGGACCGATGTTGCTCGCGATTGCCTATGTCGGATGGTCGTTCCTCGGGTTCGAGGCAGCGGGCTCGGTCGCCGAGGAGGTCCACGATCCCGAACGCAATGTGCCCAAGGCGATCATCCTGGCGCTGCTCCTCGTTGGTCTGGTCGTGATGTTCTCCAGCGCGGCGCTGATTCTGTCCATCCCCGACCTTCCTTCGGTTGTGCAGTCCCAGTCCGGCGACGTGGTGTCTGACACCCTCACCGCACATCTCGGAGCCGGAGTCACCAAGCCGCTGCTCGCGATGTTCGTAATCGGTTTCGTGTCAAGCTTTCTCGCGGTGCAGGCCGCGGTGTCGCGCTGTATCTGGGGAGCCGCACGCGATCGCAGCCTTCCCGGCTCGAAGATTCTCGGCGGGCTGGCAGGCCCCGAGCGGCTGCCCGTCTACGCCATCGCGCTGACCGCGATCGCCGCTGTCGTATTCGTTCTGATAGCCGGCACGAAGTTCTACAACGTGTTGGTCAACTTCAACATCATCGGGTTCTACATCGCGTTCGGTGTGCCGGTGATCGGCGCCGCGATTGCGCGGCTGACGGGCAAATGGCGGCCCGGCCCGTTCAACCTGGGCCGGTGGGGCGCCCCGGTGACCTACCTGGCCTCGTTGTGGATCATCTTCGAGACCATCAACGTCGCCTGGCCGCGCACCCAACCCGACCAGCCCTGGTACATCAACTGGGCCAGCGTCCTGACCACCGCGGGCCTGGCGGTGCTGGGCCTGGTCATCTACCTCACGGTGCGCCACCGCATCGAGGAACCGATCGCGCATCGATTGGGCGCCGACGCTTCGTGACCCGCACCGCCATCGTCACCGGGTCGGCCTCCGGCATCGGCGCCGCCGTCGCCGCGGCGCTCCAGAAGGACGGCTACACCGTCGCCGGACTCGATATCCACCCCGCCGCACCATATGTCGTCGACGTATCCGACCCGGCCGCCGTCGACCAGACGGTGGCACGCGTCGTCGCCGAACACGGGCCGGTCGATGCCGTCGTGTCCGCCGCAGGCCACTACGAGATGGTGCCGATCTCGAAGATCACACGGCAGCAGTTGCACCGAATGCTGCGCGTGCACCTGGGAGGCCTGCGCAACGTCACCCGCTGCGTGTTGCCGTCGATGCTCGGGCGGGGCGCCGGCTCGATCATCGCGATCACGTCGGAACTCGCGATCGGCGGCGGCGATGGCGACGCCCACTACGCGGCGGCCAAAGGCGCGATCATCGGATTGGTCCGCAGCCTCGCCGTCGAGGTCGCCTGCCGCGGCGTCCGCGTCAACGCGGTCGCACCGGGACCCACCGACACTCCCCTGCTCGCTGCCGACTCGCCATGGCGCGCAACGGAATACCTGGCAACGATTCCCAACCGAAGGCTCACCCGGCCCGATGAGATCGCCGAAGTCGTCAGCTTCCTGCTGAACACCGACTTTTGTGTCGGCGAGGTCCTCTCGCCCAACGGCGGGGCGGTGATCTGACCCATGACCGGCCCACGACAAGGACGTATCGCACTGGTCACCGGCGCCACCCAAGGGATCGGCGCGGCGATCGCGCGGCGACTGGCGCGCGAAGGCGCCACCGTCGCGGTCAACGGCCTCACACACGACGAGCGGATGAGCGCGGTGGTCGCGGACACCGCGGGATTCCCTGCTGTCGCCGATGTTTCGGATCCCGACGCGGTCTCCCGGCTGGTCGGTGACATCGAGACGATGCGAGGGCCGATCGACATCCTGGTGTGCAACGCCGCCTACATGACCATGGCGCCGTTCGGCGATCACGGCGATGAGGACTGGTGGAAGATCATCGACACCAACCTCGCAGGCGCGGTCTATCTGATCCAGGCGGTGCTGGCGGGGATGCGCCGGTCCGGCGGCGGCAACATCGTCATCATCGCCTCCGAGTGGGGCGTGACCGGCTGGCCGGAGGCCACCGCCTATTCGGCCTCGAAAGCGGGGCTCATCGCGCTGACGAAGACCCTTGGTCGCGAACTAGCGCCGGAGAACATCACCGTCAACGCCGTCGCACCAGGGGTGATCGACACCCCGCAGCTCCAGGTGGACGCCGACAATGCGAAAGTGAGCTTGGCCGAGATGCATGAGGAATACAGCCGCGGCATACCGATCGGTCGCATCGGCAGGGCCGACGAAATAGCGTCGGCGGTGGCGCTTTTGGCCCGCAAGGACCTCGGCGCGTTCGTCGGACAGACGATCCAGGTGAACGGCGGCTCGACGAGGTGCCGGGCATGAGCGAGCAGCCGATCGGGCCGGTCGACGGTCGCGTGGTACCCCGATATGCCGGCCTGACGACATTCGGACGGCTGCCCCGGATCGAAGACGTCGATGGCTGCGACGTCGCCGTCGTCGGGATTCCATTCGACACCGGAGTCAGCTACCGGCCGGGGGCGCGGTTCGGTCCGGCACACATCCGCCAGTGCTCACGCGTGCTGCGTCCGTACAATCCCGCGTTGGACGTGTCCCCGTTCGCCAGCCAGCAAGTGGTCGACGCCGGTGACATCGCTTGTACCCCTTACGACATCGCCGCCGCGGTGCGCCAGATCGAAGAGCAGGCGTCGGCCCTGATCGACAGCGGCGCCAAGATTGTCAGCCTCGGCGGCGACCACACCATCGCCTACCCCCTGCTGCGCGCACATCACCGCCGCTACGGACCGGTGGCGTTGGTGCACTTCGACGCTCACCTGGACACGTGGGACACGTATTTCGACGCACCGCTGACTCACGGCACCCCGTTTCGGCGCGCCGCGGAGCAGGGCCTGTTCGTCGCGGGCCACAGCGCACACGTCGGCATTCGCGGGGCGCTGTACACGCCGGACGATCTCGACGACGATGCGGAACTGGGATTCACGATCGTGCACTGTTCGGCCTTCGAGACGCGCATGGTCGCCGATGTGGTCGAGCAGCTACGGACGACCATCGGCGACCATCCGCTCTACGTGTCGATCGACATCGACGTGCTCGACCCTGCCCACGCTCCCGCCACGGGCACACCCGAGATCGGTGGCCTGTCGAGTCGCGAACTCCTCGGACTGGTGCGCGGTTTCGAGGGACTCAACCTGGTCGGGGCGGACATCGTCGAGGTCGCACCCGCCTACGACCACGCGGAGATCACCGGCATCGCCGCAGCGTATCTGGCATACGAGTTCGTCTCCCTGCTGGCACAGAAGTCCAGCCGATGAGCGTTCCCGCGGCCTCGGTCCCGTGGCCGAACGGCGCCCGCTGCGCGGCGTCCTTCAGCTTCGACGTCGACGCCGAGTCCGCCATGCTCGGGGTCTCCACCAAGCACGCCAGCCGGATGTCGGCGATCAGTCACCAGGCCTACGGGCCCCTTACCGGT
>Ga0105245_10004398_pt1 | contig 12465 bp, 22 predicted proteins | sample KBSM54metaG_FD_81523 | JGI IMG/M metagenome (GOLD analysis project Ga0105245, IMG submission 81523) | Miscanthus rhizosphere microbial communities from Kellogg Biological Station, Michigan, USA - KBS M5-4 metaG | ecosystem: Host-associated > Plants > Roots > Rhizosphere > Soil | place... | reverse complement strand
CGCAGGTCTTCGTCGCGCAGCGCGAGGCCCAGGCCGCGCCCGTGTTCGTCGATTCCATGCCCTACCTGCCCGGCAAAAACGCCGTGGCGCCCTCGGAGTAACCATGGACCGCTTCAGCGCCTTGTGGGCCCGCCTGGCGCCCGCAGAACGAACGATGATCTCGATCGGCGTACCCGTCGTTGTCGTTGCCGCGCTGTGGGCCGGTCACCAGAAGAAGAAGGCGGCCGCGGCCAAGCCCGCGACCCCGGCCGCGACCGGCACCCCGCAGATATTCCTGCCGCCCTCGGGCACCTGGGACACCCCGCAGACCACCCCGACGCCCTCGACCTCGTCGCCGACGACCCCGACGCCGGCGACGTCGACGCCGAACCCGGCCGGCATGACGAACCTCGACCTCATCCTCGGGGCCGACGCCGCCTACAGCGCCGGCACCGGCTACGAGCCGTTCATCGTCGAGATGGAACACCGAGCCGTGGCCAACACCCTGTCGGTCAACGATCCGACCTGGCGCGACGGCGACGGCAAACCCCGCGGCATCGTCTACGCCGCGTTCCCCCGGATCCTCAAGGCTGCGACGGTGGCCAACGGCGGGAAGTCGATTTTCGGATGACGAACCCCCGCGCCCTCACCGACGCCCAACTCGCGGCGGGCCGGTTCACCCCGCAGCAACTCGTCGGGCTCGGCGCGCAGCACCGTGAGGCCGTCGTCGCCGATCACCCCGCGAACCTGTTCCGCGGCACCGGCGGGCAGATCGAGGTCCCGATCCTGCCCATCCCCGGCGGGCCCACAATCGGCGTGCCCGTCCCCGACGTGCCCAACGTCGCCGGCGACGTCGCCAGCGCGGTCAGCTCGTCGGTCGCCGACGCCATCAAGGGCGCGGTCGCCGTCGTGCTGGGCCCGGTCGCCGAGATAGGGCTCACCCTCGTCGTGGCGGCCGCCGGCCTGGCCCTGGTCGTCTGGGCCGTGGTGAGCCTGGCCAAGAACAGCAAGACCGCCCAGAACGTAGCGAGCGTGGCCGCGGTGGCCGCGATCTGACAGGAGAACCATGCCCCTCGGAAACCAGTACCGGCCGATCCACGACGGCACCCCGCTCATCGTGCCCGTGCCGCCGTCCGCGCTCACCCCCGCCGCGCCGTCACTCGTCGAGCGCCAGGCCGGCCTCGAAATCTGGGACCACAAGACCGCGGATGTCACCGCGTCGCTGTGGCCCTCCGGCGTGTTCTCCGCCGATTACCAGTCGCCCGTGACCCGCGTGTCGATCTACAGCACCGAGCCGCTGTACATCGGCCTGGACCGGGCCGCGTCGATCCAGCCCGGCGGCTACGAGCTGTATCACCCCGGTAACGGGTTCCTGGAGTCCGCCATCCCGGCGACGAAACGCGTCACGATCGCCACGACGACCGGCCTCGCGCCCGGTTCCCGCATCGAACTGTGGGCCTACGCCGGCTCCTACGCGTTGGGGTCCTGATGCTGTTCACCTCGACCTCCACCGCCTCGACGACCCCGCCCCGGCTGCGCGGCATCGTCCTGGGCTCGTCACGCGCCATCGGCTACTCGTCCGAGCCCTACTCGAACGGGCTCGTGCAACAGCCGCAGAACTCGTGGTGGACCTACTTCTGTTGGGCCGGCCCGCTGCTCAACGTCCGCAACGCCGGCGTCCGCGGTGACACCGTCGTGCAGATGCAGGCCCGCCTGCAGGCCGACGTCCTCGCGTACGCCCCGGACGTCGTGTTCCTCGAATGCGGCGGCGCGAACGACATCCCGACCTCGGCGACGCCCGCCGACTTCGCGCTCGCCCTGACCACCCTGCAGGCCATGTCCGCGACGATGCGGGCCGCCGGCATCGACGTGATCCACACGCTGGAACCGGGCCGCCCGTTCATGGCGCTCGGCGACGACTACCACGCCCGCAACGTCGTCGCCTGGCTCAAGGCCGCCGGGTTGACCCTGCTCGACTTCCGCCCGGTGCTCATGGACTCCCAGGCCGGCACCTACAACCGGGCCTGGTCCGACGACGGCGTGCACGTGAACCTCACCGGCGCCAAGGTCCAGGCCCAGTACGCGCTCGACTGGTGGGAAGCGCACCGCCCCTCCTACGAGCGCCCGCCGCTCACCACCAGCGACACCGACACGTCGAACCTGCTCACCTACGGCACGTTCTCCGGCGCCTCGAACTCCGGCGCGACCCCGCAGGGCTGGACCCTCGTGAACGTGTCCGCCGTCGGGATCACCGCCGCGATCGTCGACCCCATCGACACGACCACCGACCCCAAGGTCGCCGGCAAGCTCTGGAAAGCGACCGTCGTCGCCGGCACCGCCACGGGCACCCTCGCGATCCGCCAGGACGTCACCCTGCCCGTGCCCGTCTGGTGGGCGCCCGGCGACACGATCCTGCAAGGGTTCTGGGTCAAGGCCGAAGGCTTCGAGGCCACCGGCGTGCAGTACAGCATCGGCGTGCTCTACGACGGCGCCACGAACCAGCACCGCCCGATGAACGCCTGGTCCCAGGACTTCGAGGGCTGGGTCTGGGTCGAGGGCACCGTGATCCCCGCCGGCGCGACGAACGTCAAGTTCTTCGTCACCATCGACGGCCTCGGGGGAGTGCTCCAACAGGACGCCCACCTGTGGGTCGGGATGGTCACCCTGTTCAACGCCACCGCCCAAATCGGTACCCGTGGGGGGATCCTCTGATGTCGACCGTGCCCATGCCCCGCTCGATCGCCGACCGTCTCCGCCGGCTCGAACACAAACAGGGCTACCACGCCCAAAACCTGCCCACCGGCTGGAACTGGTCGAACCAAGACCCGACCGCCTGTGTGCAGACGACGAACGCGTATCCGTTCGCGACCGACGGCCGCGAATGGATCTGGAAACTGACCCTCACCCGACAGGTCAGGGTCAACAACCTCGGGATCCTCGTCGTCGCCGCGTTCTCGGGCATGTCCCACTCCGTCGCCGGGATCCTCGACAAGAGCCGCAACGTGCTCGCCATCTCCGCCGACTCGACGACCGCCACCTACGCCGCGAACACGATCCGCTCGTGGGCCATGGGCACCCCGCTCACCCTGCAACCCGGCACGTACTACGCCTACCTCGCGCTCGCCGGCACCACAAAAGGCAACATCGTCGCTACCGCAGGCTCCGCCACGGCGCTCGCCGCCATCAACGGCGGCGGCGGATGCGGCACCCTTACCACCGCCCCGTGGACCCCGCCCGTGCTCGGCGCCACCATCGCCACGATCGCGAACAGCGCGAACGTCATCCCCTGGACCCTGCTCTCATGACCCGCCTCGCGTGCTTCCCGCTCGACCCCGGGCCCCTCGACCCGTCCCCCGACGTCGTCGCCGGCTGGCGCATCACGTCCACATTCGGGAACCGCCCGAACCCCATGACCGGCGCCCCGTCGCACCACGGCGGCATGGACCTAGCGTTCGGCGCCTGCTTCGGGCAACCGATCTACGCGCCGTGCGACGGCTACGTAACGCAGAGCTGGGACCCGTCCGGCGGCGGGAACTGGACCTCGCTCGTCGCGCCCGACGGCTCCTACTTCGGGTTCGGGCACGCCAGCTCGTTCGTGCCCGGCGCCAGCGGCCGCCAGGTCACCGCCGGCGAAGTGCTCGCCTACGTCGGCTCTACCGGCGCCTCTACCGGCGCCCACCTCCACATCGCCTACAAAGCCCCCGGCGCGTCCGCCTACAGCGACCCCTGGGACCTGCTCCAAGACGCCGCCGCCGGCCACCGCTGGCCCCGCGCCTCAACCCATCAACCGATCACGACCCAGGACGACGACATGGCCCTCTCCGACGACGACAAGAAATACCTCACCGAAACGGTGGTCGACAACCTCGTCACCGCCTTCACCGACCTCAAAAAGGTCCTGCTGTCAGACCTCATCAACATGGCGAAGATCGTGCACCACGACCTATCGACCGGCCTCGTCGCCGCCGGGCAACCACCCCTGCCCCCGTTCACCGTCAACATCGACGACTGAGGGGAGGGGAACACCATGGCCACCGCCAAGCAAAAAGCCGCCGCCCGCCGCAACATCAAGAAGGCGCAGGCGAAGAACCGCAAGAGCAAGCGGCGCTAGCTCGTCCCGCCGGCGTAAGGGGAACTCCGCCGGCAGGGCTCCCGGGCCCGGTAGCACTCGACCTGTCCGAGTGCTACCGGGCCCTCACGCGTCAGATGACCCCGCCGGCCTCGTTCGTCGACCCCACCGGCGGGCTCGCCATGGCCTGATCCTCGGGTGAGACCACGTCGCCCAGCCCCGGCGGGTCCGCCGCCGGGATGTCCGTCGGGCGCTGCTCGGCCCTCAGGGCGTCATTCCAGCCCCGCCGGTAGGCCGCGTTCAACTGCTCCGCGCTCGGCACCGACTCATCGTCGGGCTTGTCCGGCGCTTCCCCGACGTTCGGCCAGGCCTGCTCACCCTCGGGCAAATTGCTCAATGTGGCTCCTTTTGTCGCTGAAACAGTCACAGTTTGGTCGCCCAACTCTCTTGGCGCCGGACGCCGTGGGCGTCAGAGAACGCCAAAGAGTTGACCCTATGCCCCGTCGCGTGCGTTACCGCCGTGACCACCAAGGCCACGTTGCGCTCGTCGAGGCCCGTCAGGAGCTGACCGAGAGACACGCCGACGTCGACGCCGACAAGTTCGCACGCCAGGCGCAAGATGCTCGCCTCGCTCGACGAGCACGCCACCGTATCGAGCCACGCCGGGATGTCGGCCCACTCGATCCCCGCCATCGCCCGGCCACCCTCGAACCGGAACACGATGCGAGCGACGAAGTCCGCCCGCATGAGCCAGTACCGGTGCCCGATCAACAGCCCGACGGCCGCCTCTGTGCAGTACCCGCCCCGAGCCCAGTCCTGCAGCTCCTCGACCAACCCCGCATCGACCATCTCCGTACCTCTCGTCCGACCATCCGCGACCCTAGCTTCGATGGAGGGTAGCAAATGGGGCATGACCGAGAAGTTGATGCCTGAAAACGCGGTACTCGAAGTGCTGAGCCACATCCCTGTGGCCGGGAGTTGGAAGCGGCCACTGCGCCGCAAGATCGTCGCCCGGGTGGGCCGCTACCCCGGCGGCATCCAGGCCTCGCGGGACTGGTGGGCCACCGAACTGGGGTGCTCGACCGCAACCGTAGCGCCCGTGTTCGCCGACTTGGTGGACCGCAAGGTCCTCGTCGCCATGGCCCCCGGCAAGGGCAGGCGCGCAGCGACCTATCGGGTGAACCCGTGGATCGGCGACTGGCTCGTCAACTGGGCGATCGAGATCGACGCCGTCAAGTACCGCGCATTCCACGACATCCCCCTGCTTCGCGCCGATTCGGTCCCCGTAGTGGCGCGATTTAGGGGGGGAAATCGCGCCACAGCACTTGTAGCGGCGCGAAACAGGGGTACAAATCGCGCCACTACGAGGATCGATTTTCGTAGTGGCGCGAAAGCCACCCCCAAATCGCGCCAAGAGTCTGAGGCTTTGGCGCGATTTACCCCCCTAAATCGCGCCACTACAGAGGAAGTAATAGGTTCCTCGGGTCCGCGTGGCGACGACGAGGGGGGACCGATTGCTCTTACTGAGTACGCGGTCGATCCCGCCTTCGACGCCCTCTGTGAGATGGTCCGTCACCTGCTCGGCCTGGCGTACCTCGAAGGCGAGGGCCGAACGCCGTACCGGCGCCTCGTCGACTGCTACGGCGGCGCCGCTGTAGAGGCCGCCGTTCGCCGCTCCCCGGCTGACAGGCGGACCATCGGCCTCTTGCCGCTCTGGTTGCGTACTGCCCTCGCGCCGCGGCTGGAGCCAGTGGAGCCGGCACTGTCTGCGTGGGACGAGCCTGAGGAACTGCAACCACGCGAAGGGCACGGCGACCTCGACTTGCGGGATCCTGGCGAGCCCTGCCTGCCCCCGTTTGCCTCGGTTGAAGAAGCGAAGGCGTACCAGCACCGAGCCCTACGGCGCGACGACCGTCACACCCTCGACCCTGGGGCCATCCGCGATGTCACACTGGTCGGGCAGAATGGCCACAGCCGCAAAGGCGGGTAGGGAGCAGTCATGAAGGCCGGCAAGATCAACCCGCGCAGCATCGGCGTCGAGGGCCCGTTCATCTCGACCGACGTCGTCGTCTTGGCCGACCTCAAGAACGCTCTGCTCGAAGCTGGCGAGCCGCCGTCGGTGGGCAACGGCATCGTCGGGTGGCTCATCGACAAGGCCGTCGGCAATCCCGACCTCACGAGTGCAACGACGCGATCCCGGTACCGGCGGACCCTGCAGGCCCTCGTCGACGCGGGCTATCACCCCCCGATTTCTGGGCCTGACAACGGTACCCTTCGGTATCCGCGCGAGGCCATTGCCGTCTGATGCGAGCCTGCCGATACCTCTCCTCACCGCTCCAGCGGCGCCCTCAAGAGGAGAAAAACCGATGATCGACCAGTTCAGTATCGCCATGCTCGACCGCGGGCATTCACCCAACACTGTCCGCCGTCGGCGCCTGACCCTGAGCCGTTTCGCCCGGCATCTCGGCGGGGTCGACGACCTGCTGACGGCGACGGATTTCGAGATCGACCGTTGGCTGTCCTCGCTCACGAAGGCGTCACCCCAGTCCCGCGGGCACTATCTCGGCGACCTGGCGCGGTTCTACGGTTGGGCCAAGCGGTGGAGGCTCATCACCACGAACCCGACCCTGGAGATGGAGCGGCCGTCGAGGCCGAAGCGCAAGCCGCGCCCGATCTCGACGTCGGACCTCGCGATGGCGATCGAGATGGCCGACCCACGAATGCGGGTCATCCTCCTGCTCGCCGCGTTCTCGGGCCTCAGGGTGTGCGAGATCGCCGCCCTCGACGCCCGGGATGTCGACTGGGACCACAATGTCATCGTCGTGGCCGGCAAGGGCGACAAGGAGCGCACGGTCCCCATACACCCGCTCGTGGCGGCCGAACTAGCGTCCCGGCGCGAGGGCCCGATCGTTCCGTCGACCCGGGGTGGTCACCTGCGGCCGATCACGATCACGATCCTCGTGAGCGTGCACATGCGGGGCCTCGGGATCCCGGCGACGGCGCACCGCCTGCGGCACTGGTTCGGGACCGGCACCTACGAGGCCTGCCGCGACCTCCGCGTCGTCCAAGAACTACTCGGCCATGAAAGCCCGCAGACCACCGCCGGCTACGTCGCCGCGAGCGAGCCGCGGTCGCGGGCGGCCGTGGCGGCCCTGTCGCTCGACGTCGCCGCGTGACTCCGCTCGACGTGGCCGTGTCCGTCCTGGTGGGCGGCGCGGCCGGGTTCGGCGGCGGCGAGCTGCATCGCCGTGTGGTGCGCCGGATGGCTCGCCGCCGGCTCCACCGGATGATGACGAAGGGGAACCGTGGACGTTCATCTGTACCTTCCCGACCGCCTGCATAGCCGCCTCGTGAACCGCGACGACCTCGACCTGAACCTGTCGGCGTTGCTTCAGGATGCGGTCGAGCGGATCCTCGACGAAGAGTGCCGGCACGAGCGGACGCGGGTGGTGTGTGCCGAGTGTGGGGCCGGCGTAGTTCCCCCGCATGACGATGCGGGGGAGACCCCGCAGGACCATGCCCATGGGGGGGACGTCCTGGTGTTTTCCCCGCAGGACCATGCGGGGGAGACCCCGCAGGAGTACCCGCAGCTGTAGGGGACGTCCGACCCCGCCGAACTATGCGGGGATGGCGACGCCCCGACGTACCGTGATCTGCCCGCACTGCCAGGCGCCCCGCGAGACAGCGGCGATGCCGAGGATGCGCCTGAAGTGCCCAGGCTGTGGACAAGGGTTCAAGGCGCCCGAATTCGCGGACCCCTCGACCAGCGGCGGGGTACCGCCGGAGACGCCGGCCGCGGGTCCCTCCTCGACCCCGGCCGGCTCGTCCGGCATCACGATCACGACGGCGACCCCGCGTGTCGGGGCCCCGGCCGTCGACCCGGTCGAGGGCGACGAAGTACCGCCGTCGGGTGCAGCGGTACAGGATCCTGCGGTAGCGCCCGTGGTGGCCTTGCCGACGCCTCTGCAGCGCCAGACCGCCGCTGCTCGTCGAGGCGGCCGCTCGTCGATCTACGCCCGGCGGGTGAACCGTGGATCTTGACCTGCAGGTCGGCGCGCCGGGCACGCCTCAGGTCGGCGCGCACCAGGACGTCGACGACGTCGACGGCGGGTTCGATGACGGGTTCGTCGAGGAGGCCCCGCCGGTCGACGCGGCGACGGTCAAGGTCGTGCTCATGGCGCTCGGCTCGGGCGTAAATGCACTCGCCGGCGACGACGACGTCCCGGGCCAGTGGAAGTTCACGCCGGGCGAGCTGGACGCGATCGCGCCGCCGCTCACGAACATCATCAACGCCCGACCGAAGCTGAGGGCCGCTGTGGCCCGCGGCGACTACATGGTCGTCGGTATCCATCTCGCCGGGTACGCCGGCCGCAATCTCGGCGCTGGTAGCCGGGCGAAGGAGCAACGTGAACGCGACGGAGAAGCTGCAGGCAGCATGGAACCATGGCTCCCCGCTGGTGGCCCAGCTGGCGGACAACCCAATGGGGGCAATGGTCCTGTCGTACGTGACGGCGTCGCTCGGGGCTGACGACGTTGCCTCGCTCATCGCAACGCTCGAACCTGTCGAGGTCGACCACTACCTCGCCGTCGCCATCGACCTCCTCGGACGGCTCATGTCCGACGGATCCGTCACCCTCATCGTCGACGGCTCCGGCGCCCGCTTCGTCGGCCTCGATGAGCCCGACGCCGACGGAGAGTTCACCGTCTGGCCCCTCGACGCCGTCGACTCCGCCGGCGCGGGCGTCGTCGCCGGCATCGTCCATTCGGTACGCGGACAGGTTGTTCATCACGGGGGCGACGGGGACCGGTAAGAGCCAGCTGGCGCGGGCGCTGTTCCGTTCCGCGCCGGCGCCGCGTACCGTCATCGACCCGGCCGACAGCGACCTGACCCGCGTGCCGGGCGCCCGGACGTTCCACGATCCGCGCAAGATCCCCGACGCCCCGACGACCCGGTTCGTGCCGCGGGACCCGTTCGACTACGACGCGTATGACGCCTTGTACCAGGGCCTTTTCCGGTCGTTCCCGCGGTACGTGTGGGTCGACGAGGCCGGGTTCGTCCTGCCGGTCAACAAGGTCACGAAGGCGGCGCGGATCTATCTCGTGCAGGGCCGCAAGCGCGAGCTCGGGCACCTGGCGCTGCACACAAGGCCCCGCGAGGTCGACCCGAACCTGATCGCCCAGGCCCAGCACATCGCCTGTTTCGACCTCCCGAACCCGGATGACCGTGACCGCATCGCGTCGCTCGCCGGGATCCCGCCCCGCGAGTTCGACCGGATCCTCGGGGCGCTCCCGGAGTACGGGTTCGTCTGGTGGTCCCAGCGGGCCCGGACCCTGCACGTCTGCCCGCCGATCAAGCTGTAGCGCCCGCCCCGGGGTCGACGAGGTCGATGAAGTGCTCGAAGCCGGGCAGTACCGGCTCGCATACGTGGCCGTGCGTCCAGACCTCCAACGAGACGCCGCTGGACGCGTGCCAGGCCTGCCCGCAGGCCCCGCATCGCAGGTACCGCACGCCGCCCTCGGGCCGTTTCGTCGGGTGATCGCTGGTCGCCATGCCGGTCAGTGTGCCGGGCGCCCGGCCGGAGTTGCGGCCGGGCGCCGACGGGACGGAACCACGGGCCCGCGGAGCCGCGCCCCGACGGTAGCGGGAGTACCCGCAGGATCGCACGCAGCTTCAGGGCCTTCAGGACGCCCCCGATGTTGGTGCGGCACGCACACCCTTTCCCGGAGGCATCTCGCCCGTGAACATCCTCGACCTCGTCAAGCAGGCGCTCATCGTCGGCGTCATCCTCGGCGCCATCAAGTTCGCCCTGACCCGCTTCGGTGGCCCCGCCTCGGGCCTCGCCGGGTTCCTCGGCTGATGTCCAAGGACATCGCGTTCTGGCTCGCCGTGGCCGCCGTGTCGGTGGCCGCGAGCGTCCTCGTCAAGCTCCTCGCCGCGCACACCCCCTGGAAGTCGTTCCAGGAATTCGCGTCCGCTTCCTGACCGTCTGACCACCACCCATTGGTGCGTCCGGCAGGGCCGGCGCCCCGCCCGAAATAGGAGATCCACCCGATGCCCCTCGGTACCGGTACCGACACCATGCACAACGTCCCGGCCGTGCCGTTCACGCCGAGCCCGAGCCTGTTCGACCAGCTGACGACGAAGAACCACCAGCACGCGATCACGTTCGCGACGCCCGGCCCCGGCGCCACGGTGCTCCGTGAACTGCCCAAGGCCGGCATCCTCACGTGGGTCACCGTCACCTTCGACGGCACGCTCACGTACAACGCCGGCACCGGCTCGATCACGACCGGCTGGCGCTGGCCGTACGGCATCTGCCAGTCCGTCGGCTTCGCCGCGAACCTGCAGAACGGCCTCGTCAACGCGTCGGGCATCGACCTGCACGTGCAGCGGTTCCTGTCGAACCCGAGCTACGTCGACGCCGTCGACACGTTCAACGGCTCGGTCGGCGGCGGCAACGCCCTCACCGGTTCGTCGACGTCGTTCCTGCACCTGACCTATCAGGTGCCCGTCGTGATGGACAAGGTCACGCTCGCCGGCGCGATCTACGCCCAGTCGAACCAGAACGCGCTGACCCTCGCGATCACCGAGGCCGTCGTCGCCGACTACCTCACGCTCACCGGCAACGCCACGGCGTCGCTCACGGGCACGTGGACCATCGGCCCCGACATCTACGAGATCCCGCAGACCGCGGACCAGGGCATCATCACCCCCGACCTGTCCCGCCTCCACGCCCTGCAGGCCCGCGAGACCGCGTTCAGCGCCGTCGGCGATGTGCCCGTCGCGCTGACCCAGGTCAACGGCCAGCTGGTGCGCCTGTTGGTGCAGGTCCGCCCGAACGCCACGTCGTGGTGCGCGCCGCGGCCGGCGTCGCTGACCCCGGCGCTGACCAACCTGCGCCTCATCTACGGCGCCAACCAGACCCCGCTCGACTACACGTACGCCGAGCTGGTCGCCAAGAACAACGAGCAGTACGGCGGCACCCTCCCGTACGGGTACGTCGCCCTGGACTTCGTCCGCGAGAGCGCGGTGCGTGACGCCGTGTTCCTGCCCGGTTTGACCGACCTCAAGGTCGTCCCGACGGTCGGTTCCGGCGTCACCGTCGACGCCAACGCGAAGGTCCGTGTCGTGCAGGAGATGTTGTTCCAGTGAGCATCCTGGACGCGACCTACGGCTCGTTCGCCACGATGAACGGCTCCCGGTTCTACGGCACCGGCGGGCCCGACGTCGTCTCGAAGGCGGCCGACAGCCTCAACCCGCACACCACCGTGGCCCCGACCCGGGCTCTCGCGGCGCCGTCACGGCCGATCCACGACGAGCCCGGCGCCGGGAAGGCCGCCGCGTTCTCGCCGCGGACCCTGCTCGACAACCCCGCCACGTGGCTCGTGCTGACCCTCGGGTTTGCGATCGCCGCCGGGCACTACGCCGCGACGGGCCACGTGCTGTGACGATCGACTGGGGCAAGCTCGTCACGTTCACCGCGTCCATCATCGCGGTGACGGTCCTGGCCGCGCTCGGTCGCCTCGACGGCGTCGTTGCGGTCGGCGTGATCTTCACCGTGGTCGGCTACACCGCGGGCAACGGGAAGCTCGCCGTCGCCGGGAAGCCGACCCAGCCGATGATCCGTCCCTCGACCGAGGCCCTCGCGGCCACGGCCGACGCGGAAGCGGCGCAGTCGTGAACACCGTGGCGGGCCTGTTCCTGGTCCTGGTCCTCATCGTCGTCTGGAACAACTGGCGCGCCGGCACCTTGCCGCAGTGGTTGCGCGCCAAGTTCCTGAACGACCCCGGGAAGTGACCGGTGCCCGCCGCCCTCGCTGTCGCGCTCATCGGCGCCTGGCTCGCCGTGCAGGCGACCGCCGGGCGGCTCCCGGCGCGTCTGCTCAGCTACCGCACCGGTGACGGCCTACCGACCGTAGGGCCGAGCGGGTACGGAGGGTTCGCCGCGGCGGCCGCCACCGGCGTCGCCGCGGCGACCGGCGGATCGGTCGGCGCCGGCACGCTGACCGCGGTGCAGGTGGCGCGCCTGGCGCTCGCCGCCGGGTTGAGCCCCGCGGCGGCCGTGACCGCTGTGGCGATCGCCCGGCGCGAGTCCGGGTTCGTCACCACTGCGCACGGCGGGCCGCCGGCCGAACCGAACGACGACAGCTACGGGCTGTGGCAGATCAACATGCTCGGCTCGCTCGGGCCCGCCCGCCGCCGGCAGTTCGGCCTCGCGTCCGACGCCGAGCTGTTCAACCCCGAAGTCAACGCCCGCGCTATGTACGCCATCTCGTCGGGCGGCACGAACTGGTCCCCGTGGACGACCTACGCCAAGGTCACCTCGCAGGACCGCGCCGACGCCATGGTCGCCGTCGACCAAGCGAGAGGCCGATGAACCCCGCCTCGATCGCCGTCGGCCTCGTTGGGCTCTGGCT
>Ga0105245_10004396_pt1 | contig 12467 bp, 8 predicted proteins | sample KBSM54metaG_FD_81523 | JGI IMG/M metagenome (GOLD analysis project Ga0105245, IMG submission 81523) | Miscanthus rhizosphere microbial communities from Kellogg Biological Station, Michigan, USA - KBS M5-4 metaG | ecosystem: Host-associated > Plants > Roots > Rhizosphere > Soil | place: Michigan... | reverse complement strand
TGGGTTATCTGCGGACTGCTATTTCTGGCAACCTCGATCACCTGACATCGGGATCGAAGATTCCCGTCTACGACTTGATGGCGACCCCGGAAAGAACTGCGCGACCATGTTGTCTGAATCGTTGATTCGCAGGTCAACTCAGCCGCGGGCGTGTTCAAGCCCCGCGCCCCGCGGCTCTGGCCCGGTTTCGACGTCGTCCGTAGACGCGCAATGCTCCAGGCGATAAATTGCGATATCGGCATCCCGCAGGCGCAAGCGAGTCACGGCGTCTTGAATGTGCTCGGGCGATGTTCCTTCGATCATCGCGACATATTCGGGCATCAGGTCAGCCGAACTGCGGAAAGTCTTCTCCTTAGTTTCAATGCCGCTTGCGCGATTGTCCGTTGCGCACCAGTGAACGGACACAATGCCCGGATCCTGCATCAATAAAGGGAGGATATCGACCAAACCCGGGACGCCCGAAACCCGTACAGTCATCATGAAACCCCCGTCGCCGAGCCCCATGCTGAAGACAACGCTACAAGCAGAACGAGCCATATTCCGGAACTTCGGCATGATTCGTCGCGTCCATTCGGTGGGAGCGTTCAGACGATTCAGGTAGCCGTTACTCGCCGCGGTGTCGATCTGATCCAGCTCGTACAGTGTGTAGAACTCGGGACCACCCTGGACGGCAACCAATCGGCGCGCACGCAGGAAACCGGGAATACTCAGCCGCTCCGGCACGTGCTGGCGGTTATGCCATTCGCGAAAATCTTCTTTGGCTTCGGGTACGAGGTCCTGCCAGATGGCGATTACTGCGTCTCCTCGAAGACTCATTCCGCCCTGATAGTAACACCCAAAGGCCAATCTGGCGAAGAATTTAACGGTGTCAGCTACCGTGTCAAAGCGGATATAATACCCACCGGGTATCAGATGCTTAGAGCCATGGGTTCCCCGGGCATAATCCACGGAACGGGCGTCGAGGAGTCGGCCGCACGCGCAGCACTTGAGCACGCGCTTTCAAGTACTGTGTTCGCCAGCGTGGGCCGATTGAAACGTTTCCTGAACTTCATCGTCGATCAAACGCTGGCTGGCGGCGGCGGCAAGCTCAAGGAATTTCTCATCGGCATTGAGGTCTTCGAGAAACCCGATTCCTTCGATCCACGCAATGATCCAATCGTACGCGTCCAGGCGCGCCGTCTGCGTGCGAAGCTGGCGCAGTATTATGAATCCGAAGGCCGAGAGGATCCAGTCTGGATCGAGCTTCCCAAGGGTTCATACGTTCCTTCCTTTCAACGCCGTGACAAGGTGCCCCGGCGGAAGACCGTGTCGATTGCACTGCCGGGCCAAAATACGGTTGCGGTCCTACCCTTCTCCGATCGCAGTCCGCAAGGCGATCAGGAATACTTCTGTAGCGGTCTGCGCGATGAGATCGTCCACGTTCTGACGAAGTATTCGCTCGGCAAGTCCGACTCCCTGCGCGTGATTCCCTGGACGGGTCCGCTCCGCTCCGAAGATCGCCTCGGAGGCATCCTCAAAGCCGCCGAAGCCCTGGACATAGCAACCATGATCGATGGCAGCGTTCGGAAAGCGGGCTCGCGTTATCGCATCACCGTGCAGCGCGTGGATGCCGTCCGCGGACAGTACGGATGGTCCGAGACCTTCGACACCGCCGCCGAGGACCTGTTCGCCGTACAGGATGAAATCTCGCAAGCCGTGCTCGAAGACTTGCGCGGCTCGATGGCCGGAGAAGCGGCGCCTGGACTTGCACAGACGCTACACGAAAATCTGGTCGCGTATGAGCTCTATCTACGCGGCCGCTATCACCTGAGCCAGCGCTCGGAAAAAGGCCTGCGCCGTGCTGTCGATTGTTTTGAGAAGGCGATCGCTGAGGATGCCCAGTACGCACTGGCTTACTCTGGCTTAGCCGATGCGCTCGCGCTGCTGGCCAACTATGGATACGTGTCGCCCGGCAACACGGTGAGCCGTGCCTCGTCGGCCGCTACGTCTGCCGTGCGCCTGGATGAGAGCCTTGCCGAGGCGCACACCTCGCTGGCCCACGTGCGGGCCACGCTCGAATGGGATTGGAACGCCGCCGAGATCGAGTTCCGCCGAGCAATCCAGCTGAACCCTCGTTATCCCACAGCGCACCACTGGTTCGGGATTACTTGTCTAGCAGGCCTTGAGCGTCTGGACGAAGCCATTGAACAGTGTGAAATCGCCGTTCGACTTGATCCGACGTCGGCTATTTTCGCCCGCGACCTTGCCGAGTCTTATTACTTCCGGCGCAACTTTGTTGCCGCCGCCGACCAGGCCCAGGCCACCATCGATTCGGACCCGCACTTCCACGGTGCCTATTGGATTCTCGGGTTGGTGCACGAGCAGTTCGGTGACTTTGGCGAGGCGATCGATTGTTTCCAGGAAGCCTTGCACCTGGTGCCGGACAATCCCCGAATGCTGAGCGCCCTAGGACGTGCGACTGCGCTCTCGGGCAAGAGGGACGAGGCTCGCGGTATCCTGACGAAACTTGAGGATATGGCGCGGCTCCGCTACGTGTCGCCGCTCGATCCCGCACTTATCCAACTGGCGCTCGGCGAGCACGGCCCCGCTTTCGAGCGCTTGAACTATCTTTGCGAAATGCGGTGCTTCGACCTCATTCATCTGAAAGTAGATCCGCGTTTCGATCCATGGCACGAAAACCGCCAGTTCCTCGCGCTACTGCGGAAGCTCGGAGTTTAAGTCTCAACGGGCCGGATACGCCCAACCCCAACAAATCCGTCTCCGCCCGGGATTGAGACGTACTGCTACCGTTACAGTCTTGTGGCGGGCAAGCCCTACTGCTAACATCTTGCGGGGTAGTGTCTTGCAACCGGTCTCTCAAACTTTAGGCATCGCGTCCGAACGTCCCACGCGCGCCCGATCCTGGGTCGTCGTCTTCGGCGTTACTCTGGCGATTCTCGCGTTCGTCGACCGCGTCTGCATTTCGCAGGCCGCTCCACTGATCGCCAAAGATCTGAACCTCGATAAGACGCAGATCGGAACCGTTTTCAGCGCCTTCCTTCTGAGTTACGCACTGTTCGAAATCCCTGGCGCCTGGTACGGAGATTATGCCGGGGCGCGCAAGGGTCTCATGCGGATCGTCGCAGGATGGTCTGCTTTCACAGCGCTTACCGGCTGGGCGTGGAACTATACCTCAATGATCGTGATCCGCTTCCTGTTCGGCATCGGCGAGGCGGGATGTTTCCCCATCATTACCAAGTCCTTTGCGACTTGGCTGCCGGCCGCCGAGCGCACGCAGGCCCAGGGCCTGCTGTGGACCGCTGCGCGCTGGGGCGGAGCGTTCACTCCGTTGCTGGTTGTTTTCGTCTTGCGATTCGTAAGCTGGCGCATCAGCTTCGTGCTCTTCGGATCTATGGGTATCATCTGGGCGTTGTTGTTCTACCGTTGGTATCGCGACGATCCGGCACGCCATCCTTCGGTCAATGCTGCCGAACGAGCGCTACTGCCAAAGATTTCCGAGGTGTCGCACATCTCTGTCCCCTGGCGGAAGATCCTTCGCTCGCGCGCCGTCCTTCTGTTGAGCCTGCAGTATTTCTTCCTCTCGTTTTCGTGGTACTTCTACCTCACTTGGTTGCCGACCTATTTGCAGGAACACCACAAGCTCACGGCGCTCGAGAGCGCTGGATACTCCGTGTTCCCCCTGCTGTTCTGCGGTATTGGATCGCTCTTCTGTGGATTCGCCAGTTCCTACGTCACGCGCTGGACCGGCAGCCAACAACGCACGCGCCGCATCATGGCCTCGATTGGATTCCTTGGGGCGGGAACCTGTCTGGCGATGGCGACGCAAATGCCCGGAGTCAATTCCACCATGGCACTGATGGCGGCGGCATGCTTTTTCAACGATCAAGTAATCCCACATGCGTGGGCATCGTGTATGAGCGTCGGCGGCAAGTACGCGTCGTCGGTCGCTGGCGCGATGAACCTGATGGGAAATCTCGCGGGCACAGCATCTTCATTCATTGGCGGATATCTGCTGTCATACACCGGCAACAATTGGAATGTCTTTATTGCTCTCCTTGCAGGTGTTTATTTTCTAGGGATCGGTTGTTGGCCTTGGATTGACACTGAGACACCGCTCGAAAGCGTGGCTTAGATTACAGACATTCACGGGAGGCGATTCCCCTGAAATCTCAACGACGGCGTGGATTCCAAACACCGCGACTACAGCATACGTCGCATGAAGAACCTCCATTGCGCTATGGCAAAATCTTGATCCAAAGATTGCGGAAGGAGGCTTTGTTGTCACCGCTGCCTTCGAGTTGGATACAAATCTCTCCCCGGTCAACGAACATGGAGGGATCATCGTCCAAGAGAACCGACATAAGATGCCCATTGATGAAGTACATCATGGTCGTACCTCGGGCGATTAGGTGAAGCTGGTTCCATTCTCCGGGTTTGTAGTATTGAGCCAGTTCCCCCGGATCACCGATCGTGCCGAGCAGTGTGGGTCTTTGGCCGGGGGACAAAGCTGTGCGGACGACTTGGCCGCGAAAGGCTCGATCGGGGCGGGGCGGGACGCCGCGCCGCGGTCCGGCGCAGCACTCTATCAGCGCTCCCGTGTTGCTGTTCTGATTGTCCAGATCAGCCTGATAGCCTCTCGACTCCCACTGCGAATATTTTTTGTCAGCAACTGGACCCAGGCGCTTAGCCCGAAATTGAATGCCGGAATTAGCGCCGGCGCCATCGAGCTTTACCTCGGTCTTGAATTCGAAATTGCCGGGCTGCCCTCCAGTCCAATACATGTACATGGACCCGAGTGGTTTCTCTCCGCTCGATGAAACGGTGATCGATCCATTCTCAACCCTCCATTGGTCTGGGGCTCCATCCCATCCTTTGAGTGTCGTGCCATCAAACATAGACGTCCAGCCGACATGATCGTTGAAATTGATGGGTTCGGCTTCAACGTAGCGAGCGCCACGCCCGGAACCCTTGGGTGCGGCTGCCGCATTCGTTTGCGCCGAAAGCGCCATGGTTCCGGCCAATACTAAACACAGCAGGGCGTTTTGGATCATTCAGACACTCCTCAGTCGTGGGCAAGTTAACATGAAGGCTCTTAGGGAGTCAATGATCTGGGGAATGCAGGGACTAGAAACCCGTTTCGACACCTTAATTAACCTGGAAGACACCGTAACAGCACTAGAAGCGGATCTGGCGCTGATGCATACTGTTCGCAGCGATTTTTCGCCTAGCGGAAATGAAAACCTATATTGCGTCCGTGTCCCTGAGTGGAACCTTACGCGAGAAGATTGAGGCGGCTGCCAGTGCTGGTTTCAGCGGAATTGAGGTCTTCGAAAACGATCTTCTGACTTTTGATGGTACCGCTCAAGACGTTAGCCGGCTAGTGCGGGATCTGGGTATGGAGATCGTGGTCCTTCAGCCGTTTAGAGACTTCGAAGGCATGCCGGAGCCGCAGCGGACTCGCACGTTTGACCGTCTGGAGCGGAAATTTGACCTGATGCTGCAATTGGGCACCGATCTGCTACTGGTGTGCAGCAATGTTTCTCCAATCAGTATGGGCGGCATTAGTCGCGCTGCCGAGGATTTCCACGAACTCGGCGTCCGTGCAGCACAGCGGGGCTTACGCGCCGGGTTTGAGGCCTTGGCTTGGGGTCGGCATATCTCGGACTACCGAGATGCATGGGAAGTAGTCCGCCGCGCCGACCATCCCTCTGTTGGAATCATCGTCGACTCATTCCACGTGTTTTCGCGAGGGCACGACCTGGGAGCGATGGAATCAATTCCGGGGGATCGGATCTTTCTGATTCACCTAGCGGACGCCCCCCTTATAAAGATGGATCATCTTTACTGGAGCCGCCATTTTCGCTGTTTTCCCGGTCAGGGCGAGTTCCCCATGGTGAGCTTCATGGAGGCCGTGGCTGCGACTCAATACCGTGGACCGCTGTCTCTAGAGATCTTCAACGATCACTTTCGCGCCGCGTCGACTCGGCAGACTGCGATCGATGGCCGCCGCTCGATGATCCTGTTGTTGGAGCAGGCTGGAATCGAGATCTTATCGCCTACGGCCCGGCTTGGCGCGGTCGAGTTTCTGGAATTTGCCGTGGAGGAAACCCAAGCGGCCGAGCTTCGAAAGCTGTTCTCGGGATTTGGATTCTTTGAGGCAGGGCGACACCGGTCCAAAGACGTTCAGCTCTGGAGCCAGTCGGGAGTTAACTTGGTTCTAAATACCGAATCTGAAGGTTTCGCTCATGAGTATTCGGGCGTTCACGGCCCGTCTGTGTGCGCGATGGGATTGCGGGTTGACGACGCGAAACTCGCGGAAGCTCGCGCCAAGACCTATTTGTGCCAGCCATTTCGCCACCCGGTAGGGCGAGGCGAGGTCGAAATCCCGGCGATTCGTGGTTTCGACGGCAGCCTCTTGTATCTGATCGATCCCGCGATGGGAGCAGGGAAGTCCATTTGGGAGGTGGATTTCGTACTCAATTTCGAAGTTCTCATACGGGAATCCGCCGGTTTGGAGGGGATCGACCACATTGCTCACATCACTTCGCAAGAGGAGCTGCCTTCGGCGGTTTTGTTTTACCGGGCGGTTTTGGGGCTTCAACCGGCACCAGTCTTTGAAGTCCCCGATCCGCATGGGCTAATGCAGGTTCGTGTTATGGAGAATATGGATCGCACCGTCCGGATCGCATTGTGCGCGCCCCAAAGCCAAGGGACGATGGCGGCGCGTTTTTTGTCGGAGTATGCGGGAAGCGGTGTTCACCAAATCGGCTTCCGAAGTAGCGACATCTTTCAGACGGTGCGGCGGCTCGAAACCAGCGGAGTCGATCTGCTTCCTATTCCAGGCAACTATTATGACGACCTGGAAGCTCGCTTCGGGCTTGAACCCGCGATGCTGGACTCTCTTCGCCAGCACAACGTTCTATACGATCGCAACGATCAGGGTGAATTTCTACATGCCTACACCAGGACTTACGCGGGCCGGTTCTTTTTTGAGGTCGTCGAGCGCCGGGGTTACACAGATTTCGGTGCAGCTAACGCTGCGATTCGCTTAGCGGCCCAGGCCAGAAATGCGCCGGATAATGACCTCGTAGCCAATCATTGAGCGTCCACAGGATATTAGATTGGCAATTGACAGGGCGCTGGATGTTTGAGACGCTGCGTAAGCGAGGTCGGCCAAGATGCCCCAAGATGGTTTAACGAGTGCGCTGTCCGAGCAAAATGCCCGCATGGCTGAGATGGCCAAGGCGGGTTCTCATCATCGCTGGCTCATTTGCACGCTGCTGTTTCTCGCAACCTCGATCAACTACCTTGACCGGCAGGTCTTCGGCCTCTTAATCCCGGACCTCCAGCGGGAACTACACATCTCCGAAATCGAGTACGGCCGGTTGGTCATGGCGTTTCAGCTTTCCTACGCGGTCATGATGGCCTATGCGGGCCGCATCCTGGATCGAATTGGCGCGCGACTAGGGATGTCCATCGCGGTCGTCTTGTGGTCGATTGCGGAAATCGGTCATATGGTGGCGAGAACCGCGCTCGGCTTCGGGGCCGCGCGATTCGTGCTGGGCTTTGCGGAGGCGGCGAATTTCCCTGCTTGCGTCAAATTGATCTCGGAACTGTTCCCCGCGAGGGAGCGTGCGACGGCGACGGGAGTCATCAACAGTGCGACAGCGGTAGGCGCAATCGCTGCCCCGTTGGTGGTTCCGTTCGTGGCGTTGCGCTATGGATGGCAGGCGACCTTCCTTGTTACGGGACTCATTGGATTTGTGTGGCTCGCTGTCTGGATTCCGGTCCAACGCCGGGAAATCTCGGAAAAGGGCTCCACCGCGGTGGACGCGTCGTCTTCCAAGGCCCCAATCGCATGGGGAACCTTGATTCGGATTCGCCAGTTTTGGGCATTTGCAGCCGCGAGGATCATTGTGGATCCGATCTGGTATTTTTATGTTTTCTGGTTGCCCAAATTCCTTGCCGAAGGCCACGGAATTCGGGGGGCTGCCGCCACCCCATACCTCAGCGCGATCTATGTGTGCGCCGGGGTAGGTTGCATTGCAAGCGGTTACCTGTCCTCAACACTCATTCGCACAGGCTGGAGCGTCAATCGAGCTCGCAAGTCGGTAATGTGGGGATTGGTGGCGTTGGCGACGCCAGCGCTTCTCATCGCGGAACACGTCGACAGTGTTACTCTCACAATGGTTCTGATCGGAATCGCCGTGGGAGCTCACCAAGCCATATCCACGCACCTGTACACGCTGCCCGCAGACCTGCTTCCGAGCCGAATTACGGGTGTCGCAGTGGGGTTGGGAAGCTCGCTTTCTGCACTTGCGAGCGTCGTAACTGCTGAGGGGATCGGCCAGTTCTTGCAGCGCAACCCGGGATCGTACGGGTTGTTCTTCGTCATCGCGGCGTGCATTTATCCTGTCGCCATGTTGCTAATTCAGGCGTTGTCGCCAAAACTGGCTCCCCACGTAATGATTTCAACGTCCTAGCCACAAATCGAACCGACGTTCACGGCAGACATGGCTGGACAGTGTCAGGATCCCGGATAACTCCCGCGTTTTGCTGTACGTATCGATACCGTTAAACCATTGTGCATCCGGAAAGCCGCCCGTAAAATTTCCGGAGGGGTGTTCCATGCAGAAATTCCTAGTGGGTGCGATTCTGGCCGGCGTCTTTGGGGCGACGCTCGCGGCACAATCAGCCGTATCCCAGATCTCGGGCGTAATCACGGATGAGACGGGAGCGGCTGTGCCCGGCGCGCAGATCACGGTGGCGAATACCGACACCTCCGCAAGCCGGGCATTCGAGACTGCGGCGGACGGAGCCTACGTGATTACCAACCTGCCCAGCGGTCCCTATCGGCTACAGGTGGTCAAGAGCGGATTTACGACGTACACCCAGAGCGGAATCGTTCTCCAGGTGAACAGCAACCCCTCCATCAACGTGAGTCCCAAAGTGGGCGCTGTGAGCGAGCATGTGGAAGTCACCGCGAACACAGTGATGCTCGAGACCGACAGCAACGCGGTGGGTCAGGTTATCGACCAGAGGCGTGTTGTAGATCTGCCGCTGAATGGCCGGAATGTGGCCCAGCTGATCACCCTTTCGGGAGGAGCTGTTACCGGAACCGCCGGTGGCCTTGCGTCAAACCTTAATTACCCGTCGGCGGTGGCCGTAGCGGTAGCCGGCAGCCAGCCCAACGGGACCAATTACTTCCTTGACGGGGGCATGCACATCGATCCGCGCACCAATGTCGTGTTGCCTCTGCCTTTCCCAGATGCGCTGCAGGAATTCAAGGTTGAAACGAGCACACTCCCGGCAAACTATGGCAGCCATCCTGGCGGCGCCGTGAACGTGGTTACCAAAAGCGGAACCAATAGCTTCCATGGGGACGCCTTCGAGTTCCTCCGCAACTATCATTTCAATTCCCGCAACTTTTTCCTGACAGATCGCGACCGGCTGAAGCGTAATCAATTCGGCGGTGTTATCGGTGGTCCAATTCGGAAGGATAAGATCTTCTTCTTCGCTGGTTTCCAGGGCACCACGGAACGCAGTACGGCGCTCACACCTACGACCGCATTCGTTCCGACTCCCGATGTTCTGAACGGTGACTTCCGTACGATTCTCGGCGCCTCCTGCCGCACGCCTGTTACCCTCACGGCAGCATCGGGCGCAGTAGGAAATGTGATTCCGAAGAACTTGCTAAATCCCGTGGCACTCAAGATAGCGGCCCTGCTTCCAGCCACTGCGGACCCCTGCGGCAAGATCGTTTATGGTGTTCCGTCCGCCTACAACGAATATCAGGGCATGACACGCATGGACTGGCAGCATACGCCGAACGATTCCATATTTGTGCGCTACTTCATCACGGACTACAGCCTTCGCGCCAACTACCAAAAAGGCAACCTTCTGAGCGCGGCGGCCCCAGGGCTACTCGATCGTGTCCAGACCGTCTCGGTGGGTGACACTCATCTGCTCAGTTCGAAAGTGGCTAACTCGTTTCGCGCCACATTCTCTCGTTCGGCCATCCAACGCGTGGGAGCTGACGGCGTACCGAATCTCACCGAACTTGGATCGAGTGTCTATTCACCCATCGCGAACTACATGGGCCAATTTCAGGTGAATGGGTACTTCAACATGAACGCCATCCCGGGATGGGTATACACAAACATCTGGACGCTGACCGATGACCTTTCGATGACTTTGGGGGCTCATCAGATCACCGTGGGCGGGAACTGGGCACATACCCAAGAGAACGCCACTGGAGTATTCCAGCAAAATCCGCGCATGACCTTCACCGGAACTGTTTCCGCCGGCACACCCTCAACTGGCAATGCCCTGGCGGATCTTATGACGGGCTTCGTCGGGACCATGCTCCAGGGAAATGGTCAGGTCGGTCGCGACGTCGCCAACCTTCCGGCGATCTATGCCCAAGATAACTGGAAGCTAAGCCGCCGTCTTCAGATGAACTTCGGGTTGCGCTGGGATCCGTTTATCCCGCAGCATATGCTGTATGACTATGCGTCAATTTTCAAAGTGGAAGATTTTTATGCAGGCAAGACGAGCACCGTCTTCAAGAACGCGCCTCCCGGACTGACCTTTCCGGGCGACACCGGCTTTCCCGGCCGGTCCAACAGCTTTGCGCGCTACGGTGACTTCGCTCCGCGGTTTGGGTTTGTGTTCGATCCGCGCGGCAAGGGTTTAGAGACGATTCGCGGTGGCTACGGCCTCTTCTACGATTCGAACTTCCTCTGGATCAGTTCGCATGTGCCGCTGAACCCGCCATGGGGCGAAACCCTCAGCGTGAACAATGTGAATCTCTCAAGCCCTTGGTCCAGCTATCCCGGCGGAAACCCATTTCCTACGGGCAACCCCACGGCCAATTTCTTATTCCCTAATTCCGGTGTGTTCGTGTTCGTGCCGGAGCATGTTCGCGCGCCGTATGTGCAGCAGTGGAACATCGCGTTCCAAAAACAACTGGCTGCCGACTGGTTGATTTCGGCAACGTATTTGGGCAACAAGACGACGCATCAGTGGTTGGGTCAGGAGTTGAATCCAGCAGTGTTTGGTCCCGGCGCAACCACCGGGAATACGGAGGCCCGCCGGGTTTTTGTAAGAGCGAATCCTACCACGGGCAAGTACTTTGGCAGCACGATTATGGTCGATGACAGCGGAAACGCCAGCTACAACGGCCTTTTGCTCTCGGCCAACCACCGCTTCAGTAACCACTTCTCCGTGCTCGCGAACTACACCTGGTCGCACTGCTTCAACCAGGGTGACACGAGCCAGGACATTATCAACTACTATCAGAATCCGAACAATCGTCGAGCTGAATGGGCAAACTGCGCAGCGGATCGTCGCCAGTTAGTCAATATTTCAGCTGTGACCCAGACACCAAAATTTAGCCAGAAGCTGCTTCAGCTCGTAGCGAGCGACTGGCAGGTCTCGCCGATATTCACGAAATCGACCGGCGCGCCTCTCACAGTGACCGACGGTTCAGATGTCTCGTTAACTGGTCTTGGTGGAGACCGTCCAAATGTGGTTGGTAACGCGGTTCTTTCCAACCCAACAATTTCGAAGTGGTTCGATACTTCAGCTTTTCAACGCCAGGCCGCCGGCACTTTCGGCAACTCTGGTCGGAGTGTCCTCCGCGGACCCGGTGCTTGGAACGTCGATATGGCAATCTCCCGCGCATTCTCCGTCCGCGAGAATGTCAAACTTAATATTCGTTGGGAGATGTTCAACACGTTTAACCATACGAGATTTGGGAATCCGGGCGCTAATCTCAACAGCGCGAACACGTTCGGCGTGATCACGGGTGCGCTGGATCCGCGTATCATGCAACTTGCGGCGAAGTTGACGTTTTGAAAATCGGCTAGATATCGAAGCGAGAAGTTAGCGATGCTTTCGAGGCGTGGATCATACTTTGCGACGTTGTCCCTGATCGCGTGTGCCTTGGGCCCTTCGCTCCAGGCGCAGGGGCAGGGAAAGCAACAGGGGCGAGGTGGGCCCGACCCCAACCTTTGGCCTGGCAAGAAGCATCTGCTAGTGGTTGCCGATGTCGAAACTGGCTATCATCATGATGCAATCAACCATGCGATGGCGGTGATCGAGCGAATGGGACGTGAATCAGGTGAGTACATGACGATGCTACGTACCGATTCGCAACTACTCACCAAAAATCAGATTCCAGGCCAGGGGCCCCGATACAGCGGACGCCCGTACGTTAACGCGAAGACGCTGGACTTCTTCGATGCCATTTTCCTAATGCCCTCCGGCACGGGTAAGCTGACCGAAAAACAAAAGGCCGACGTGATTTCTTTCATCCGCGATGACGGCAAAGGCATCTTGGTGGGCCATGCCGCCACAGTCGGCTATTATCAGTGGCCGGAATACCTGGAGATGATCGGCGGCGTCATGAATGGCGAATTCGGGGACAACTCCACCGTGATCGTCGAAGATCCGAGTTTTCCTGG
>Ga0105245_10004391_pt1 | contig 12476 bp, 21 predicted proteins | sample KBSM54metaG_FD_81523 | JGI IMG/M metagenome (GOLD analysis project Ga0105245, IMG submission 81523) | Miscanthus rhizosphere microbial communities from Kellogg Biological Station, Michigan, USA - KBS M5-4 metaG | ecosystem: Host-associated > Plants > Roots > Rhizosphere > Soil | place... | reverse complement strand
TGCTCCCGAGCGCTTGGCGCCAGCATGCGATCGCCTGCGGCCAGCGCGAGCCGAGCAGTGAGACGCGCGCCGCAATCATCGAAATCTACGTGGCCCGCGAGGCCAGTCGCTTGCTCAACCGGATCGCCTCTCGCTCGGGGACCGTCGGCTAATGGGCTGGGGGCTCTTCATGCTGGCGCGCGCTTTGCGCGAGACTTGGGGGCGCCGTGGCCGCAAAGCCTAAGCCGTGTCCGGGCTGCGGCCGCTCGCGCCGCGCCTGCTGGGCGATGCCCTGTCTTCACCTCGAGGTCCTGAAGGTCGGCAGCCGGCGCCGGCTGCAAGCGTGGGTTTCGGCCGGCGGGGGAAGGCTGGTGCCCCGTGTTTGATGTTGGCGACGACGACAAAGCGCGCTTCCCGTGCGAGCTCTGCGGTGACCCGGTGGAACGCCTCGGGACTGCGCTCTGCGACGACTGCGCGCCAAGCGCTGCGGCCGAGCCGGGTGTCGAGTGCACGCCCGCGCAATTTCGGAACCTGGCTCGGCGTCGGTTTCGACCGAAGTATTTCGTCAGCTGGGGCTACTGCGGCGAGCACCGGGAGGATTTCGTCGTTTTCTCGATGGCGCTTGCCTTCTATCGCGAGAAGAGCGGCGGGGCCGATGGGGCGAGCCTGATTGGCGAGGGTTACGACTGCGATTGCGACGAGGGCGGGTATTTCATGTGCTCGGACGGCCTGACCGAGGAGGAACGCGATGCGGTCCACGGCGATTGAAGCACTTGCGGTAGACGCGGAGACCACCGCCCCGGCGTGTCGTGAGTGCTCCAAGCCAGTGGAGACCGAGGGCGCGCTTTGCACCGATTGCCATGACTACGCGCGGCGGGTAGCTGGCGACCAATTGGCGGGACGCCTGACCGTCTCCGAGCTGGTAGCGGCGTACGAGTTAGCCGAAAAAGACATCCGTGACGGCTTCGCGCTGGTCGCTCAGGCCGAAAAGCGCATCAACAGCGCTTTTGCCCTCGACGGCTCTACCGATCTACGAGTGCGCGGCGCGCGCAACGAATGGGTTAATTGGTCCAGCCCGGACGACACCATCGCGGAACTGCGCCGCTCTGTGTGGCACCTGCTGATCGATCGCCTCGAGATCCGCCGCATGATGTCGATCACGGCCTGGGAGAAGCTAGAAAAGGATCTGCGCCACGGCGAGGTGCCTGAGATCACTTCCACAACGGTAAGCGCGATGGCGCGTCAATTCAGCTCGCGCCTTTCCGAAATGTTGGAGGAGGCGATCGTTGAAGTTTTCAACTATTTGCGGCCACCCAATAGCCGCTACAAGACCAACACCGAGCTGGAGATCCGCTCGCGCGTGGTGCTCTCGTACGCGGTCGAGATGGGTTACTCGTGGGTGAAAAACAGCGGGATGCGTGTCCGCTACCACGAACAGCCGCGCCTGACCGCGCTCGAAAACGTCTTCACCGCGTTGGACGGGAAGGGCTCGATCACGAAAACGCACTACAGCGCGCTTTCCGAGGCCATCAACAAAACGCAGCGCGGAGACATCGGAGAAACCGAATACTTCCGGTTTCGTGGCTTCAAAAACGGGTCGCTTCACCTTGAATTCAAGCGCCTCGACTTGCTCGACAAATTCAACCGTATCGCCGGCGGCGCCCGGCTTCGACCGAAGGGAAAAACCGAATGAAACCCGAGATGGACTGCCCAGCTCTCACCCGCGCGCTGGAGCTCGCTGGGCTCCCCAAGAGCGTCGAAGCGCCGAAGGTGACCCCCGAAGAAGTCGCCGAGTCTGCCACCATCATCGCGCTGCGCGACGAACTCCGCGAACTCAAGATGGAGAACGCCAAGCCGCACGCGGTGCGCGAGCTCGAACAGAAAGTGATTCGCGCGGCGCTCGACCTCCGCAAACTCGAGAACCGGCTGCGTCTTTTCAAAGCGTCGACCTCGACCTGCGCTCGCGAGACCGGGCCGCTTGTCACGCGCCTCGACGAAGCACTGACCGCGCTCGCTGCGGCGCTGGGTGAGCAGTGATCGTCCTTCCGTGCTTGAGCGTGAGGGAGCCTTGGGCGACGGCCATCGTGCTTGGCTGGAAACCCGTCGAAAATAGACCGCAAAACCGAACCTACCGCGGCCCGCTGCTTATCCAAGCGGGGAGCCAACCCGTGGACAATTACGACGAAGCCGTCGAAATCATCGAGCGGGTGAGCGGGAGGAAGATGCCCAACGAGATCCGTTTCGGTGGGCTCGTCGGCGCCGTTGACCTCGTGGGCTGCGCGCCGCCGCTCAACCACGACGACGGCCGATGGCGTTTCGCGGGCCAGTACGGGCTCGAGCTCGAGCGGGCCGTGACGCTGCCCTTCCGCCGTCTCCGGGGCGCCCTCGGCCTGTTCAAGGTCGAAATCACGGCATCCGAAGCTGAAACCCTTCGCGCTGCGGGGCTGATCTCGTGACCCTTGTCAGCCGCCGTCCGATCGAGGAAAACCGCTTGGTGAGTAAGGCGAAAGCATCGGTCAAAGCCAAACCCAAACAGCGAAAGAGCCCCAACGTCCGGACTCTCCGGCTCTCGTACGACCTCGAAGACCCGCTCACGCACCAGCGGGCGATCGAGGAAATCGCCGCTGCTTTCGAAGCGAAAGAGGGCGTGCTCGAGCAGGCGGCGCTGTTGATCGGCGTGGCGCACGCGCAAATGCGGCGCTGGATGCAGAAAGACCCCGCGCTCAGGAAGCGCGTGAACGAGATCCGTTTGAAGCACGGGAACGTGTGGGCGCGGGAACCGGAGGAGGAGTCATGAACCAATCCGCCGTCAAGCAAGCCGTGAACGACCACACGCAAGCTCTGATCAAGATCGTGCGCAAGGCCTTAACTACCGGCCAGCATTCGCGGGTCAAGACAGAGGCGCGAGAGGCGTTGGCTGAGCTAGAGGCTCGTCTATTCCCTGGCGATCAGGGCGAATCTGAACCCGATGATGGGGTGACTCCGGGATAATTCAGCGCTGCGAATTCCCCAAAGTGCTCCCGCGCGGCCGTATCATAAGCCCGGGCGGCTTCCTCTTCCGTACCGTAACTCCCAAGACTAAGATTCTTCCCGCTCACGTGGATCCGCGCGCGCCAGCGCGTTCCGATCTGGCTCGCATATGGGACAACGCCCTTCCACCGAGAAGCTTTGGTAAGCCTGAGGCTGTGTCTATTTCGGCTATTTTCAACGTGCGTGCACAGTCGGATATTGGCGCGTCGATTGTCGAGGCCATTGCCATTTCGGTGATCTACTTCGACCCCGGGCGGAGCGTTCAGGAGCAATCGGTGCATCAGAATGTTTCTTGCTCTTCCGCCGATCATTTTGAAACGGGCGGCATACCAAACCCGTTCACTCTGGTCAGCTCGCCACCTGAATCTGCTCAGATTTTCATAGTCGGCTGGATCGACAATTGCGAACTTGTCTCCTCCGAGAAGAATGATCTTCGCTCCGATCGGTTCGTTCGCCAGGACGAACATCCTCCGTTCTCTGTTCACGACTGACCCTCCTTCGGATTTAGCCTTTCGCCCGGTAAAAGGCTGATTGACATCCAATGTCGTAGAACCGCCTCGACTCCTGTCAAGTGCCAGACTTCAGGGCCTGCGCGATTTCGAGCAGCGACGGCGCGCAAGCGATGGCGACACCATCTGCGGCGTCCGCTGAGAAGACTCCCGCGTCGTCCCCGAGCATGTTCCGGACCGCCGCCTTCACCTGCTGCTTTTTCGCGTTCCCGTTGCCCTTGCCGAGCACCGCGTTCTTGGCGCACTGAGGCGTCACCACGAACACCGGAAGCCCGTGCGCCCACGCTGCGCCCATCACGAGGCCGACGACGATCGAAACCTTCGAGTTGTTGCCGTTGAACTCGCGCCGCTTCTGCGCGCCGACCTGGACGCGGCGCTGCTCTTCCACGGCCACGGCCACGACTCGCTTGGCCCGGATCACGCTGCAAAGCCGCCTATAGATCCGAAGGTACCGGGCTTCGTCTGGCTCGTCCGTGTCCGAGCGCACCGTTTCGAGGTGCAGCACCTCCCGCGTCGAGCGGTCAACCACGCCGATCCCGAGGGCCGTGATTGAGGGGTCCGCACCCAAAACAATCACTCGAATGTCCCCTCGGTCCCATCCGTGCACGCCCAAATGAAGGGCCCTCGCACACCATCGGTGACCGAATCCACAGCCTTCATTGCGGTGCGCCCCGCCTGCTCGGGAGTGCACGCGGCGAGCTTCAGCGCCCCCATCGCACCATAGGCGTAGTTCCAATACCCCGCAGCGGCGAAGCCGAGCGTGGTGCGGCAAGTGCTCATGTCTTCGCAGTCGAACACCATCCCTTCGTAGGCGATGACGATCGCTGGCGTGCTGAATCGCGCCTCACCATCCACACCTTTCACGAGCGCGGCGATCACGCCGCACCGCCGATAGACATCCTCCTGCCAAGAATTCAGCAGCCCGATGACAGCTTCCTGCGAATAACCCTGCCCAATTGCAGGCAGTTCAATTCGCTGCGTCGCCTGGACGAGCTCCCAGTCTCCCGCTGCGCCGCAAATCCACTCGCCTTGCCGCCAGAGCTCGGGTGACATGAGCTGCGCGCCCGCGTCGCCCTTCCTCCAAATCCCCGTGTCCGCGAACAGGAAGGACCGGCTCCGGACCGGATCTTCTACACCGAGGATGAGCGTCATTTGTTTTCGCCTTTCGTCGCCGACCACTTGCCTGCAGCCTTCGTGAGCTCGCGCCCCTCGCACGCCGCCAGCGTTTCCCCCAAAAGCTGTTCAGTGAGCCCGACGCGGCGACCGAGCACATACATTTCGGCTGTTGAGTAGATACCGTCGCCCATGCACTCGGCCAGGCGCCGCCCGCGCTCACGCCACACCGGGGACTCGAGCGGGTCGGGAGGGGGCTCGCGATGCGGGCGAGGGGACGGGGCGAGGTCCTCGCGCATCTTGGCTGCCATCGCGGCCACGTCTTCGGGGCGGAACAGGTACTCACCGAGTTCGCTGAGCATCGGCTTCAGCGCTTCGCCCTCGCGCCGGCGCAGGGTTGCCCGGCTGATGCCCAAGACTTTGGCGGCCGCCGCTCGATTCAGGAGACCAAGCCGGCGGGCGTCCTCGACCGAAACCTTTTCGATGGTCCCCAGTTTAGTAACGCTTCGTGACGCGGCGGCCTTCTCTCTCGCGCGAAGCTTTTCGATGAGGGCCTGCCGTTCACGGTGCTCGGCGGCACGGAGCGCTCCGGACTTGCCAGCCCGCTGAGCAGCGACAAAGTCCACAATCACGAATTCGCCGGCCTCGCACTTCGTAACGCCTCGTTGCGCCAGTTCACCTTTTGTTACGGGCCCATCGTGCGGCTCCCACCGAACCGCGTCCTCTTCGAAGCACTTTTCGAGCCCCACCCGGAAAACCTCGGCGGGGACGTCGAGACGAGCGGCGATGTCTTTTTGCTCGTCGCCCTCGAACACCGCCACGCGCCCGAGTAGGTTGGCCTCGCCCTCGAGGTGCCAGAGCACCGAACGGCCCTCGAAGCCGAGCCGGTAGAACGTGCGCGACTTGCGGGTGTAGCGCTGGATCCGGCGCTCGCTTTCGTAGATCAATTGGCCTCCACATCGGGAGCCGAGGAACACGTCACGAACTGCTTGGCCTTCAAATTCGCTTGCATCAAGTCTCCTCCGGTCCGTCGACCCATTCGATTTCAATCGCCACGGGCGCCGCTTCGAGATGCCCCCGAAGGAAAGCTTCGAGCGAGGCCCAGGGCTGAATCAACTCGTGGCGCCAATCCCATTGGGCGACCTTCCCGTTTGAAAACACCACGCCTTCGCCCAGCGTTCGCTCGGGCGCTGTCTTCTGCTTGATTTTGAATCGTCGCATCGGGTCGTCCTCTCCTGCCAGGTGACAGGTTTTACGGGTGCCAGTCGTCATTTTGGCCGAAGTCGTATTCTTCGGGCGCTAGGTCGTCGAAGCGCGTGTATTCCGGTGTGAACTTCGCGCGCACAGTGCCCGTGCTTCCGCCGCGAAGCTTCGCGATAATGAATTCACAAATGCCCTTGTTCGGTGAATCGGGAAAGTACATTTCGTCTCGGTAGAGGAAGATCACGCCGTACGCGTCTTGCTCGATCGCGCCCGACTCGCGTAAATCGCTCAGCTGCGGGCGCTTGCCGCGCGCGTTCGCTTCTTTCGCCCCGCCTCGCTTTTCCGACTCGCGGTTGAGCTGACTGAGCACGAGCAACACGCAATTGAGCTCGCCTGCCATTTGCATGAAACCACGGCTCAAGCCCGCGATCTCGACCTCGCGACTGTCACCGCCGTAGCGCTCGCCCTTCAGCACTTGCAGGTAGTCGACGACCACCATCCCAAGCGGGAGGCTCTCGCCAAACCGCTTCTTTGCATCGCTGTACGCGCGCCGCACGTCTCCGCGGATTTGGGCGATGTTCGCGCCGGGTCGAAACTTCAGGTAGAGCGGGATCTTGGCTAGAAGCGTCGCGGCCGCAACGATGCGCGTGCACTCTTCGCGGTTCAGCTTTCCGGTTTCCAGCTGCTTGATGTTGATCCGTGATTCTTGGGAGAGCGCTCGAAGCACGAGCTCTTCCTTCGTCATTTCGGCGCTCTCGAAGAGCACGAACTCGCCGATTTCGCCGTGCATGGGGTCACGGCCGCGCGCGACTTCGACCGCCTGCTGCATCGCGAAGGCGGACTTCCCCACGCCAGGCCGCGCGCCGACAACGTAGGGCTTCCCGCGCCGGTAGCCGTTCAGGTGGTCGGTGAGGTGGCGTGTGATGCCCGGAAGCCCCAGCGGGCCCTCCACGCGCCCCGCTTTCCGATCCCAAACGTCGCTCACGACGCGGCGCAGAATGTCGTCGATGCCCTCTGCGCCATCTGCGCTCGCGTCTTCGGAGGCCGCCGTGAAGATCGCCTGCTCGACCTCGCTCGACCAGGCCGCGACCGAACCGACGTCGCCGTACCCCGCCGCCGCGTAGACTTGGCACACCGAAATGATCCGCCGGAGCCGTGCCTTTTCTTTGACCCTCCGCGCGTGCTCTTCCACGTGCGCCACTGCGGGCGTCGCATCGGCCAGCTGGGCGAGGTAGGGCGTGCCTCCAATCCGGTCGAGGTGGCCGGCGTCACGAAGAACCCCGGCCACTGCCACGATGTCGACCGGCTTGTTCTGGTCTTGAAGATCGAAGATCGCCGCCAGGATCCGATTGTTTGCATCGGCGTACATCTCGATCGGCGCGAGAATGTCTCGCACCACGTCGCACACCGAAGGTTCGAGCATGCACGCCGAGAGCACCGCGCCCTCGGCGTCGAGGTCTTGCGGCGGAACGCGGCCGGGGGCCGGTTCGAGCCGGCTCAAACGTTCCCCCCGATGCCAGCGATCAGCGCCTTCAGGTCGAAGTTGACGGGGCCATCACCGACCAGGGCGCGGGCCCTTTCGTTGAGCTCGGCGATACGGCGCTCCTCCGCCGCTTTCTGGGCCGCTGCGCGCCGCTCGCCCAAAGCCGCGCGTTCCGGGTCCACGGGACGTTCCCCGGGGACGGCAAGCTTGCCCTCGTGGTGCAACGTGATCAGCCGCTGGCGGAGCTCGCGGACCCACAGGCGCTTCCGTCGGCCCATGCCCTTCCCGATCGTCCAGAAGCTCACGAACTCGTGGGCGTGGTGTTCGAGCGCGCGCACTTCGCAGCCAAGGTGGCCGTGGATAGCCTCGAACACTCCCGCGGCCTTAGCCTGTTCGAGCAGATTGAGCGGGCAGATGGTCTCCGCTGCGTCTTCGAATCCCAAACCCGTCGGCGTCGTCGGCGGAGCTTCCTGGGCGCCAGTACCTGTCAGGTCTTTAGAGATCGGCGGCCGTTGATCTCTTTCTTCTTTATCCTGCTCCTGCTCCTGGATGCGAGACGGCTTGCCTGATGGCTTCGCCTTAGCCATCGGCGATGGCATCGCTCTAGGCTTCGACTTAGCCTCAGCGGTAGCCTTCTCGAATGCCTCGACCCAGACCACTCCCATTCCCTCGAGATGTTCGCGGATTACCGCCAGCGCGCGGCGCTTGAGATCACACTCTGGGAGCTCAAGAAGAGCCAGTCTCCATCCGATAATCGTGTTCGTGCTTTGCGGCTCGTTGTGCACGATGGCGTTCGGAACCCACACCAGGCCAGCGGCCCAATCAGCTTCGGCCATTCGGCTTGTCGCAATCTCGTTCCAGCATTTCCGAAAGGCTTTCACCGACCACCCGAGATCGTCGGCGATGCCGCCCTCGCGAGCCCGGAACAACCCTGGCACACAACCGAGCTCAGGCCCCGTGAGCAAGCGCTGCCACAGCGTCTGTGCGTTCGGTTTGGGCTTACTGAGTTTGCGGAAGCGCTCGTCGGTCCACATGCGCCGGGACACCTTCGAATAGCGCCCTTCGTCGGAGGTGCGTCCGCTCACAATTCGATCCCCATGGCTCGGAACTGAGCAGCAACCCGGGCTTCGAAGTCAGCGCGGCGCTCGGCTTCACGGTCGAGCTCAGCCAGTATCCCTGTCAGCAGGCTGGCGGCCCCTAGAACGCTGTTCGCAAGGCGCCCTACGTCACTAGCCTGATACTCAGCGAAGGGCGCATCGGTGTTTACTTGCGGGAACTTGTCTCGGACAGCACGATCAAACTCGGTACGCTCAAGGGCGGATAGAGCCTTCAGAACGTCTTCCGATGCAGCGTTAATCCGCTCGCTCGGCTTGGTTTGGGTCGTGGTTTCCGCGTGCTGAGTCATTCGTCCCTGCCTTTCGTCTCGTCTTCGCCGTGGCCTGAAAAAGTCGTGGTGTGGTGTCGTTTGGGCTTCTGGTGTCGCTGGGCCTTGGCGGAAGAAACGTGGAAAGCCACGCACCCCTCGCACCAGTAGGGAACCCAGCGATCTCGGTAACGCCCCAGAGCCCGACGGACCGCTCTCCGGTCCGGATAGCAAACCTTTCCGCAAGGCATCCCGGGGCTGGCGCTCATCGGCGTGACCACCCCGCGCCAGCGCTGCGCGGAGGCCGCAGTCCCGCTTGGTAAGCGTACTTGCTGGCCGTTTTGTGCGAGACACCGTTTCGCGCGGCCGCGTGACGAAGCCCCAGCCCTCTTTCGAGGTCAGCGCAAATTCCGATGATCTGCTCGGACGATGGGCGGGTGTCTCGATTGTATCGATCGCGATAAGCGATCATCTCGACGCTCACCCCAAACCGTTCAGCGATGTCGCGTCGTGATTGGCCGCGCGCAATGAACTTCCGGATCTCTCGCGTTTCGCGCGCGGTGAGTTTTCGATGGGTGGCCGGTAAAGCAAGCCCCGACTCCGCAAGCTTCCGGACCTCATTTGCTCGGAACAAGTGCTCACCGAGAACGCTAATCACCGGCTTAATGAGCTTCCCCTCTCGTCGACGAAGGGTCGCCAGGCTGATCCCGAGCGCTTGCGCTGCCTGCTTTCGGGTGAGCAGAGTCATGGCGTCGCCGCCGGCCGGGTGTTGTCAGGTGCCAGGATTAGCGCTCCCTTCTTGGCGCGAGGCTTCCGCACGCGAGGCGGCTTCCACGGCCAGAATCCCTGACCCTTCACTCCGAAGCCGTAGCAGCAAAGCGCCAAGTCCTTCGGGTAGCCGATCGTTTCACCTACGAAAGTGATCCGCGTGATTCCGTCTGCCTGGCACTTGTCGAGTACATGGGCTGCCCACCAGCGCGAGCCCATTGAGGCCGGAACGAGCATGAGGGTCCAGCGCGGGAGGTTGCGTACGCTCTCGCACTTCTCGGCCCAGGGCCGAATGTCGGCAAAGGGCGGGTTCAGGAAAGCGACCTGCACACCGGGGAGCGTCCAGTCTTGTTTGAGCGAGTCTTGCTCCGGTGAGTAGAAGTCGAGCACGACAGCATTGTCGGCGCGGGCGGCGAGGTCGAATCCGATCTTGCCGAAACGGCGCTCGATGGCGGCCAGGAATTCCGCAGGGGTCCCGTAGTCTTGTTTAGAACGACCTTTTTTTTGAGCTGGTTCAGTCATTGGTCCTTTTCTGACAGGTGGCAGGTTTATCGGAGAGTTTGCGCGCGTCTCGCTTCACGAGCTCTCGCGGCGCAGCTAGTGCAATGGAGGACGCGCTTCACGTGACCCGGAAACGCGGTTAGTCGGTATTGGGCGCCGCACGTGTTGCAGCGCACGCGAAACGAAGGTGGGCGCCGCGGGATGCGCGCCAAGCGCTCGATCACGGTGAGCCCGGTCATTTGCCTTCCCCCGGCGAAACGCGCATGCCGAGCTTCAGCGCGAGGTCGACAGCCGCCTCGCCGAAAGTCTTACCTGAAGCGCTCTCGTAGAAGCCGAGCTTCGCCGCGGGCGTGACAACGGTTGGCTTCGCGCCGTCAACGAATTCGATGTGAGCCACCGCGAGGCCGGGGCAGCGGCGCTGCGCGAGAAAGCGCCAGGCGGCGAGTTCGATTCGGTCGCTCACCGTGGCCCCATTTCAGCCGCGCGGTCGCAATGCGACCACACCCGGAATTTGCGCAAATAAAAAGGTGCGGTCACCGTCGCCCACCTTTCCGGAGAAGCGCTCTCCCCAGCTCATACAGCCCGAGAAAGCACACGATCACGTAGCCGACAGCAAGCCGCACCCACTCCAAAGGGTTGCGCCAGTCAGCTCCGTCTTCACGCTCGATCCAGCGGCTGGCGAGGGCTTCGAGCCAGAGGATCACGACGCGGGCTCCCAGGGCTTCAGCGTGGTGTTTCCCGGGATGTAAAGCGGGTGCTCCGGTGCGCCTGAAGCGGTTCTCCGCAAACAGTGGAGCGGGCGGCCAATGATACGGGCCACGACCTTCGCGCGCTCGACGGCGAGGGGATGAGCGCCCCACGCCGCGACGATCGGGCCGTCCGGAAGCGCCGCGAGCACTGCGTTGTTTTCTTCCCCCACGCGATCAGGGTAGCCGCGGAGCTTCCGTGGGTAGGTCTCGCGGATCGCGAACAGGTTCACGACGATGAGGTCGGTTCGGCCCCAAAGCTTCGCGAAGCCAACGCAGCGCCGAACGGTCGGATCGACTTTGAAGGCATCCGCCGTGCTGGGATTGAGCATCAGGAAAATCACGGGGCTCTTCGGTGGCTCCTGCACGTTGCCCGCAAAACAGCGACGTAACGTATACCGAAAGCGTCGACACTCCGAGAACTGCGCCGATGCGGTGAAGGCAAGGTCGTAGTCAGTGATCACAGCCGCGCCCCCTTCCGTTTCCCCTTGGCCCGACACCCCGAGCACACCAGCGTCTTACCCAGCTTTTCAGCCTGCTTTAGCTCCGTCCCGTCGATGATCTCGTCATGCCCGCAAGCCATCGTCGAGAGAAAGCGCGTAGCGTGAGTGGCGTTTGCAGCGCGGCGAAGCACCTTGCAGCCAGCGAGCGTTTCCCCTTCGAGCTTGAGCGTGCGCTTGTTATCGGCGCCGCTTCGAAGCTGCATCCCTTTCATGGTTGCGGACTTTCGCGCTACCGCTGCTTTTGCTTCGGGAGTGGTTGGTTCGTTGAGCATCGCTGCGAGCTCGACTGGGTGGCACTTCGAGCAGGGGAGCCACTTTGGATCGAAGCCGTGCCTGCAGCGTGTGGAGAGCTTTTGGATGGAATCAGCCAATTTCGGCCTCTTGTTGCTCTTCGGGGAGCTGATTGAATAGGGCGTCGACTCGCTCGAGTAGGACGTTCGCCAGCCTTTCAACCCGCGCGCTGCGTTGACGCTCGCGCTGGAGTTGTGTCTGCAGGCTCGAAACCTCGGCTCGAAGGTGGCGATTCGCCTCCTGCTCGGCGCGCCACTTGTCGATGATGGTCGCGAGCTGGAGTGCTGCGGCGTCGCGCTCGGAGCGGTCTTTGCTCATGCGGCCCTCGCTCGGGCGCGCGGAATGTTCGCGCAGACGAGGGCTTCCGCCATCTCGGGGCAAACGCTGTTGCCGATCAGAAAGACTTTCGCCGCTTTCGTTTTGGCTCGCGAGAGGTCGTAATCCTCCGCAAAACGCCCGAATTGAGCGGCGAGGAGTTCGTGCGGCTCGAGCATCCGAAACCCGATGTCGACGATCTGGTAGTCGACGCCGGAGATCGTGACGAGGCCGAGCCGGTGCTTCGCGGTGAGCGTGCGCATCGGCGCTTTGACGTCTTGGCCGCCCGTGCTGTCCGATCCGTAGTATGCGGACAGGAACGCGCGCACTTGGCCGACGTGAATCCCGCCGGCTGAAATCGTGGGAAGCGGGTCACTGACCGAAGCGGAGCCAGGTTGGCTCGGGTGTGTTCCGCGAAAGGTCGCGAGCGTTACGGCCTGGACCGAGTGGTGGTCGCGCGCGGTGACCGTGTGAAGCGGATCGCGCAGATCCGAGCCGACGACGACTCCACCCTTCCGATCGGTGCGCTTTGGGTCGCCGAAGTGCTTGGCCAGGAAAGCCGACACCAGCGCGTGCTTTTGGCCTCCGGCGACGACGGTCCCCAGCGGCAGGTCGAGCTGCAGCGCGCGGGCTTTCTGACCCTTCCGCTCGCCATAGCCGCTCTGTTGCAGC
>Ga0105245_10004390_pt1 | contig 12478 bp, 10 predicted proteins | sample KBSM54metaG_FD_81523 | JGI IMG/M metagenome (GOLD analysis project Ga0105245, IMG submission 81523) | Miscanthus rhizosphere microbial communities from Kellogg Biological Station, Michigan, USA - KBS M5-4 metaG | ecosystem: Host-associated > Plants > Roots > Rhizosphere > Soil | place... | reverse complement strand
CACCGCGGCGACCGACTCCGGTCCCTCCATGATGATCGCGGCCTCGATCTGGTTGGCCGCCCACAACCCGAAGTCCTTGAGGTTGTCGCCATGTTCCGGCGCCCGGTAGAAGTTGGTGTTCGGCACCTTGTGCGCGCCTGGCACCAGCGGCTCGAACATGGTCTTGGCGCCGGGGATGCCGGTGATCGACAGCGCGCCCTGCGGGGTGCCGTGATAGGCCACGTAACGCGAGATCACCTTGTGCTTCTCGGGCTTTCCGGTCAGCTTGAAGTACTGCTTGGCCAGCTTCCAGGCCGTCTCCACCGCCTCGCCGCCGCCGGTGGTGAAGAAGATCCGGTTCAGGTCACCGGGCGCGGCGTTGGCCAGCCGTTCGGCCAGCTCGATCGCGGTCGGGTGCGCGTAGGACCAGATCGGGAAGTAGGCCAGTTCGCTGGCCTGCATCGCCGCGGCATTGGCCAGTTCCTGCCGGCCGTGCCCGACCTGGACGGTGAACAGCCCGGCCAGCCCGTCCAGATAGCGCCGGCCGTGCACGTCGTAGACGTAGGCGCCTTCGCCGCGCACGATGACCGGCACGTCGGCCTTCGCGTACGACGACAGCCGGGTGAAGTGCATCCACAGGTGGTCGCGGGCCGCGTTGGACAGGTAGGACGGGTCGTAGCCGATAGGTTCCGGTACGGATGCATCAGTGGTCATGCGATACCCCAGTTGTAGGTCTGCTTGGTCAGTTTCAGGTACATGAAGGTTTCGGTGCGCCGCACGCCGGGCAGCTTGCGGATCCGCTCGTTGATCAGCTCCAGCAGGTGCTCGTCATCGACCACCACCGCCTCGGCCAGCAGGTCGAAGGAGCCGGCGGTCAGCACCACGTACACCAACTCCGGGATCTCGGCGAGCGCTGCCGCGGCGTCGGAGATGTCGCCGTCGACGTTGATCCCGATCATCAACTGGCGGGCAAAGCCGATCTGTTGCGGATCGGTCACCGCGACGATCTGCACGATGCCGGACTCGATCAGCTTCTGCACCCGCTGCCGGACGGCGGCCTCGGACAAACCGACCGCCTTGCCAATGCTGGCGTAGGGCCGGCGACCGTCCTGCTGCAGTTGCTCGATGATCGCCTTGGAGGTGTCATCCAGTTGCTGTCGGCGCGGCTGCCGGCCGGTTGGTCGAGCGGAAGCGGCAGCCATGAACACGAATAATGCCCGACCTAGACCAGCTATGCAAGTGAATCCGAAGCAGTTACCGGTGATTACCTGCTGAATCAGCGGTGAGATGATCGACGGGCGGCAGTTCAGGCGCTAGCCTGAGGCCAGCTGAGCCGGAGGTGTGGACCGGCCGGTCAGAAGGGTGGGGCAATGGCGCGCTACGGCGCTCAGTTCGGACCTGACATCACCTTCCTCGGGGTGGATCGCTGCGACTGGGCGGATCCGGCCAGCTACGCCGGCGCCGACGTGGTGATCCTGGGCGCGCCGTTCGACGGCGGCACCTCACACCGATCCGGCACCCGGTTCGGCCCGCAGTACATCCGGCAGACCTGCTACCTGCCACACGACGGCAGCCGGCCGTCCCTGGCGATGCGGGTGGACGGCCTGCGCGACCTGCGGATCTTCGATGCCGGCGACGTGGAGCTGTTCTCCGGTGACGCGGAGCGCTCCGTCCGCGACCTGCAGGCGGCGGTGTACGCGGTCACCGCGACCGGCGCGATCCCGCTGGTGCTCGGCGGCGACCACACCATCGCCTGGCCGGATGCCGCGGGCGTCGCCCAGCACCTGGGCCAGGGCCGGATCTCGATGCTGCACTTCGACGCGCACGCCGACACCGGTGACATCGAGTTCGGTTCGCTGATCGGGCACGGCCAGCCGATGCGGCGATTGATCGAGTCCGGCGCGCTGCGCGGCGACCGGTTCCTGCAGATCGGGCTGCGCGGCTACTGGCCGCCGCCGGAGACGCTGGACTGGATGGCGGCCCAGGGGATGCGCTCGTACGAGATGAGCGAGATCACCGCGCGCGGATTGACCGAATGCCTGACCGAATCCTTCGCGATCGCGCTGGACGACTGCGACGGGGTGTTCCTGTCGGTGGACATCGACGTCTGCGATCCGGGCCACGCGCCCGGCACCGGAACCCCCGAGCCCGGTGGCCTGACCGCTCGACAACTGCTCGATTCGGTCAGGCGAATCTGCTACGAACTGCCGGTGGTCGGAATGGACCTGGTGGAGGTCTCGCCACCCTACGACCACGCCGAGATCACCTCCTTCCTGGCCAACCGGGTGGTGCTGGAGGCACTGACCGGGATCGCTCGCCGGCGCCGGGACGCCCAGGACGGCAGCACCTGGGATCCCCGGCAACCTCTGTTGGACGGCCGCTGAAGGCCGTCCTGCCGAATTCGCTTTGCCCTTAGGAGATTTGATGAAACTTCTGATCCTCGGCGCCGGCGGGGTCGGCTCGGCGGCGGCCCGGATCGCGGCTCGGCGACCGTTCCTGGAAAGGGTGGTGCTGGCCGACTACGACCTCGGACGAGCCAGGCGGGCCGCGCAGGCCACCGGCGATGACCGGTTCTCCGCGGTCCAGTTGGACGCCAGCGATCAGGGCGCGGTGCAGGCACTGCTCACCGGCTCCGGCGTGGACGCGGTGCTCGGCTCGACCGATCCGCGCTTCACCATGCCGATCTTCCGCGCCGCCCTGGCCGCCGGCGTGCACTACCTGGACATGGCGATGTCGCTGTCGGTGCCGCATCCGGACCAGCCCCATCAGCTGACCGGTGTGAAGCTCGGCGACGAGCAGTTCGAGCTGGATCAGCAATGGCGCGACAGCGGCAAGTTGGCCCTGGTCGGGATCGGGGTGGAGCCCGGACTGTCCGACGTGTTCGCCCGCTACGCCAGCGATCACCTGTTCAGCGAGATCGACGAACTCGGCACCCGCGACGGCGCGAACCTGGAGGTGCTGGGCGAGGACGGTGAGCCGATCTTCGCGCCGACCTTCTCGATCTGGACCACGATCGAGGAATGCCTGAACCCGCCGGTGATCTATGAAGAAGGCCGCGGCTGGTACACCACCCCGCCGTTCAGCGAACCGGAAACGTTCGATTTTCCCGAGGGAATCGGCCCGGTCGAGTGCGTGAACGTCGAGCATGAAGAGGTGCTGCTGATGCCGCGCTGGCTCAAGGCCAAGCGGGTCACCTTCAAGTACGGACTCGGCGACGAATTCATTTCGGTGTTGCAAACGCTGCACAAGCTCGGCCTGGACTCGACCAAGCCGCTGACGGTCGGCGGCGTGCAGGTCAGCCCACGTGACGTGGTGGCCGCCGCGCTGCCCAACCCGGCCGACCTGGGCGACCGGATGCGAGGCAAGACCTGCGCCGGACTCTGGGTGCGAGGGACCGGCAAGGACGGCCGGCCCCGGTCGAGCTACCTCTACCACGTAGTGGACAACGAATGGTCGATGGCCGAATACGGTTCGCAAGCGGTGGTCTGGCAGACCGCGGTCAACCCGATCGTCGCGCTGGAACTGATCGACAGTGGGGTCTGGACCGGCAGCGGGGTGCTCGGGCCGGAGGCGTTCGATGCGGTGCCGTTCCTGGAGTTGCTGGCCGGCGACTACGGCTCACCCTGGGGGATCGCAGAGCTCGCGCCGTAGCTGAACCCTAGACGCGCACATCGTCGATCGGGACGATGTCGGGGGCGCTGAGTCGGGTGGCGTCGGCGGTGGTGTCGTCGGGTTGTTGTTGTGATTGTCGTTCGGCGGTGACTCGGGCGAGGTAGTGCTGGATTTCGTTGGTTTGTTGGGTGTGGTTCCAGTCGAGTAGGGGTGCGATGAGGCGGGTTACGACGGGGGCGGCGGATATGCCGCGGTCCCAGGTTTCGATGGAGGTTCGGGTGCGCCGAGTGAGTATGTCGTCGAGGTGGCGGGCGCCTTCGTGGCTGACGGCGTAGATGGCTTCGGCTTGGAGGTAGTTCTCGGTGCCGGGTAGTGGTTGGGCCAGGGTGGGGTTGTGGGTGATCAGGGTTAGTAGTTCGTGGGTCAGGCTGCCGTAGCGGCTGAGTAGGTGGTCGATCTGGGTCAGGTGGAGGCCGGATTGGGTGGCTAGTCGGTGGCGTTGGTTGCGGACGGCTTGCCAGCCGTCGGCGCCGATCAGGGGGATCGTGTCGGTGCAGGAGGCGGGTACCTGGGCATCCATGCCGCGGGCTGCTTCGTTGACTGCGTCGCGGGCCATGATCCGGTAGGTGGTGTATTTGCCGCCGGCGATGACGACCAGGCCGGGGGCGGGGTGGGCGACCACGTGTTCGCGGGATAGTTGGGAGGTGGATTCGGATTCGCCGGCGAGCAGGGGTCGTAGGCCGGCGTAGACGCCTTGCACGTCGGTGCGGGATAGCGGTGAGGTGAGTACCGCGTTGACCCGGTCCAGCAGGTAGTCGATGTCTGCGGCGCTGGCCGCGGGGTGGGCGCGGTCGAGGTTCCAGTCGGTGTCGGTGGTGCCGATGATCCAGTGCCGGCCCCAGGGGATGATGAACAGCACGCTGGTCTCGGTGCGCAGGATGATCCCGGTGGTTGACTGCAGCCGGTCTCGGGGGATCACCAGGTGCACGCCTTTGGAGGCGCGGACGTGGAACTGGCCGCGGGTATCGGCCAGTTGCTGGGTCTGGTCGGTCCAGACCCCGGTGGCGTTGATGACCTGCTTGGCCCGGATCGGGAACTCCGCACCGGTCTCCAGGTCAATCACCCGGGCGCCGGTGACCCGCTCGCCGTCCCGCAGCAGCCCGCTCACCCGGGTCCGGTTGGCCGCCAGCGCACCGTAGGACACCGCGGTCCGGACCACCGCCAGGGTGTGCCGGGCGTCATCGACCTGGGCGTCCCAGTACTGCACCGCGCCGGCCAGCGCGTCCGGCCGCAGACACGGCGCCTCGCGCAACGCTGCACGCCGGCTCAGGTGCCGGTGCCGGGGCAACCCCCGGCTGCTGCCGAGCGCGCTGCCCAACATGTCATACAGCAGCACCCCGGCACCGACATACGGTCGTTCCCAGACCCGATGCGCCAACGGATACAGAAACGGCACCGGCCGCACCAGATGCGGAGCAAGCCGCTGCACCAACAACCCCCGCTCGTGCAACGCCTCCCGAACCAGCCCGAAATCCAGCATCTCCAAATACCGCAACCCACCATGGATCAACTTGCTGGACCGACTCGAAGTCCCACTAGCCCAATCCCGAGCCTCCACCACCGCCGTCGACAAACCCCGAGTCACCGCATCCAACGCAGCCCCAGCACCCACCACCCCACCACCGATAACCAGCACATCGAACTCAGGCATCGACCGCATACCCACCAACGCCGCACCCCGCCCCTGCGGAGACAACGCCGCGGCAATCATCGAACACCTCTCGTCGAGCGCAGCTGTTGCCCGCTCGTCCCTCGACCGATCCCGGTGTCGGCCGGACAGCCTTGAGCCAGTCCGCCTTGCCGGCCGCCCGTCGAGGATCGCTCCACTGCGGCTGCCAGCAACGGGATTGCCCGCGCCGTGACGAATTCGGCCATCACGGCGCCGCAGTGCTGCTGCTGTCAAGGGCGGCCAACTCGTCTTCGCTGAGCCGCACCCCGACCGAGCTGAGCGAGTCCAGGATGGTTTCCGGCCGGGTACTGCCCGGAATCGGGATGACGTTCGGCCCCTGTGCCTGCAACCAGGCCAGGATCATGGCTGCCGTGCTGACCCGATGCCGTTCGGCCATCGCGGCAAACGGCGCGATGGCCACATCGTCACGGTCATAGCTGAGCCCACCCAGCGGGCGCCACGGCAGGAACGCCAAACCGAGTTCGGCGCACACGAACAGTGTCTCTGCGCCTTCCCGAAACGTCGGGGAGAACTGGTTCTGCACTGACACCAGGTCACGGCCGAGCAGGATACGGGCTTCGGTGATCTGTTCGGCGTCCACGTTGGACACTCCGGCAGCCAGGATCACTCCTTCATCCAGCAGCTGCCGCAGCGCCCCGATGGACTCCGCGAACGGCACGTCGGGATCCGGCCGGTGGAACTGGTAGAGCCCGATGGCCTCGACTCCCAGCCGGGAACAGGAGGCCTTGGCCGCATCGATCAGCCGCCGCGGCCGTCCGTCGACCGGCCAGCCGCCGTCGGCCGAGCGGTAGTGGCCGCCCTTGGTGGCGACCAGTACCGCGCTGGTATCACCCGGGTAGGTCTTCAGCGCCTTGGCGATCAGCTCCTCGTTGTGGCCTGGCGGCTCGCCGGCCCGGTAGTAGGCGTCGGCGGTGTCGATGAGGGTGATTCCGGCATCCAGCGCCGCATGGATGGTCCGGACTGACCGCGCCTGGTCAGGCCGTCCCTCGATCGACATCGGCATAGCGCCGAGGCCGATCGGGCTGACCGGGTGGGTGCCGATGTAGCGCTGTGGCATGTTCGTCTCCGACCTGATAGTCCTGGCATTCAACTTCAGCGTGGCGCCGACGGCCGGCAGCGGATGGCGCGCAGCACGTCGTCAGGGTCGGTGTGCAGCCGTGCCACACCGACTCCGTACGGAATTAGCACGGTGTCGCCCGCTGTCACCGGCAGTTCACCTCCGTGCCACCCCAGTACCCCGGTGCCGGCCAGCACGATCAGGATGCTCATGCCCTGATCCAGTTCGACGGAGCTGCTCGGCGCAAGCAGTTCGGCGCGGAAATAGGCTTCGGCAGCGGGCGGCAGCAGCGGCAGCGGCCGACCGAGCAACTCGGCGATGCCTGCCGCCGGTCGGATCAGACCGGTCAGTTCCGCCGTTCCGAACGCACGGCGGTCGACGCCGCTGACCGCGGTGGTGAGGTCGAGGCCGAGCAGTGCGGTCGCCGGATCCACCCGGTCGAAGCCGCGGTACTCCAGCAGGATCGAGAGATCGCTCGGTTCCTGCAGCTCGATCAGGGTCACCCCGGGCCCGATGGCATGCGGCACTCCGGCGGGCACGAACAGCACATCGCCCACCCCCAACGCGAGCCGGTTCATCGCGGCCAGCATCGCGGCCGAGTCCTGCCGAGCAACCCAGTCGGTGAGCTCGTCGTCCGTGACCTGCCGATGGAAACCGAGGTAGGCGCAGCCGCTGCCCTCCGCGGTGCCCGGATCGAGGCCGATGACGACCCAGGCCTCGTTCTTTCCCCTGGTGGCACCGAGCTGCTCGGCAGCGAACTCCGCCGTCGGGTGGTAGTGGACGAACAATCGTTCGCCGGTGTCGAGCAGCTTGACCAGCAGCGACGAGTCGGCGCCCCAGCACGCGACATGCTCAGGTCCGAGGAAGCCGGCCGGGTCTTCGGCGATCGCATCACGGAGGAGGGTGTGCGCGTCCAGCTGGCTCAGGCCGACACCGTGACCGCCGTAGACCTCGGTCATGGATGCGATGAAGTCCTCCGGTCGGAAGTCATCGATCGGTACACCACCACGCAATCGCGCGATCCCGGCGCCACCCCGGTAGGGCCGCGGTGGCTGGTTGGCAGCAAGCCGAATGGGTGCCTCGGCAAGGCCGTCGAGCCGGCCGCCGGGTGGCTCGTGGGTCTGGGCACACATCGATCAGGCCTCCGGCCCGGTCAAGTGCACCACTGCGTAGGTCGCCAGTTCTGGAATGACGAACGAGGCACCGTCGTCGTGCTGCTCCACCGGGATCGCCGTCGGCGGGCTGCCCGGTCGATGCAGCAGCGCACGGCGGTACGGCTCGCCTGCCCGGATCCGGATCGGCACCTCCGTCCGAACCCGAACCGCATCGGCTGCCTCGTCGTAGTCGTAGTTGAGTACGTGCACCGCCAACCCGCCGCCCTCGGTCAAGCAGAGGTTGACCGCTGCCAGCGGACCCAGAGCGGCCTGTACCTCGGTGCCGGCTCGGGCGGCCAACTCCTCGATGCTGGCAATCCGGATCACGCCTGGCCGCTCGAACAGCGCGGCCACCTCGGCATCGCTGAGCTCCAGGCCGTAGCTGCCGTGCACCAGAACCTCACCGCCGGCGTCGGCGAACTCGCACACTGCCTGGTGTTGAGCTGGGCTGAGCGCCCACATGTCGGCCAGTACCAGGCAGTCGTAGCGCGCCAGGGACTGCGCGCTCACATCGTTCGGCCGCAGCAGCTCGTCCGGAAAGACCACCACGTCGTAGGTCACGGTGCCGCGGCTGAGCGCTTCCAGCACCGGCCAGTAGGACGCCGGTGGTTGGCCGCTGCGATAAATCGGCTCGAACCATCGGCCCTGGTCGCTGAACTGGTCGGAATCCAGCGTGGCGCGCATCATGCTGCGCACCGAGTAGGCCACGGCGGTCCGGTGCGGTGACCGCGGGGTGATGAGCCGATCTATCTCCTCGAGAAACGCGCCACATTCCAGGGCCAGCTGGCGAGGTGCGGAGTACGAATCGCGGATCTCGGTGCCCAGCCACGATCCGTAGGGCAGCGCCATGTTGGCACCCATCGCGCTGGCCTCGAAGATGGTCAGTCGGAACCTGTCATGGCCGCGGCCGGCCTTGAGCTGCTCGTGCAACGCGGGCACCAGCCCGCCGTACGGGTTCTCCACGGCGACCAGGGCCCGGCCACGTGCCAATCCCACTCCGTGCCGGAAATACCACGGCTGCTGGTAGCGGGTGTCGCGCATCTCGGTCACTAGAACGTCGACCAGCTCGACCATCGGGTCGTAGTAGGGGGCGCAGTCGTAGAAGTTGCCGGCGATTCGAAGCGGTACCTGCCGCTGTGCGGCGTAGTCGCGAGCGGCCGTCACCAGCTCGGCGAACGTTGACACGATCGCCAGCTGCTGGGAACGGGCGTACTCGGCGTAGAGCGGAAAGGTCTGCGGGTTGTCCCCGGGGCGGAAACCCCGATCGATCAGCCACTGCCGGTAGTCGAAGGTCTCCAGGTCCAGGCTGGCCAGCTCGGCGGGTAGCTGGCCAACCGGCAAGGTAGCCAGATAGCGACGCATCTGCTTCATGCAGTCCTTGCAGAAGCAGCCGCCGTAACGGAAGGCAGTCATCGGACTGTCAGTCTCGTCGAGCTGGATGGCTCGCGCGCCGGCATCGATCTGCAGCCGCACCACGGCCTTGAGGTACTCCAGCCACACCGGATTGTTGCGATCGGCGAAGTGGCAGCTCTGCCCTGCGCCCGCCACCTCCACCCAGTGCGCATGCAGGGCGGCTCCGGCCAGATCGCGGGAGGCAACCTCTTCCCACAGATCGGTCACCGGTTCGCCATCGCTGTTGACCAGGCCGGCCGGAAAGTAATGCCGCAACGGCTTCCAGCCCGCCGGGCCACTGTCGGCGCCGAACTCGCGCATGCCGATCGTCCGACGTTCACCGACTCCGCGTAGCTCGTTCTGGGCGAGCACCACGCCATCGGCCACTTCGGCATCGAACTCCCAAGCCTGCGCTTCGAAGACGATGGCGAACAGCTCGATCGAACGTTGTCGCGCGTGGGCGATGAACTCCGAGTCGTTGAGATAGCCATGCTGACGGAACCGCTGCGGGATCGGACCGAAGGCCTCTTCCTCGAGGTAGGGAAGGCTGATCGAGCCACCGCCGAGGCCGGCCCAGACCAGCATGGTGGCCCGCATCTCGCTCAGGTCGTCCAGCATGCTCAGCCGCCGAGGCGGCAGGCTGGGGTGATAGCAGTACTGGTTGGGGTACCACCCGTCGAAGTACACCGCCCGTTCCACGTCAGCTGCTCCTCCGGCCAGCGGACCGTCCGGCTCCGGCAGGCCGGGGCTCGTGCCAGGGCCGAGCGCTGCCCCGAATGATCATTTCGGTCGGCACCACCTGCGACCGGGGCTGGTCGGCGGCCGGGGTGACCACCGTCCGGGCCGCGGCCTGGCCCATCTGCCAAGCAGGTTGCGCGATCACTGTCATTGCCGGGCGGATCAGCCTTGCCCACGGCACATCGTCGAACATCACCATCGAGATGTCTTCGGGCACCTGCAGCCCGTGGTCGTGGATGGCGGCCAGGGCCGCCTCTCCCAACACGTTGTTCGCCGCCACCAGCGCGGTCGGACGCGGGCTGGCGTCCAGCAACCGAAGCGCGCTGGCGTAGGCGGTGTCCCGGGTGAAACGCCCGCGGACCACCATTTGCGGAATGACCTGCAGCCCGTGCTCGGTGTGCGCCTGATAGAAGCCCTTCTCCCGTTCGGAGGCCGTCGTGAGCCCTAGTGGGCCGCCCAGGTAACCGATCCGTCGATGCCCCAGCGCCAGTAGGTACTCGGTGAGCCGACGGCTTCCGGCAGCGTTGTCCACCAGGACCGTGGGAAAGTTCAGGCCGGCCACCGTGCGGTCGGCGAAGACGACCGGGATCCCGAGCTTCTGCGCCAACCTCCAGCTGTCGGCATTGGTACCGGTCGGAAACGCCACGATGCCCTCGACCCGCTGCTCGATCAGAACCTCGATGTACTCGCGTTCGGACGCCTCGTTCTCGCCGCTGGCGCAGACGATGACGTGCATGCCCATCGTCTTGGCCTGGGCCAGCACCCCCTCGGCGAACTCACCGTAGAAGTTGTTGGAGATGTCGGCGACCACCAGGCCGATGTTGTTGGTTCGTTGGCTCTTCAGGCCTCGACCGAGCGCGCTCGGGCGGTAGTCGAGCTGTTCGGCTGCGGCTTCCACCCGGGCCCGAGTGGAGGCTGAGACGCTTCCCTGGTTGGCGAACACCCGGGAGACCGTGCCCAGGCCGACACCGGCGGCTTCGGCGACATCCTTCATGGTGGGCCGGCTGCGGGATGCCTCCCGGCCCTTCCTGCCTCGTGGTGCACTCATCCCTTGACCGCGCCTCCCGTGGTTCCCTGAGCGAGATACTTCTGGATGAAGAATCCCAGCACGACCATCGGGACCATCGTCACGGTCGCCGCCGCACTGCTTTCACCGGCGTTGACCGACACCGCACCGGTGAAGGACGCGATGCCCACCGGCAGCGTGTAGGTGTCGAAGCTGGTCAACTGCAGGCTGAACAGCAGCTCGTTCCAGGAGTACTGCATGGACAGGATGAACGCCGCGGCCAGCCCCGGCAGGATCACTGGAAGCACGATCTTGGTGAAGACCTGCATCTTCGAACAGCCGTCGATCATCGCGGCCTGCTCCAACTCCGGCGGCACATCCCGCATGAAGCCCATCAACAGCCACACCATGAACGGCAATTGCAGTGCCACGTGAGCGATGATCGGAGCCGCTAGCGTGCCCCGGATGCCGGCCTTCTGGAAGATCACGAACAGCGGCAGCAGCATCGAGATGACCGGGACCAGCTTGCCGACCAGGAAGGTGTTGGCCACCCAGTTGGCCCAGCGGAAACCGAACGAGGTCAGACCGTACGCGGCTAGCGTGCCGATGCCGATGACGAAGGTGGTCGAGACGAGCGCGACCACCGTGCTGTTGACGAAATACTTCTCGAAGTCGCCCTGTACGAACGCCTGGACGAAGTTGTCCTTGGTCGGGGTGAAGACGAACTTCGGCGAGGCGGTGAAGATGTCCAGCGGCTGCTTGAGCGAATTGGTGATGATGATCGCGATCGGGATGATCGTCCAGAGCCCGAACAGCAGCAGCACGATCCATTTGACGGTGGCCGACAGGGCCCGGCTGGACATGGCCGTCATTTTCCGGCCTCGGCGGCGCGGGCCGAGTTGCGCATCAGCGGGCCGAACAAGGCAACCAGCGCGATCAGGGTGAGCACCGAGATCGCCATCGCGTAACCCATCTCGTTGTCCTGATATGCAGCCTTGTAGGCATAGAAGCTCAGGGACGAGGTGGAGTTGGCCGGGCCGCCGTTGGTCATCCCGTAGATCAGGTCGAACACCCGGAATGCATCGGTGCCGCGGATAAGTACCACCACCGCCAACACCTTGCTCAGCAACGGCAAGGTGATTCGGTAGAAGATTCGGAAGGCACCGGCGCCATCGATCCGAGCGGCTTCGTAGAGCTCGTCCGGAATCACGGTAAGCCCGGCCGAGATCACCAGCATGATGAACGGAGTCACGTTCCAGACGTCGGCAAGTGCCACGCAGGCCAGCGCGCTGCTCGGACGGCTGAGGCCGCCGAACCAGTCGCCCAGCCCGACCGAACGCATCAGCCAATAGACGAAGCCGTACTGCGGGTCATACATGTAGCGCCAGATCAGGCTCACGATGATCGGCGAGATCAGCAGCGGCATGGTGAAGATCGCGCGCAGGAAGTTGGCCAACCGCGGCCGCAGCGTGGCCAGGACAGTGGCGATCCCGACGCCGAGCACCAGGCAGAGGCTGAGATCCACAGCGGTGTACACCGCTGTGTTGATCAATGACTTGATCGCCAACGGGTCTTGGAAGAAGCGCTTGTAGTTGCCCAGAAAGACGAACGGTAGGTTCGCGCCGCGCCCGAGCTTGTAGTCATAGAGGCTGGCGAACACCGCGAAGATCAGCGGAACGATCATCACGGCGAGGATCGTGGTTGCTGCCGGCACGATCAGAACCACGCCCAGTAGGCCGTCTCGCGCACGCAGGCCTTGACCTGCCGGCGACTTCACCATGATGCTCCTT
>Ga0105245_10004389_pt1 | contig 12482 bp, 7 predicted proteins | sample KBSM54metaG_FD_81523 | JGI IMG/M metagenome (GOLD analysis project Ga0105245, IMG submission 81523) | Miscanthus rhizosphere microbial communities from Kellogg Biological Station, Michigan, USA - KBS M5-4 metaG | ecosystem: Host-associated > Plants > Roots > Rhizosphere > Soil | place: Michigan... | reverse complement strand
GACTTGTATGCGGTGCCGTTGGCAAAATCCACTTCTACGACGTTTTGAGTGAACGCATCCAGCGCCGCGGCCCCGGTGCCATTACGGCCCGTGGGCAACGAGAGCGTCCCCTTCAACACCCCGGCGGTGATTGGACTCCAAGTGGCGCCATCATTGGAGCCTTCCAGCGTGTAATCGAATGGATCGCGGCCGGCGGTATCGTTGGCCGTGTAGAACCGCAGGGAGGAAACCACGGAAGTGCCGGATACGGGCGTCACGACAAATCCAACCGGTCCTACCCACGGCAAAGGTCCGCCGCAACAAGTGCCATTAAACTGAAGGCCATCGCTCAACCACTTCTGGGCAACCCGGTCAATGACGTGATCCAGACTCTCGGCTACTGGCGTGGAGTCGGCCGCGATAGGCGCAATCAGGTCGCCGGCCGGTACGCCCACCAAAATGCTCGAATTGGTCGTGAGGATCATGACGGTGGCAACCAGGCTCGTGATCGTTCCGTAGGGATACGAGGCGACCACGAGAAAGTCGGCATCATCGGTCAGTAACGGATTGCTGATAACGAGGGCGCTGGAGGTCGCGCCGGAGATTCTTCCGCCGTCGGTCACATTGGTGAAGGTGTTGTAGTCAATCGTGTAGAAGATATCGTGCAAGCCGCCGCCGCGGGGCGCCTTCTTCCACTGATAGGAAATCGGGCCCGTGCCGGCGATGTTCGTGACCGACAGGATGAGGTTGTTCGTACCTTCGAAAGCCTTGGCCAACCGGACGGAGTTTAGCGCCGCATTCGCGGGCTGACCCGGCGTCGGAGTGCCCCGGTAGCCGAATACTGGAGGCACGTTGCCGACGGGCGCGCCGCTTACCGCGAAAATCGCAGTGACTCTCGTGGAAGCAGTCCCATTGGTGAAATTGAGGGCGATGTTGGTAATCGCACTCGCCGTGTTGGTGATGTTGATCGTTCCGCCGTTGACGAGGAGATTGCCGCTGCCGGTGATCGGCGCGTCGATCGCGGACGTGCCGCTGCCGTTCTTTTGAATCGATACGGTGTTGTTGAGCGTCGCCGTGCATGCCGGGCAGAGGATCGAGCCGCCCTGTAGGTTCAGCGTGTTGTTGTTCGCGAGCGTGATCGCGCCGCTCAGGGTGAGGTTCGACGATAAGTTGATGTTCGCGCTCACATTGAGCGTGAGATTGCGCGCGAGCGTGAGCGGACCGGCGGTGAGGTTGGCGACACCACTGCCCGCGATCGTCGTTCCGCTTCCCGACATCGTGCCGCCGCTCCAGGAAAGCGCCGCCGTCGTCGTCACGTTGCCGGTGCCGCTCAACGTTCCGCTGAGAAGACCGAGGTTGGCGATGGAGACGTTCGTGTTCGCGTTCACGGTTGCGCCGGCGATCTTGAACGCGCCGGTGCCGGTGAACGCAGATCCGGCGTTGAGGTTGTGTGTGCCGGCGCCGAAGTCGAGAAAGTCGCCGGCCTGCGCGTCGAACGTGCCGGTGTGATTCACCGTCGTCGTGTCGAGCAGAGTGATGGTGCCGCCTTGCGAGCTGACGGTGCCGCCGCTGTTCGTCAACGGCAGCGTGATGTTGAACGTGCCGGTGCCGGTGTGTTTGAGAAGTCCCGTGTTCGTGAAGCTGCCGGTGGCGTTGCCGAGCGTTCCGTTCGTGGCGACGGTGAACGTTCCGGCGTTCGCGATGTTCGACGACGACTGCACGATGATCGAGTTCGCGCCGGCGTTCCAGTTGAAGTTGCCGCCGCTGTTGATGACGAGCGGAATCGTGCTGAAGAGGAGCGAGCTCGTGGTCGTGTCGGCGTTCATCGCGCCGCCGGACTGAATCGTGAGGGAGCCGCTTCCGGAGCCGGTGATCGAACCGCCGCTCCAGTTGAGCGCCGCGGCGTTCGGGACCGTGACCCCGATGTTGGCGGTCAGCGAGCCGGAGCTCATGTTGAAAATCGGCGGCAGCGATTGCGGCGTCGTGAAGAGGAAGAGCGTCGCGCCTTTGAGTTGAATCGGACCAGGACCGGCGAACGATCCGCCGCCCATGCTGAGCGAGCCGCCGGTCAGATCGATCGTCGCCGTCGCGTTCGACGCCTGGAACGATCCGCCGTTCAACTGATTTCCGGCGTTGTTGAACGCGATCGTGCTGGCGGGATCCTGATCGTCGACGACGCCGGGAGTGTTGTTGACGAAGGGAACTGTGAAGAGGAACGTCCCGCCGCCGGAGGTCTTCTTCACCGTGCCGGTATTCGTGAAGATGTGGCCGACGCCGATGATGTTCGTCTGGCCGTTGCCGGCGATGTTGAAGATGCCGGTGTTGTTGAACGTCGCGCCGGCGCCGCTGTTGTTGAACGTGAGCGCGAAGGACGGGTTGTAGTTCAGCGTGCCGTTGTTCGTGAACGTCCACGCGTTCGCGATCGTCGGTGTGCTCGTGAGCGCCGTCAGATCGGCGGTGCCGGTGACGTTCGTGAAGCCTGGTCCGGTGAATGTTCCGCCGAGCCACTTCAATGTCCCGGTGACGTTGAATCCGTTCGCCGCGCTGCTCGCCGTGATCGTGCCGCCGTTCTGCAGCTCGAGATTCGCGAGCGTGATCGGATTGCTGGCGGACAACGTACCGCCGCTGATCGCGGCGAGAACGCCCGGACCGCTGAAGGAGCTGATCGACAGCGTGTTCGCGTTTGCGACTTCGAAGCGATCCGTGCTCGCCGTCGTCGTGATCAAGCCCGTCGACGTGCCGCCGCGCTGAATCTGCAGATTGCCGTTGTTCAGCGCGATCGTGCCGCTGTTCGTGATCGGCACCGGCAGGCCGGGCGTCGTCGCGCCGCCGCTGCGCGTCAGCGTTCCGCCGTTCGAGAACGACGGCGAGCTGACGTTGTTGGTCGTGATGCCGAGCGATGACGACCAGCTGAACGTGCCGGTGGTGTTGGCGATCTTGCCGCCGTTGTTGATGGCCAGCGGATTCGTGCCCGAGTTGTAGTCGATCGTGCCGCCGTTGTTCGTCACCACCGCGGTGTGATCGATCGTCATCGGCGAGAAGCCCTGCATGTTCATCGTCGCGCCGGGCTGAATCGTCACGACGTTCCCGCTCGTCGAGTTGCCGTCGATCGTTCCGCCGTTCCACTGGTACGTGCCGGTGACGTTGAGTCCCGACGTTCCCGCGAGCAGCGTCGACGAGCTGTCCTGCTGGAAGTTCGTCACCGACAACGGGCCGCTGTTCATCGTCATCGCGGCGCTGTTGGTGAGCTGCAGCAGGCCGCTGCCGTTGATCGCCATGCCGCCGGCGCCGTTCACGATGAACGTGCCGCCGGCGAGCTGCAGCTTCGAACCGGCGGCGGTCAGATCGATGACGACGCCCGTTCCGCCGATGCTGCCGCCGCTCGGATACGTTCCGTTGTTGAGCGCGATCGTTCCGTTCGCGTTGACCTTGATCTGCGCGTTGCCGTTGAGCGTGATCGACGGATTGACGTTCGACGTCGTGCCGGCCGATTTCTTGAAGACCGCGCTGCCGGCGTTGTCGATGCGCGACGTCGACGGGCTGTTCGAGAAGATGGTGCCGTCGTTCTGCAGATCGATGGTGCCGAGGTTGGTGAGCGTGGCGCCGTTGTCGAGCGTGAGGAAGCCGGTCGTCGGCGCATAGTTCACGATGCCGCCGTTGGCGAACGAGCGGCCGTCGAGCGTCGCGGGCGCGGTGGCATCGATCGTCGCCGTGCATGAGCTGCCGATCGTCGTCACGCCGCTGCCGCTCTGCGTTCCCGACTTCCAGTCGAACGTGCTGGAGAACGTCACGTTTCCCGTGCCGTTCAGCGTGCCGCCCTGCTGGATCATGTTGGTGATCGTCGACGTCGTGTTGATCGTGGACGTGCCGCCGGCGAGCTTGAACGTGCCGCTGCCGCCCCATGTGAATCCGCTGTTGAATGTGTGCGCGCCGTTGAACGAGAACGTGTTCCCGCCCGTGCCGCTGTTGAACGCGCCCGTTTGTGTTCCGCCGCCCGCGAGCGTCAGAGTCTGCGCGCCGCCCGTGAGCGAGATCGTGTTGCTGTTGTCGACCTGCGCGTTGATCGTCGGCGAGCCGCTGCCGCTCATCGTTCCTTGGTTGTCGATCTTCGGCGACCCGACACTGTTGGTGTTGATCGCGATGCTCCCGGGCAGAGACAGCGTTCCGGTCGACGTCGTGCGCAGGATCGCGCCGTTGTTGAGCGAGAGCGTGTTGCTGGCCGACGTATACGACGTCGTTCCGTTCGTGACGAACGTGACGTTGTCGAGCGACATCGCGCCGCTCGATCCGCTGAACGTCGCGCTGCCGCCGGATCCGATGGTGACCGTGCCGCCGCCGTTGATCGTGCCGCCGTTGAACGTGAACCCGGAAGTGGGGGAGATGGAGATCGATCCGGCGACGTTGAACGTGCCGCTGTTGATGACGATCGGGCCCGCCCAGTTTGAGAGCGTCGCCGCGGAGTCGACGCCGAGCGTTCCGCCGTTGATCGTGAACGTGCCCGACGCGATCGACGTGCTTCCGCTCGCGAGAACGAGCTGGCTGCCGCTCGGAATCGTGAATGGGTCCGCCGCGCTCACCTGCACGATCACGGGGTTCGTGATCGGGACATCGATATTGATCGTCGTGCCCGACAGACTGATGACGGCGGTGTCGCCGGCGCTCTGTCCGGGATACGTCGTACCCGTGCCGCCGTTCCACCGAAGTACGTCGCTCCAGTTCGTGACGGGAGCCGTGGAGGTCAGCGTGTACGTCGCCGCTTCGGCGGTCGCACCGCTCATCCCAACGAACGCGACAATAGCGATGACGACAGCAAGCGTGCAGCTGAAGGAGAACGCAATGATGGATCGCATGGGCGACGGTTATTGTAAGCGGTTATACGGCGATTTCAGTGCTCGACATCACTTCGACGCCGAGGGATCGCATTTCGTCGAAGGCGCGCTCGATGTCGCCCGGCCGTAGATCCACCCCGCGACAAGCGTCACTGACGACATGCGTGAGAAACCCGAGCTCGACGGCGTCGCGCGCGGACCAGAGCACGCAATAGTCGGTGGCGAGGCCGCCGATGTACACGTCGGTCACTTCGTTCTCGCGCAGATATTTTTCGAGTCCCGTCGACTTTCTTCGGCCGTTGTCGAAGAACGTGCTGTAGCTGTCGATGGCGGGGTCGGTTCCTTTTTGCGCGAGCTTGGCGATGCGTGAAGTGTCGAGATCGCGATGAAGGTCGGCGCCTTTGCTGCCCTGCACGCAGTGGTTCGGCCAGAGGATCTGTTCCATCCCATCGAGCATGACGACGTCGCCCGGCCGTTTGCCCGGATGATTCGACGCGAAGCTGGTGTGGTTCTTCGGATGCCAGTCCTGCGTCGCGACGACGAGGTCGAATCGCGGCTGCAGGTCGTTGATGACGGGAACGACTTCGTCGCCGTGTTTCGTGGGCAGCACGCCGCCCGGCATGAAGTCGTTTTGAACGTCGACGATGATCAATGCACGCTTGGTCACTTGCGATACGTTACAACGGGCCAGCGGCTTGCGGCCAGCGGGAGATTGCTCGGCTGCCGGCCTCCCGCTCGCCGTCGTCGCGTAGCATGTCCCCGTGACGGAGCGCCGCGCGTGGATCGGGATCGCCATCATCGTGGCGCTGTCGTGCGGCCGGGTTCTGGCCACGCACCGCGTCTTCAGCCAGACCAGCGACGAGAATATTCATGTTGCCGCCGGCTACGACATCCTCGTGAAGCATTCGTGGATGACGGACATTCATCATCCGCCGCTGTCGCGCGTTTTCTTCGCGCTGCCGTTCATCCACACGCCCGAGCCGGCGGCGACGGAAAAGAACGCGCGGGGCAACGCGCTCTTCTTCCGCAACGATCGCTACACACAAAACCTCGCCCTGGCCCGCTTAGGCAATCTCCTTTTCCTCGCCATCGGCATCCTCGCCGTGGCGCGATGGGCGATGCGAATCTTGTCGCCCACCGCCGCCCTTCTTTCCGGCGCCCTCTTCGCCATGCTCCCCGTCATCCTCGGGCACGCCGGACTGGCCACTACCGACATGGCGGTGACGGCGATCCTGCCGCTCGCGCTCGACGAGTTCTCGCGCCTCATTGAAGCGCCGTCGTGGCGTCGCGGCGTCGCGTTCGGCATTGCGCTCGCCGCCGGCGTCTTATCGAAATACTCGTTCCTTCCGTATTTTCCGGTCGCGGCCTTTCTGCTATTGATCGTTGTCTGGTTGCGCAGTCGCGAGGTTGCTCGGTTGCGCGGTGGCCCCTACCCGCGCGCAGCCCAGCAACTGCGCAACCTCTTCTTATGGCTCGGCGCCGCCGCGATCCTCGCGACGCTACTCGTCTGGCTTGGCTTCGGCTGCAGCTTCGATCCGCTCATTGCAGGCATCGACGACGTCCGCAAACACAATAGCGGCGGCCATCGCAATTTCCTGTTCGGCAAATTGAGCTGGATCGGCTGGTGGTATTACTTCCCGGTCGCGCTTTTCTTCAAGACGCCGATTCCGTTTCTGATTCTCGCTCTTGTGGGCTGCGCGCTCCTCATCCGCAAACGTCCCGAAATTCCATTAACCGCCGCCGCCATCCTCGGCATCGCCATGACGAGTCAGATCAATATCGGCGTGCGCCACGTGATGCCGATTTATGCGCCGCTGTCGATTGCGGCCGCGGCGGCCATTGTGAATTTCTGGCGGTATCGAATTGCATCGGCCGTTCTTGTAGCGTGGATGTTCATTGACGGCGTCGTCGCGCATCCCGATTATCTGCCGTGGTTCAACGAATTCGCGCGCGAGCCGGCGGCGATTCTCAATGACAGCAATTTCGACTGGGGACAGGACGTGCTCCGGCTCGTGCGTTACACGCGACGCGAGCACGTTCCGAGCATCTCCGTTCTTCTCTTCACGGCGACCGATCTCGATCGCATCGGACTTCCGCCGCACACGGACATCAAGACCGTCCAGGACATTCACGGCTGGTTCGCGATCAGCGAGATGGAGATCGCCATCGGCAACACGCACAGCGAGCGTGTGCGCATGTGGCTCGATCGTCTGATCGGCGGCAAGCCGTACAAGCGAATCGGGAAGACGATCCGCCTCTACAAACTGTAGCTGGCAGTTGGTGCGCGTCGCTGTTTGTGCCTCGTTCGTCTACCGCGAGAAGACAAAGCGAGGACCCTCCGAAAACAGCGATAAAACCCCTCTGGTGGAACTACCAAGTCATAGCAACAGACACCAATTCGTTGCTGTGCCTGCATGGTAGAAACGCGGGCCGCTTTACTTAAGTCCGCATGCGTGAATTGAAGATCGCGGCGTCTGCGTCGGAGAGCTCGTCTTATGGATCGGAGGATCATCAGAGTGAGGTCTGTGCTGGAAGAACAGTACAGAGATCCTCCGTCGATCGACCAGCTGGCCGAGACCGTCGGATTGAGCGCTTCGCGGCTGGCGCATCTCTTCCGGCGCGAGATCGGGAAGTCGATTCAGGGTTACGTGATCGAGCGGCGCCTGCTGATGGCGGCGATGCTGATCGTGCAATCGCACGAACAGATCTCGCAGATCGCGTACAGCGTCGGGTTCGGCGACGTCTCGAACTTCAATCACTCGTTCAAGCGTCGCTTCGGAATGTCGCCGCGCCAGTATCGCGCCGGCCACGATCTGCCCGACGGCGCGCCGTCGCTAAAGCGGTAGCCGCTCGAGCCGCAGTTGCTGGCGTTCCGCGACGGACGCCTTGTAGCGCGCGATCACATCGAACGCGTCGCCGTCGGCGATGACTTCACCCTTCGCGAGCCACAGCGCGCGCGTGCAGAGCGACTCGAGCGAGTCGAGGTCGTGCGAGACGACGACCACCGTCGCGCCGCTGCCGACGAATCGCTCGATGCGCTCGTTGCACTGGCGTCGGAACGTCGCGTCGCCGACGGCGAGAATCTCATCAAGAAGAATCGTTTCCGCTTCGACCGCGGTGGCAACGGCGAAGGCGAGTCGCGCCACCATGCCGCTCGAATACGTGCGGAGCGGCGCGTCGATGAACGTCTCGATGCCGGAGAACGCGATGATGTCGTCGGCGCGCGAGCGCATGTACGCGCGCGAAAATCCGAGGAGCGCGCCGTTGAAGAAGATGTTCTCGCGGCCGGAGAGCTCCGCTTCGAATCCCGTTCCCAGCTCGAGCACCGGCGCGACGGGACCGCGGCTGATGGCGACGCCGGCCGACGGCGGAATGATGCCGGCGGCGACGCGCAACAGCGTCGACTTCCCCGCGCCGTTCGGTCCGACGATGCCGACCGCTTCCCCTTCGTGAATCTCGAGCGACACGTCGCGCATCGCGTAGAAGAATCCGTCATGCGCGTGAATGTTGAATCCGCGAATGACCGCTTCCTTGAGGCTGCGAATCCTCTTCTCGCGATAACGGACGCTCACGTTCTGCAGTTCGATGACGTTCATTTCAAAGGTGCGCGTGGAAGCGCGGCGCGAGGTGGCGGAAGATCATCCAGCCGATCGTGAGCGCACCGATCGCGATCATGATCGCGAGCTTCAGCGTCGTCGGAGAGGGAAGGATGCCGTAGTAGATCGGGTCGCGAACGATCTCGACGATGTACGCGAGCGGATTCAATCGGACGAGCCAGCGGAAGCGATCCGGCACGATCGAGATCGGGTAGATGATCGGCGTCAGATACATCAGCGCCGGCATGCCCGCCTGCACCATCTCGCGCACGTCGGCGAAGATCGTCGAGATCGCCGTGAGCGCGAGCGCGACGCCGAACGTGAAGACGCCGACGATCAACAAACTGACCGGCAGGAACCAGAGCGTCGCGTGAATCGGCGCGCCGGTCGCGGCGATGATCGTGAAGAGCACGATCAACGACAGCAGCAGATTGACGAGGCCGGAGATCACGATCGACAGCGTGAAGATCGACGGCGGCACGCGCACGCGCTTCATCAGCGGTCCGTTCCACGCCACGCTCGCCATCGCGTTCACGGTCGTCTGCGCGAAGAAGTTCCACGCGACGTACGCCGATAGAAAGTACGTCTCGTAATGCGGCGCGCGCGCGCGAAACATCGTCGAGAAGACGACGACGAAGATGAGCATCAGCAAGAGCGGATGCAGCATCGTCCAGAGAAAGCCGAGGACGGAGCGTTTGTAGCGGACGGTGAGGTCGCGGTGGACGAGCTCGTAGAGCAGTCCCGCGTGCTCGCGAATGTCGCGCGCCTCGTCCGCCCAGCGCAGTGGCCGGCCCGCGACAGTACGCCGCTCGATGAGGGGAATGGACGACACCGCGAGTGTTCTAACACAATCCGCGCGGTGCATCTCATTCAACCAGTCGACTGGACGCGCGGTGCGGGACGTCCGCGCGCGGAACGTCCGTCGTCGGTCGACATCATCATCCCGATCTACGGCGCGCCCGACGATCTGGCGCGTTGTCTCGCGAGCGTCGCGAAGCACACGGACCTCGCACGTCATCGCGTGATCCTCGTCATCGATGGACCGCAGGACGTTCAGGATTTTCCCAACGCTCCCCTCCTCCGCAACGACCGCCGCCTCGGCTACGCCGCGAGCGTCAACCGCGGCATGGGCGAGTCGAAGACGGACGTCGTGCTGCTCAACAGCGACACGATCGTCACCGCGCGCTGGCTCGAGAAGTTGATCGATGCGGCGTACTCGAACGGCGACGTCGGGACGGTCACGCCGCTTTCGAACAATGCGACGCTCGTCTCCGTGCCGCGCGCGTTCGAAGAGAATCTGATTCCGTCCGGCTACGACATCGACTCGTTCGCGCAGCACGTCGAAAGCGAGTCATCGCGCCACTATCCGCGTTTGCCGACCGGTGTCGGCTTCTGTCTCTACATCCGCCGCGCGCTCCTCGACGACATCGGACTCTTCGACGCCCACCGTTTCGCCGCCGGCTACGGCGAAGAGAACGACTTCTGCTGGCGCGCGCTCGCGCGCGGATGGCTGAACATCGCCGACGACGCGACGTTCGTCTTTCACGCCGGCCATCGCAGCTTCGGCGCCTCGCGCAAGCGCGCGCAGCGCCGTGCAAAAGGACTGCTGCCGCGGCGGTACACGAACACGATCGCGGAGTACATGAAGACGCAGAAACCGCAGCCGACGCGCGGATTGCGCATCACGCATCTCGTGCACGGATGGCCGCCGTATCAACACGCGGGAACGGAGTTGTACGCGTACTGGCTCGCGCACCGGCAGCGCGACGCGAACACGGTTTCGGTCTACACGCGCTCCGCCGATCCGACGCGCGAAGAAGGGGACACGTTCGAGCTGGACGATCACGGCATCCGCGTCCGCTTCGTCACGAATCACTTCACCGCCCGCAATCCGTTGCGGCGCAATGCGATTCGCGATCGTGTCATCGAGCGCGACTTCGAACGCTTCCTGAAACAGGAGAAGCCCGACGTTCTTCACGCTCACCATCTCGCCGGCCACGCGTTCTCACTGTTGGGTGTCGCGAGACGCCTGCAAATCCCGATCGTGATGCAGATTCAGGACTGGTGGTTCCTCTGCGCCCGCGTGAATCTCTATCACCGCGACGGCAACCGCTGCAGCGGACCGTCACCCGAAAAATGCGCCGATTGCGTAACGCTGACGCGCCTACCTCTCTCGAACAGGTTGCTGCACGCGATTCGAAGACGGGCCGCGCTCAGCGCACTGCAACAATGCGACGCCTTCATCGTCGGCTCGAACGCGATCCGCGACGACTACGCGAAGATGGTCCCGCATCCCATCCACGTAATCCCCTACGGCATCTCAGTCGGTAACTCAGTGGGGCGGCGGCGCCCCCGCCGCCGCGAGCCTGGCCCAATCCGCTTCGGCTACGTAGGCTCCATCTCCCCGCACAAAGGAATCCACACCGCCAACGAAGCAATGCAAGCCATCGATCCCAATCAAGCCACCTTCCAAGTCTGGGGCGACCAAACCGCCAACCCCGACTACGCAAAAACGCTAACCAACTCCATCCTCAAAGGCCCCTTCAAGGAAGAAGAAAAACAAACCGTCTACGAAGAAATGGACGTCCTCTTAGTCCCCTCGATCGGCCTCGAATCCTTCGGCCTAGCCGCCCGCGAAGCGATGGCCTGCGGCGTCCCGGTCATCGCCACCTCGGGCGGCGCACTCCACGAAATGTCCGCCGAGTTTTTCCCCGCCGGCGACGCCACCGCGCTTCGCGCCATCATCCAACGCGTGATCGCCGACCCATCCATCATTGATCGCTGGCGCGAACAAATCCGGGAGCCGAAGCGCGACGACGTTCACGCCGCGGAGATCGAACGCGTCTACCGATCGGTGCTCGAACGATGATCGTCGCGAAAGTGATTCGCAGCGAAGGACTCGCCTCCGCGTGGACGCGAGCCCGCGAGCGGATCGCGGAGGGCTTTTCTCACTCGCTGTTTCTCGCGAGCTCGCACGCTCCGATCCTCAACGTCGCTTTCGGTGGCTTCGCGGCGCGAACCGGCGGCGTCGCCATTCAACTGATGGCGCGCCTTCGCGAGGAGAAAGAGATGCGCGCAGTCGCGCTCTCCCGAACCCTCCGCGAAGCGAACGCGATTCACATCGAAGGAACGAGCGGGCTGCCGATCGACGACGTGCTGCGTCTGCGTGACAAAGGCGTCGCGATCATCGTCAGCGTTCACGATTTCACGCTGTTCGAACGCCGCGACTTCTTCGACGCCGTGACCGAAGTGATCTTTCCGTCCAACTTTCTGCGCAAAGAATTCGCACTCGGCCGCGGGGAAATCATCGAGCCCGGATTGCACGCAACACCTCACGTCGAAGGCGAGCGTCACGCGATCGCGTACGCCGGCGCGATTCATCGACACAAAGGCGCGCACCTCCTGCCGGAGATCGCGCGCGCCGTCGAAACGCTGCACGTCTTCGGCGGCGCCGGCGATCACGATCTCATTCGCGAACTGCGCAAGGTCCCGAACATCGTCATGCACGGCTACTACCGCGCTGGCTCGCTGCCTGCGCTTCTCGAACGTCATCGCATTCGTTGGGTCGTGCTGCCGTCGATCGTGCCGGAGGCGTACGGACTCGCGATGTCGGAAGCGTGGCTCGGTGGCGCGGCCGTCGCCGCGTTCGACATCGGCGCGCTTGCGGAGCGCATCCGTCGCGATGGCGGCGGCGCGCTCGCGCCGCTCGAATCCGGCGCCGCGGGACTCCTCGACGTCATCAAACGCGCGGACGTGAAGATCCCGGCGAAGGTGGCGATGCCGCTGGATGCGGCGCGCGCGCACGTGGCGTTGTATCAGCGTCTTGGATTCGCCACAGCTGCGCCGCCGAGTCCTCGTACGTGAGCACCATTCCGCTCGCGGGGATCGGCTCCGCGCACGCGCGTTTCGCGACCAGCAACCACCGCGCGTGAATGCTCGCGAGCTGGTCGCCGCCGAGGATGCGGGCATTCGAATACGGGCCGACGACGTCTCCCAACATTTGCCCGCGCGCGTACCACTTCAGTTGCTCGCCGCCGCAAACGTAGATGCGGCCTTCGTCCGCGCGGCGCAGCGCGCG
>Ga0105245_10004388_pt1 | contig 12484 bp, 16 predicted proteins | sample KBSM54metaG_FD_81523 | JGI IMG/M metagenome (GOLD analysis project Ga0105245, IMG submission 81523) | Miscanthus rhizosphere microbial communities from Kellogg Biological Station, Michigan, USA - KBS M5-4 metaG | ecosystem: Host-associated > Plants > Roots > Rhizosphere > Soil | place... | reverse complement strand
TCGGCGACCAATTTCCACAAGGGCTTGCCCGCCGCCCGTGCGAGCAGATCCCACACCGCATTGACGACAGCACCGGTGGCGAGATGGATCACGCCCTTTTCGGGGCCGATCCAGCGCAACTGGCTGTCACCGGTGACATGCCGCCAGAAACGCGCGCCATCTTCGCGGATCCAGTCGAGATCGAGCCCGACCACCAGCGGCGCCAGCGCCTCGATTGCCGCGCAGCAAATGTCGTTGCCGCGCCCGATGGTGAAGGTCAGGCCATGGCCGGCCAGCGCGGGATCATCGGTTTCGAGGATGCAATAGGCGGCCGAATAATCGGGATCGGGATTCATCGCGTCGGAGCCGTCGAGCCGAAGCGCGGTCGGGAAACGGATATCGAGGACGCGCACGCCCGTAATGACCGTCATCCGGCAATCCGATCGCAAGCGCTGGGCATCGCCATTCGGCGACGCGGGAGATCGACAATGACTTCCACTTTCCCCTCCAGCCGCACACCCACGGCGTCTTTCGTGACTTCGAACTCACGTTCGCAGGTGATAGGGATTTTCATATGTGTAAAAATGATGCGACGCAAGCGGCTTCGGAGCGCGCCTCCGCCCCGCCTCAGACCCGGCTATCGCCCTCAACAAGTTTTTCGGAAATGCGATCGGCAGCGAGGCGAACAGCCTGCGCGGCGGCCGTCTTGCTCACCATCGGCTCGAGCTTTTTGAGGAACGGCACCGTTAGAGCCGCAGCCGCATATCCCCCGCGCAGGACCGGCGCGGAGATATCGGTTACGCCCGCGACGAACTGGCTCGGCGTCAGCTCGACCCGGCGCTCGCAGACGGCATCGGCATGCGCGCGAAAGGCTGCGAGCTCTTCATCACCCAGCGGGGGGTTCATCATGCCCTCCCACCGCCGGCGGACATCGTCCGGCTGAAACGCATAAAGGACGATGCCCGAGGCCGATTTCACCAGCGGCCGGCGATAACCGACCCGCACCGAGAAACCGAGTTGCTCGCTCGACTCCATCCGCGCGACGACCACCATCTCGCCCAAAGTGTGCAGCGCAAGGTGGCAAGCCTGGCCGATGTCGAGCGAGAGCTGGCGCATGACCGGCAGCGCGATCTCGATCAGGTTGCGCGTGCGCGGCTGCTGCATGCCGAGCGAGAAAAGCCGGTCGGTCAGCCGATAGCCGTCATTGCTCGCATCCTGCTCTATATAGCCGCGAAACTCGAGCACCTGGACCATCCGGAACAGTTCGCCATGCGAGCGACCCAGTTCGTTGACGATCGCGGTCAGGGTCATGGGCTCGTTCGCGGTAGCGAGTAACTCAAGGATATCGAGCCCTTTTTCCAGGGCTGGCGCCTTGTAGCGACGGTCGTCGTCGATGTTCGCCTCGTCCAGTGACACGCTGCGCCTCATAATGGTCTGTTTAGAATAGATCATATCAGATAGGACGTGCCGGGGTCATGTGCCAACTGTTTCATGCCCGTCCCAACATTGGTCAGCGTTTCGCGGTTGACAAAAGGCCCCGAGAAAACACCGCGTGCGACATCGACGACGGCTCTGCCGGGAAATTCTGGGTCGCAGTGAACATCCACGCAAAAAACCCACGTCAGGGCGCCCTTTTCCGAGCGAGAGAGCGATCGATCGCCGCCTGGGCGATCGGGGCCATCAGTGCATAGCCGGATGCCAATGGGTGGATACCGTCGCGCGTGAGATCGCGCCGGAGCAGGCCATGCTCATCGACAAGGGCGGCATAATAATCCGCGAATACATAACCGCGGCGGCGACAAAATGCCTTCAGCCAGGCATTGAGCGCGCGCAAACTGGCGGGATTGCGCTCCTCAAGCATCGACTTTGCATTGTCGGTGTAATTGTTCACCGGCAGGATCGACCCGAACACAACGCGGATGCCGTGCTGGGTGGCGATGTCCGCCATCGCCTCGTAATTGGTTTCGATCTGCGCCGCCGTTTCCTGCTGAAGGAAGCCCTGGACGTCGTTCACCCCCGCGAGGATGACGACGACGGACGGTTTCAGCGCGACCACGTCCTGATGGAAGCGCAGCAGCATCTGCGCGGTCACCTGGCTGCCAATGCCGCGGTTCACATAAGGCTTGCCGGGAAAGAAGCGGCCCAGCTCCCACAGGTCAGTAATCGAATCGCCCAGAAAGACGACGCGCTTTTCGCGCGGACGCGGTGGCGGCAGCGCGGCATTGGCGGGGGCATAGAGATAGCGTTCGCCAAAATCCCGCATCAGGCTCGGCACGAGCTTCGCACGGAACGGCCCGAGCCAGGGACCCCATTCCTTCTCGACCACCACGCGCCGCTCGGGCGAGCTTTGATACCTCTCCTGCGCCGAGGCTCCCGACGCGCCGAACACGAGCGCGCCGGCGAGCAGCACGGCAAGGCGCTTCACGCAAACACCCCTTTTCGTGCCGCGAAAGCAGCGAACAATGACGGCCAGGCCGATGTCGGCACTGTCCGCGGCAGCCGCGCGCCGAAACCATGTCCGCCTTCGTCGAAGACGTGCAGCTCGGCCGGCCGCTTGGCGTCCAGCATTGCCTGGTACAAGGCGAGAGTGTTCGCGACCGGCACCAGCCCTTCGTCCGCGGCGCGGACCAGGAACATCGGCGGGGTGGCGGCGGTTACGCGCTTGTCCACCGAATATGGGCTCCATTTCGCGGTTGGCGCGTCGGCGCCCAGCAGATCGGTGCGCGACTCCACATGGGTGAAGGCGGAATCGAGGTTGATCACGGGATAGATCAGCCCCGCCACATCGGGCCGCGCCGACAGCTGATCGGCCGCATCCACCGGGGCATAGACCGGCTCGGCGTGCCGCGTGGCAAGCGAACCCGCCAGGTGCCCGCCCGCCGAAAAGCCGAGCACCGCCCGGCGCGAAATATCGGGAACAGCCGTCATCACCCATCCTCCTGCCGATCGCTGATCTATCGGCCTGACACCTTCATAAAGGCGCGAAAGCTCTATGCACCGGTGAAAATAGTTTTCATATTTCACAAACGCGTTGTCCAGTGTAGCAGGTTGAGCCGCAGGGAACGATAAAGAGGCGGCCCATGTCGGTGAAGAGGAGCAGGAGGCCGCGGCCATGACCGATACCCGTTTCCATCTTGAGCGGTTGGGGCGAAGCGACGGTGCGCGGCGCTTCCATGGGGTGACCTCATGACAGCAATCGCTCTTCCCCGTCTCGGCATGGGCACCGCCGCGATCGGCAATCTCTACCAGCCGATCAGCGATGCCGCGGCGCGTGAGACCGTCACGACAGCGCTCGCTTCGGGCATCGGCTATTTCGACACCGCGCCGCATTATGGCTTCGGCCTGGCCGAACGCCGACTTGGCGATGCGCTCGCCGAGGCTGATCAACGGGGTACGGTGATCATCTCCACCAAGGTTGGCCGCCTCCTGGTACCAACCGGGGCGACCGGCGAGCGCCATGGCTTTGTCGACGCCGATCCATTCGAGCCGGTCTTCGACTATAGCGCGGACGCGATCCGCAGGTCACATGATGCGAGCCTCAACCGCCTGCGCCGCGACCGGATCGAGATCCTGCTCGCGCACGATTTGGGTCGGATGACGCATGGCGACGACCATCCGACCCACCTTCGGACGTTCCTCGACAGCGGCTATGGCGCGATGCGTGCGCTGCGGGATGCGGGCATCGTCGATGCGATCGGTATCGGTGTGAACGAGGTCGCGATCTGCGAGGCGTTGCTGGCCCACGTCGATCTCGACATCATCCTGCTTGCGGGCCGTCACACCCTGCTCGACCGCACATCCGCGACCGCGCTGTTCGAAACCTGTGCCAGGCGCGGCGTTCGGGTGATCATCGGCGGCCCCTATAATAGCGGGATCCTCGCACGGAACGGCGTCCGGACGGCAACCGGACTGCATTACGACTATCGCCCGCCGGAGCCCGATATGCTTGCCCGCGCCATCCGGATCGAGGCGATCTGCGCCGGGTTCGGCGTATCGCTGCCAGCCGCCGCGCTGCAGTTCCCGCTGCGCCAGAAACAGGTCGCGACCGTAATCCCCGGCATGGTGGGCACCGAGCAGATCGCCGCATCGATCGCCCGGCTCGCGACGCCCATTCCCGACGCCCTATGGGCCGCACTCGATGAAGAGGAGACCATCATTGCATCCTGACCCCAGCTGGCTTGACACGCAGCGGAGCGCTTCACGATGACGGGAAGGCTCGCCGGAAAGACCGCTTTGCTGACTGCCGCCGGCCAGGGCATCGGCCGCGCCGCCGCCCTGATGTTCGCCGCCGAAGGTGCCCATGTCATCGCCACCGATCGTGATCCGGCGACGCTCGCCGGGCTCGATGCGTGCGATCGCCGCACGCTCGATGTGACGGATATCGCGGCGGTCCTCGCCTTGCGTAACGCGATCGGCCCGATCGACATCCTCTTCAACGTCGCGGGCGTTGTCCATAACGGCACGATCCTGGATTGCGACGAGCGCGACTGGGCCTTGTCCTGCGACCTCAACATGACCGCGATGTACCGCACGATCCGCGCCTTCCTGCCGGGCATGCTCGATAAAGGGGGCGGGTCGATCGTCAACATGTCCTCGATCGCCAGCTCCGTGAAGGGCATCCCCAACCGCTTCGCCTATGGCGCAACCAAGGCCGGGGTGATCGGATTGACCAAGGCGGTCGCCGCGGATTTTGTCGGGCGGGGTATCCGTTGCAACGCGATCTGCCCCGGGACCATCGACACCCCGTCGCTCCAGCAGCGCCTGCACGATACCGGTGATTACGAACTTGCCCGCAAGACCTTCATCGGCCGCCAGCCAATGGGCCGACTAGGCCAGGCGGAGGAGATCGCCGCCCTCGCCCTCTATCTCGCGAGTGACGAGGCGAGCTTCACCACCGGCGCAATCCATGTCATCGACGGCGGCTGGATCAACTGAGCGCCCTTTGATGCGGCGCACCGTCCCGGGCCATCAGCGTCTTCGCATCATCCCGTTGCCGACCGCATGATCGGGCGCCGGCGCGGCGCGGAGTCGGACTGCCGCCGCACCAGGGTGAAGTCCATCATGCGGTGGCGCTCACCCTCTCCCACCGGCATCTTGCGGATGGTCGCGCCGAGCAGCTCCACAGCCGCGCGCGCCATCGCCGCGGTCGGCTGAGCGATTGTCGTCAGCGCGGGCCAGATGGTGGTTGCAATCGGCGTGTCGTCAAAACCGCAGACAGTGAGATCGGCGGGCACATCGAGCCCGCGGCGATGCGCGACCGCGACCGCCGCGGCGGCCATGTCATCATTGCAGGCGAAGATCGCCGATGGCGAACCCGACATATCAAGCAGGATTTCAGTCGCATCGAGGCCGGAGCGATAGGTGAACAACCCTTTCGCGATCAGCCGATCATCGAACGCGATGCCCTCGCTCGCGAGCGCGGCGCAATAGCCGGCGAAGCGGCGTTCGCTCGTCGTCTGGTTCGGGTCGCCGCCGATAAAACCGATGCGCTCATGGCCGAGCGCGAGGAGATGGCTCGTCATCGCGAACGACGCCCGGAAATCGTCGATCATCACCGCAAGGACATTGTTGGCAGGTGCGGCGGATGCCACGACCACGACAGGCATGCCGGCCGCCAGCAGCACGTCGAGCACGGCCTGCGAATCGCAGAGCGGCGGTGGCAGGATCACACCGTCCACACCGCTTTCGACCAGATGCCGGGCGATGTCCGCCTCATGCTGGCCGATCCGGCATCTCTCTACGACCAGTTGGGCGTCGATCCGGCCAGCCTGGTCGAGGCTGCCGAGCAAGAGCTCGCTGAGGTAACCGCTCGGGTTGTTGCACAGCAGCCCGATGCGAATGGAGTTGATGCCGGCAAGCCCCCGCGCTGCCGAACTCGGGATGTAGTTGAGTGCAGCAATTGCCGCTTCGACACGCTGGCAGGTGCGCTCGTGAACCCTCCCCTGACCATTCAGCACCCGCGAAACCGTCATCGCCGAGACCCCGGCGAGGCTGGCCACATCGACGATCCTCGGCGCCCTCTGCCCGGCGGTAGAGGCCCGCTTGTTCACGCCAGCCTCTTCAACGCGTCGATGAAATGACGCGCCCGCTCCCCAACCACGCCGGATGCGTCGCCCGGTTTGTAGAGCGCGGAGCCAAGTCCGAAACCCCGGGCGCCACTGCCGAGCCATGGCGCCATGGTTTCCGGCGTAATCCCGCCAACGATCAGCACCGCCATATCAGGGGGCAGCACGGCACGCTGCGCCCGCAGGACGGCGGGGCTCGCCGCCTCGGCAGGGAAGAGCTTCAGCCCGCTCGCCCCCGCCGCAATCGCGGCGAACGCCTCGCTCGGGGTGAAATAGCCGGGAAGCGACACCAGCCCGGCTGCGACGCTCGCGGCGATCACGTCGAGGTTCGTATTGGGCGAGACGATCAACCGCCCCCCAGCACCACGGACCGCTTCGACCTGATCCACCGACAACACGGTTCCGGCACCAATCAGCACCTCGTCGCCATAACGATGCGCAATCCGCGCGATGCTCGCCAGCGGAGCGGGTGAGTTGAGCGGAATCTCGATCATCGAGAAGCCCGCCTCGACCAGCGCGTCGGCAACCGCTTCGATCTCGTCGGGCCGCACGCCGCGCAGAATCGCGACCAGCGGGCACCGCGCCATCGCTGCGCCGAAGTCGGGATGTGGGACTTCAGGGTTTGGGTGCATCGGCGATTCTCCAGATTGCGGTGATTCCGGCGACAAAGGCCGCCTGGCTGTCGACCGGTACGGCCCGCCCACCCGCCAATTCGATCGCGGCAGCATAAAGGCCGCCGAGCGCGGGATCGGCGAGGACATGCACTGCCTGCCCCGGCGCAAGCGCCTGTTCGCGGACATCGGTGCCGATCAGAAGCCCACTGACATAGGCCGCGGCGTCATCATGGCCACGCAGCCCGAGAAGGGCGTCAGCGCGGACCCCGAACAGCCTCGTCAGCAGCGCCGCGTCGCCAGCGGCAGCGATGCCCTCACGGAACGCGACACCATCAGCGACTTCGCCCTTCAGGAAATCGGCGAGCAGGCTGTGGCCGCGGAGCAGCGCGAACATCTCGCCAGTCATCGTGGTGCGGAAGCGGGCGACTCGACCATTCGCGATCCAGGCCCATTTGCAGTGCGTGCCAGGCTGACAGAGCAACGCGTCGGGCGGCGCCAGTCCGGCCGGCACGCTGCCGAGCAACTGCACCTCCTCGCCGCGCATCACGTCGCCCCTATTCACGGCGCCCCTATTCACGTCGGCAGGCCCACCCTCGACGATCGACAGGCCAGGCACGATCGCGACTCCCGGCTCGACCCAGTGCAGCGCACGGGCAAGCGCGCCCAGATCGGCCGGGCACCGGAGATAAGGCACCGCGACCCAGCCGCGCACCGAGCCGACCATCCCGGCGCACAGCACCGGCTTGTCGCCGAAGCGCGCACGAATGCCGGCAAGCTCGGCGGCGAACTCACCCGGCGCGATGGCCAGCACCCCACGATCGTCCCGCTCGGTCGCAACGACACTGCCATCGGCATCGATCGCATAGACGCGCCGGTTGGTAGTTCCCCAATCGACCGCGAGAAACGCCGCTTCACCCATGCCTTACCACCAGATCAGGCGAGGCGAGAAAATAGTCGGCCGAGGTTTTTCGTGCCCCTGCCCTGCGCCAAACATATTGCGCCAACCCCCAAATCACGACGAACAGGCCGTGACGGCGATGACCTGGATGGTTGACAGCTGCATCGATTCTCTTCCTTGCGACCATCCGCCCTTGCGTTGGGCAGCAGCCCCCATTTATGACATTGATATTATTTGTCAGCCATCGCGAGCGGAACCGAGCATGATCCCAGCCCCACCTTCCGATGTACGCACCTCGCTCGGTCGGAACCTCACTCATGGCATGCTCGACCATCTTGGCAAGGTGATCGTGACTGGTGGCTATGACGATCGCCCCTTCCCGACCGAGGCCGAACTCTCGATCCAGCACGGCGTCAGCCGCTCGGTGACGCGAGAGGCGGTGAAGATGCTGACCGCGAAAGGCCTGCTGAGCGCGCGGCCGCGCCAGGGTACGATCGTCCAGCCTCGCAGTTCGTGGAACCTGTTCGACGCCGATATCCTGCGTTGGCTGCTCGAACGGAAATTCTCGCTCGATCTGCTGCGCCAGTTCAGCGAATTGCGGACCGCGATCGAGCCGGCCGCGGCCGCGCTGGCGGCGCGTGCCGCTGACCAGGCGGGCCTCGATGCCATCGCCGCCGGCTTCGCGCGCATGGTCGCGGCCGAGGCAGGGGACGATGACACGCTCGAAGCGGATATCGCCTTTCATCTGGCGATCCTGCACGCCTCGGCCAACCCGTTCTTCATGCAATTCAGCGATGTTGTCGCGACCGCGCTGCGCACCTCGATCCGCTTCACCAACCGGATCGGAGGACGCTCCGCTGATCTGGGCGCGCATGAAGCGGTCAAGGTCGCGATCGAGCGGCGCGACGCGGCCGCAGCGCACGAAGCGATGCTTCACATCATCGAGGGCGTGATGGGGCTGATCAGTCGCACGACCGTACCGGCCTGAAACTCCGTACGGAAAATGCTTCATCCGCTCTCTTCTTTCGCGCCGCGGTCGCGACACCGATCCCCAGCCGCTACACAGGCTAGCGCGGCGCGCAACCAATAGAAAGCTTATATATCATATAATGGCGCGTCCGAAACGAGACTCATTGAATCGTTGACCGGGCAGGGCAGTCTATGCCACTCGCCGAGCGGCACGCGGGTGTAGCTCAATGGCAGAGCAGAAGCTTCCCAAGCTTACGACGAGGGTTCGATTCCCTTCACCCGCTCGCCTTTCATCACCCCTGCGCTGGATTATCACCAGACTGGTGATATCGTGCGGCAATATGGCCGTTACACTCAACACGACTGAGATGATCCGCTACACGCTCGATCGCCAGAGGATCAAACACGGCGAGACGTTCGCCGCGCTGTCGCGGATGCTGCGCCGCGACGATCGCTATCTCCAGCGGTTCGTGCGCGAGGGCCGGCCGAAGCGGCTGGCCGAGCGCGAGATCGAGATGCTCGCGGCCTATTTCAGGATTGACCCGAGGCTGCTGGGCGGCAAGCGTGTGAAATCGGACGACGAACCCAACCACGCGTCAGCGACAGGAGGAGCCGATGGACGACGTTGCAGCACTCGAGGACAGCGAGCTCTTGGCGGCCTACGAGCGGACCAGCGGCGAACCAGGTGACCCCTTGGCGGACGCGCTGCTCGAGGAAATCAAACGCCGCGAGCTTGACGCGTGACTGAGGTCGATACCCTCAGCCTCACCGCCCCGTGGTGCCTTACGGTCGGCGAGGGCGTTGATTTCTCCGAGCCCTACACTTTGCTCCGGAGCGACTCATATGTGTAACCGCGCGCGCCTCCCCGCTACCGGAGCTCTGCGTTCACCGAATAGCGCCGATCGAGCAACCGCTTGACGATCCAGTGGTAAGGGCTGTGCAGCTCGTCCAAGGGTGGCGAGGCTCTTCGGTCGCACTCCGCCAGAACTCGATAAGCGTGTTCTGATCGCGCACGAATGGCGACAGCACGCGTAGAGCGAGCCGGACCTCGACCGTGCCGACTGCCTGAGACGAGGACCGGTACGCGGCATCGCGGAGGATCTGCAGCGCAAGGTTGATCAGGACATTCTCGTTCCTTCGCCGGCGAAGCTCCGGCACATTATCGGCGAACGGCACCGGCAGGAGGTGACTGTCCCGGGCGCCGCACTCACACTGGAAGCCGGTCTTCATCGACTCCCAGTCCGTCGGCAACTGGTGTGTCATCCGATCGGCCAGCAGCGTCTCGCGGTCATACAGCCCCGTGCGCCCGCAGCGCGCGCAGGTGACGCGAAGCGCGGCCTCGATGCGCCGAAGATCACTCAGGTTCTTGGGGTTGCCGACCATCCCCCGAGATGAACCTGGGGCGAGTGATTCGGCAAGAACGTTTGTAGAACACGTCGAGTGCTCGCGGGAGCGCCAGACACAAAAAAAGAGCGGCCCGAGCCGAAGCCCGGGCCGCGCGCGACGATCAGAATATGCCGAGGAATTTCGGCCGGGCCTTCTTCACCGCCGCGATATCCCGCGCCTCGCAGCGCCCGATGATCGCCAGCGCGTCGACCGTGCGCCCATTGGCCTTATCGAGCTGGCCGGTCTGGGCATCGCCGAACGCGACCCAGTCCGCGACGGTGTTACCTTGCGGCAGATCAGCCCCGGCGACTGGCGTGCGCCAGCTATCGGGGATCAGTGTGCTGCAGGCATTTGGGGTTGTTATGATAGGCGGCGCGCCGACACAGGCTGGCAAGGCCAGCGTCGCGCAGAGCAGGATCGACAGGCGCGCTCGCGCCATGGGCATTGCGGATCGCATCGTCATTCTCCCTTGTGATGGCGTCTTCGCCGGCATCGGCGTCCATGCGGTTGCCGATGGTGTTCGCCGCATCCTGGCCGCTTTGAAGCGCGGCACCGGCCTGTCCGGTCGCAAGCCTGCTTTCGGTATGCGCCGTGCGCGCCGCCTTCCATTCGTGCCAGCCGAACAGGACGAGCAGGATGACGAGCGCGAGCGCGACGAAGCCTGCGACGATAAGGCGCTTGTCGGGCATCATGATGGTGGAACTCCTGTGTTGATCACCACCGGGGGCGGAGGTGGCGTAGGCGGCGTGGCCGCAACGACAGCGGCCGCGATCGCTTGGGTCTGTTCGTCCGAGATCTCGAAACTGCTACCCAGCACCGATCCCTTGATCGTGCGCTTGATCAGCAACCCGGCATAACCGGTGATGACGATTCCGATCAGGAACAGCGCGGCGAGGCCGAGATAGAAGGCGTAAGCCGGAACGCTGCGCACCAGGTAGAGCGAAAAGCCGGCGAATACCGTCATCGCGAGTCCGCCGCCCGCCATCAGCATCAAGGCCCATGCCCGCCGCCCTTCGGGATCGAGCAGCACGCGAAACGGCGTCGCCGCAGCGTGGAAGGGCGCGGCGCAGGCCGCGCGGAAGCCCGCGATCGTCATACCATCGCGGCCGCGAGCTTGGTGTGATAGTCGAACTTGCGGAAGCCCTGCCCGTTATACCCGGCCGCGAATGCCTCATTATCGGCCGGGTTCGTCGAAAGCCTCTGCATCGCCACCGCCAGGCCCTTGTGCTTCACAAACCGCGCGAGCGCTTCGTAATGCCCCGCCTCGCTCTCGCGCATCGACCACGCCATTTCGAGCGGCGACGCGTAGCCGAGGTCGCTCCAGTTCGCGCCCATGACCTGAAACTTGCCCCAACTGGCGGACTGGAAGGCCGCCCAGGGGTCTCGGCTCGCTGCCGCCACGAGCTTGTCCCAGCTGTCCTCGCCATAGCCGCCCGCGTCCGCGTTGCTGAACGCGCTGACCGACCAGCGGCCTTGCGTGAGGCGGTGAAAATAATGGCGCTCGAAAAGGATCTTCGGCCGGCCGTGAGCATCGAACGCGGCGCCGCCGCTTTCTACCCTTGCGACCGCGCGCAGCTGCTTGACGCTGCAGCCGATCTCGGCCGCGAACGCGGCGACCTGATCTTCGGTCACAGCCGGCGCGGCCGTATTCGAAAAGGCCGCCACGATCGCCGCCCGCGTCGCCGGTCCGGCTGCACCATCGGCCGCGATCGACTGGCCATGCGCGTTCAGCCAGGCCTGAAATTCAGCGATATTCATGCGTCACCTCCATGCAAATTATCGACGGCCGCGCCGGCCATCGCCGCGCCGAGCGTGAAATCGTCGGGAAAGGCCTGCGCCATGATCTTCTCGGCGATGGTCAAGGCTGGGTTCTGCGGATCGATGCGGATCAGCGCCGCCGAGACGTGCTGGAAGCTGCGGTGGAAGGCCTGGTTCTGCCGCTCGATCGCGGCGATGCGGCGCTCGAGCTGAAGGCGATAGTCCTTCCAGCTCATGTCGAGCGCCGCGTGCTCGGCGTCGAGCTGCGCCTGGCGCTTGTCGAAACGCTTCGCGATCCAGTCGACCATCCAACGCAGGGCGAAGAAGGCAGCTCCGAAGCCGCCGCCAAAGGTCGCGACGGATTTGAGGCCGTCAGTCGTCAGACCGTCGCTCATCTAGGGCTCCGCGAGTAATTTGGTGTTTGCCGGCGTCGCGCCGGTGATCGCGCTGATCAGGCCAGGATCGCCGGGAAGCCGCTGTCGCCATAATAGCGGCCGGTTGCGGTGAAGGTGCTGACACCGAAGAACGCCGCCGCTGTCGCGCTCAGCGTGATCACCGTGCCCGGTGCACTGAAAGCGTCGAGGAACAGCGCGTATTCGACCGCCTCGAATGTCGCGTAGGTGATCCCCGACTTGGTGAGATCGATGACGCGCCAGCGGTAGAGCGTCCACACGCCCGAGTTATTCCACCAGCTCGATGCGTTATAGGGTGGCGGCAGCAGGCCGCAGACCACGGACATGTTGGCGCCGGTTGGAACCGCCGGGCTGGTCGCCGACCAACTGGTCGACGCAATCGCGCGCATGACAGGCGTGTCC
>Ga0105245_10004385_pt1 | contig 12490 bp, 10 predicted proteins | sample KBSM54metaG_FD_81523 | JGI IMG/M metagenome (GOLD analysis project Ga0105245, IMG submission 81523) | Miscanthus rhizosphere microbial communities from Kellogg Biological Station, Michigan, USA - KBS M5-4 metaG | ecosystem: Host-associated > Plants > Roots > Rhizosphere > Soil | place... | reverse complement strand
TAGGCGTTGTCCCAGAGCAGCCGGAAATCCGGAGCCGCGGTCTTCATGGCGGCCAAGCGCTGCACGACCTCGGCGCTGTAAGTGTTGCCGGTCGGATTGCTGTACTTCGGCACGCACCACATGGCTTTGATCGCGGGATCGCTGGCCACGAGGCGCTCGACCTCCGCCAGATCCGGTCCGTCGTCGTTCATGCCGACCACGATCATCTCGATGCCGTGGTGCTCGCAGATCGCGAAATGGCGATCGTAGCCCGGGCTCGGACACAAGAATTTGACGGGACCGCGCCCCCAAGGTGCGCTGCTGCCCGGCACTCCGTGCAAGAGCGCCCGCACGACCGTATCGTGCATCATCTGCAGGCTGGAATTGCCGCCGACCACGACCTGCGCCGCCGGCGCGCCGAGCAGCTCGGCAAAGATGCTCTTCAGCTCCGGCAACCCATCGAGACCACCGTAGTTGCGACCATCCGAGCCATCGCTCCCTTTGTAGTCATTTTCGGCGAGCACCACGGTCAGGTGATTGGCCAAGTCCAGCTGCTCCGAAGACGGCTTGCCACGCGTCATGTCGAGCTTGAGGCCCTGGGCCTTGAAGGCCGCGTAGCGTTGCTCGAGTTGCGTGCGGAGGGTCGCGCGATCGGATGCGGAAAGGCTAGTCAGCTCAGTCATGGTGATGGGCTCCTATCCAAATCCGGACGCGGACGCCAGCAGCACTCGTCAGGGCCCATTTTGCGGCGCAAATCGGCCGGTTCGTGCGCTGCTCAGCGAGCCGCCCGTGGGGCTCGTGCGGCACGCAATCGGCCATTGAGCCAGCGTGCCCACGGCTGTCGGCCCGTAAAGTTTTGGCCGCACCGGGCGTTCTTCGACTCCGTGCGAACACGTCTCGTTTCTGGGGTCGCTGCCGTTCTGGTTCTGTGCGCCGCGCCTGCCGCGCAAGCGTTGCCCGGCACGCACGCGCCCGCGATCAGTACCTATGACACGCGCGCTTCGAGCGTGGTGCTCGCCTATCGCCACGGCTCGGGCAGCGGCGGACCCTTCAACACCTTCAGTTACAACGCGAACTTCACCTCGACCACCGGCAAGCTCAGCGCGCAGTTCGGCATCCACTACGTGAACTACGCGCCCTCGGAAGGCGACTCGACCGCGCACGGCGTGGGCGCGAGCGGCGTCGGTTTGTTCGTGTTTCCCGTCGCTGGCCGTTACGACGATGGCGTGCCCAAAGCGGCGCTTTCATTCGACGTCGGCGTCGTGCCTACGGCTTACATCAGTGGCCAGCGCAATTTTCTCACCCTGCCCTTGGTACTCGGCTTCGGCGTGCCGCTCTCACCGGCACGACAGCTCACGTTCACGCCTTGGATCGAAGTCGCGCCCAGCGTGAATTTGGATACCGTGTTCCGCTCCGCGGATATCAAGCCCGATCCCAACTCGGTCACGATCGACCCAAAGACGGGCACCGTGAGTCTGAGCCAGAGCGCGATCGAAGCGGCCGTGAAGAAGGGCGTCACCGTCGACGCCGGCGTGTCGGTGCCCATGAGGGTGGGGCTCGAAACGGCGATTCACCTCGGTGAAAGCGCTGACTTCAACATTTACACTTCGCTTCACACCCTGGGCGGCGGTTTTTCCGGCTCCTCGGTGTTCACGCTCGGAGCGGGGCTCGTGTTCCGCTGGGACGACATCGTACCCGCGGTGTTGCCGGTCGAGCGCCGACTGGATCGCGAAGGTTGCGATGCCATCGAGGGCCGCTTCCGCACTTGCCCCAACTCGCGTCAGTGGCTGAGTCCCGAACAGAAATCCAGGCTGGCCCCGAGCGATAGCGCGCCCGCCACGGCCCCGATCCCCCCAGCGGTCCGCGCGCCGACCGCCCCCGCGGTTTCTCCATCACCCGCGGTACCCGCCGCGCCCGCGGCCAAGCCGGCACCGGCACCGACTCCAGCCCCCACCGCGCCGGCGACGGCCCCCGCGCCGCCCAGCGCCGCATTCCCCGGCTAGCCTCAGGCACTCTTCCCCGCTCGAAAATCGGCGTACACTGCCACGGTTCGGCCGCTACGAGTGGGTAGCGGGAATGAGGAGGCTCGAGTGCAACAGTCGGTGAAATCGGTCGGGTACGCTCTATTTGCGGGAACGCTCGTCTTTGCCGCGAGCTGCGGCAGTGACAAGAAGCAACCGAGCGCGAGCAGCGCGGGGGCCTCGGGCAATGCGGGCGCGAGCACCGGCGGCAGTTCGACCAGCAACGGAGGCTCGAGCGCGGCGGGCGCGAGCACGGGCGGCTCGAACGTCGGCGCGGGCGGCGCATACATGGGAAAGCCCCTCACGACCACGGCCAAGGATCTGGCCATGGCGCTACGCGGCAAAACCAACTTTTTGATCGGTCTCGGGAACGATCTGCCCAAAGACTACAACTGGGACAATTCGGGCGCGTTCACGCTCGGCGTGACACTCGACCTTCACTACATCTACCTCACCGGCCTGCCCGGCGAGGGCGGCTGGACGGATTGGAACCCCGGCGCGCAATTTCCCGTCGTGATCGGCAACGCCGACAAGAAGCACAACGTCTCGCCGATGCAAACGGTGTGGAGCATGCCTGCACGCGGTGAAAATCGCATGGACGTGCTCGTCGACGATTCGTTCATGAGCAAGTACTGGGACGCGGCCAAGCAGCTCTTCCAACGCTTGGGCACCGATCTGAACGTGCCCGGTGTCGTGCACCTCGAGCCGGACTTCTGGGCGTACGCGGAAATGGCCACCAAGGAAAATGCCAAGGCGCAACCGGTTCACCTCTCGCCGGAGTGCACGGGATTGCCTGCCGATCTCACGGGCATGGGCCGTTGCTGGTTGAAGCTCGCGCGGACCTACGCGCCGAAAGTCTTGGTCGGCTTCCACGCTTCGACGTGGGGCGGGCCCACTCCCGAGGCCGTCGGAAACTTCTTGAAGAGCATTGGCGGCAGCGAAGCCGATCTGGTGATCATCGACATGCTCGACCGCGACGCGGGTTGCTTCGAAGACGGCAAGCTCCCGCAGTGCATGCGCCAGGGCAAGTTCTACTGGGACGAGACCAACGCCACCTCGCCGAACTTCCACGAGCACTTGGCGTGGTCGAAGGCGCTGTCCACGACCCTGGGGCGTCCGATCCTGTGGTGGCAGTTGCCCCTCGGTGTGCCGAGCACCACCCCCGGCGGAACTTCCGGCCATTTTCGGGACAACCGGGTCAAATACCTGTTCTCCCACGTGCAAGAGTTCGTGGACGCAGGCGGGCTTGGCGCAGTGTTCGGAACCGGCGCCGATGATCAAACATTCATCACCACCGACGGCGGCCAGTTCAAGAATGCGGTCACCCAGTACTTTCAGGCGCCGGTCGCGCTGCCTTGAGGCCTCGCTAAACCGGCAGCTTTCACCGGGCGGCGAACCTGCAACCGGTTCCATATGCCAGTTTTACCCCGGTTTACAAGCCTAATTAACTAGCGACGAAAACCGTACGCTCGGAGTGCGCGAGGGCTTTGGTTCGCGCGCGGTCCGAGCTATGGTCCGCGCGCTCGCAACCTACGATTCGGTTCGCCGCGCGCGGCTCCCAAGAGCGCGCGAAGCCGAACTCGCGAAGCCCATTGTCACCATGATCGAGACGCGACTCCCTCTTCGTTCGAAGGCTGGTCCCACTACCGGCTCCCTCATTGGTTCGAACCTGCCGCGGCTTGGCCGCGCGCTGTTGGTCGGCCTTGCGCTGCTCTCGCTTCCTGATTGCCACAAGCAAGACAGTGACGCGCAGAGCGGCTTCCCGCGCAGCGAGACGTTCTACGTGGCAGGGCGCCAATGGGGTGAGCCGTCGTCGTTCAATCCGCTGCTGAGCAATCCGGATTGGCCGGTGAACAGCGCGAATCTGATCTACGAGACGCTACTGATGTACGACTCATTGAGCGGCAAGATGGTGCCGCTCCTCGCTGAATCGTACGCCCAGCACGATGACTCGGTGGAGGTCACGCTCAACGCCGCAGCGCGTTGGAACGACGGCCAACCCGTCACCGGCTGGGACGTGAAGTACACCTTCGAGCTCGGGCAGAAGTACAAGAGCTTACCCATCGCGCCCATTTGGCAATACCTGAGCGGCGTCCACCTCTTCGATGACGCGGGTCACGAAGCGACGGGGGGCCCATCGAGCGCGCCCGGCTATCCGCGCCGCGTGGTGTTCGAGCTCAACAAAGCCAAGCTGAACCCGCTCGTCGTGCTCGATGCTTTGCAGGATCAGCGCATCGTTCCCCGCCACTCGATCGAGCCGCTGCTGGCCAAAGTGGCCGACAATCTCGACGAATTCAACAAGCTCAAGTTCGACAAGGACGTAGTGAGCTCTGGGCCATACAAGCTCTTTTCTTACAGCGGCGAGAAAGTCGCCGCGGTGCGTGACGACGCCTACTGGGGCAACGGGCCACTGCACGGCGGGCAAAAGCCCGTCGTCAAATACGTGGTCCACCCGATCTACAAGAGCAACGACCACTTCAGCATCGCACTGCAGCAAGGGCGCCTCGATGCCTCGAGCACGTTCGTGCCGCGCATCTGGCTGAAGCACAAAAAGGGCGTGCGCAGCTGGTTCGATCAGGAGCCGTTCTTCCTCAGCAGCGCCATGCCCATGCTGCTCGTCAATCACAAGCACCCGCCGCTGGATGACGTGCACATGCGCCGCGCGATGGGTTTCGCCATCAACTACAAGGACATTCGCGAGCTCGCGGTGTCCGGTTACAGCGAACCGCTGCAGGCCGGCCTCGTGCTGCCGTTCGGATTGGAACAGAAGTTCTTCTCCGCGGAGGACGTCAAGAAGTACGGCACGAGCTTCGACCCCGCGCAGGCCAAGGCCGAGCTCGCCGCAGGTGGCTACACGCCGGTCTTTGGTCCCGACGGCCAGCTCGTGGAAACACGCGACAAAAACGGGCAAAAGGTGCCCACGGTGTACATCAAGTCGCCCACGGGTTGGAGCGATTGGGAATCGATCGTGCGCATCGCGGTGAAGAGCATGCGCTCCGTCGGCATCGATGCGCGCGAGCGCTTCGTCGACGCGAGCTTGTTCTGGAACGCGCTGTTCGCCGGTGACTTCGACCTGATCATGAACACGCCAGCCTCCGCGCCCTCGCCCTCGAAACCGTGGTCCCGCTTCGAAGTGCTGATGACCACCCAGGATTTCGCGCCCGAAGGCGAGAAGATGTACAAGAACATGGGCCGCTTCAACGACCCGAAGAGCCCCGGCTACATCCCGCGCATCGACGAGCTGATCGCGCTCATCCCCACCATCAAGGATGAAGCGGAGCTACTCGCGCGCTACCGCGAGCTGAACGTGCTGTTCATGCAATTGCAGCCGACCCTCCCGCTCGTGTACCGCCCGGACGCGTTCTACGAGTTCAGCAGTCGCCATTGGTCGAACTTCCCGACCGCCAAAGACCCCTATCTTCCGCCGCTGATCCCGAGCGATCGCATGGGCACGACCCTGCTCTGGACGCTCAAACCGGTCGCGCAGTAGCGCCGAGCTCAGCCATGTTCAAGAACCACCCCACGCTCAAACACATCCTCGGCCGCGCCGGCTGGTACTTCGTCACGTTCCTCGTGGCAGTCACCATCAACTTCTTCTTGCCGCGCTTGGGTGACGCGAACCCGGTCGATACCATCATGGCCAAGGTCAGCGCCGGCCTGGACACCGCCTCCGCCAAGGAGAAAGAGGAGTCCTACCTGAAGGAGTTCGGCTTGGTCGAGGTCGACGCGGCGGGGCACATCAAGCGCGATGCGCAAGGCAAGCCGGTGCGCGCTTCGCTTGCTTCTCAGTTCATCAACTACGTGAGCATGAGCCTGCGCGGAGATCTCGGCAGCTCGATTTTACAGCACCCCAAGCGTGTCAGCGAGATCATCAAGGACGCCCTTCCGTGGACACTGGCGCTGCAGTTACCCACGATCGTTTTTGGTTGGCTGCTCGGTAATGTGCTGGGCGCATTGGCTGCGTACAAGCGCGGGGTGTTCGATAAAGTGATGTACCCGCTGGCGCTGCTGATGAGCGCCATCCCCGCGTTTTGCTTCGGCATTCTACTGGTCTACGTGCTCGGCATTCGGCTCGAGTGGTTCCCCGCGGTCGGCGGCTACGACGACGGCATGACGCCGGAGATGACGTTCCGCTTCTTCGCCAGCGCCAGCTACTACTACGTGCTGCCGTTCCTCTCGGTATTCCTGATCGTGGTCGGCGGGCAAGCCATCGGTATGCGCTCGATGTGCATCTACGAGCTCGGGACGGACTACGTGAAGTACGCGAAGCTCCTGGGCGTGAAGGAGAGCAAGATCCTCTACTACATGTTCCGGAACGCCATGCTGCCGCAGCTCACCGGCCTCGCGCTGGCGCTCGGCACCATGGTGGGCGGCGCGCTGATCACCGAGATGATCTTCAGCTACCCGGGTTTGGGCATGGCGGTGCTCACGGCCATTCAAGGCAACGACTACCCGCTCATCACCGGCTGCACGCTGCTCGTCACCGTCTGCGTGCTGATCGCCAACTTCAGCGTGGACATCTTGGTGGGCATTTTGGACCCGCGCATTCGCGCCGCGCAACAGTCGGGCAAGTAAACATGAAGATGTTCAAAAACCTGCTCAAATCCCCGTCATTCGTGCTGGGAATGGGCCTGTTCGTGGCGACCTTGCTGCTCGCGTTCTTGGGCCCCCTCGTGCTGCACGTGGACGTGACCACGCGCGTGGGCCTGGCCTTCACACCGCCCTCGGCTCAGCACTGGCTCGGCACCGATCATCTCGGTATCGACATGATTTCCTTGCTCATCGCCGGGCTGCGCTCCTCGTTGTACGTGGGCTTCTTGGCGGGCACGGTGGCCACGATCGTCGGTACCTTGATCGGCCTGTACGGCGGTTACAAAGGCGGCCTGATCGACGACGTGCTGACGGTCGGCACCAACCTGTTCTTGGTCATCCCCAGCCTGATCGTGCTCATCTTGCTGAGCTCGAGCATCGAGAACGGCCGCAGCCTCACCTTGATCGCGCTGATCATCGGCTGCACGACTTGGACGTGGAGCGCTCGCGCCGTGCGCGCGCAAGCCTCCAGTTTGCGCGGCCGCGATCACGTGAGCCTGGCCCGCATCAACGGCTACGGCACGATGGGCATCGTGCTCCTGCACATCATGCCCTACCTGCTCTCTTACATTTTCATGGTGTTCATCCTGCAAACGGCCACCGGCATCTTGTCCGAAGCCAGCATCTCGATGCTCGGCCTCGGCCCGTACGATTCGATCTCGCTCGGCAAGATCTTGAACGAAGCGATTCGAAACGAGGCCCTGACGGACGGCGCTTGGTGGGCTTTCGCGCCCGCCATGGTGCTGATCACCGTCATCGTGTTTGCTCTGTACGTCATCAATACGTCGCTCGAAGGCGTGTTCAACCCCCGCCTGAGGAAGTGAGATGACCCGCCCGATTTTCGAAGTCGACAATCTGCGAGCGCACTACCTGACGCGCTTCGGTCAAAAGATCCAAGCGGTGGATGGCGTCACGTTCTCGCTTCGCCCGGGTGAGATCTTGGGCATCGCCGGCGAATCCGGCTGCGGTAAGACGACACTAGTGAGCGCCTGCATGGGCCTGTACATCCCGCCGCTCCACCTCACGAGCGGGGATGTCCGCATCGAGGGCAAGAGCATCATCGGCATGGATATCGAGACCAACCGAAGGGACGTGCTCGGCAAACAAATCTCGATGATCCCGCAAGGCGCGCTGAACTCCCTGAACCCGACGCGCAAGGTCAAGGATCTGGCCGCCGACATGATCCTCAGCCACGACGAAAAGGCCGACAAAAAGGCCATTTACGAGCGGGTCCGCACGCGTTTCGAACGGCTCGGCATGCCCGCCAAAGAAGTGCTCGAATCGTACCCGGTGCAGCTGCCGGCCGGCATGAAGCAGCGCGTCGTGATCGGCATCTCGACCCTGCTCGATCCACGCGTCGTGATCGCGGATGAACCCACCTCGGCGCTCGATGTCTCCACTCAAAAAGCGGTGATCCGCTTGCTCTTCGAGCTGATGGATCAAGGCATCATCGGCAGCATGCTGTTCATCACGCACGAGCTACCGCTCTTGCGCCACGTATCGAACGACATCGCGGTGATGTACGCCGGTGAGTTCGTCGAGGTCGGCAATATCGAGCAGGTGATTTTCGATCCGCGTCAGCCGTACACCAAAGCCCTGATGGGCTCGATGCTCAGCGCCGACGGCGGCCACAAAGAGAAGCCAGTCGCCATCGAGGGCGCGCCGCCCAACTTGGCGTTCCCGATCAAGGGCTGTCGGTTCGCCGAGCGTTGCCCGGTGGTGCGCCCGGATTGCAGCTCGAATAGCCAGCTCCTGCGAATCGTCGCTGATCGTCAAGTGAGGTGTCAGTATGCCGAGTGAAAACCAAGCGGCGAAGGGTTCAGCGCCGTACAAGTTCGAGGCCAAGGGCCTGTCGCGCACGTTCGGGCAGGGCAAAAAGCTCGTTCAAGCCGTAAAGAACGTCAGTTTCGTCATTCCCGAGCGAGACATCGTCAGCATCGTCGGGCAATCCGGCTGCGGCAAAACCGTGCTCGCGAAGATGCTGCTGCGTTTGGAGACGCCGACCAGCGGCAGCTTGTCGTTCAACGGCAAACCGATCGGCGCGAGCGCCGACCCGCGTGAGCATTGGCGTCAAGTGCAGGCGGTCTTTCAAGACCCGTTCTCGGCGTTCAATCAGTTCTTCACCATTCGTTCGCAGCTCAAAGCCTCCTTTCATTTGTTCCCGGTGAAACCGAGCGAGCAAGAGATGGAAGATCGCGTGGATGCCGCGCTCTTGGCGGTGAACATCAAGCCCCGTGAAATCGACGGCAAGTACCCGTTCGAGCTCTCGGGCGGGCAGATGCAGCGCATGCTGTTGGCGCGCATCTTCATCTTGCGCCCGCAAGTCCTGATCGCGGACGAACCGACGAGCATGGTAGATGCGTGTAGCCGCGCCAACATCCTGGACTACCTGCTCAAACTCAAAGCCGAGCTCGACATGACGATCGTGTTCGTGACGCACGACATCGGCCTCGCTTGCTACGTGTCGGATTCGATTTTCATCATGCACCAGGGTGAAATCGTGGAGCAGGGCCCGCCCGATCGAGTCACCGGCTCGCCCGAGAGCGCCGTCACCAAGCAGTTGCTCGACGACATCCCGGACGTCCATCGTGAGTGGATTCGGCGCGGCGCCGCCGAGTAGTGGCGCCAGCGCTGCCCATTTTCTCGGCGTAAAGCGCTGATGGGCGCATTCGAATCGCGCTAACTCCGCCCAGACATTGACGAAGTCAGGAACGCATGCCAGGAAACGGTCGGGGTAAAGCGATGTCCGTCCCTGCAGTTCCGTCGACGCAACTGGTGAGCACTTCGCACAGCCGCGCGTTGCCCGCCCCGCCTCAGCTCGAAGGCTGGGGACGCGTGCCGGCGCCGGGTCGCGAATTGCTCAGCGAGCATTTGGAAACGGCAACGCCGGGCGCTTCCCTCTCGCGCGGGCTCGGCCGTTCCTACGGAGACTCATCGCTCCCTGGCCATGCGGATGACAAAGTCATCGCCACCCGGCTCGCCAATCGCATCCTGAGCTTCGACGAGACGACGGGCGTGCTGCGCGGCGAAGCCGGCGTCAGTTTGGTCGAGCTGAATCGGCTGCTCATGCCGCGCGGTTGGTTCTCGCCGGTCACGCCGGGCACGAAGTTCGTCACGTTGGGCGGCATGGTCGCGAGTGACGTGCACGGCAAGAACCATCACCGCGAAGGCTGTTTTGGCGCTCACGTGCGTGAGCTCAAGATGTGCTTGGCCGACGGCAGCATCGTCAGCTGTTCTCCCGACCAGCACGCGGATTTGTTCTACGGAACCATCGGCGGCATGGGCTTGCTCGGCCACATCCTGGAGGTCGAATGCGTGATGCAGCGCATCGCGAGCCCTTGGGTGTGGATGGAGAGTGAGCGTGTGCCGACGCTCGATGCGTTCTTGGCAGCGCTTGGTCAGGCAGCACCCAATTGGCCCATGACCATGGGCTGGATCGATTGCTTGAATCGCGGCCGCGGCATGGGCCGTGGCATCATGATGGCCGGCCGCTGGGCAACGCCCGAAGAGAGCCACCGGCGCCCGCTCGACCCCATCAAAGAGCTGACTTTTCCGGTCAATTTGCCGAATTTTGCGCTGAACCCGCTGACGGCAAAGGCCTTCAATACGCTCTACTACTGGCGTCACGTGCAGCGAAAGAAGACGGCGGTAGTCAGCCCCGAACCGTTCTTCTACCCGCTCGACGCGATCTTGCAGTGGAACCGCGCCTATGGTTCGCGAGGCTTCACCCAATATCAGTGCGTGCTGCCGCGCGCGGGCGGCCCTGAATCGGTGCGCGCGTTCATGGAGCTGCTCACGCGGCTCGGTGGCGCTTCGCCCTTGTGCGTGATCAAAGATTGCGGGCCCGAGGGCAAGGGCGTGCTCTCCTTTCCGCTCGCGGGGACGTCGGTCGCGGTGGATATGGCCGTGTCGCCTCACGTGCAGGGCATCATCGATCGGCTGAACGAATTCGTGATCGCCGCTGGTGGACGCATTTATTTGACGAAGGACCGCTTCACGCGGCCCGAACATTTCCGAGCTATGGAACCGCGGCTCGATACATTCTTGGCTTTGCGTGAGAAGTGGGACCCGAAGCGCCAACTACGCAGCGCGCAGTCGATCCGGCTGTTCGGGTATTGAGTATGAAAGCAGTGATTCTGGGCGGCACCAGCGGGATGGGCCGTGCCGTCGCGCAACTTTTGGCTGAGCGCGGTAACGCGATTTTCTTGTTGGGCCGAGGCACGGCAGAGCTCGAAAAGAGCGCCGCCGATCTCAAGGCGCGTCACCCCCAGCAAGCCAGCGTCGGCTTTGCGCATTGCGATCTGGAGGATCCGAAGAGCTTTGCACCGGCCCTCGATGCCGCCGATGCGGCGCTCGGCGGATTCGATACGGTGATCGTCACAGCGGCACTTTTCGGCTCACAAGAAGCGCTCGAAGCCGATGTGGACTTCGCGCTGCGGCTCGTCACCGTGAACTACGGCAACACCGTCATCTTCTGCGAACACGCCAGAAAGCGCCTGCTTGCGCGCGGTGGTGGGCAGCTTACCGTGTTCTCTTCCGTGGCCGGCGATCGCGGGCGGAAGCCGGTCGCGATCTACGGCTCGAGCAAGGCCGGGCTTTCCACGTATCTGGAGGCGATCGACCACAAGTTTCATGCGGACGGCCTGTCCGTGCTGTGCGTGAAGCCAGGCTTCGTGAAAACGGCCATGACCGCGGGGCTCAAACCGCCGCCCTTTGCGGGCGAACCCGCAGGCGTCGCGAAGGACGTCGTGCGCGCGATGGAGCGCCGCGCGGCCGTCGTGTACACGCCGCGCATTTGGGGCTTGGTGATGCTGGTGATCCGCAGTTTGCCGCGCTTCATCATGCGGAAGATCGGCTTCTGAGTTTCGGCGCACGGGGCTATGCTGCGCGCCATGCAGCGCGTCCTGATTTTTGGTGCCACCTCTGCCATCGCCAGTGAAGCTGCGTTGATTTATGCGCGGCAACACTGCCGTTTGCATTTAGTAGGGCGCAACGCGGAGAAATTGCGCGCGCTCGCCGAAAGATGCGCCGGCGCGGAAACAACTAGCGAGGCCGCTGATTTCTCGAATCTCGAAGCGAACGCGGCGCTCGTCCAGCGCGCGCTCGCCACGCTCGGCGGAGCCGACACCGTGCTCATCGCGCACGGTGATCTCGGCGATCAGCTCGCCAGTGAGCGGAGTTTCGCGGAGGCCGATCGCATCTTCCGAGTGAACTACTCGAGCGTGGTCTCACTGCTCATCCCGCTCGCCAACCACCTGGAAACGGCGCGCGCCGGGCGATTGGGTGTGATCACTTCGGTCGCTGGCGATCGCGGCCGTCCGCGCAATTACAGCTACGGCGCCGCGAAGGGCGCTCTCAACATCTACTTACAGGGCTTGCGCACGCGTCTGCATCCCGCAGGCGTGAGTGTCACCACCTTGAAGCTCGGCCCCGTCGACACGCCGATGACTCGCGATCACGGCAAGCACGCCCTGTTCGGCAAAGCCCCCCGCGTCGCCGAAAGCATCGTCCGGGCGCTCGAGTCGCGCGTCGCCGAAGCCTATGTGCCCTCGTTCTGGCGTGCGATCATGCCAGTCGTCAAAAACACGCCCGAAAGTCTGTTCCAGCGCCTTCCGTTTCTGTCCGGGCGCTGAGTCGCGCGATACGCGTCTGCCCGGGTGAAGTCGAGCTTCAACTCTCCGTGCTCACCATCACGATTGAACGGATGCGGCGACGCCGCTGAGCCGTTTCGCCTCGCAAAGCCGTTCCTTTGTTCAGGCAACGACTGCTCCGCGAAAGGTCCCTGATGTTCATGCAGCGCAAAACACTCTCCCTCTTCCTCGGTGGCTTCGGGGCTGGGCTACTCGGCCTCGCGGGCCAAGGCTGCAGTAGCGGCCAGAGCACCGATCGGGGCGAGGCGG